>Ga0302314_10001575_pt1 | contig 42627 bp, 39 predicted proteins | sample III_Palsa_N2_3_FD_200533 | JGI IMG/M metagenome (GOLD analysis project Ga0302314, IMG submission 200533) | Peat permafrost microbial communities from Stordalen Mire near Abisko, Sweden - III_Palsa_N2_3 | ecosystem: Environmental > Terrestrial > Soil > Palsa > Peat permafrost | place: Sweden... | reverse complement strand
CCCCGGCGCGTTGCGCGGCTACTCGGCTTTGCGCAGCGCGGGTGGGTCGGCCGCAACCGCGGGCGCGGCCGCTTCCGCGCGCGAGGATGCTTGTGCGGGCCCATCCTCGATCCGGACAACTTCGTTGTTCGCCAGAGAATCGGGCGGGCTGTCGATCACGCGGTCGTCGGGGGTGAGTCCCGCCAGTACCTCGACGTCGGTGCCGAGATTGCGGCCCAGCTTCACCGGGCGAAGCTCGACGTGATTGCCCGGGCCCAGCAGCGCAACACGCATCCCGTCCTCGCGAAAAATCAGGGCGCTCGTGGGAATGCGCACCATGTGCGGATCGCCGGGCAGGTCGAAAAGCACCTCGGTGTAGGTGCCGGGCTGCAGCAGCCCGCTCGCGTTGTCCGCGTGGAGCTCGACCAGCAGGGTTCTGGACGATTCGTTGATCGCCCCGGAAGTCGTTGCCACCACCGCCTTGAACGTCCGATTCGGGTATTGAGGCAGGTCTAAATCCGCGGTCATGCCGGGATGGATGGGGGAGGAGATTTCCTGCGGCACCTGCACGAAAACACGCATCTCATGGACATCGGCGATCCGGAAGAGCTGAGGCGCCCCGCCGACCCCCGAGCTGCTGCCGGCGTTGATGAGAGCTCCGATATCCGTATTGCGCTGGGTGACGATACCGTCGAACGGCGCAGCGAGGCGTTTGAACCCCTCGAGCGCCTTCAAGTTATCGACCCGTCCCTGGGCGGAATTCACGTCCGCCAACGAAGCCTTGTAGCGGGCCTGCGCACTTTCAAAATCGGCCTTTTTCGATTCCCGCTCCTGCTCGGACACGACGCCCGGGGGCGAATCCCGCCAGCGGACATAGGTCGACTTCGCGAACTCCATCTCCGCCTCGCGGACCTTGGTCTGCGCCACAGTCGACTTGAGGGTTGCGAGCGCGGCCGCCAGCTCGGCATCCAGATCGGGCGTGTCGATGGTGGCGAGGATCTGGCCCTTGTCGACGTGCGCGCCGTAGTCGAAGTACCAGTTCTTCAGGTAACCGCTGACCCGTGAGTAGATAGGCGCCTCGTACCATGCCTGAATATTGCCGGGGAGGACCGTCTGCAGCCCGGTTACCCCGCGTTGCGGTGTGAGCACCGATACGGTCGGCACGGCCGCCGCATCGGTCCACTCGATCACTTCGTGGCTGTGGTACCAGCGCAGGAGCAGACCCCCGACCGCGATGAGGATTGCGACGACGACGGCGATGAGTCCCATCCTCTCCAAGGCCCTCGGGGGCGCGGGAGACTCCGGATTGATCGGCTGCCGGTGATTCTCGGTCAAGGGACTGTCTCCAAAGTTCGCGGAGGCGCGTCCGGCGACCCAGAACCATCATCCGCCCTAGCGCGGTCTTTGCGATGCATGAAGCTGAATATCGTCGGCACGAAGAACAGCGTCGCGACGGTGGCGACGGCGAGGCCGCCGATGACGGCCCGTCCAAGCGGGGCATTCTGTTCGCCGCCCTCCCCCAGCGCGAGAGCCATCGGTACCATGCCGATGATCATCGCGAGCGCGGTCATGAGCACGGGTCGTAAGCGGGTCACCCCCGCCTCGAGGGCGGCGTCCGCCGCGCAGAGTCCGTTCGCCATTCCTTCCCGGGCAAAGCTCACGATGAGAATGCTATTGGCCGTTGCAATGCCCATGCACATGATCGCGCCGGTGAGGGCCGGCACGGACAGCGTCGTGCCGGTAACGAACAACATCCAGACGATGCCCGCGAGCGCAGCGGGCAGCGCGGTGATGATGATGAAAGGATCGGTCCAGGACTGGAAGTTCACGACGATGACCAGATACACGAGCACGATGGCCCCGAGCAGGCCCCAATAAAGCTGGCTGTAGGCATTGTTCATGGTCTGCACCTGGCCGCGCAGTTTGAGGTAAGAGCCGCGCGGCAAGGACGGCTTGGTATCGCGACTGATGCGCTCGATATCGCTCGCGACCGCGCCGAGATCACGTCCCTGCGTGGCGCCGTAGATATCGATGACCGGTTGGACGTTGTAGTGCGAGACTACTCCCGGGCTGGGTCCGGGCGTGATGCGGGCGAGGCCGCCGAGATACTGGGGGGTGCCCCCGTCCGCAGAGGTAATGGGCACGTTGGACAGGTCAGTGAGCGTGTCGATCCGGTATTGCGGCATCTGCGCGACGATGGGATATGACACGCCGTTCTCGGTGTTGAGCCAGAAGTTGGGATGCACCTGGGCGCTCCCCGATAGCGTCACGAGCAAGCTGTTGGCCACGTCGCGCTGAGTCACTCCCACCTCGCTGGCGAGCGTACGGTCGACATTGACGTTGATCTGGGGATAGTTCAAGACCTGCTGTATGCGCAGGTCGGCGATGCCGGGTACGCGGCGCATGCGCTTCAAAAGCTCCGTGGCGTACGCATAATCAGCGGCTTGGTTATTGCCGACGACCTGCAAATCGAGGGGCGCGGGCAGACCGAAATTGAGAATCTGGGACACGATGTCGGCCGGCAGAAACGAGAACGTGGCGCCCGGAAACTGCCGCGGCAGAACGGTGCGCAGCTTCTTGACATAGGCATCCGTGGGAGCGTGCCCCTCTTTGAGTGAAATGAGCGCATCGCCGTCGCCCGGTCCGATCGTACCGGTGTTCTGATATGCCATGTTGATGCCGCTGAACGGTAATCCTATGTTGTCTACGATGTTGTCGATCTCGGCGGGCGGGATCTGCTTGCGGACCGTCTGCTCGACGAACTCGAACAGCCGTGCGGTCTCCTCGATCCGAGTTCCGGGCTGTGCGCGCACGTGCATCAGAATCTGCCCGGAGTCGACCGCAGGAAAGAAATTCCTGCCGAGAAACGGCGCGAGCAGAAACGAGAGCAGCACGCACGCCAGGAAGACGATCATGAAGGCTAGCGGACGGCCGAGAGCGAGCGACAGGAGCGAGTGATAGCGCCCGCGTACTCGCGCGAAGCGCGCCTCGAACGCCGTCTGAAACCGCTTGAAGGGCCCGCTGCGGCGACCCGGCGGCTGCGACGCATCGTGCGCCGCGTGCGCGCCGGCATGATGGCCCCGCATCAGGAAGTTGGCCATGGTCGGCACCAGCGTGCGCGACAGAATGAACGAACCGACCAGGGCGAACAACACCGCCTCCGCGAGGGGGCGGAACAGATACCCGGCGACACCCCCCAACTGAAACATCGGCACGAACACGATGCACAGGCAAAGCAGCGTCACAAATGCCGGGATGACGATCTGGCGCGCACCGTCGAGAATCGCGGGCTCGATCGGCTTGCCGAGCTCCAGATGGTAGTTGATGTTCTCAATGGTGACGGTTCCGTCATCGACCAAAATGCCGACCGCCAGCGCGAGCCCGCCGAGCGTCATGACGTTGATGCTCTCGCCGAGCCAGGACAAGGCGGTCAAGGAGAACAGGATGGCTAGCGGGATCTCGGTGAGAATGATCAGCGTCGAGCGCCAGCTGCCCAAGAACACCAGGATCATCACGCCTACCAGCGCGGCGGCGAGTACCGCCTCGCGAATGACGCCGAATACGGCGGCCTTGACGAACACCGATTGATCGCCCACAGGATGCAGGTCAAGACCCGCCGGCAGGCTCGATTCGACACGCGGCAGCAACGCCTTGATCCCGCTGATGATGTCCAGTGTCGAGGCGGACCCCGCCTTGAGGATGGTCATCAGCACCGCCCGCGCACCGTTGACGCGCACGATGTTGGTTTGCGGCGGTGAACCCCGATGCACATAGGCCACGTCGTGCACAAAGATGACCGTGCCGTTGATGGTTTTTACGGGTAGATCGTTGATCCGATCGAGGAGGACGGGACTCGCGTTGAGGGCAACATTCCAATCGAATTTTCCGATTTTCTCATCGCCGGCCGGAAGGGTGAGATTCTGAATCGAGATGGCGTTCACCACATCGTCCGCCGAAATGGCGTGGGCCTGCATGGCGTGCTGATCGAGGTCGACTTGAACATCGAGCACCTTGCCCCCGTACGGCGAGGGCACTGCCGCGCCGGCGACCGTAGCGAGCTGCGGGCGGATGAAATTCTGACCGGAGTCGAACAGCTGCATCTCGGGCAGCTTCTTGCTCGACAATGCCAGCTGCAAGATCGGCACGCTCGAGGCGTTGTAGCTCAGCACGTACGGCGGTGTGATGCCGGGCGGCAGAAGTTTCAACACCGTCTGCGACGCCGCGGTGACCTGCGCCATGGCCACGGAGATATTGACGTTCTTTTGAAAGAAGATCTTGACGACGCCGTAGCCGTTAAGCGACTGAGATTCGATGTGTTCGACGTCGCCGACCTGTGAGAGCAGGGTACGCTCGTAGTAATATACGACCCGACCTGACATGTCTCCCGGCGACAGGCCGCCGTAGGTCCACACCACGCTGATCACCGGGATATCGATGTTCGGAAAGATATCCGTGGGCGTCGTGATCGCTGCGCGCAGACCGAAGATAGCGATGAGCAATGCCAGGACGACAAATGTGTAGGGACGCTTCAGTGCTGTCTCGACGATCCACACGCCGGCGATCTCCTAAGACTTTCCGATACCGACCATCGTGAGCATTAGCTAATCTAAAGTAGCGCGGCTGCGCCGTCAGCATCCAAAAGTCACAATTGAATATGACGAAAGTAATTTCGCGATAGTGACGAAAGTCACTTTCGAGCGACCCCGCGCAGAGTCATGATCGTGCATGGAGACCTTATGAATCCGAGCGCCGAGCAACGACACGCGCGCGCAGCGTCTGGCTGCGTGCGACGGCGCGGCCCGGCGGTTCGAATCAAGGCCGTCGGATGTATGCTCTTCGGATCGACCCTGGTGCTCGGCGGTTGCGCGGCCGGTCCCGACTATCACACTCCGAAACCGGACATCCCGCCGCGGTTTGCGGCCTCATCCTCTCACGCTGCCTCGCCGGCTGCGCCCGACGAACACAACCTCGCCACCTGGTGGCGGGCGCTCGGCGATACCGAGCTCGATTCTCTGGTCGATCGCGCCATCGAATCGAATTTGGATCTGGAGATCGCGTTGACACGTCTCCAGCAGGCTCGTACCTACGAGGCGGTGGTGGTGAGCAGCGCATTACCGCACGTCAATGCGAGCGCCGCGGCGGCGCGGGGCACCGGTTCCGACCTCGGGCGCGGCCGCGCGGATCAGGCCCTCGTCTCCGCAACGAACACCGCCGGGCTCGAGCAGATCAACACGCTGGAGGGCTTCGATGCGGTTTGGCAGCTCGACCTCTTCGGCAAGTTCCGCAGGGAAATCGAGGCGACGAAATACGATGCGCAGGCCGCGGCGGCGGAGCGCTACGGCGTAATCACGGCAGTGATAGCCGACGTGGTGCGCGCCTACATCGATTTGCGAGGGTACCAGGTTCAGGCCGGCGTCTTGCGCCAGGCCGTCGGCGTTCTGCGCGAGTCCCTTCGCCTCGAGACCATCCGCTACCAACGCGGCATCATCAATGAGTTGGATGTTGCGCTCGCCACCCGCGAGCTCAGCACCGTGGAGGCGCAGCTCGCGCCCAGGGTGGCGCAGGAGAAGGCGGCGCAATACGCGATCGCAGTGCTCGTTGGAGACTATCCGGAGTCCATGGTCGAGGAGCTCTCGAAACCGGACCTCGTTCCCTCCATGCCGGCCGCCGCTTCTGCCGGTACTCCGCTCGAGCTCCTAGAGCGCCGGCCGGATATCCAGCAGGCCGAGCGGCAGCTCGCAAGCGCGACGGCCCGCATCGGGGTGGCGACCGCGGACCTCTATCCCCAGGTCGGGCTCGTCGGTTCGATCGGTGCGCAAGGCCAAGGCTGGGGCACCAGCCCCGCGATCGGCAGTCACATCTGGTCGTTCGGCCCCTACGCTCTCTGGCCCGTGCTCGATTTCGGCGCGCTCGATGCGCAGGTGGACGTCGCGCGGCTCAAGCGCCGCGCCGAGTTGCTCAATTATCGCCGCACGATCTTGAACGCCGTGCAACAGGTCGACACCGCATTGGACGCCTATACGGCACAACAGGACCGCCTGAAGAACCTGGGCGACGCGCTCATCGCCGCGCAGCGCGCCGTCGAGCTCGCCACCCAGCGCTACAACCGCGGACTCACCGACTACCTCAACGTCGTCGACGCCGAGCGGCAGCTCTATGATCTCCAGGAGGAGTACGCGCAAGCACAGGTCGCCGAAGGCGATCAATTCGTGCAGTTGTACCGCAGCCTCGGCGGCGGCTGGGAGGATTATCAAACCGTGCCGAATATCCGGCGCCCGCAGCCCGCGATCATCGCCGCGTTCCGGCGCGCGGTGGAAAGCTCCGCCCCCTAAGCCTCGGACGACCCGCGCCGCTCAGCCGAAGCGGCCCGTGATGTAGTCCTCGGTGAGCCTTTGCTGCGGGTTGGTGAACAACAGATCCGTGGGTCCGATTTCCACCAAATCTCCCAGGTGAAAGTACGCGGTGCGCTGCGACACGCGCGCGGCCTGCTGCATGTTATGCGTGACGATGATGATGGCGTAGTTCGCGCGCAGCTCGTCGATCAAATCCTCGATCCTCGCGCTCGCGATCGGATCGAGCGCGGAAGTGGGCTCGTCCATCAGAATCACTTCGGGATTCACCGCGATGGTGCGCGCGATGCAAAGCCGCTGCTGCTGCCCTCCGGAGAGGCTGGTGCCGGGCTGCGACAGGCGCTCCTTCACCTCGTCCCAAAGGCCGGCGCGCTGCAAGCTGGTCGCTACCAGCTCGTCGAGGTCGGCGCGGCTTTTCGTCAGACCATGGATCTTCGGACCGTATGCGACATTCGCGTAAATCGAGTGCGGGAATGGGGTGGGTTTCTGGGACACGATCCCGACGCGGGCGCGCAGTTGCGCCACATCTTGCGCGCGGTCATAGATGTTCTGGCCGTCGAGGGTGATCTCACCCGTGACGCGAGCGCTCTTGATGGTGTCGTTCATGCGATTCAAGCAGCGCAAAAACGTGGACTTGCCGCAGCCCGAGGGCCCGATCAGCGCGAGTACTTGGTTGCGGCCGACATCGAGACTCACGTTGCGCACCGCGTGCTTATCACCGTAGTGCACGTTGACCGCGCGCGAGGTCATCACCGGATCGTAGACCGAGTCGCGCGCCGGCGGCGTGCGCACAGGCTGCAGCAAATCTTCCGCGGGTTTCACGTCGCTGGCGCCCCGCTCAGCCGAACCGGCCGGTGATGTAGTCGTCCGTACGGCGGCTCTTCGGCGTGGTGAACAGCTCGTTGGATGGCCCGATTTCCACGAGCTCCCCCATGTACATGAAGCCGGTGACATTCGACACACGCGCGGCTTGCTGCAGGTTGTGCGTCACGATCACGATGCAGTATTTCTCCCGCAGCGCCTGCAGCGTCTCCTCGACTTTCAAGGTCGAGATCGGATCGAGCGCCGCGGTCGGCTCGTCGAGCAGCAGCACCTCGGGCTGGACGGCGATGGTACGCGCGATGCACACGCGCTGCTGCTGCCCGCCCGAGAGGCTCCTGGCATCGGCGTGCAGCTTGTCTTTGATCTCGTCCCAGATCGCCGCATCCTTGAGCGCCGATTCGACCCGTGCGGCGAGTTCGGATCCGCGCACCTCGCCGGCCAGCTTCAGGCCGAAGGCGACGTTGTCGAACACCGACATCGGAAAGGGCGTCGGCTTCTGAAACACCATGCCGACCCGGTAGCGCAAATCCGCAACGTCCACGCTGGGCCCGAGAATGTCGCGCCCGCCGATGAGGACCTCGCCCGCCGCGCGCTGATGCGGATAGAGCGCGTACATGCGGTTGAGCACACGCAGCAACGTCGACTTGCCGCAGCCTGAAGGCCCGATGAAAGCCGTGATGGAGCGGTCCGCCAACGCCATATTGATATTGCGCAGCGCCTGCGAGGTGCCGTAATAGAAATCGAGCTTGCGGATCTCGATCTTCGGCGGACCCGTGTCGACGGGGGCCGGCGCCGCCCGTGGATAGGGCACGCGCGTCTTCAAGTGCCGCGGCAACTTCGAAGAAGGAATCATTGGGTGGGACCGCCGCCGCCCCTCGACTGCAACAACGCGAGTAATACTCGCGCCGTGACGCTCAGCAGCAAGATGGTCGCCGTAATGATCAAGGCGCCCGACCAGGCGAGGTCCTGCCAATCCTTGTACGGGCTCAAGGCGAATTGAAATATGACGACCGGCAGATTCGCCATGGGCGCGTTCAAGTTGCTGCTCCAGAACTGGTTGTTGAGCGCGGTGAACAGCAAAGGCGCCGTCTCGCCGCTGATGCGTGCGACGGCGAGTAACAGCCCCGTGACGATGCCGCTGCGCGCCGCCGGATACAGGATACTCACGGTGGTGCGCCACGGATATGCTCCCATCGCCGCCGACGAATCCTTCATCCCGGCCGGTACCAGGCTCAGCATGTCCTCGGTGGTGCGCAACGTGATCGGAATCGCGATCACCGCCAAGGAGAGCGCGCCGGCAAGCGCCGAGAAATGCCCCATGCGCACCACGATGATTTCATAAATGAACAGGCCGATGATGATCGACGGAGCGCTCAACAGCACATCGTTGATGAATCGGACGGCGGTGGCGAGCCGCGAGTTCTGCCCATACTCGGATAAATAGGTGCCTGCCAGCATGCCGATCGGAGACCCGACCACGATGCCGAGCAGCGTCATGGCGGCGCTGCCGTAGAGCGCGTTGAGCAGCCCACCTGCGCTGCCGGGAGGAGGAGTCATCTCGGTGAAGATCCGCGGCGACATGCCCGCGAGGCCGCGAGAAATCAGCGTCCAGAGAATCGCGGCGAGACACGCGAGCCCGGCAAGAGTCGCAAGCATCGAGAGCCCGAGGAATGCCCAGTTCTTGAGCTTACGGAGGGGGCGCCGATTCATATGCGGATCATACCGAGGACAACGCGCGACGTTCGAGCCGCCGCAGCATCGCCTGCGCCGCGGCGATGACCGAAAATGTGATGAGGAACAGCAACAGCCCGAGCGCAATGAGCGAGGAGGTGTAGAGGTCGCCCACCGCTTCGGTAAACTCGTTGGCGATTGCCGAAGAGATCGTCGTCCCCGGCGCCAAGAGCGATGAGGAGATGCGGTGCGCATTGCCGATGACGAAGGTAACGGCCATGGTCTCGCCGAGGGCGCGTCCGAGCCCCAGCATCACGCCTCCCATGATGCCGGCCCGCGAGTGCGGCACCACCACATTCCAGATGACTTCCCAGGTGGTTGCGCCGAGCCCGTAGCCGGATTCCTTGAGCATCGCGGGCACGGTATCGAACACGTCGCGCGTGGTCGCCGCGATGAACGGCAAGACCATGATGGCGAGAACCAGTCCCGCGGTGAGAATGCCGATGCCGTAAGGAGGTCCTGCGAATAGTCCACCGATTCCCGGTATGGAGCCCGCGTGCTCGATCAACCAGGGTTGCACGTGCCGCTGCAGCACGGGCGCCAGCACGAACAAGCCCCAGATGCCGAAAATGATGCTGGGAACGGCGGCGAGTAACTCGACGGCCACGCCGATGGGCCGTTTCAGCATCGGCGGACAGAGCTCCGTCAGGAACAGCGCGATGCCGAAGCCGGTCGGCACGGCGATCGCCATCGCGATCACCGAGGTCACCACTGTGCCGTAGATCGCGGCCAAGGCGCCGAACTTGTCCGTGACCGGATTCCAAACCTCGCGGGTGACGAACGAGAACCCGAACGTCTTAAGCGCCGGCCAGGAGCCGATCAACAGAGATAATGCCACCCCGCCCAGGATCACCAAGACGAGGATCGCCGCGCTCAGCGTGGCGGCGCGAAAAATCCTCTCATAGACTCGCTGCCTGGCCGCGTGCCTCGGATCAATGAGCGCCACGGTGAAGTGTCGCCGCTCTGACCAACCCTCAGGGGCCGGCCCAAAGCGGGTGGCCGCCCGACATGATCTGGGAGGCCCAGGTCTTCTTCACTTGCGCAATGAGGCTCGCCGGCAACGGCACATAATCGAGCTCTGCGGCCATCTGGGCGCCGTCTTTATACGCCCAGGAGAAGAACTTCAGCGCCTCGGTGACGGCCGCGGGATCGGGCGGCTCTTTATATAGGAGAATGAAGCTTGCCCCCGTGATGGGCCAGCTCTTGTCGCCGGCCTGATCGGTCAAGATCAAATAATAAGAATCCGCCTTGGCCCAGTCCGCGTTCGCGGCCGCCGCCTGGAACGTGTCTGCGCCGGGGGCGACCGCCGCGCCTGCCTTGTTGGTGAGCATCGCGTAGGTCATCTTGTTCTGTTTGGCATACGCATACTCGACGTACCCGATGGCACCGTCCGTTTGGCTGGTCATGTTGGCCACCCCCTCGTTGCCCTTGGCGCCGATGCCCTTTGGCCATTCCACCGCGGTGTTCGCGCCGATGGTCGAGGCGAACTTGGGGCTCTCCTTGGACAGGTAGTCGGAGAACAGGAAATTCGTACCGGAGCCGTCCGACCGGTAGACAGGCGCGATGGCGGTCGCGGGCAGCGCCACATTGGGATTCAGCTTCTTGATGCGCGGATCGTCCCACTTGGCGATCTCACCCAGGTAGATGGACGCGATCGTGGCGCCGTCGAGATGCAGTTGACCGGGCGCCAGCCCCCTGAGGTTGACCACGGGCACCACGCCGCCGATGATCATCGGGAACTGCAGCAGGCCGGCCGCCTTGAGATCCTCGGGCTTGAGCGGCATGTCGGAGGCGCCGAAGGTGACCGTCTTCGCTTTGATCTGTTTGATGCCGCCGCCGGAGCCGATGGACTGATAATTCAGGCCCACACCGGTGAGCTTCTTGTATGCATCCGCCCATTTGGCGTAAATCGGATAGGGAAATGTGGCGCCCGCGCCGGAGATGTCCGCCGCATTCGCGGCAATGCCGAACAAGAAGCCGATTGCCGCAACGGCGATGCGCTGACCTTTCATCAATCGATAACTCCCGAAATTTTAGGGGGCGACAGCCCTGTGAACGACCAGGATAGCTAACTTTTAAGTATTGGTGGGTTATATGAATTTTTTATGACGGCCCGCTGGGTCCGGAAATAGCCGATCCGGCGGCGCCCTCGAACACGCGGTCAGGCGGTATAGTCGGCCGGCACGGTCTCATCGAGCCTGGTGCGCTGCCCACCGAGCGCGTTGCATACCGGCGTCAGCACGATCACGACCAGCAGATTCAGGATCACGGTGTAAAGCGCGGAATAACCCGGAAAGCTGTACCCGGTAAAAGTGATGGTGTAGGTGGCGGCCAGGTTCGAGGCGTAGGCCATGGCGGTACCGGCGAACGTCCCCACCGCCCAGCCCGCGAGTAACGCCCAGTCGTTGAACCATCGCGTATATGCGCCCAGCATCACGGCCGGAAGCGTTTGGATGATCCAGATGCCGCCGAGGAGCTGCAGCTGGATGGCGTATTTCGTGGGCACGAAGAGGATGAAAATGAGCGCGCCCAACTTCGCGATCAAGGACACCATCTTCGCCATCTGCGATTCTTGCTTGTTGGTGGGATTGCGGTTGATGAATTCGCGATGGATGTTGCGCGTGTAGAGATTCGCCACCGCGATGGACATGATCGCCGCGGGCACCAGTGCACCGATCGCAATGGCTGCGAAGGCGACCCCGACAAACCACGACGGGAACAGGTGCAGGATGAGCGCCGGCACGGCGAAGTTGTTCTTGAAGGTCTTGAATCCCCAGGCGTAAGCGGGCATGTCGGCGATGCCCGCGGCAATGACGAACAAACCCACCATCGCGAGCAAGCCGAGCATGAACGAATAGCCCGGAAGGATGGCCGCATTACGGCGGATGGCTCCGCCGCTGCTCGCGCTCAATATGGCCGTCATCGAGTGCGGATAGAGGAACAGTGCCAGCGCCGAGCCTAAGGCCAGGGTCGCGTACGAGCCATAGGCTCCGGTGGTGTGCGGGCCCGGCACCGCCAGCAACAGCTTCTGCGCAGGCACGGCGGCGAAGATTTCCCGGAAGCCGCCCAGCTTCATCGGCACGACGATGATGATCGCGAAGGTCGCAACGTAGATCAGGCTGTCCTTGACGATGGCGATCGATGCCGGCGCGCGCAATCCGCTCGAGTACGTGAAGGCGGCCAGGACCGCGAATGCAATGATGAGCGGCAGATCGCCCGCGATGCCGGTCCCCGTGACGCCGAGCGCTCCCACGACGACCTGGATACCGACGAGCTGCAGGGCGATGTACGGTAGTGTGGCGACGATCCCGGTGACCGTCACGGCGAGAGCGAGCCAGCGATTTCCGAAGCGGCCGCGCACGAAATCGGCCGCCGTGATGTAGCCGCGCTTGTGGCAAACGTTCCACAATCGCGGAAAAACCAGGAACAGCAGCGGATAAATGAGAACCGTGTAGGGCACGGCGAAGAACGCCACCGCCCCGGCTCCGAATGCGAGCGCCGGCACGGCGATGAACGTGTAGGCGGTATAGATGTCGCCCCCCACCAGGAACCACGTGACCACGGTTCCGAACCGTCTGCCGCCGAGACCCCACTCGTGCAGTTGATCGAGGTCGCCCCGGCGCCAGCGCGCGGCGGCGAATCCCAGCCAGGTGATGAGGCCGAATAGCAGGACGAATACCATCAACGCAATCCCGTTCACCTGCGGCACGACGCTCTCCCCCGAAATCCCGCGCGCTTTATCGCGATTCCCGCGTCATGAGATAGACCACGGCGGTGAACACCGCGCTCACGAGCACCCAAAGAATCTGAAACCAGTAGAAGAAGGGAATGCCGAGCAGCGCCGGCTCCGCCTTGTTATAAAACGGCGGCCACAGAATCACGAGAAACTGTACGACAAAGAGCAGGTACCACCAGCTCCAGTTACGGCGTTTACTCGGCGCACCGTTCTCTGCGGGCATCGACGGAATGTATACGGATATTGACCCGCTTGCCAGCCGGAGCGGTGGCCTCGCCCGAAAAACAAAGGGTCCCAGGGCGCGTTGACCCTGAGACCCTTGCTCTCGATACGAGACCGGTTAGAACGAGTACCGCAGACCGACCGTGGGATCGATCATCGTGGTCTCGGTATAACCGTTCGCGAGGCCGTGCGACACGTTCGACCACATGGCGCCCGCATACGAGTCGAAGCGCTTGGTGAAGTGATAGACGAGCGATACCGAGGCCACGTTCAAGTTGCCGCTGCACGAACCGCTGATGGTATTGGAGCAATTGAAGTCCGCGCCGGTCGCATAGGCATACTGCTTCTCACCGTAGTACGCAATTGCGGCCGTGAGATTCTCGTTGACCGTATAGCGCACGCCCGCCCAATACACCCCCAGGGACTTATCGGCCTTTTTATAGGCGGTATTGTTTACGTAGGCGAGCGTATAGCCGCCGATGTCGTCGAATCCCGGGTTCAGGGCGATCGAGGGATTCATGTAGGTGATGTGCTGATAGGCGCCGAAGAACGTCGCGGGACCGAAGGCGTAGGACGCCATGGCGCCGAACGAAGCGTTGTCCGAAATCGTGCCGGACAGCGCATTGTCGTCCGCGTAACCCAATGTCGGCAATCCCGTCACCTGCGCGGCGCTCAGCGCGCTGACCGATACGGCGTCCTTCACCTTGGTATAGAAGAAATCGACCGACGCACCCGCATACTCCGCGCCCAGCGAAACCTCGGTCGCGGTGAATGCCTCGCCGCTGCCCGCGGTCGAGTAGCTCTCCGCGCTCGAGTTCTGGAACTTGTACTGCAGTCCCAAGTGCACCATGTCGAAGAACTTCGCGCCGTACTTGATCGAATCGTCGAGCCGTCGATCCTGCGTCGCGCCGCCGCCCGCGGGCGTGCCCGACAGGCCGATCAGCGAGAACGCGTACGCCAATTGTTGGGGGTCATATTTGGCGAACAGGTCCGCAAGCGTTGAGTTCTGCCGGCCGAAAGTGACCGTGCCGTAAGTCGGCGAGCTGATGCCTACGAAGGATTGTTCGAATATCTGCCCGGCAATGCTCGAATCGATGTTGGCGCTCTGTTCGGTCGCCGAACGGCCATTGTTCTGCGTCACGGATTTGAGCGCGTTGGAGATGTTGCCCGATGCCGGATTGAAGAACGTCTCGAGCTTGAACACACCCGAAAAATCCAGGAAGTGCAACGGCTCACTGCCTTGCAGGCCCACCCGCGACTGGCTCAAGCCGTTTGAGACCACGCCGGAAACAGAATTGTTACTGCTCTTTTGCACAATGTCGGTGCCGCCCGCGAACCAGTAGTCGTTGAATGGCGCGCCATGGGTCTCGTACTGAACCGCCGCGTCGATGATGCCGTAGAGCGTGATGCCCTTCCAGGTCAGTCCGCCGTCTTCGACCGGCTCCGGAAGACTCGTCTGTGACAGGGTTTGCGCGAGCGCGCCGCTGCTCGCGGCGAGCAGAGCGAGCGCGAGGCCGCTTGTCGCGAAGCCGCGCAAACCGCGCTTTCCACTGCAGTTCTCCGCCGTCGGTGTCGAGGCGATCGATCGTTTCTGATTCCGCACAGATGTCACTCCAGAGTTATGTAAGATTGTTGCAATGAACCAACGTGAGCTGGATGCCAGTTGGCTCAGCGGGCCGATGTGTTTTTTCTGCAACATCGAGCCCGACGCGGCCGCGCACCGAGTGCGGCTGTGAGCCGGTCAGAAACTATCGCGACGCAGTCGTTCTGCTAGTTTTTGCAAAGTTTATGAGACTTTTTCGGCCCGCTTCCCGTAAGGCGCTTCCGCCACGCCTGATCTGAGGGCGGTATGATGGCCAACGATTGTTACGGTTTAATGACGTCGGCTATGCGTTGGTATCTAGCTACAAATGACCGGTCACCGGCATAGTCGCAGCACGGAGGCGCTGCAGATGGCCGGCCGAGCGTGCGTGGATGATGCTATTTCGCGTCTTCGAGACCGATGAGGTTCTCGACTCGACGTACTCCGGATACCTCGGCCGCCACCGATGAGGCGAGGCTGATCTGGAACGGGGTCGCCATCAGTCCCCGCAGATAAACCACTTGGTGAAGCGTCTGCACATCGAGGCTGTTCGGCGCTTGCAGCTCCGGATACTGCGAGAGCCGTGCGCTCACCTCAGCCGTGATGCCGGCATCGCGCGCATCGGGCGCCGCGAAAATTGCGCAGGCAGACAAGGCGCTCCCCGCGAGCAACGCGCATAGGGTGCGGCCGATCCGCGGCGCACCCAAGCGTGTCATGCCGTCAGCTCTGCCTTCTGCACTTCAGGGCGAGCTCCGTACGCGTATTGGCGTGCAGCTTGTCCATGATCCGGCTGACGTAATTTTTCACGGTACCCTCCGCAAGGAACAGTGTGGTGGCGATCTGCCGATTGCTCATGCCCTCGGCGATGTGCTGCAGCACGCGCTCCTCCTTGTCCGTCAAGGCATCGGCCTTATACGCGGGCTCAGGCGCTGCGCGGCTCATCTCGGCCGGCGGGGCTTCCCGGCTCGGCGCGTACGCCGGCGTCGCGAGTCTGCGGAATTGGTCCATCACCTTGCGCGCGATTTGCGGGGTGAGACGCGACTCACCGCGCTTCAGCGCGCGCACGGTTTCCAGCAGCTCATCCTCCTCGACATCCTTCAACAAATAGGCGTGGGCGCCCGCACGCACCGCCTCGAAAACCGTCTCATCGTCATCGAGTGTAGTGAGCACCAGGATTTGAGTAGCGGGGAGCGCCATCGTGATTTCGCGAGTCGCGGCCACGCCGCCCTTGATCGGCATGTGCAGATCCATCAGCACCACATCCGGGCGCAGCAGTTGCGCGAGCTCGACGGCCTCGACCCCGTTGCGCGCCTGGCCCACCACTTCCATGTCGGCTTCCATAGACAGAAGCAGCGCGGAGCCGCGGCGCACGATCGCCTGATCCTCCGCGATGACGATGCGGATCGGCGGTGAATTTGCGAGCTCTTGCACGCGAGGCACCTCGAACGAAGCTCAACCAAGAATCTGCGGCTCCGGCATCATGCCGCTCGGGGAGTGCGGTTTGGAAGTGACTTTAGTCACCTGTTAACGTGAGCGCATGCCTAGGGCGGAGACATTCGGACAAGCGCTCATGCGGTCGCTCGACCCGCGGCGCAGCCTCGCCGCCGGGGCGATGTGGCTCATCATCGGTCTCGCGGCCGCGTTTTCCGTAGCCGCAGCCGTTTGGGTGGGCGGCATCGCGCGCGCCAACCTGTCGGAGCAACACATCCGGCGTCTGTCGTTGGAGACCGATCAGCTGAGCTCCGACCTCGGGCAAGCGCTCGCCGGCCGGCTCGACGCCATCCGCGCGGCCGGCCACATACTGCAGACCACCGTGCCGCCCGAACGGCGCGGCGGTTTGCGCGAGGTATTCGGCGAGCTCACCCTCGCCTACCCGCAGTTCGACTGGATTGCGGTCGCCGACCCGCGCGGGGTCGTCGTATCAGCGACCGACGCACGGCTCGCCGGAATCGACGTTCGGGCGAGCAATTGGTACGTCGGCGGCTCGCGCGGACCGTGGCTCGGGGTCATCGGTCGCCCGCCTTCGGCTGGAGCCGACCGCACCACGCTCGGCGACATGGCGGCACCGGTGCGCGATGAAAGCGGTCAGGTCGTGGGCGTCATCGCCGCGCACTTGAGCTGGCGGCGGGCGCCGTACCACCCCGAGCGGCTGACCGACGAATCGAATCCGGCCACGCAAGCTTATGTACTCGATCGCAACGGCGTCGTGCTGATCGGGCCGGACGATCTGCGCAACAGACGCTGGAACGGAATTTCCGAAGGGACTGCCGCCGACTCCCCGCAAGGGCCGGCCGAGAGGCCGCAGTTCCAGCGACTCCCCGACGGACGCCGTGTGCTCATCTCCAGGGCGTTGCTCAGTGCCGGACCCGATGCTGCTTCGGAGGGTGGCTGGCAGGTCCAGCTCACGGAGCCGATCGATCGGGTATTTCAACGCGCGCGGGCAGTCACGTATCAGATATTCTGGGTGGCCATGTGCCTAGGCGCGGCGACGGCGCTGTTGGGCGTTCTCGGGACGCGCAAGCTCACCGCACGACTGCAGCGCCTCGCCGCCTCGGTGGCTTCGGTCGGCCAAAACGAATCCGAGCAACTGGAGATACCGGCCGGCGCGGACGAGGTCGCCCGGCTCGCGCGCGCGTTCGCGAAGATTCTGAGCGATCTTCGTGCCGAGCGCCTCGAGTTGCAAACCTTGAGCGACGAGCTGGAGCGACGGGTGGCCGTGAGAACTAGCGAGGTGGAGCGGCTCGCCGAGGAGTCGCGTTACGCGGCGATCGTTCGAGAGCGTTTGCAAATCGCCCGAGACCTGCACGACACCCTCGCCCATTCCATGATGGCCCTGTTGAGCGAAGTGCGCTTCCTGCGGCGCCTGCATGCGCACGAGCCGGGCGCCGTCGCAGATGAGCTGGTGCGAGCCGAGGATCTCGCGCGCACGGGCCTGCAGGAGGCGCGCTCGGCGATCAGCCAGATGCGCGTCAACGCCGTGCGGGACACAGGTTTGGGGCCTGCGCTATCACGCGAGTTCGACCGCTTCATGGATCGCACCGGCACGGTTGGAGAGTTCAACGCCGATGCGGAATCGGCGCGCTTCGGCGACGAGCGCGCGGAGACGCTGCTGCGCATGGCGCAAGAAGCGCTGCGCAATGTCGAGCGCCACTCGATGGCTACTCGCGTCTCGGTGCGCCTTGCCACCCGCGAGGAGGTGCTCGAGTTGCGCATCGAGGACAACGGCGTCGGATTCGATCCACAGACACCGTGTCCCGAGCATTACGGCCTCGTCGGTTTGCGCGAGCAAGCGGCTTTGATCGGCGCCGAGCTGCGAATCGACACCGGGCCGCAGCTTGGCACCACGATCCGCGTGAGGCTGCGGGTCGCGCCGGCCGCGTTCGCCGCCTGAGCGCTGCGCCCTTACGGCAGGGGTTGCGGAGGCGGCGGCGGCGCGGAATTGGTCTGCGGACCAGAGCCGTCGTTGGTCTGCGGCATTTCCGTCAAAGGCGGACCCTTCGGGTCCGCGGAAGTCGCGCCAACAGACTGCGGAACCGCCCGAGCACCGTCGACACGCGATTCGTCGCCCATGGGGTGCGAGGGCGCCCCGACCAGATAACTCGGTCCCCAGTCACGCTCGTTGTCAAACGGTGCGTAGACCTGGAAGTTGTCGCTGAGGCGCGCACTCTGTACGTCCCCGGACGTCGAAACGCAGCCGGCCATCAACAGCGGCAGCGTCGCAGCACCGGCCGCCGTTGCTCGCATGACCACTTGTCGGATAGTTGACATAAGCATCGTCCTCTCACCGCGACCGACAGCCCGACAACGAGCCGCCAGCCAGTGTTGCCATCACACTCCGCGGCCGCGTCAACCACAATGCCGGGTCGCGCGTTATGGGTGTAGGCAGGCTCCTAGAGAGATGCTGTAATGCATAAACTGCGGCTGTGGGAAGCGGCCGGGGCGGAGAGCAATTGATGCGTCTTCTGGTCTCGTTGCTTACGGTCGGTTTCGTCGGCGCGGCGCAACTTTCAGGTGCGCAGACGCCCGTCCAAGAAACCGATCCGTGCGGCGGATACAAGTGGGATGTGAGCGCCGAGCGAGCGCTCTTTGCCACCTCACCCAAAGCGGTCGCGGCCGGGAGGGATCGCGCGTCGGCGGCACCCGTCTCCGCAAATCAACTCTTCACCGTGACCCTGCACCCGTTGAGCGAGGTGTCCTTCCCGGTCACACCGGGAAGGACGGCGCCTTCGGGCAGCTTCGCCGGCCTCGTCGCACTCACCGTGCCGGCGGCCGGTAAATATCGGATTTCCGTCGACGTGCCATTGTGGATCGACGTCACCGGCGGTGCGGTTCTTGCGCCGGTGCTCGACTATGAAGGCATCCACGAGTGCAGCACGCCCCGCAAGGTCGTCGTGTTCGATCTTCATGGAGGGACGGTTTGGACACTGGAACTCAGTGCGGCCGACCGCGCGGCAATTCGTCTCGCGGTGACGGCGGTGAAATGATTACAACTGAAACGATCGGTGATGGAGGCCGCGATGCGTCCTCTGAACTGATGCCTTTATTTACGGTCCAAAATGGTGACCAGGACCCTTACGAACGGGGCCCGGTTTGAGTAAGTTCTTAGGTATACACTTGGTGAAGTTATGAAAAATCGCACGCCGGTAAACAAGTTCTCAATTCTGCTCGGCGGCCTGTTGAGTGCCGTCGTGCTCTCGACCAGCGCGTTCGCCCAGCACGGCGGCGGCGGTGGCGGTCACGCGGGTGGTGGTGGCGGCGGCGGACGCGCCGGTGGCGGCGGCGGCCACGCCGTGGCGGGCGGCTATCGCGGCGGCGCCTACGGGGGCTACCGTGGAGGCGGCTACGGATACGGCGGCTATCGCGGCGGTTATGGTTACGGCGGCTACCGCGGCGGCTATGGCTGGGGCGGCGGCTACGGCTGGCGCGGCGGCGGTTGGGGTTGCTGCGGTTGGGGTTGGGGCTGGGGCGGTCTCGGGCTAGGACTTTATTTCGCCTCCCTGCCGCTTTATTACAATACTTATTACTGGGGCGGTGTCCCGTACTACTACGCGGACAACACGTACTACATCTACGACCCCAACCAGAGGCAGTATCAGACGGTCGCGCCTCCGCAGGAGGTTCAGGACCAGGCGCAGGCAGCTGGCGGCAGCGCGCCGCCCGACATCATCGCTTACCCGAAGAACGGTCAGAGCGCGGATCAACAGTCCAAGGACAAGTTCGAGTGCCATGAGTGGGCGGCGGGCCAAACGGGCTTCGACCCGACCCAAGGGTCCTCCACGGCTCCAGCGAACAAGCGCAACGACTACATGCGTGCACAAGCCGCATGCTTGGAAGGGCGAGGGTATTCGGTGAACTAACGGATCGGGCGACCGCTACCTCCGGTAGCGGTCGCTTGGTGCCGCAGCCGGCGACGAGCCGCCACGACCGTCTATCAACCGAGCAATATCTCCAGCGTGCGCCGGTAGGTGCGCCGCAAGCGGTCGATGTCCTCGACTCGCACGCACTCGTTTGCCTTGTGAATGGTCGAGTTGACCACGCCGAGCTCGATGACCTGAGCGCCCGTCGGGGCGATGAAGCGTCCATCGGAGGTGCCGCCGCCCGTCGAGAGCTTAGGCGTCACGCGGAGCTCCTCTTGCACCGCTTGGGTCGCGGCCTGGGACAACGTTCCGGGCGCGGTGAGAAACGGATATCCCGAGATGAACCAGTCGAGCGAATAACGGACGCCGTGCTCGCGCAAAATGCGCTCGACCGTCGCCTGCAGGGACTCGATGGTCTGCTCGGTCGAGAATCGCAGGTTGAAGCGTGCCTTGAGCTCGCCCGGAATTACGTTCGGCGCTCCCGTGCCGGCGGCGATGTTCGACACCTGGAAACTCGTAGGTTGAAAGTGGGCGTTGCCGAAGTCCCAGGTCCGGGATGCGAGCTCGGCTAGAGCCGGCGCCAGCGCGTGAATAGGGTTGTCGGCGAGCTGCGGGTAGGCCACGTGCCCCTGCACGCCATGTACGGTGAGCCGGCCGCTCAAGCTTCCTCGGCGGCCGATCTTCATGGTGTCCCCGAGAGCGTGCTCGCTGGAAGGCTCTCCGACCAGACACCAGTCGATGGCTTCCTTGCGTTCGCGCAGCACCTCGACCACGCGCCGCGTGCCGTCGACCGAAGGTCCCTCCTCGTCGCTCGTGATCAAGAACGCAATGCTGCCGCGGGGAGTGGGACACGCCCCGACGAAGTCCTCGCACGCGAGCAGCATGGCGGCGAGCCCGCTCTTCATGTCGGCAGCGCCCCGACCATACAGAAATCCGTCTCGCACCACAGGCGCAAATGGGTCGCTCTGCCATTCCTCGAGCGGACCGGGAGGCACCACGTCGGTGTGTCCGGCGAAGCAGAAAAGCGGACCCGAAGCGCCGCGCCGCGCCCACAAGTTATCGACCTCGCCGAAGCGCAAGTTCTCGACCTTGAAGCCGACCGAGCGTAACCGCTCTGCCATGAGCGTCTGACAGCCGCCGTCGACCGGACTGACCGAGGGCCGCGACATCAAGTCGCATGTTAAATCCAGCGTATCGGCCATCAGAACCTGAGAACCGGCGGACGTCGTCGCAGGTTGGCCCAGAGCCCCCACGCTGCGAGACACACCGCGGCGATCGCGACCCATCCCGGCATGGCAAGCCCCAATAGGCGCCAGCTGACCTTGGCGCATTCGCCCGAGCCGCTCAGGACCTTGAGGATGACCTCCGGAAGCGGAGAGATCTTCAGCATCCAGTCGAGGGATGCGCCGCACGCGGGCACGCTTCCGGGCGGCAGGCTTTGGATGTACAGATGCCGGGCTGCAATGCCGACAGTCGACAGTGCGGCGAGAGCAATCGCCGCGGCGTAGAGCCTGCGGCCCCAGCTCACCGGATCGATTGCCGCGGCGAGAGCGAAGGCAATGCCGACGGCGAAGATGCCGACACGCTGAAAGATGCACAGCGGGCACGGCTCTAGATGCAGGACGTACTGCGCGTAGTACGCATATCCTAAGAGCGCGGCGCAGGCCAAAAAGCCGAGACTATTGGCGGCTCGTGCCGTCATCAGCGATCGCCGTCAGCGGCGTACGACGGCCTGCGCGGCATCGATTTGCTTGGCCACATCATCGAGCGAAGTATGGCGGATATCCTTGCCATGCACCATGTAGATCACGTACTCGCAGATGTTCTTGGCGTGATCGCCGATCCGCTCCAGGGCGCGCACGATCCACATGATTTCGAGCGCTCGGCGGATGCTGCGCGGGTCTTCCATCATGAAAGTGATGCACTGCCGCTGGATGGACTCGTACTCCTCATCGACGATCTTATCGTCCTGGGCCGTCCGCAGCGCCGCCACGGAGTCCATGCGCGCAAAGGCGTCGAGAGCATCGTGCACCATCTGCGCGACCTGGCGCCCGAGATGCTTTACCTCGCGATACTTGTCCGCCGGTCGCTCCATGGTCGCCAACCGCGAAGCGATGTAGCCGATTTTCTCGCCCTCATCGCCGATGCGCTCCAGATCGGTGATGGTTTTGATGATGGCGACGATCACTCGCAAGTCTCCGGCGGCCGGGGCCCGCAATGCGAGGATGCGGCTGCACTCCTCGTCTATTGAGACCTCCATGCCGTTGACCTTGTAGTCGTCCGTGGCCACCGACTCGCCGAGGCGGCTGTCGCCCTCGACCAGCGCCAGTATCGCCTTGTGCAGCTGTTGCTCGACAAACCCGCCCATCTGCAATACCTGGTTACGGACCTTTTCCAGGTCTTCGTTGAACCGGCGCGAGATATGGTGACTGAGGTCGGCCTTTTCCATGACAGCTGCCTTGTGAAGCGAAGCGGCATCCACTGAATACACACGTGCGTTTACATCCGATCGTCGCGCACGTCAATAAGCTCGGTGACTTTTGCGATCTGCGCCTCAGGCGCTCGCCGGCACATCGAGATGACAGATGCGCAGCGCCGGGAAATGACAGATGAAGGTGCTGCCCTTGCCTTCGACGCTGCGCACCTCGAGCCGGCCGCCGTGGCGCTGCAATGCGTGCTTGACGATCGCGAGTCCGAGCCCGGAGCCGCCTTCACCGCGCGAACGCCCCGCATCGACGCGGTAGAACCGCTCCGTAAGACGCGGGATGTGCTCGGCGGGAATCCCGATGCCTGTGTCGATGACCGAGAAGTAAGCGCCCTCCTCGTCGCTCCACCAGCGCATGCGCACCGTGCCTTCGGATAACGTGTACTTGAGCCCGTTCACCAGCAAGTTGGTGAACGCCGACTCGACCTCGTGCGCGGCCCCGAACAGTCCGTCCTCGGACTCGAGCTCGAGCAGAACGTGATGCGGCCGATCGCCCTTCGCCAGGGCATCGCGGTGGAGCCGCTCGAGCATGCGCGGCACGTCGATCGGGTCGCGCGGCGCTTCCCCATCCGTGGACTCGAGCCTCGACAGCTCGAGAAGATCGGTGATGATGGCGTTCATGCGCTGCGCCTGTGCGCGCATGTCGCGGATGGGCCCTGCCCATGCTTGATCGATGCCGGGATCGTCGGCGAGAGTGTCCAGATACCCCGAGATCACGGTGAGCGGCGTGCGCAGCTCATGCGATGCGTTGGCCACGAAATCCTTGCGCATGGCTTCCAGGCGCATCTGGCGCGTCACGTCGCGCGCGAGGAGCAGCGACTGGCCCGCCCCGTAGGGGACGAGCTGAAGCGCGAGATACAGATCGGTCTCGAGCGGCGGACGGATGACGAGCGGCATCGAGAAGTCATCGCCGTGCAGGTACCGCACGAACTCAGGCGAGCGGATCAAGTTATCGACCCGCAAGCCGATGTCGATCGGACGCCGGAGCCCCAGGAGACGCGCGCCCCGGCGGTTGAACCAGAGGATCTCGTACTGATTGCTCAAGACTATGACGCCGTCCGGGAGCGCTGCCGTGGAGCGCCGCAACTCACGGAAAATCTGCACGAGGCGCTGCTTGTGGAACTGCTTGCGCCGGTGCAGGCGCACGACTTGTCCGATGATGTCTCCCCAGATGCCGCCGATCGCGGGCGGATCGAGCTGAGAGCGCAGCCGCAGCCAGCGGTCCAAGCGATACAGATTGAGCAGCTGCCAGCCGAGGTACAAGCAGGCAGCAAGCAACACCCACAGCCACAGGGGCGGAAACAGTAGGCCGAGGCACAGACCCGCCAGCAAGATGCCCGCGAGACGCGCGAGCGCGAACGTCCACATCGCTACCATGGTCCGGAGAGTAGCCTCCGCTTATGAGTCTCGGGTCGAGAAGCGATAGCCGGCGCCGCGCACCGTCTGAACCAGACCTTCCAACGTGTACGGTTCGAGCGCCTTGCGCAGCCGGCGAATGTGCACATCCACGGTGCGCTCTTCGACGTAAGTATTGCCGCCCCAGACACGGTCGAGCAACTGACCGCGACTGAAAACCCGCTCGGGATGGCTCATGAAGAAATGCAACAACCGGTATTCAGTGGGTCCCAGCGCGATCTCGCGCTCCCCGGCGCTCACCCGATGACTGGAGTCGTCGAGCTTCAAGCCCGGGACTTCGATCACATCGGCACCCCCTGCCGGCGCGGCACGGCGCATCACGGCCTGGATGCGGGCAAGCAGCTCGCGCGGTGAGAAGGGCTTGGTGATGTAGTCGTCGGCGCCTCCTTCCAGCCCGCCCACCTTGTCCTGCTCCTCGGCCCGCGCCGTGAGCATGATGACTGGAATCTCCTCGGTGTCCTTTGAGCGCTTCAACGAGCGGGTAAGCTCGAGGCCGCTCATGTCCGGCAGCATCCAATCGACCAGCATGAGATCCGGCCGCGCATCGGCGATGCGGGCGCGCGCCTCGCGGCAATCCTCGGCTTCCTCAACCTCGTAGCCGGCGCGGCGTAAACCGAACGCGATCAAGTCGCGAATCGGCTTTTCATCCTCGATGATGAGAATACGCTTGGCGGTCATTAGATCCCTTAGTCGCTTGATTCTCAAAGCCCACTATTACAGCGCCCACACATGACAGTTCCATGACTGGTGCTATTTAGGGGCCGCCCTTGGCGGTCCGACCCCTCGCGGCGCGCCGCTCCTCCTCGGTCAGGGCTACTTTGTCGCGCACATACTCCGGCTTTATGTCGGCAGGATCTACCCCCTCGCCCGCCGCAAGACGCAGCGCGCCGAGACGCGCCATGTCCGCCGCGTTCGGCAGCGCCGCCATGGCGCGCTCATCCGCCTCGACACCGGCCAGAACGGCGAGCTCGGGGTACGCCGCGAAGCCTCGGCCGACGCCTCGATAGCCGTCCGCGCTCGGCAAGCTCACGCGACCCGCGGCCGTGACCTGCAGGGGTCCAAGCGGGGTGAGTCCGCGCGCCGGATCTGCGGCGAAACATCCCCAGTAGACCTCCCCCATGCGTGCATCCAGACATGCGATGACGCGATCGGCCCCGCTCTCGATCACCGGAAACGCAAGCGCCTCGAGGCTCGTGACAGGCACCACCGGCACTCCCGCCCCGAAGCTCAGCCCTTGCGCTACAGCTACGCTGATGCGCACGCCGGTAAACGAGCCCGGGCCGACGCCCGCGGCAATTCCGTCGAGCTGCGACAGCTGCACACCCGCCTCGCCGAGCACGGCATCGATCAGGGACAGGATTTGCTCGGCGTGCCCGCGCGCCGTCTCCAGACTTCGCTCGATCGTGCTCTGGTCGTTACGGAGCGCGACGCTCAGCGCCTCGGTCGAGGTGTCGATTGCGAGCACGCGCATGGCTAAGTGGCCCCGCTCAGCCGGACGCGGCGGTCGGCGCGCGCTTGCGGCCCAGGCGATCCGTCAAGAATGCAGCGCCGGCGGCGCCGTCCGCGAGCAGCGGGCTCGGCGGCAGCGCGTTCAGGAATACCCGCCCATAAGACTTCGTGGTCAGACGCGGATCGCCGAGCACGATCACACCGAAATCGTCGAAATCACGAATCAGGCGTCCGACACCCTGTTTCAGGGCCAGCACGGCTTGAGGCAGCTGATACTGCAGAAAGGGGTTGCCGCCCCGACGCCGAATGCCCTCGAGGCGCGCGCGCAGCAGCGGATCGTCGGGCGAGGCGAACGGCAGCTTGTCGATTGCCACGATGGACAGCGCGTCGCCCTTCACGTCCACGCCCTCCCAGAAACTGCCGGTGGCGAGCAGCACGGCGTTGCCCAACTCGCGGAATCGCTCGAGCAACGCTTCGCGAGGCGCCTGACCCTGCACCAGCACGGGAAAAGATGGGTCGGGGAAACGCGCCTCGAGCGCGGCCACGCCCTCGGCGAGTGCGCGGTAACTGGTGAACAACAAGAAGGCCCGCCCGCCGCTTGCCTCGATGAGCGGCGCGCACGCCTCGATGAACTTCTGCGCGTGAGCCGGGTGGTGCGGCTCGGGCATATCGCGCGGCAGATACAGACGCGCCTGATTCTTGTAGTCGAAGGGACTCTCGATCCTGAGCGTACGCGCCTCGGGCAAGCCGATGCGTGCGGCAAAATGGCCGAAGTCCTCGCCGATCGCGAGGGTCGCGGAGGTGAACACCCAGGCGCTCGGTCGCGCCTCGACGAATTGCCGCAGACGATCGGCGATCTCGAACGGCGTGAATTGCAGCGTGAGCCCGGTCGCGCTGGCATCGACCCAACGGATTCCGGCTTCTGGCGCGGTATTCGCAAGCTGCGAGAGCTGCGCGGCAAGCGCACCCGCGCGCCGGCCGCAGTTGGCGGTGCCGGCGCCCGCACCAAGACCCTCGAGCTCGTCGCTGAGTGCGTGCAGGGCGGCCTCGATCGCGGGCAGCGTTTCCAGGAAGCCATCCGATAAATGCTCCCACTCATAGCGCCCCGCGCCGCCTCCGAGGCCTTCGCGCAGCGCATCGAGAAAGCCCGATAAGTTGACGATCAGCTCAGCGATCGCGGGCGCGCGAACTCCCGCCGACTCCAACTCCGCGGCCGTGTCCCTGAGCAGATATTGCGCAGCGCGCGCGGCCCAGCTGTGTCCGAAAAACTGCGCCGCGATATCCGGAATCTGGTGCGCCTCATCCAGAATGACCGCGTCGGCCCCCGGCAGGAGATCCGCGAATCCCTCGTCTTTCAGAGCGAGATCGGCGAGCAACAGATGATGGTTCACCACGACGACGTCGGCGGCTTGCGCGGCGCGCCGCGCCTCGACGACGTGGCAGCGGGCGTATTGCGCGCATTCCTGACCCAGGCAGTTCTCGCGAGTCGAGGTAATCGTCGGCCAAACGGGAGATTGCTCCGGCAGGTCGGTGAGCTCGGCGAGGTCGCCGGTCTTGGTCACAGCCGCCCAACGCGAGACGCGTGCGAGCAGGCGTCCCACGCTGCGCACCGGCTCGAACAACGAACGCTGTTGCAAGGTGAGGTCGAGACGATGCCGGCACAGATAATTGGCGCGTCCCTTGAGCAAGGCCATTTTGACGGGGGCGCCGAGTGCGCGCGCGAGCATCGGCACGTCGCGGCGGAACAACTGGTCCTGCAAGGTACGCGTTCCCGTGGAGATGATGACGCTACGTCCGGACAAGAGCGCCGGGACGAGATAAGCGAACGTTTTGCCGGTCCCTGTTCCCGCTTCGACGATCAACGCCTCATCGAGGGCAAGCGCTCGACCGACGGCTGCCGCCATGGCGGATTGCTCCGGGCGATACGCATATCCGGGAATCGCCCGCGCCAATGGGCCCTGGGGACCGAATACACCTCTGTAGTCGCTGTCGATGAAGATTCTCCAGGGGCGCTCGAGCCGGTACGCTAGCCTACGGTGCGCCGGCGCGCGCGTCGCGCTCGATATGTCGTGGAATCGTCACCATGGACTATTTGACGACCGCGCGAAAGCGCGCAAGCGCCATGGCCTTCCCCTGCAAGGGATGCCTGAGTCGCCAGCGGATGTGCGTGTAGTCGGACGCTGTGGCGAGGCGCGGGTCCTCACCCCCGACGACGACGGTGAGATTCTCCGGCCGATCGAAGGTGTGGCCGCCATCGACCGAATAGCTCACTTCGGCGCCTGCGCCCACCGCGGAGTTGGCGATGTAGCGCATGTGTTCCGGGACCGGAAAGTCGACCGTCGGCGGCGGCAGAGGCCTCGAGCCGGTATTACGTATCTCGAGCGTATAGAACACCTCATCGCCGGGGACCACCCGATCGGCCGGAACCAGCACTTTGCCCTGCCGCACGGCGGCCGTCGCCTTGACGTCGAGCGTCGCGGGGCGAGCGCCGTCCGCCGCGCAGAGCTGGCTTGCGAGGCACGCCGGGGCCAGCCACCAGAAGGCGCGGGCCGAGCGTCTTTCAGAGTTTCCAGCACGCATGCGTTAATTATACACCCGTCGCTAAATCATGTAGTTAGAGCCTACTTCTACAACATTACAGAAGATAGCGATCAGCTCCAGCCGGCACCCGGCGAGACGCTTCGCAGGGGTTGGCGCGTATCGAGCCATCTGTCATCCTTCCTTTTTGAAGAACGCTTTCGAGGAAGTTTCTATGGCCACCGCTGCCCAGCTAGTCCCGTCGCTTGGATCGTTGGACCGCGGGGTTGCGGCCTGGGTGGAAGAGATCGCGCGGCTCACGCGACCGGACCGCATTCAATGGTGCGACGGCAGCGCGGCGGAGTACCAATCGCTCGAGCGCGAGCTCGTGGTAAAGAAGGAATTGCTTCCCCTCAATCAGGCGAGCTTTCCCGGCTGCCATCTGCATCGCTCGCACCCGTCGGATGTGGCGCGCGTCGAGCACCTCACCTTCGTGTGCACACAGAACCGCGCCGATGCGGGCCAAAACAACCATTGGATGGCGCCGGCCGAGGCGCACGCCAAAATGGACGCGCTGTTCGCCGGATGCATGAAGGGGCGCACGATGTACGTCGTCCCCTACTGCATGGGACCGATCGACTCGCCCTACTCGCGCTGCGGTGTAGAGATCACGGACAGCGCCTATGTCGTGCTGAATATGGTTCTCATGACTCGCGCCGGGCGTCCCGCGCTCGAACGGATTGCCCGCGAGGGAAAGTTCGTCAAGGGCCTGCACTCCACCGGCGAGCTCGACCCCAACCGGCGTTTCATCATGCATTTCCCCGAGGAGTTGTCGATCAAGAGCTTCGGCTCGGGATACGGCGGCAACGCCTTGCTCGGCAAAAAATGTCACGCCCTGCGCATCGCAAGCTGGCAAGCACGCGACGAGGGCTGGCTCGCCGAGCACATGCTGATCGTCGGCATCGAAAATCCACAAGGCGAAACGAGCTATCTCGCCTGTGCCTTCCCGTCGGCGTGCGGCAAGACGAATCTCGCCATGCTGATTCCGCCGTCGAGCTATAAGGGCTGGAAAGTGTGGACGCTGGGCGATGATATCGCCTGGCTCCACCCGGGTAAGGACGGGCGCCTCTATGCCATCAATCCCGAGTCCGGCTATTTCGGCGTCGTTCCGGGCACCAACGCGAAGACCAATCGCAACGCCTACGAGACCATCCGCCGCAACACGATTTTCACCAATGTCGCGCTCACCGCGGAAAACGAGCCTTGGTGGGAAGGGCTCCAGGAAGGCCGGCCTGTGATCGATTGGCAAGGGCGGCCTTACGATCCCGCCAACGGCCCGGCCGCCCACCCGAACTCGCGCTTTACGGTGCAGGCGCGCCAGAATCCGGCGTATTCGAAGCTCGCCGATGCCCCCGGCGGGGTCCCGATCTCGGCAATCGTGTTCGGCGGTCGGCGCCGCTCGCTGGCCCCGCTCGTCTATCAGGCGCGCAGCTGGCGGCACGGCGTGCTGATGGGCGCCGGCTTGGCTTCCGAGACGACGGCGGCGGCCACCGGCAAGGTGGGCGTCGTGCGCCGGGATCCGATGGCAATGAAACCGTTCGCGGGTTACGACTTCGGCGACTACTGGGCGCACTGGCTCAACGTGGGCGCGAAGCTCACCTCGCCGCCGGCGATCTTTCACGTCAACTGGTTCCGCCAAGACGCGGCTGGGAAATTTCTGTGGCCGGGGTACGGCGACAATCTCCGCGTCCTGCGCTGGATCATCGATCGCAGCAAGGGGACCATTCCTGCACGCGAGACCGCCATCGGCTTCCTGCCGCGGGCCGTGGACTTGGACACCCGTGACCTCGATATGCCGCCCGCCGCACTCGAGGAATTGCTCGCCGTGTCGCCGGCCGACTGGCATGAGGAATTCGAACAAATCGGCGCCTATCTTGCGGAGGTGGGCGAGCGCGTACCGCAGGCGTTGCGGGCGGAGCTCAGCGACGCGCTGTCGCGCACCGAAACCAAGATTCACTCCTCGCAAATGTAGCGGATCACCTGCGAGGAGTTGCTGTCCGGGGCCTTGCCGAGCCCGATCAAGCCTTCGCCGCGAATCTGCATCGAGTCGCGGCGCACGAACGCTTCCTCGCCGTCCTTGCCGACCACGAAGGTGCCGTTGGTGCTCTGATCGATCAGCATGAATTTGCTGCGATTGAGCTCGACCCGCGCGTGCAGCCGCGAAATCAGATTTCCCTTGACGACGAGATCGTTCTCCTCGGCGCGGCCCATCGAGATATTGGCTCGCCCGTCCTCGACCAGGATCTCCTGCCCCTGATAACGCAGTCGCAGGCGGTTGCCTTTGTTCGACGAGGCACGTGAGGTGATGGCGATCGCCGGCACCATGCTGGTGATGTCCTCGGGTTGCCACAGGACCTCGTACAACGCGACTTCGCTCGAGCGTCCCTTGAGGGTCGCGATATCGATCTGGCGCACGGAGGCGCGCCACTCGCTCGATAGATGATCCACCATGGTCTGCGTGGTCATGATCTGTCCCGCCTTCGCCTGACTGGTCATGCGGTTGGCGGTATGCACGGCGGAACCGAAGATGTCGCGATTCTCGCGCACCACCGGGCCGAAGTTGCAGCCGATGCGGATCGCCACCGCTTGTTCCTCGACTTTGAGGCCGGGGTGGAGCGTGATCTGCTTCTGCATCTGGGCCGCGGCGTTCAGCGCATCGTCCGCAGTGGTGAAGGTCGCCATGACCTCATCGCCCATGGTTTTGATGACCGTGCCGCCGTTTTGCTCGGTCGCCCCGCGCATTACCTCGATGCAGATCCCCACCATGTCACGCGCACGCAAGTCGCCAAGCAACTCATACAGCTTGGTGCTGCCGACGACGTCGGCAAAAACGATGGCGAGTTCGACTTCCTTTCCCATGTTTCCCGGAGAATTATACTTAACCCGACTGACGGTGCTTGAGCGGTTTAGGCAGCCACCCCTTTTTCGAGCGATGATAGCGCCGAAAACAAGCTTTCCGGCGCTGCATCGGGCCGCGAAGCGACGTCGGACAAAAATCGACGCCAGGCTCGCGCCCCTGCGCATCCGGCGATCAAGCCGTGCAAATGCCGTGTGATCGAGTGCAGACGCGCGCCGCGTTGCAGCTCTGAGCGCGCGTAAGGCACCACGCGCTCCACGATCTGCCACGGCTGCGGGACGCACCAATCCGGATCGACGAGCGCCCGCTCCAGCTCGGCCAGCAGCGCCGGCCGGTGATACGCCGCTCGGCCCAGCATGATGCCATCCAACCCGGCCGCAAAGTGCGCGCTTGCCGTGTCCACCTCCACGACTCCTCCGTTCAGCACGATGGGCAGATCGGGGTGGTCGCGCTTCAGGCGGTACACATAATCGTACTTCAGCGGTGGAATTTCCCGATTCTCCTTGGGGGACAGCCCCGCGAGAATCGCGGTGCGCGCGTGCACGATCAGCGCGGCGATGCCCGCGCGCGCCACCACTTCGGCGAAGCCGGAGAAGAATTCGTAGTCGTCGCGGTCATCGACACCGATGCGGCATTTCACCGTGACGGGCAGCCGCGTGCTCTCGCGCATGCGCATGACGCACTCGGCCACCAGTTCAGGACGCAGCATCAGACAGGCGCCGAAGGAGCCGCTCTTCACCCGGTCGCTAGGACATCCCACGTTCAAGTTGATCTCGTCGAACCCCGCCGCCTCGCCGATACGGGCCGCCGCCGCCAGCTCGAGCGGATCGGCGCCGCCGAGCTGGAGCGCAACGGGATGCTCGGCCGCATCGTGCGCGAGCAGCCGAGCGGCATTGCCCCGCACGATCGCCGCGGACACGATCATCTCGGTGTAAAGCAGGGCGTGCGGTGCATAGAGGCGATGCAGATAGCGGCAATGGCGGTCGGTCCAATCCATCATCGGCGCAACGCAGAGCCTTCTATCCAGTAAATTCATGCACTTATGCTATCACAACACCCACTTGCGAGACCCGGACACTGCCGCCGCGACAATGAGGAATCGGCGCTCTGTTATCGAGCTTCAGCTTCAAGACGTGCACGAAATTGGTACAGCGAAGGCTGCGAAGGCTGCCCTTGATCTGCGCGCCATCAAAGTCAGCGCTACACTGTCGCCCTTTGCTCAAGGCAGCGGCTATGAAGCGAGAGACCATCGCGATACACGGAGGATTTGACTGCGACCCCGCCACTAAAGCGGTGGCCGTCCCCATCTACCAAACCGCCGCCTACTCCTTCGACAGCGCCGCGCACGGCGCGGCGCTGTTCAACCTCGAAGTCGAGGGTTTCCGCTACACGCGCATCGCCAACCCCACCACGTCCGTCCTCGAGCACCGCGTCGCGGAGCTCGAGGGCGGCGTGGCGGCGCTCAGCGTAGCCTCGGGACAAACAGCGCTCTACTACGCGGCACTCAACGTGACGCAGATGGGCCGCAACATCGTCTCCGTGCCGCAACTCTATGGCACGACCTACACGTTGTTCGCTCACATCCTGCCGAGCCTCGGGGTCACGGTGCGATTCGCGAAGTCGGACCGCGCGGAGGATATCGAGGCGCTCATCGACGAGAACACGCGCGCGGTGTTCTGCGAAACCGTGGGCAATCCGGCCGGGAATGTCTGCGATCTCGAGGCGCTCGCGAACGCGGCGCATCGGCACGGCGTGCCGCTGATCGTCGACAATACGGTGGCCACCCCTATCCTCGTGCGCCCGGTCGAGCACGGGGCGGACGTCGTCATCCATTCGCTCACCAAATTCATGGGGGGGCACGGTACGACGCTCGGCGGCATCGTGGTCGACTGCGGCACCTTTCCTTGGGCGAAGCATGCGGCGCGCTTTCCGATGTTCACCCAGCCGGACGAGTCCTATCACGGGCTGGTGTACACCGAGCACTACGGCAAGGCAGCCTTCATCGGCCGCTGCCGCAGCGTCCACCAAAGAACCATGGGTGCCGTGCTCGCCCCGATGAACGCCTTTCTGCTGCTGCAGGGAATCGAGACGGTGGCGCTGCGCGTCGAGCGCCATGTGGAGAACGCGCGCAGAGTCGCCGAATTCCTGCGCGGCGATTCGCGCGTTGAGACGGTGAACTACGCCGGCTTCGCCGATAGTCCATATCATGGGCTGGTGAACAAATATCTGGGCGGCCGGGCGTGCTCGCTGCTCACTTTCGATGTTCGCGGGGGGCTGCCCGCGGGCGAGCGTTTCTATGACGCCTTGAAGCTCTTCAAGAGACTGGTCAATCTCGGCGATGCGAAATCGCTCGCGTGCCATCCCGCATCCACGACACATCGGCAAATGAGCCCGGAGGAGCAACTGGCGGCAGGCGTCGGCCCGGGCAGCATTCGTTTGAGCGTCGGCATCGAGCATATCGACGACATCCTCGCGGACCTCGATCAAGCGCTCGCCGCCGCCGCCGCCGGCGCGCAGACGCAGTAGGCGCCGGGGGGATCAGGTGTCCGACCATTCTCTACCTGGCGCCGTCGCCGCCTTGTTCCCGAGCGCCGCAGAGCGCGCACGTCTCGACGGCTGGCTCACCGAAGCGCTGATCGAGAGTCAGGAGCGCGTGCGCGAGGGTCCAGTCACTCCGACCGTTGAAATGGCGCGTTTTGCCCAGGAACTCGCCGAAATGAGCTTCGAGAGGCCGCGGCCGCTCGACCAGCTGCTCGAGTGGACGCTCGAGCGCATGGAGCACGGGATCGTGCAAATGACGAATCCTCGTTATTTCGGCTTGTTCAATCCGGGCGCGAATTTTCCTTCGCAATGTGCCGACCGTATTGCGAGCGTCTTCAATCCGCAACTGGCGAGCTCCGCCTCCTCGCCCGTTCCGGTGGCGCTCGAAAGCCACCTCATCCGCGCCGTCGCGCGCCGCGCGGGCTTCGGCGCCGAGGCGACCGGACATTTCGCCACGGGCGGCTCGGAAGCCAATTACACGGCTCTGGTGTGCGCGCTTACCGCGGCCCACCCGCGCTTCGCCCACGATGGGGCACGCGCCTTCTCCGGTGCTCCGCTGTTCTACACCTCGCGCGAGTGCCACATCGCGTGGCTCAAGGTCGCGCACCAGGCGGGGGTGGGACGCGGATCTTTGCGTCTCATCGCGACCGACGGCACGGGACGCATGGACACGCAGGCGCTCGCGCAGGCGATCCGCGCCGACCGCGTGGCCGGGGCCGTTCCGGTCATGTTGGTGGCGACTGCGGGCACGACCGGCGGCGGCATGATCGATCCGCTGCACGCTTGTGCGGACATCGCCCAACGCGAGGGTCTTTGGTATCACGTCGACGCGGCCTGGGGTGGAGCGGCCATCGCCTCCGAGCGCATGCGCGGATTGCTCGCAGGCATCGAGCGGGCGCACTCGGTGACGATCGACGCGCACAAATGGCTCGCGACGACCATGGGTTGCGCGATTTACATCACGACGCGCGGTCCGATCCTGTCGGAGGCCTTTCACGCCTCGACCAGCTTCATGCCCTCGAGCGTCGCCGGGGTCGATCCCTATCTGAACAGCGTGCAATGGTCGCGCCGCTTCATCGGGTTGCGCCTGTTTCTTTCGTTGGGCGCAGCCGGCTGGACGGGACTCGGCGCGCACGTCGAGCGCAGCGTCGCCGTCATCGCGGACGTGCGCGAGCGCCTGATCGACCTCGGCTGGACGGTTGCCAACGACTCCCCGCTCGCCGTGCTCGATGTGCTGCCGCCGGGAGGCCGCGATGTGCGCGCGCTGGTGCGCAGCGTTGTCGCGTCAGGACGTGCCTGGGTCGCCCCGGCGACGTTCGAGGGCCGCGACGTGGTGAGGATTTGCGCCACACACGGCGAAACCTCGCAGCGGGACGTCGAGGAGTTGGTGAAGACGCTCAGCGGTGCCGCATGCTGAGTATTTTCAGCACCAGCGACTGGATGGAGTCCAGCGACTCGAAATTTTCCGGCGTGATGTCGGACTGCGGAATCGCGATGTCGAATTCCACCTCGACGGCCAGCATGAGATTGACCATTTTCAGCGAGGTCACACCGAGGTCGCTCAACAGAGTATCGACCGGGAACGGGCTCGGAAACACTGCCGCGGAGCCGCTAACCTGCTTGACCAGCGAGATCAAACGGTTGGACACTTCCTCCGGACGAACTTCCACCCGATATGCCTCCAAAGTCGATGTTTTCGATAATACCGTGTAGCAGCAACGCCGTCGAAGCTTGACATATCGCCGCCAGAGCGCGTACTGCGTCACCAAGCAGCCAATTTCCCGTTAACTTATCTGTTCGACATGGACCCCCCTGACACATAATGTCCGCGCCACATCCACAACGAATCGAGAGGCCATGGAAGCCCAACGCGCAGCGAATTCCGGCGTGCAGACTTTGAACGCCCGCAGCACAGGTTACAGCGCACGCGCGCGGCTTGCTGCGGAGGTGGCTCTGCTGCATGCGTCCTCGGTCGATGCCGCCGCCCGCTTCCCGAGCGAAGCGTTCGCCGAGATCAAAAAGCAACGTCTGCTCGGCGTGATGGTGCCGGAGGCGCTGGGTGGCGAAGGCGCGAGCCTCGCCGAACTCGCCGACGTGTGCTTCATCCTCGGCCAGGCATGCGCGTCGAGCGCGCTCATTTTCGCAATGCATCAAATCAAAATGGCGTGCATCATCCGCCACGCCAAGGGCAACGCCGCGCTCGAATCCATTTTGCGGCAGGTTGCCGCTGAACAGTTATTGCTCGCCTCCTCGACGACCGAGGGACAGGCCGGCGGCAATGTGCGATCCAGCGAGGCCCCTGTCGAGCGAGTCGGCGATGAAGTCACGCTCGAGCGCAAGGCTACGGTCATCTCCTATGCAATGGAGGCGGACGGCATCGTCACCACGGCGCGTCGATCGCCCGAGGCGGCTGCCTCCGACCAAGTGTTGCTGGTGCTCCTCAAGAAGGACTACAAATTGGAGCGGCTGCAATCCTGGGACACCCTCGGCATGCGTGGAACGCATAGCGAGGGCTTCACATTGCGCGCCCGCGCCCCGGCGCAGCAAATCCTCCCCGACCCTTACGAGAAAATTCACCCACAAACCATGGTGCCGCACGCGCACGTGCTATGGGGATCGGTGTGGGCGGGAATTGCGGCGACCGCGACCGCAAAAGCGCAAGCTTTCGTGCGCAATGCCTTGCGCGCCTCCGGCGGACAGATGCCGCCGGGTGCGGCCCATTTCACCCAGGCCGCATCGTCCTTGCGAACCCTGCGCAGTGTGCTGAGCTCTGCGCTGCGCAGCTATCAGGCCGTGATGTCGGACGAGAAAGCGATCGGCTCTCTGGAATTTCAAACGATGATCACGCTCACCAAGGTGCAAGCGTCCGAGCTCGCGGCGGCCACGGTCCTCGCCGCGCTGCGCGCCTGCGGATTGTCCGGCTTTCGCAACGACAGCGAGTTCAGCATCGGCCGACATCTGCGCGACATTCTGTCGGCGCCGCTCATGATCAACAACGACCGCATACTCGCCAATCTCGCAATGACTTCCGTCATGACCTCGCTACCGACCTCGATCAGTGGTTGAAAAAAAAGGCCGCCTTCCTATGAACGCACCCCACGCCGCCGTATCGGCCTCGCCGAGCGACGACCCGCTCGCTCACATCGCCGCCGCGCTATTCGTCCCCATGGGCGTCGACGGCGTCTATGCTCGCAGCGCGCTCTATGTACGGATCTGCGAGGGCCTCGAGGCGTACATCACGAGCCTGCGCGAGCCCGGCGTCGAGCTCATGCGTTTCCCCCCCGTGATGAGCCGCAAGCAGCTCGAGAAGTCCGGCTACCTCAAGAGCTTCCCCAACCTACTCGGCTGTGTCTGCGCCCTGCATGGCACCGAGCCGGTCATCCGCGCAGCCGCGGATCGTCTGGATGAGGGCGGGGATTGGACCGCGGCCCTGTCCGCTTCGGATCTGGTGCTCTCGCCCGCGGCTTGCTACCCCGTGTACCCGATCGCTGCCGCGCGCGGCGCGCTCCCGGTCGGCGGATGGCAATTCGACATTGAGGCCGATGTGTTCCGCCACGAGCCTTCGCGCAGCCTCGATCGGCTGCAGTCCTTTCGCATGCGCGAGTTCGTGCGGATCGGCTCGCCGGCGGAGATCGTCGCGTATCGGGAGCGCTGGCTGGCGCGCGCACCGCAAATCGCGGCCGATCTGTCGCTCCCTCACACCCTCGACGTCGCCAACGATCCGTTCTTCGGGCGCGTGGGACAAGTAATGGCGGTGAGCCAGCGGCAGCAAGCCTTGAAATTCGAGTTGCTGATTCCGTATCACGCGGCCGCGGTGCCGACCGCCTGTATGAGCTTCAATTATCACCGCGAACATTTCGGCACGGTGTGGAACATGCAGGACGAACGCGGCGAGCCGGCGCACACGAGCTGCGTGGCATTCGGCATCGACCGGCTGGTGGTGGCTTTATTTGCCAATCACGGCGTCGATCCGGCGCGGTGGCCCGCGGTCACCCGGCGGGTTCTCGGCGTTTGAGCTCGAGACCGGAGCGATCTTGCCGCTCGATCCGCGCGTCAAGCGCTTCCTGGAAGTACTGGCAGCCGGGAACTCCGCCCGCCCACTCGATCCCGGAGTCGCCGAGCGACGCGCACAAATTGCCGAGCTCATGAAGCTCGGCGGCCCTGCGCCGCCACTCGGGCGCACCGAGACACTCTCGATACCTGCGTCCGCCGGGCCCTTGGGTGCTCGCCTGTATTCACCCGTCGAGGCGCGATCCGGTTTGTCGCCGGCTATTCTGTACGTGCACGGCGGCGGCCTCATCGGCGGCGACCTCGACACGCACGCAGCCATCGCGCAATCGCTCGCGCACTTTGCAGCGTGCCGTGTACTCGCCCTCGACTACCGCTTGGCTCCGGAGCACCCATTTCCGGCCGCGCTGGACGATGTGCGCTCGGCCGCCGACTTTTTGCGTGCGCGCGCCGCCGACTACGACATCGACAGCTCGCGACTCGCCATCTGCGGCGACTCCGCCGGTGGCACACTTGCCGCCGCGGCTTGTCAGGCCGCCGCGCGCGCCCAGGAACCGGCCTTCGCCCTGCAGGTGCTCATCTGTCCAATTCTCGATTACAGCCGACGCTCGGGCTCCCGCGACGAATTCGCGAGCGGATACCTGCTGGATCAGGCGACCCTCGATCACGACCTGCGACACTGCGTGCCCGGCGGGGCCGATCCGCTGGACCCCCGGCTCTCGCCGCTGCGCGCGGCGGACCTGTCCGGCATCCCGCGCACCATCGTCCACACGGCGGAGTTCGATCCGTTGCGCGACGAGGGCAGGGAATATTTCGAGCGTCTCGCCCACACCGGATTGGGCGTGTCCTATACTTGCCACGTGGGTATGATCCACCTGTTCTACGGATTGGGTGCCGTAATACCGTATGCCCGCAGCGCTTTCGAATCCATCGGCCGCGAGATCCGGGCGGAATTGGCTTGAACCCGAGGAGTTCTGAGTGACGGAACGGGCCGCGGCAGAGCGCATCGTGCGGGAACTGCACCAGGCCCGCGTCAATGGCGACCTCGCCGGCATGTGCAGACTGTTCGCGGACGACGGTCGCTTCGAGATCGCCGGGGCAAGCGCGGATAAGCCGATCGCGATCCGGGCGCAGGGCCTTGCCGAGTTCAAGCCTTGGCTCGCGATGATGACCAAGGTCTTCCGCTTAAGCGATTACCACTTGATCTCACTGGTGATCGAGGGGCCGCGCCTGGCCGCACACTGGCGTGTGAGCATTTTCTCGAAGGTCACGGGTGTGACCGTGCCGACCGAGCTCGTCGATCTCATGGAGCTCTCGGACGCGCGCATCCGCACCTACAACGAGTTCTTCGTCCCCCGCTAAAGACCGAGCGAGAGCTGCGGCGAATCCGGCACGGGCGGCCGGAACATCGAGGTGTCGAGCTCGTAGCGCTCATCCGCATCGCTAAGTCCGAGCTTGCGTTTTGCCAGATCGAAACGCGCGCGCAACAGTTCCGCATAGGCACCGGTGCCGCTCATTCGGAGCCCGAACCGGGAATCGTAATCCTTCCCGCCGCGAGCCTGATTAATGAGCGACATCACGTGGGCCGCACGCTCGGGGTAATGGTCATTGAGCCACTCGCGGAACAGGACCTTGAGCTCGTGCGGCAAACGCAGGAGCACATACCCCGCCGAGCTCGCGCCCGCCTCGCACGCGCGCTCGAGGATGGCCTCCAACTCATGATCCGTGATGGCCGGGATCACGGGCGCGACCAGGACTCCGGTCGGAACTCCCGCCTGCGCGAGCTCGCGGATCACGCGCAGTCGCGCGAGCGGCGAGGCGGTGCGAGGCTCGAGCGTGCGCTTGATGTCGTCACAGAGCGAGGTGACACTCAACATCACGGATACGAGACGATCTCTCGCAAGGTCGGTGAGTAAATCGAGATCGCGCAAGATGAGCGCGCTCTTCGTGACGATGGTGACCGGGTGGCGACAGCGGACGAGAACCGCGAGGATGCCGCGAGTCACTTCGAGCCGTCTCTCGAGCGGCTGGTAGCCGTCGGTATTGATTCCGAGCGCGATCGGCTTGCACATGTAGGAGCGCTTCGCGAGCTCGCCCTCGAGAATCCTGACCGCATCGGCTTTGTAGAAGAGCTTGGTCTCGAAATCGATCCCGGGCGATAGGCCGAGATAAGCATGGCTCGGCCGCGCGAAACAATACACGCACCCGTGACTGCAGCCGCGATAGGGATTGATCGATTGCTCGAAGCCGACGTCCGGCGAATCGTTCCGCGTTATCATCCCCCGCGCGCTATCGGGCAGCACCGTCTCGGCGACGCTGTCGGGGGTGGCGTCGCGATACCAGCCGTCATCGATTTGCTCGACCGACAGCGAATCGAAGCGACCCGTCGGATTCGAGGCTGCTCCCCTGCCCTTGAACGTTTGATGACCGATGAATTTCGATGGCATGGGCAAAACTGTACGCGGCCGGGACCGCACGGTAAATCCAGTACTTGTCGGCGCCGACTACTGTATGGATGCGGCCGCGAGCTTGCGGGCAAGCTGCAAATCCTCGATGAGGGCTTGGCGCAGCGCGTCCGCGTGCGTGCCTTCCGCCCGCAAAATGGCCGAAGGATGATAGCTCGCGATCAGTCGCGCGCCTTGCCGGTGCTGGAGCTTCGCCACTGCGCGCGCCACGGCGATCGTCAAGGTCGCGCCCGTGAGCGCACGCAGAGCGGTACTGCCGAGGGCCACAATGATGCCCGGAGCAATCTCGGTGATTTCTCGCTCGAGCCAAACGTTGCAGGCGTTGATCTCGCGCAACCCCGGCTTCTTGTGCAGACGCCGCTTGCCCCGTGGCTCCCACTTGAAGTGCTTGACGGCATTGGTGATATAGATGGATTGGCGAGAAAGACCCGCTGCCTCGATGAGTGTATCGAGAAGGCGCCCTGCCGGTCCGATGAAGGGACACCCCTTAAGGTCCTCCTCATCGCCCGGCTGCTCGCCGACCAGCATGACGGCCGCCTCGCGCGAGCCTTCTCCGCCGACTGCTTGGGTGGCGCGCTTCCATAGGTCGCACCGGCGGCAATTTACCGGCGTCTCTCCCGGCGCGGGCGGCGGCGTCTCCACAGCAGTCACGGCGATTCGGCCGCGAAGTCATTTCTCATCGCAAGGATGCTAAATCCGCTTGGCGGAAGGGGGTGCCCGCCGTCGGGGTCGTGGCGCTGTCCCCAAAGCGTGCGCACTCATGTAGGACGGCCGTGCTTCACCGTAGGACGCACGAGGACACCGGCATGCGTCGTCGCCCCCTGCCCGGTTTCAGCCCGACCAACCAGAATTCGCGGCATGCGACATGCGATCGCTCTGCACTACAGGAGTCCAAAATGAAAGTATATTTAAGCGCCCTGATGGCGGCAGGATTGCTGGCGGGTTGCATCAGCAGCTCGAGCCCGCCTCCGCCGCAGAAAACCACGGTAGTGGTTCCGCAAGGCTCGAACGCGACGGTTGTGTGCCAGAACGGCAATCCGCCGCCCTGCGATTGAAGTTCGTCCATCCCGGGGCAAGGACGCCCTGCGATGCGGTCCGCGTCATGGCCTGCTTATCGCGCGTTACAGACTGCTCGCGCCTTACAGACTGCTCGCGCCTCACAGACTGCTTGTCTATTTTGCGGGCTTGACTCCAAATCTGGCCGGCGAACAGCACCAGGTGTGTGTGCACCTTCAGGCCTGCGGAGTCGAGCGCTTCGGCAGCCCACGTATTGCAGGTGTGCAAGGCGGAATACCGTGCAACCGCAGCGTAGTAGAGGCTTCCCTCGTAGGGTCCTTGGGCAACGGGCGATAGGTCGCCTTCCCCTCCCGAAAGCGCGCGACGCACGAAATCTTGCGCATCGGCCGCCTGTTGAGCCGCCAGCGCGAACTCGAGCACATGGAGTTCGCCGAAGGCTTGCGGCGGAGAATTCTCGATCGCAGTAACCAGGATCAGGCCGGGTCCGGGAAACAGCGCGCCCGCAAGCGTCGAAGTACCCTTGCGTTTCGACATGAGATAGTGACGATCACCGAAGCCGAAAAACAGGTATTTCGCCTGCGGAAAGCGGCGTGCGACAAATGCGAGCGACGGGCCGAGATCGCGCGCGGCAAATCCCACATCGATGTGCCAGCCACGCCGCGCCAAATACATGACGACTCGCTCGGGCTCGTGCGGCACATCGACGCGGGGCGCCGGCGCGATCGAATGCGCGGCGGCCGATGACGCGGCGACTCGCGGGAAGCCCCAGGCTCCGAGCAGCGCAATTGCGAGAATCGCGAGGCACGCCCGTGTACGCGCCGCGTGCGCGCCCGGCACGGGCATAGCGGCCCTCAAACGAACGCGCCGTCGGATGAGGAGCCCGCGATGGGAAGCGTCGCGCGGACCCTGAATCCTCCCGCAGGCGCGCTCGACAGCAACAGCGAGCCGCCGAAAGCCGCGGTGCGCTCGCGCATTCCGATGAGGCCGAGACCTTTTCCCGGCACGCCGAGATCGGCACCGCGGCCATCGTCGGTAATCGTCGCCTCGATACACTCCGAGCTCTCTCCCGCGCTCACGGTCGCGATGCGGATGTCGACCCGCTCCGCTTGCGCATGGCGCGCGACATTGGTGAGCGACTCCTGCACCAGACGGAAAAGGGCAAGAGCGCGCACCGCATCCAATCTCGACAGGTCGCATTCGATGTCCAAGTGGATGCGAGTCGACGGCAAGCGGTGGCGCCAGTCGCCCACGCAATGCTCGAGCGCGGCGGCGACGCCGAGCTCGTCGAACGCCACGGGTCGCAGCTGACGGATCAACCCGGTCACCACGGCATATACCCGGTCGATATTCTCGATCATTGCAGCGGCGGCCGTCCGCGCCGCGTCCTCGGCCGGCGGAATCATCTCGCGCACCGCCACTGCATCGAGCTTGATGGCATTTAGCGTCTGCCCAAGCTCATCGTGCAGATCGCGAGCCAGCGCCTTACGCTCGTGCTCCTGCTTGTCGACGTATTGCTGCGCAAGGCGCTGATTCTCGGCGAGCGCCTCGGCGAGCCTCGCTTCAGTCGCGCGCCGCAGCTCGAGCTCCCGGCTCGCCTCGAGATAGCGCCGCGTCGAGAACCATATCAAACATACCGCGATCACGAGCAGTATTCCCGGCAGCTCATCGACCTGAAGATTCTCATGCAGGCGCATCCAGCCGACCGTCGCTTCGCTCAGATTCAGTCGCACGCAGGTGACGGCGGCCGCGAGCGAAACGACAAATATCGCAAGCGCGTCGCGCCGCGCGTGGCGTTTGCCTGCAATCGGCTTCTGCGCGCCTGTCTGCATGCCGCCTATGATGCCGTAAGCGCGCACTTCGTGTCACAATGCGAGCTGCGCGGGTGCGCGTACCTGAAAGACCCGGCTCACAAAAGAGAGGTCGATGTGAAAGCGACAGCTGCCTTGACGCTCATCGCGGCCTGGTTCACCTCGGGTGCCATGGCGGGACCGCCGCCGGCGGCGAGTCCGGTGCCGGTATCGCAAGCCGAGTTC
>Ga0302314_10001573_pt1 | contig 42633 bp, 33 predicted proteins | sample III_Palsa_N2_3_FD_200533 | JGI IMG/M metagenome (GOLD analysis project Ga0302314, IMG submission 200533) | Peat permafrost microbial communities from Stordalen Mire near Abisko, Sweden - III_Palsa_N2_3 | ecosystem: Environmental > Terrestrial > Soil > Palsa > Peat permafrost | place: Sweden... | reverse complement strand
AGGTTCTACGCGCAGGAGCCGCTTCTCACTCCCCAATGCCTGACCCAATCTTCAAACCGCCTTAGAAGAGAGCTTGACGAACCTCTCCCCATATTAGCGCTCCGTCACTGCCCATCTTTCTGAGCTACGCTTCGGAGGACGCCACCGCGGCCCGTCGGATCGCCGAGGCCCTCGGCCGGGCTGGACTCGTGGTATGGTTCGACCAAAGCGAGCTCCGGGGCGGGGACGCCTGGGACCAGCGGATTCGCCGGCAAATCAGGGAGTGCGCGCTGTTCATGCCGGTCATCTCGGCCCACACCCAGGCCCGGGCCGAGGGCTATTTCCGCTTGGAATGGCACTTGGCCGAGCAGCGCAGCTATCTGATGGCCCAAAGCAAGGTTTTCATCGTGCCGGTGGTCGTCGACGAGACGCCGGATGCGAATGCCCTGGTCCCCGACCGCTTCCGCGAGCGCCAGTGGACGCGGCTGCCCGAAGGACAGGTCCCCTTCGACTTTGCCCCGCGCATCGCCCAGCTCCTGGGGGGCGCCAGCCCCACGCCCCGTCCGGTGCCACCAGAGGCCCGGGTCGCCGCGGCGGCGACGGCAAGCGAGCGTTCGGTCGCCGTCCTGGCCTTCGCCAACCTGAGCAATGACCAGGAGAACGAATATTTTTCCGAGGGCGTGAGCGACGAGCTCCTCACGGTGCTCCAGAACATCCCCGGCCTGCGGGTCGCGGCCCGGACCTCGGCCTTCTCCTTCAAGGGGAAGAACGCCTCGGTCCGGGAGATCGGCGCCCAGCTCGATGTCGCCCACCTGGTGGAGGGGGGGGTCCAGAAGTTGGGCAACCGGGTGAAGGTCGCCGCGCGCCTTACGACCGTTTCCTCCGGCGTCGTGAAGTGGTCCCGCAGCTACACCCGCGACATCAAGGATGCTTTTGCCCTCCAGGAGGAACTGGCCCTGGCGATCGTCGGCGAACTCCGGGGCCAACTGGCGGGCGATGAGGCCGCCCTGATCCAGCAGGCCAACCGCGGTGGGACCCGCGTTCCCGAAGCCTATGAAAACTACCTGCTGGGCAAGCATCTCTATGAGCAGTCGTCTGAGGCGGCGGTCACCCAGGCCGCCATCCACCTGCGCCGGGCGACGGAACTTGATCCGGAATTTGCCCTGGCCTGGATCTACTTTGCCAACGTCCAAGTCTGGCGCTGCAGCTACTTGGGCTCGTTGACTCGGGAGGAATTTGACACCGCTCTGGCCGACGCCCGCCGGGCCGTGGAGCGGGGACTCGGGCTAGAGCCCGACCTCGGCGCGGGCTTGGCGGTCCAGGGCTATATCCAGCTGGCGTTCGACTTTGACCCGAAGGCGGCGACCGAGACGCTCCGGCGGGCCGAGCAGCTGGCGCCGAACGATCCGGCGGTAGTGCAACTCTCCAGCCAACTGATGTACATGGCCCGAACGGCGGCCGAGGCGGTGCAACTGGGCCGCCGCATTGTCGCGCGGGATCCGATCAATGCCCGGCCGCATTTTGTGCTGGCCTGGGCACTGGCCGAGCAAGGCCTCTTCGACGAGGCCCGCGTGGAAGCCGCTCGCTTCCGGGACTTGAACCCGACCGCGATCATGGCCGAAGTAGCCGTCACCTATATTCTGGCGATGGAGGGCCGGTATGCGGAGGCCGAACGGGCGCTGCGGCCCTCGCCCGCCCGCTGGCCCGAGTTATGGATGCGGGGAATTGTTTACCACGGCTTGGGCCGGACGGCGGAGTCCGCCGCCGCCTTGGAGGAACTGACCACGCGTTTTGGTGCCGCCGGCGCCGTGCAGATCGCCCAGATCCACGCGTTCCGGGAGGAATCAGACCTCGCCTTCCAATGGTTGGAAAAGGCGCGCCAACAGCGCGATCCCGGCGTCGTCTTGATGGCCCGCTCGGTCTTCTTCCGGAAGATCCACGGCGACCCCCGCTGGGTCGCGTTTTGGCGGGAAATGGGAATCGAGTTGGCCGGATAGGCTTTGAGCCTATTCGGGAGTCCCGCTTCCGACGGTACCACGACCATCCTGCCGCGCCCGACGGCGGCGCCGGGTTCCCCCTACTCGCGGGGAAACCGGGCCACCAGGTACTCGGACCCGGCCTGGGTCAAATGGGCGCCGTCGTAGGTGACGAGCGAGTCGGCCGTCTCGCCGGTCCGGATCAGGAACCCGTCGGGTCCGGACAGCAGCGAGTAGATGGAGATGTACGCGATGCCCAGGCCCCGGCAGAACGGCCCCATCTGGGCATCGACCACGCCCGGGGCCCGGCTCGCCCCCGCCTTCAGGCGGAACGGGAGGGGATCGGTCGGGTGGCTCGAGTAGTAGTTGAAGACCTGCTGCGGCAGGCCGCCGACCCACTGGACATCGGGACCGACGACCAGGATGCGGTGGATGCCCAGTTCGCGCAGCGCCGCCACCGTGCCCCCGAGCTTCCGCCAGTCGTAGGCAACCCAGTTGGCGGCCAGGACGACCTCGTCGGGACGGATCTGCCGGACCATCGCGAGGATCGCCCGGTTGAAGGCCGGCGCCCCCGGCTGCTCCGCCACCTCCGTTTCCAGGAGGGGCGGCATCGAGGCGCCGGTCCGCTGGACGATGTTGAAGTCCCGGCCGAAGGTCGCCCGGTAGCCGGGATAGAGGGCCGCCGCATGGGAATCGCCCCAGAGGAAGATGGTGGGCCGGCCCGGCGCGACCTCGCCCGGGTCCCTCCGGAAATCCGAGGCGTCGAATCCCCGGTCCATGAAGTAAGTGCCCTCCCGCCAGTCCTTCCCGTAGTCGTAGCGGAAGTCCGCCAACTCCCGGAGGAGGGGCGGGAAACGTCCTGGAAAGCCGCGCTCCCGGTAGGTGGCCCAGCCAACGGTCCCAACCAGCGCCAGCGCCACCAGCAGTGCGGCGACCAGGCGGCCGCCGGGGCGCCGCCGCCGGATCGGCACCTCGACGAGCACATAGGTGAGGACCGCCAGGAGGCCGCCGGCGGCGATGAGGACCAGGCGGACCGCCGCCGTGTCGGCGTCGCCGAGCGTGATCCGGGCGAAGGAGAGGAGGGGCCAGTGCCAGAGGTAGAGGGGATAACTGACAAGGCCGACGGCGACCAGCGGACCGAAGGCGAGGAGCCGCCGGTTCAGCCACGCCGCCGGGCCCGCGAGGATGAGGAGGAAGGCGGCGCCGGTCGGCAGGAGGGCCTGCGCGTCCGGGACGCCCGCGCGGTCCCGGCCCAGGAAGAGGGCCAGTCCCGCCAGCACTGCGCCGACCAGGGCCGCGAGGTTGGAAACAAGGAGCCCGCGGCGTTCCCCGCCGGCGGCCCGGGTCCGCCGCAGGGCGGGGTCCAGCGCCGCCGCGATGCAGCCGACGGACAATTCCCAGAACCGCGTCTGCGGCAGGAAGAAATCGGCGGCGTACGAACCCGGCGGCTTGTAGACATTGATGAAGTACGAGACCGCGGCGAGGAACACCGCGGTCCGCAGGAGGCCGAGGCGGGCCCGGGTCACGAACCAGATGACCAGCGGCCACGCGAGGTAGAACTGTTCCTCCACGCCGAGGGACCAGAGGTGCAGCAGCGGCTTCGAGGCCGCCTCGGTGTCAAAGTAGCCGGTGCTGGCCGCCAGCACCAGGTTGAGGCAGAAGCCGGCGCTGGCGGCGACGTGCTCCGCGAGCTGGCCGAAGGCCCCCGGGATCAGGCGCGCGTATCCGAAGGCGTAGCAGGCCGCCAGGACGACGAGGAGGCTCGGCAGGATCCGCCGCACCCGGCGACGGTAGAAGTCCGCGATGACCGGGCCCGGACGCGCCCCGGGCCGGGCGAACGCCGCCGCGAGGAGCGTCGAGATCAGGTAGCCCGAGATCACGAAGAAGATGTCGACGCCGTAGAAGCCGCCCGGGGCGACGCCGGGGAAGGCATGGAAGGCGATGACCGCCAAGACGGCGACGGCCCGGAGGCCGTCGATGTCCGGCCGGTAGGCGAGCGCGCTCCGCGGGGGCTGGCCGGACGGCGGCGGGGATCCGGCTGCGGCGGTGGGCATGGGGCGGAGGGGCTACCGCGCCGCCGGCGCGTAGAGGACCTGGCCGGAAAAGTGCCCGGCCACGAGCGACCCGCCGAGCGGGTTGGCCCCGAAGAAAAGCGGCGGCCGACCCGGCTGGTCATAGTCGACCGCCCCCTCGAGCCGGAGGATGCCGTCCACCCGCACCCAGTACTCGTGCCGAGCGCGGACCTGCCGGCTTCGCGGGGCCCCGGCCCAGGCCGGGTCGCCCTCCGGCGGGAACAGTGCCGGGAGGGAGCAGGTGACCGACAGCCCCGCTCCGGGTGCAGGCAGCGCGAAGTCGTCGCCCTCCCGCGTGATGTCGCCCAGGAAGGCCACGCCGACCCGGGCCCGCCCCGGACCCGAGGGCCGCAGGTAGACCAGGGCGGCGCGACCCGGGACGCCGCACACGAGCAGGGGTTCCGGGTCCGGGCCGGCGCGCGCCGGCAGCGCCAGGCGAAGGGAGAGCGGGCCATAGGGACGCTCCGCGTGGGCCGGCGGGCCCGGCGGCGGCAGCAGTTGGAAGGCCGCCACGAGCAGCCACGCCGCCGCCACCGGCAGGATCAGATTCATGGCCAGCCACCGCCCGGCCCGGCCGGCGCCGCCGACGGTGGGGGGAGGTTGGGCGCGGGCCATGGCGGCGGGCTACCGGCGGCCCGGCGGCCCGGAAGTCGCCGGGCCGGCCGGCGGATCCAGGCGCTCCCAGTAGCCCACGGCCCAGTCCGTGTCGGTTCCATAGAGATGCCGCCAGACGTAGCGCGAACGGATCTTCTCCCAGAGCGGGACAAAGCGCTCGTTGTTGTGGTCGTTGTCCTTCTGCAGCCACATCACGTAGCGGACGTTGTTGTCGAGGAGCCACTGAAGCGGGTCCTTCATCTTCCCGGCGTAGAAGGTGTTGACCTGCTCCATCCGGGAGCGAATCTCCGTCCGGAACTCGCGCCAGATTCCCTCCTGCACCGGCCAGCCGATGTAGCACTGCTTGTTCGCGAAGAGCGGCAGCACGGTCGCGTCGGTGTTGCCGAAGGCGATGGTGCTGTCCAGGCAGATGCCGTCGGGCAGCTCCTGCAGGGCGCTCACGAGGTCGCGCAGCGTGTAGTCCCGGGTGATCCAGTGCGTGCCGTCCAGGTAGCCCATGTCGTCCTTCGGGTCCTGGACAAACTGCCTCCCGTAGTCGTAGACCTGGACGCAGGGCAGCAGGATCACGAGGAGGGAGCCGTAGCGGCACAGCCAGCCGCGGCGGCTCAGGTTGATCGCGCCGAGCGTCAGGATGCCGCCGCCGTAGATCCAGCCCCACCACTTGAGCGTGCTGTTGAAGCGCTCCCAGGTGCCGGAGTTGACGTCATGGTTGTAGAAGACCTCGGTCGCAACGAGGAGCACCGCCCAGACGGCGGTGAAGAACAGCGCCAGGCGGCGGCGCTCGCGCGGCCAGGGGGCGATCAGCATGAGCGCCACGAGCGGCCAGAAGACGGCCAGCCAGCCGGCCAGGGAGCCGTAGTCGCCGTGCCGGACCAACCGGAAGGAGGTGGTCCGCGCGCCGGACGCCTGCATGAAGACGACGAGGAACGGGAACGCCAGCGCCGTGGCGGCGCCGAGGCCCGCGAGCCCCGCGAACCAGTGGTCCCGCTCCCCGGCCAGGGCGCGGTGCGCAAACCAGCCGACCACGAGCACCGACTGCAGCGGAAAGACCCAGGTGTTGGAGATCAGGCTCAGGGGAAGCGTCGCGGCGAGGAGGGCATGGAGGATCCGCCGCTGCCGGGGATCACCCTCCCCCTCCAGGGCCGCCATCAGGAGCAGCGAAAACACGAGCACCAGAAAGCCGGCGAGCGGGGGATGGAACTCGCCCTTCATGATCAGGTAGCTGAGCGGCTCCACCGGCAGCTCGATCGGATTCACCCCCTTCGCGTACATCAGGTGGTCGAGGGTGGCCCCCACCGCGGTCCGGGAGGCGGGCGGCCAGATCATGCCGATGTAGCGGGCCATCTGCAGCGGCTCGACCCAGTCCCGGGACGACAGGTGGACCACGACCGCGAGGCCGCAGCCGCCGAGGAGGAGGGCCGCGGTGAGAAGCGGGGCGGCGGGCCGCCAGGCGCACAGCCGGCGGACCGACGCGAAGACCGCGGCCGTGATCAGCCCCGAGATCACGCCGTAGGCCAGCTGGTAGGTGTAGCCCGGGCCCAGATGGAACCAGCGGCCGAGGAGCGCGGCCGAGTAGTATTGGAAGCTGTAGTAGAAGTCCGCCCGGAAGGGCACCATCCAGCGGTCGGGCGCCGGCAGGCGGCCGCCCCCAAAATAGTCCTGGATGAAGACAAAGTCGGGAATCCGCTCCTCGAAGAGGTCGATGTTGGGGAAGGTGTACCGCCAGAGCAGGCAGTAGAGGAACCCGGTGCCGAAGGCCGCCTCCACCGCCCACTCGCGGCGCAGGAGGGCGCGGTCCCGCCAGACGAGCCAGCCCGCGAGCGCGGTGCTGAAGGGCAGGAACCAGAGGCTCGCGCCCAGGCCCCAGAAGTGTTCGAGGCCGAAGAAGGCGAGGCAGAGGAGCAGGACGCCGCCCACCCGGGACACCGCATAGTCGCGGCAGAACTGGGCCCAGAAGAGGCCGAGGCCGACCAAGTTCACCCAGATGAGCGCGACGCTGATCAGGAGGATGAGCAGGGTCATTGCGGCGGCAGCTGGGTTGGAATGAGGGGCCGGCGGCCCCCGGGCCATGCAAACAGCGGCTGGTGGAGTGTAAACTTGAAACCGGGATGGTCCGCCACCCGCCCGCGGGCTTGCGTTGGCAGGCTAACTGCTAGAACCTGCGGACAGTTCAAGTCCAGTAGAGAGGTAACCGACGAAAACCGAAGGGCCCCGGTCCCACGAGTCGACGGCTAGCTATTGGATCATGATTCCCACCATGATCTCGGATTCGGTGCCTCTCAGCATTCAAGCGCCGGCGACCTCGCGTCCGCTCGGCCTCGTTCACCCGACCCCGCCGGCCGAGGTCGCGGCGGTCGTGGCGCGCGCCGCCGCGTCCCAGGCCGCCTGGGCCGCCCGCCGGGCGGGCGAGCGCGCGGACATTCTCAGCCGGGCGGCGGACCTCCTCGGAGAGCGCGGCGCGGAACTCGCCCGCCTGCTGGCGGAGGAGAGCGGCAAGATCCTCGCCCAGGCGCAGTTTGAGCTCCGCTTCTCCGCCGCGCTCTGCCGCGGCACGGCCGAGCGGCTGCGGGCGCTCGGCGGCGACCTCCTCCCCACCGGCTCCCTCGAGGGCACGGCCGACGACATCGCGTGGGTGCGGCGCGTGCCCCTCGGCGTCGTCGCGGCGGTGCTGCCCTTCAACTTCCCGGTCGAGCTCCTGGTGGAGAAGGCCGCCTCCGCGCTCGCCATGGGCAACGCCGTCGTGGTGAAGCCGCCCGAGCAGGACCCGCTCACGGTCCTGGCGGCGATCGGGATCTTCCTCGAGGCCGGCGTGCCGGCGGACGTGCTCGGGGTCGTGGTCGGCGGCGCCGCGGCCGGCGCCGCGCTCTGCGCCGATCCCCGGGTGGCGGCCGTGAGCCTCACCGGCTCCACCCGCGCCGGCCTCGCGGTCGCGGCCGTGCCGCTCCTGCGCAAGCTGCATCTCGAACTGGGCGGGAACGACGCCGCCGTGATCTGCCGGGACGCGGACCTGGACCTGGCGGTACCGGACCTGGTCTTCGGGCGCACGCTCATGAACGGGCAGGCCTGCGCGTCGAACAAGCGCGTGATCGTGCACCGGAGCCTCCACGACGCCCTGGCCGAGCGGCTGGCGGCGGCGCTCGCCCGGATCGAGGTGGGCGACCCGCTGGACCCGCGCACGGGCCTGGGCCCGCTCATCTCCGCCGCCGCCGCGGCGCGGGTGGCCGCCCAGGTGGCCGCCACCGTTCAGCAGGGCGGCCGCCTGGCCTGGGGCACGGGCCGGGCCGACGGCGCCTACTTCCGACCCTGCCTCCTCACCGGCGTCCCGCGCACGGCCGGGGTCGCCGGCGACGACGAGATCTTCGGCCCCGTCCTCACCCTCATCCCCTTCGACACCGAGGACGAGGCGGTGGCGATCGCCAACCAGTCGTCCTACGGGCTCTCCGGCTGCGTCTTCAGCCGCGACTGGCCGCGGGCGCTGCAGCTGGCCGACCGGCTCGAGTGCGGGGGCGCGGTCGTGAACGGGACCGGCAACTACCGCCCCTTCATTGTCCCCTTCGGGGGCGTGAAGCAGAGCGGCCTCGGCCGCGAGGGTCTCGGCTTTACCTTGGAGGAAATGAGCCAGCCGCGCTACACGGTGCTGCGCCGCATCCGGACGCCGCGCCAGGAGGGGGCGCCGTGAGCCGGTATCTTGCGACGTTCGGCGCCGCGGCGGCGCTGGCCCTGGCCGGCTGCAGCAAGGCGCCGTCCCCCGCCCCAGTCGCCGGCGTCCCCACCGCCCCGCCCCGGGCGGTGCGGCTCATCCTCGACTACCTCCCCAACGCCGCCCACGTCGGCTTCTACCAGGCGGAAGCCGCCGGGTACTACCGCCAGGAGAACCTGCAGGTCCGGATCGACGCCCCGACATCCTCCTCCGATACCCTGCGACTGATGGCGGCGGGCCAGGCCGAATTCGGGATCGTCTCGCTCCTCGACTTCGTGAACGTCCGCGCCAAGGGCGAGCCCCTGAAGATCATCATGGCGGTCGAGCAGCGGCCGCTCGCGGCGCTCATCAGCCTCAAGAAGGCCGGCATCACCCGCCCGCGGGACCTCGTCGGTCGCCTGGTCGGCGTCACGGGCGTGATCAGCGACGATGCCGGGGTGCGGTGGATGATCCAGCACGACGGCGGCGATCCCGCCGGGGCGCACCTGATCAACATCGGCTTCAACACCGCCCAGGAAGTGATCGCCGGGAACGTCGACGCGGCCTTCGGTTTCTGGAGCCAGGAGGGCGTGCAGGTGTCGGCCCGCCAGCCGGCCCGGGTCCTTCGCCTCTACGAGTTCGGCGCCCCGCCCTACCCGGAGCTGATCGTCTTTGCCCGCGAGGATTTCCTGGCGCGCGAGCCCGACACCGCCCGCCGGTTCCTGCGCGCGACCGTGCAGGGCTACCGCGATTCCCTCTCGAAGCCGGAAGAGGCGCTGGCGGCGATGGCCGCGCGGGTCGAGGGCGACACGGTCGAGGGCCTCCGGCCCTACCTGGCGGCGCTTTCGCCCGTCATCAAGGCCGACGCCCCGGACTGCGGGACCCTGAACCTCAAGGTGCTCGGCGACTACCTCGGGTGGGTGCGGCAGACCGGGGTCCTGGACTACCAGGCGGATCCGGCCTCGTTCGCGACCAACGAGTACCTGCCGCCGCCCCCGGCGGCCAAGCCATGATCCCGGGCCCGGCGGCGCTGCGGGCCCGCGGCCTCACCCGGGTCTATGACGACGGCCACCGGCGCGTGCCAGCGGTGGACCCGACCGACCTCGACATCCCCGAGGGCAAGTTCGTGACCATCGTCGGCCCGAGCGCCTGCGGAAAGTCGACCCTGCTGAACATGTTCTGCGGCCTGGACCGGCCCGACGGCGGGACGATCGAGACGCCGGTGCTCGGCGCCGGCGCGCTCCTCGGCCGGGTCGGCTACATGCCCCAGTCCGACCTCCTCATGCCGTGGCGCAACGTCACCGAGAACGCGGCGGTCGGCCTCGAGTGCCTCGGCTGCGGCCGGGCCGAGGCCCGCCGCCGCGCGGGCGAGCACATGCGCCAGTTCGGCCTCGAGGGCTTCGAGCATGCGTATCCGGGCCAGCTCTCGGGCGGCATGCGCCAGCGCGTCGCGATGCTGCGGACCTTCCTCTGCGGCCGCCGGATCAACCTGCTGGACGAGCCCTTCGGCAAGCTCGACGCCATGACCCGGACCTCGATGCAGGCCTGGCTCCTCGACTACTGGCAGGAGAACGCCTGCACGATCCTGTTCGTGACCCACGACATCGACGAGGCCCTGTTCCTCTCGGACGAGGTGCACCTCATGAGCCCGCGGCCCGGCCGCATCGTGCTGTCCCTGGCGGTCGACCTGCCGCGGCCCCGCCGCTACAGCGAGGTCGTCACCTCGGTGGCGTTCAACCGGATGAAGGCGACGCTGCTCGACCAGCTGGGCAAGGTCGCGGCATGAAGGCGCGCATCCTGCCCTCCCTCGCCCTCGGCGTCGGCCTCCTGGCCTTGTGGGAGCTCTATGTGCGGTGGGCCCACATCGACCCGCTCCTCCTCCCCACCCCCACCGCGGTGGCGCGGTACCTGGCGCAGAACCAGGCCCTCTTCGGCCGCAACGCGCTGGCGACGCTCAGCGAGCTCCTGGTCGGCTTCACCGCCGGCGTCATCGTCGGCCTCGCCCTCGGCGTCCTCATGAACGCCTGGCGGGGGTTCCGCGACGCCACCTACCCCTGGCTGGTGGCGACCCAGATGGTGCCGATCCCGGCAGTGGCGCCGATCCTCGTCCTCTGGTTCGGGTTCACGCTGACGCCCAAGGCCACCACGGTGGCGCTCATGTGCTTCTTCCCCGTCGCCGTCAGCACGGTGGACGGGCTCGGCGCGGTGAACCCGGAGATGATCCGGCTCCTGCGCTCCTTCGGCGCCCGGCCGTGGACGGTCATGCGGATGGCCGCGCTGCCCTCGGCGCTCCCGCGGATCTTCTCCGGCATCCGGGTGGCGATGGCGCTCAGCGTGGTCGGCGCGGTCGTCGGCGAATGGGTCGGCTCGACCCGCGGCCTCGGCTACCTCATGCTCCATTTTGAGAACCGGGGCGAGACGGCCGGGCTCTTCGCGACCGTCACCGTGCTGACCTTCATGGGCATCATCCTTTTCTTCCTCGTCGGCTGGGTGGAGGCCCTGGTGCTGCCCTGGCGCAAGTACGCCAAGGAGACCCTGTGAACGACGACGCCCCACCCGCCGGACGGGCGGACTTCCTCGTGCGGGCCGGCCACGTCCTCACCATGGGCCCGCTGGGGGACCTCGCCGACGGCGCGGTGGCCGTGGCCGGGGACCGCATCGCCGCGGTGGGCCCCTACCGCGAGCTGCAGGCCCGCTACCCCGGTTGCCCGGCCGTGGGCGACGCCTTCGGCGTCGTCACGCCCGGCCTCGTGAACGCCCACACCCATTTCTCGGAGGCGCTCCTCTCCGGCATGGGCGAGGACCTCTCGATCTGGGTCTGGGGCGCGCGGCTCCTCCTGCCGACGATGCCCCACCTGACGCGCGAGATGGCCCGCGTCGGCACGCTCTTCCGGGGGGCCGAGCTCATCCGCTCCGGCGTCACGACCGTGAATGACATGTTCTGCCACACGAACCCGGCGGAATTCGCGAGCCTCGGGGTCGTCGACGGCCTGGAGGAGCTGGGCCTGCGCGGCGTGACGTCCTTTGGCGCCGAGGACCTGGCGTGGAAGGCTGCCGCTCCCCTCTCGATCCCGCGGGTGCTGGACGAGCACCGCGAGCTCGCGCGGCGCGCCGCCGCGAGCCGGCGGGTCGGCTTCCGCCTCGGCGTCGGGACGGTCCTGGCGCAGTCCGACGCCCTGCTCGAGCACTCCGCCGCGCTGGCCCGCGCCGAGGGCTGGGGTATCCACACCCACCTCGCCGAGGTGCGCGAGGAGAAGACCGAGGCGCAGCTGCGGTGGGGCCGGAGCACGGTGGAGCGCGCGGCCGAGGCCGGGCTCCTCGCGGCCGGCTGCGTCGCCGGCCACGGGGTCTGGCTGTCGCCCGCGGAAATGGACCTCCTGGCCGCCGCCGGCACCGCCATCATCTACAACCCGACCGCCAACATGATCCTGGCCTCCGGCGTCTGCCCGCTGCCCGAGCTCGCGCGCCGCGGGCTCCCGCTCGCCCTCGGCACCGATGGCATGGCGAGCAACGACAGCCAGAACATGATCGAGGTCCTGAAGCTCGGCGCCCTCCTCCAGAAGGTCCACCGCCAGGATCCCACCGCGGCCGACGCCCGGCAGATGCTGGCGCTGGCCACGATCGGCGGCGCCCGGGCCCTCGGCCTCGGGGCGGTGACCGGCTCGCTCGAGGTCGGCAAGCAGGCCGACCTGGTCCGATTCGACGGCGCCTCCTTCGGCGCCGCCGTCATGCACGATCCCTACCAGCAGCTGGTCCACGGCGCCGGCCCCGAGGCGGTGGCCGATGTCTGGGTCGATGGCACCGCCCTCCTGCGGGACGGCGCCTTTGTCTCCGCCCAACCCCGCGCGCTCGTGCCGCGGGTGCGCGAGCTCGCCGCCGAACTCGCCCGCAAGGGTTCCCTCTCCGCCTTCTCATGCCTCGCACGCTGATCATCGGCGCCGGCCACAACGGCCTGGTCTGCGCCGCCTTCCTCGCCCGGGCCGGGCACCAGGTGACCGTCCTCGAGCGCGCCGACCGGCCCGGGGGGTGCACCGTCACGGAGGAGGTGGTCCCGGGCTTCCGCTTCAACACCGGCGCGATCGAGCTCGAGGGGCTGGTCCACAGCGGGATCGACCGCGAGCTGGGCCTCGCGGCGCACGGCCTGCGCTGGATCCCGACCCCGCACCTGCTGGCGGCGCAGGTGGGCGGGGAGACCGCGATCTTCCACCGCGACCTCGGCCAGACCCTCGCGTCGATCACGGAGCGCTTCGGCGCGCCGGCCGCCGAGGAGTGGAAGCGCTTCGCCGCCTTCTCCGACGCCCTGATGTCCGCGGTCGGCTCGCTCCAGCACGTGAAGACCCCGGGGATGGGCGGCCTCACCGACATCCTGGGCCGGCTGGGGCCCCTGGGCCCGGAGACCGAGGCGGTGATGCGCACCGTCTTCGCGCCGTCGGGCTCCGTGCTCGACGAGTGGCTGACCTACCCCGCGCTCCGGGCGGCGGCGACCGCCTTCTCGACCCACCCGCAGATGCCCCCGTGGGTCCCGGGCAGCGGCGTCCTCGCCTGCCTCCTCGCCTCGTCGCACGGCCACCCCGGCGCCCGGGCCGTCGGGGGCACCGGCGCGGTCGTGACGGCCCTGCAGGCGCTGCTGCGCTCGCTGGGCGGGGAAGTCCGCTGCGGCGCCGTGGTCCGCGAGGTCCGGGTGCAGGGCGGCCGGGTGACCGGGGTCGCGCTCGACTCGGGCGAGGTGATCGGCGCCGACGTCGTCGTTCCCACCGTGGACCTGAAGCGCGTCGCCGCGATGCTGCCGCCCGAGCTGCTGACGACGCCCTGGCAGCGGGCGCTCCGCTCGAGCCACTCCGGGCTCTTCAACATCGGTGAGATCAAGGTGGATGCCGCCCTGGACCGGGTCCCGGTTTTCGCGAATGACCCCTCGGGATTCGCCGGCACCCTCCGCTACCTGATGCACCGGTCCGACGTGTACACCCACTCGACCCGCGCGGTCATGGGTGGCCGCATCCCGGCCGAACTGCCGCTCATGGTGGTCATCCCCTCGGGGGACGATCCCAGCCAGTGCCCGGCCGGCAAGGCCACGCTCTGGGCCTCCGGTTTCGTGCCGGCGGAATTCTCGGACGGGCGCAGTTGGCCCGCGGCCAACGAGGAGGCGGCCGACGCCGTCTTCGCCACCCTGGAGCGGTTCTCACCCGGGATCACCGCCTCGGTCATCGGGCGGCAGGTGACCGGGCCCTCGGACTGGGAACGCCGCCTCGGCAACCGCTTCGGCAACCCCAACCACGTCGACATGACGATCGACCAGCTCTTCAGCCTCCGCCCCGCCCCCGGGTTCGCGCGCCACCGCACCCCGGTCCCCGGCCTCTATCTCTCGGGCGCCGGCACCCATCCGGGCGGGGGCGTCCACGGCATGCCGGGCAAACTGGCCGCGGAGGCGGTCCTCGCCGACCAGCGCGGCGAACGCCGGGAGGGGCAACGGCCCGCGCTCTTCGCCCTCGCCAAGGCCGCCTGGCGCCTGCGCAAGGCGCTCTGAACCCAATATGGATCCCTACCAGGAACTGACCCTCTATCAACGCTCCGCCATTCTCATGGCCGCGGCGCAGCTCGGCGTGTTTGCGGCCTTGGGAGACGGGCCGGCCGATCCCCTCGAGGTCGCCGAGGAAGTCGGGGCGTCGGCGGACACGACCGCCCGGCTGCTTTCGGCGCTCCGCGCCCTCGACTACATCGCCTTGGCTGACGGCAAGTATGTCCTGAACGATTTCTCGCGGTCCTTCCTGCGGGACGGGGCCGGCGGGATGGTGCGACTGGCCTGGAAGGAACACCTCTTCTACACCGCCTGGAGCCGCCTCGCCGCGGCGCTCTCGAGCGGCAAGGCGCTCTTCCCGTCCTTCCGCGACCGGATCACCGGGGACTTTCCTTCGGTGGAGAAGTTCCTGCTCGCCCTGAACGACCTGGCGGCCCTCGCCGCGCCCGGCATCGTCGCGTCCGGCTTTCTGCCCGAGGCCGGCACCCTGCTGGACCTGGGAGGCGGCGGAGGAGGCTATGCGGCCGCCCTCGCCGTGGCCCAGCCGGCGGTCCGCGTCACCCTGGCCGACCTGCCGGAAATCCTGCCGATCGCCGAGGGCTTCCTGACCCGCCAGGGCCTGCTCACCCGGGTCGAGGTGACGACGGCCGATTTCCTCAAGGACGGCTGCGGCCTGCCCGGCCGGACCTTCGACACCGTCTACCTTTCCCACGTCCTGCACGACTTTAACGGCGCGACGGCCGCGCAGATCGTGCGGCGCGCCGGCGCGCTCGTGGCTCCCGGCGGACGACTCCTGATCCTCGACGTCCTCGTCCCGGAAGCCGGCCAGGACAACGGCGTCGAGGGCCTGTTCGACCTCATGATGCTGGTCGAGGTCCCCGGCGGGCGGGCGCACCCGGTGGCCGCGGTGCGGTCCTGGCTGGCCGCCGCCGGCCTGCCCAAGACGCGCTTCCACAAGCTCTACTTCGGCATCCTGGCCGAGGGCCGCGCCGAATAGTAGCCCCAGGCCCGGGCGAGCTCCGCCCCGTGCCACCGGCTGCGGGCGTCCGCCTCCGCGGTGCTGAACCGCGCGGCGGCCCCGATGCCGCCGGACCGGAGCACGGCGGCACACGCCTCCTCGAGGTACAGGGCCTTGAGCACCGCCTCGCGCACGTTCGCACCCAGGACGATCAGGCCGTTGCCCTTGAGGAAAAGCGCGTGCGCGCTTCCCAGCGCCGCGGCCGCGGCCGCTCCCGCGGCCGGCGTGGTGACGAGGTCGCCGTCCCCGTGATAGGGCACCGCCGGGCCCAGCATGAGGCCGAAGCCGTGCGCCGGCCGGAAGGCCTCGGCCCGCAGGCCCCAGGCCACCGCCCAGGGCGAATGGGTGCGGCAGAGGGCGCCGCAGTCCGGCCGGGCCTGGTAGATGGCGAGATGGAGCGGAGTCTCGAGCGCGGGCCGGCGGCCGGCCGCGCCGCCCCGCGCCTCGCCGTCGGGGCCGAGGAGCAGGAGGTCGGCGGGGCCCGCCAGCCCCGGCGCCAGGGCCGGGGTCATCACCACGCCATCCGGGAGGCGCACTGACAGGTGGCCAAAGCCCTCGGTCAGGCCCCGGCCGTCCATGATGGCGAGGCCGGAGAGGAAGTCGGCCAGGAGGCCCGGCGGCAGCGCGGCTAGGTCGTCGGGGTCCATCGTTCGAGCTGCATCGGCGTGCACGTGCCGCCATTGGTCGGGGACCGGTCCTGGGGGCAGGCCGACACCGCCACGACCACGTCCATCAGGCACTCGAGCTGCAGGTGGGAGCCCGGGCCGTGGCCGGGCGTCTCGTAGATCATCTCGCCGGCCGCCCCCAGGCGATTGTGCATGAAGATGTTGATCGCCCGCTCGCCCTCGACCGGGTAGTCGAGGCCCAGCGCCGCCACCGCCTCCTGCAGGTTCGTCTTGCAGCTGCGGTGGTCGGTGAGGTGGTAGCGGCGCAGGTAGGCCTCGGCATCGCAGCACGGGACGATCAGGTCGTGGCGCCCGACCGTGTCGGCGACCACCCGGAACATGTCGTTCCGCCGGTTGGTGGCGAGGGTGTCGCCGACCCGCAGGGTGATGCGCCAGTTCTGGGTGACGGTGTGCGCGGGCGAGAAATATTCGGCAGGGTCGCCGTCCCGCCAGGCGACGAGGTCTCCGACCTGCTGGCCCTCGAGGTCGACCAGCCGGAGCTGGTCGCCGGCGCGGGCGCGGAGCGCGCGGCCGTGGGAGGCGGGGATGAAGATCGATTCCCCGAGGAGGAAGCCGTGCATCGGCGAAGGTTCTAAGCCGCGCGGACCACCCGCGCGAGCCTGGTCGCGAGCGGCGAGTTGCGGCTGCGGGTCACCCGCAGATGGCCGTCGACCAGCACGGCCGAGATGCCGGGCAGGTCGCCGTGCTCGAGGGCGTCGGCGGCGGTCGCGAAGGCCGAGCCGCTGGGCGCGTCCATGAGCACCAGGTCGGCCTCGCGGCCGACCTCGATCCGCCCCGTGTTCTGGCGCAGGACGTCGGCGTTGTTGCCGGTCGCCATCGCCCAGGCCTGGCCGGCGGAGAGACCGGCCAGCGAGGCCATCTCGGCGACGGTCTTCAGCACCCCGAGCGGCATCACGCCCGTGCCGGTCGGCGTGTCGCTGGAGAGGAGCACGTGCTCCAGGCGGCCGGCCGCGCGCGCCAGGGCGATCACGCGCAGGGCCGAGCGCAGGTTGCCCGCCTGGGAGATCTGGAAGCGCAGGTGGGCGGGGGCCTCGCGGATGAGCCGCTCGAGCTGGGCATCGGGCAGCGCGGTCGTGCCGCCGTTCACGTGCCCGGCGATGTCGACCTGGAGATGAAGGAGGTCATCGGCCGTGACCGCGGAGCTGCCCGGGATCGAGACGCCGCCGGTGTGCGACATGACGACAAAGCCCGCCGCCCGGGCGGCCCGCACCAGCGGCTCGGCGTCGCGGTTGAAGGCGAACGCCCCGAAGCCCATCTTGGCGAGCCACACGCCCTCGGCGCGCAGCTCGGCGAAGTCCGACACCTGCAGGCCGGGCTCGAGGATCAGCGATCCGGCGTGCACCTTGACCCCGGCCGGCCGGTGGTTCGCGAAGGCCCGCTGCGCGGTCAGCGCCAGCGCCTTGACCCCCGCCCGGTCGGTGGGCCGACCGGGCAGGTGCACCTCCGAGGCCGACATCATCGAGGTGATGCCGCCGTGGAGGTAGCTCTCGATCCAGCCGATCGCATTCTGGCGGGGGGTCCAGTCGCCGAAGACGACATGGACGTGGGAGTCAATGAGCCCGGGGGCGGCGGTCGTCCCCCGGGCATCGAGGAGCGCCGCGCAGTCCTCGGCCCCGGTCGCATCCGTCGGGCCGATGGCGGCGATCCGGCCGTCCTCGATCCGGATCGACTCGTCGGCGGCGACCGGCCGGCCCCAGTCACCGGTCAGGATCTGGCCGAGGTTGATGATCCCGAGGGAGCTCATCGGCTCAAATGAGCCCGTCCTTGCCCTGCACGTCCTCGGCGCGGAGGCCGCCCAGCCGGGCGTTGATCCGCCCGCGGCTGGCGACGGCGAAGATGACCACGACCTCATCCGGCGCCGGGGCGTCCGGGAAGGACACCGTGATCGTGTCGTAGTGGGAGCGGACGTAGAGGGCGTCCTTGTGGGCCAGGGGCACGTCGATCGACGCCCCGAGCGCCGCCCGCTTGCCGGTCGAAGAGATCCAGGCCCGGCCGCCGCCGAGCGCCGTCCGGACCGGGTTGGCGAAGGCCGTCGTGAGGAAGGCGTTGCCATGCTCGAGCTCGCCGGCGGTGCCGACCAGCGCGCTCTTGCCGTAGCTCTGCGCCGGGACGCCCGCCAGCGCCGCCACCAGGCGGGCGCCGAAGGCAGCGCCGAGGAGCGGCGAGTCGCCGACGATGGCCCCGAGCTCCTCGGAGTACCGGCCCGCGTAGGGGTTGCGGATCGCGGCGGCGACCACCACCCGGCGCACCGGCCCGAGGGCGTCGGTGCCCCCGGCCTCGCCGGCCAGGGTCTCCTCCACCAGCGTGTACCACTTGCGGATGCTGTAGGCGCCCACGCTCATCGCCGGGGCCGCGCTCAGCGCTTCATCTGCCGCGGCCAGCGGTCGTGAAAGAGGTCGGTCGGGATCGAGTCCAGGTACTTGAGCACCGGATCCAGCTCGACCACATCGCCGTACTTCGCGTTGATGTCGAAGAGGTTCACCTTGTGGCTCAGCTGCCCCCGGTCCCAGACGCACTCCTGCGGGACGATGCAGTAGTAGTTGTAGGAGAAGGCATCGATGGCGGTGGAGCGGATGCAGCCGCTCGTCGTCGTGCCAGTCAGGATGACGGTGTCGATCCCGAAGTCGATCAGGTAGCTGGCGAGGCTGGTGCCGAAGAAGGCGCTCGGCTTCTTCTTCACGAAGACCATGTCGTGCTCCTGCGGGGCGACCTCCTTCACCACGTCGTTGCCGTGGTGGCCGGTGACGTCGATGCCGTCGTCGACCCGGAAGTTCTTGTCGTTCCAGCGGCCCATGTCGAGGAAGTCGGGCCGCCGCTCCCACTGGGTGTAGAAGAGCGGGATCTTCTTCTCCCGCGCCTTGGCGACCAGGCGGCTGGTGGCGCGGACGCCGTCCCAGCCGATGGTGCCGCAGCTGTAGCGCCACTTCTTGATGCTGTCCAGGATCGGCTCCTCGGGGTCGCCGACGAAGTTGTAGATGATGTCGACCAGCAGGAGGGCCGGGCGCTTGCCGAAGCCGCCGGGCTTGCTCCAGCCGGCGACCTCGTAGATTTTCTTGTCCTGTTCGGGTATGACGTCGTCCCAGATGGCCATGGTGATAAGGGTTGCGGTTGCCTAGAGCGGGAAAAGGGACTGGCCGCCGATCCGCGGCAGGTACCGGCCGCGGGTGCCCTCGCGGATGACGGTGGGGCCCTCGGCGCCGGCCTTCCACTCCGAGATCGTCTGGCCCCGCAGGATGGTGCGCACCGGCCAGCCGGTGAAGGTGTGGCCCTCCACCACCGACCAGCCGGAGGCGGAGGTCACATGGCTCTTCGCCACCGTCACCCGGCGGGCGAGGTCGACGAAGCAGAAGTCGGCGTCGGCCCCGACCTGGATGCAGCCTTTCTTGGGATAGAGGCCGTAGATCTTCGCGGGGTTGGCGCAGAGCACCTCGACCGCGCGCTCCAGCGTGATGCGGCCCTCGTGCACGCCGTAGCTCAGCATCACCGGGAGCAGCATCTCCACCCGGCTGGTGAAGCCGGTCCGCAGCTTCCAGATGTTGTCGTTGAACATGGCCTCGCGCTGGTTGGGCGCCCAGGAGATGACGTGGTCCGAGCTCACCGAGTCCACACCCTGGTCGGTGGCAAGCGCCTTCCAGACCGCCTCGCGCTCGACCGGATAGCGGACGGGCACGTTGATGCGCCAGGCCTTCTGGTTGGGCTCGAGGTAGAGCCAGGTCGGGCCGGTGTTGCCGTAGACCCGCACGCCCTCGGAGCGCAGGCGGAGGATCTCCTCGTGGGTGCTGCGGACGCTGGCGTGCTGGATGAACAGCGGGCTGCCCGTGATCTTCGCCAGGTAGCCGAAGGAGCGCACGTGGTGGGTCTCGCAGAAGTCCGGGGAGCGGTCCGTCCAGGCCGCGAAGTCCGTGCGGCCGTCCGCAATCAGCTGCTTCTCGAAGAGGCGCGCGATCTGCCAGTTCTCGGCGTGGATCTGGGTGATCGCGCTGCCGCCGAGCTTCGCGACCGCCGCCATGACGCCGAAGATCACCCCGTCGTCGAAGCCGGCGCCGAGGCCGGCCTTCCGGCCCGCCCAGTACTTGTCCAGCTCGGGCTTCATCGACTGGCAGTAGAGCTTGTAGCTCGTCATCCCGAACTCCGACGCGAGCCGCGGGATCTCCGCCACCTGCTCGTCCGTCTCGACCATCGGCGTGATGAAGACGTCGACGGCGGAGACCTCGGAGATGATCTGGATGCAGCCGGGCATGACCGGAAGGAAGGGCCCGACATCCTCCTTCTGGACATACTCGACGAAAGGCTCGGCCCCGAGGCGGGTGCTCGGCTGGTGCACGCCCCAGGTGGTCACCCCGGCCGACGCGGCGGCACGGGACTCGGTCGCCAGGTCCTGGCGGAAGGGGTTGTAGCAGCCCGGGTGCGCCTCGCTATCCACCAGGCCGGGCAGAATGTGGAGGCCGGTGGCGTCGATCGTCTCCCGCGCGCTTATGCCCGCCGGGTCCGTGGTGAGGGCGGCGATCCGGCCGTCCTTGACGGCGATCGCGGCGAGATAGGTTCCGCCCGGAGTCGTGATCCGGCCGTTAACAATCAGGAGGTCTGCATTCATGCAAAATCTTTGGAGATTTCGGCTCGCGCGGAGTGGTATCCGTGAATGCGATCCGGCCCCGTTTGGGTCCGGACCTCCTGCTGGCCGGGAGGGACTGGGGGGAGGGTTAGGCTACATCAAGGATCAAAATCGCGGCGTCGGGGACGGGGAGAGGGGATTCGGCTCAGGCTACGGCGTGGCGGGTGATTGTCACGTCGATTGGGCCCGGGCGCCCCATTTTCAGCACCTCCCATGCCATGGCCGGGCGGCGGCGGACAAAGGCGGGGATTGATTTGCCGTGGCCCTCCGGTGTCATGGCGCCATGCGCCCGCCGACCCTGTCCGCCCGGGACGCCATGAGGTGGAGCCTCGGCGCCGCCGCCCTCCTGGCCCTCGTGCTGGCCTGCTACGCCCCGGCGCTGCGGGGCCAGCTGGTCTGGGATGACGCCTCGCATGTCACGCGGCCGGAACTGCGCGGCGGGGACGGGCTCCGCCGCATCTGGTTCGAGGTGGGGGCCACCGAGCAGTACTATCCCGTCCTGCACAGCGCCTTCTGGGCCGAGCATCACCTCTGGGGCGACTCGGTCCTCGGATACCACCTCGCCAACGTGTTCCTCCACACGGCGGGCTGTGTCCTGCTAGGCCTCGCCCTCCTCCGGCTGGGCCGACGGGCGGCGGGCGACGCGGCCGGCCTGCCCGCCGGGACCGCGCCCCTGGCCGCGGCGCTGTTCGCGGTCCACCCCGTTGCGGTGGAGTCGGTGGCCTGGATCTCCGAACAGAAGAACACCCTTTCCCTGATCTTCTACCTGCTGGCCGGGCTCGCCTTCCTGGACTTCCGCGTCCGGCGGACCGGGCCAGCCTACCTCCTGGCCACGGCCCTCTTCCTCCTCGCCCTGGGCACGAAGAGCGTGACCTCGAGCCTGCCGGCCGCGCTCCTGGTCGTGCTCTGGTGGAAGACCGGGCGCGTCGACTGGCGGCGGGACGCCGTCCCGCTCCTGCCCTGGTTCGCGGCCGCGGTGGGCATGGGCCTCCTCACCGCCTGGGTCGAGCGGACCGTGATCGGCGCCAGCGGCGCGCCCTTCACCTTCTCCCTCGGCCAGCGCCTGCTCCTCGCCTCTCGGGACGTCTGGTTCTACCTCGGTACGCTGGCGTGGCCCGCGCACTTGCTCTTCTTCTACCCGCGCTGGGACGTCGCGCACGATGCCGGTGGCTGGTACGGCTACCTGGCCGCCGCCTTGGCCGTGACCGCCGCCTTGTTCGGGCTTCGCGGCCGGTGGCGCGGCCCGCTGGCCGCGTGGCTCTTCTTTGTCGGTACCCTCTTCCCCGCCCTCGGTTTCTTCAATGTCTACCCTTTCCTCTTCTCCTATGTCGCGGACCACTTCCAATACCTGGCCTGCCTCGGGATCATCACGGCCGTCGCCGCGGGAGTCGCCGGCCTCTGGGCCCGGCCGGATCCCCGGCCCCGCGCGGCGGCCGCGGTCGCCGCCGGCCTGGCCCTGGCGTCGCTCGGGTTCGCCACCCACCGCCAGGCCGGCGACTACCGGGACGGTCCGACCCTCTATCGCGCCATCCTGGCCGGCAATCCCGACTGCTGGAAGGCACACGAGCTCCTCGGCGAGGCCTTGGCCGGCCAGCCCGGCCGCGCCACCGCGGCCCTCGCCGAGTTCGAGGCGACCGTTTCGCTGAAGCCCGACGACGGCGAGGCCCACAACAACCTGGGCAGCCTCCTCCTCTCCGAGCCGGGCCGCGAGGCCGATGCCGCCGGGCACCTGCGGTTGGCCGCGGAGTACTCACCCTACCTCAGCGAGGCCCACCTCAACTTGGGACGCCTGTGGGACCGAACCCCGGGACGCGAGCGCGACGCGGTCACCGAATATAGGGCCGCGCTGGCGCTCAACCCCGGCCGGACCGACGCGCGGTTCGGCCTGGCGAACGTCCTCTCCCGCCTTCCCGGCGACGAGCCGGCGGCGGAGGCGGAGTATGGGATCATCCTGAAGCAGGATCCGGCCAATGTCCCCGCCCGGGTCAACCGGGCCGGGCTCCTTGCCCGGGAGCCCGGCCGGCGGGACGAGGCGATCGCCGACTATGCGGCGGTTCTGCGGGTCCACCCGGACCTCGCGCCGGTGCATTACAACCTGGCAATCGCCCTCTCCGCCCTGCCGGGACGGACGGCGGAGGCGGTGGCCGAATACCAGGCGACCCTTCGCCTGGACCCGGGGCTGGCCGGCGCGCACCGCAACCTCGGGATCGAGTATGCCCGGCAGGGCCGGCTGCCGGAGGCCGAGGCGGAGTGGCGACAGGCCGTTGCCCTCGAGCCCCGCTTCACCGACCTCAAGGCCAAGCTGGACGAGCTCGAACGCACCCGCGCGAAGTGACAGACCGGATTTTGGGGTTTGAATCGACCGGATAACGGCGTACATCCCACCCATGCCCAACCCCGTGCTCGAGCTTTCCAACTTCACGAGCGACCGCGTTCCGGACCCCGCCCGGCAGCGCGAGCTGACGGAGGCCCTGGAGTCCGGCGCGGTGGTCTCGATGCCGGGCTTCGACTTCCAGCTCACGGCCGCCGAGCTCCCGCTGCTCGATCCCCGGATCCTGGCGAAGGCCAAGAACGTGAGCTACACGCCGTCCGCCGACAAGGTCGGGGGCACGAGCTGCACCGGCGCGGAGCTGGAGGTCCTGCGCAACCTCATGGCCCGCTATTCGAAGATGGCCCGCGGGCTGGTCGCCAACCTGTTCCCCGCCTACGCCGAGAAGATGCAGGTCCTGCGGACCAGTCTCCGGCCGGCCGAGATCGCGGGGCGCAAGAGCTCATGGCGCAAGGACGACACCCGCCTGCACGTCGACGCCTTCCCCTCGCAGCCGACCCGCGGCAACCGGATCCTGCGCGTCTTCCTGAACGTGAACCCGGTCGGCAAACCCCGGGTCTGGCGGCTGGGCGAGCCCTTCGAGGACGTGGCGAAACGCTTCCTGCCGGGCATCGGCCGGCCCTTCCCCGGCAGCGCCAAGTTCAAGGCCCTGGTCGGTCTCACCAAGAGCGAGGCCTCGGAATACGACTTCATCATGCTGAAGATGCACGACGCGATGAAGGCGGACGACGCCTACCAGGCCTCGGTTGGCCAGGATCCGATCCTCTTTCAGCCCGGCACCGCCTGGGTCTGCTATGCCGACTCCGTCTCCCATGCCGCGATTTCCGGGCAGCACCAGTTCGAGCAGACGATCCGGATTCCCTTGGCGGCCATGCAGGATACCAAGCTTTCGCCGCTGCGGATCCTGGAGCGGATGCGCCGCCGGGCGCTGGCCTGAGCAACGCGCGGGTGACCGCCGGGATTCCCAGGTTCCGCGGGCCGGACGGCCCGCCCCGGATCGGAAGATGGCGGAGGAGGAGGGATTCGAACCCCCGGTGAGCTTGCGCCCACGTCTGATTTCAAGTCAGGTGCCTTAAACCAACTCAGCCACTCCTCCGGATCGCCGGCCAAGGGTGCGGGGGCCGCCGGGAAGGTCAATCGCGGACCCTTGCGATACCGGCCGCAGGTACGTAGTATTTCGCCTCGCCGCTCCTGCGGGGTGCCAACACGCTGCGAGGTGTCTCGCGACCGTCCCCTGCCCTCCGATGAACCCGTACCATCCAGCTGTGGATACCGTGCCGAAGCCCGAGCAGGCGTGGCAGGAATGGCGCGGCTCGGGGCACATCCTGGTCGTCGATGATGACGAGGCGGTCCGCACGGTGCTCATGCGCACGCTGGTGCGCGCCGGGCTGACGGTCAACGTGGCCGGCAACGGCCAGGAGGCCCTGGCGCAATTCGCGGTCGAGTCCGGGAGGTTCTCGCTCGTCCTGCTGGACTTCAAGCTCCCGGGCATGGATTCGAAAACCCTCTTCCGCGAGCTGCGCGTCCATCGCCCCGACATCCCGGTCATCCTGATGAGCGGCTACGGCCAGCAGGAGGCGATGGAAAACTCCTCCGACAACGACTACATCGAGTTCCTGCACAAGCCCTTCACGATGGGCGTCCTGACCGCGAAGATCCGCGCCGCCCTCGGCGGCTAGTTCCGGCGGGACAGGACCGAGAGCAGGTTCAGCAGCGCGCCCATGAAGGCGGCGAGGTAGGTGAGCGCCGCGGCGTCCAGCACCTGGTTCACCCCCGGCATCTCGTCCCGGTCAAGGATCCCGAGCGAGACCAGCTGCGCCTTGGCCCGGCGGGTGGCGTCGAACTCCACCGGCAGGGTGATCAGCTGGAAGACGGTGAGGATGGCGAACACCACCACGGCCACGTCGAGGACCAGGCCGGACAGTCCCCGCGTCAGCAGGTAGCTCGCGATGTAGATGAACGGCGCGAGGCCGGCGGCGATCCGCGTCACGGGCGCCAGGGCCATGCGGAACTCGAGGAAGTGGTAGCCGTCGCGGTGCTGCAGGGCGTGGCCGGCCTCGTGGGCCGCGATGCCGACGGCCGCCAGGTTCGTGCCCCGGTAGTTGGCGGACGAGAGGACCAGCTTGCGATTCACCGGGTCATAATGGTCCGTCAGGTGGCCCTCGCCCTCCTCGATCTCCACGTCGGCGATGCCCGCCCGCTCCATCACGGCGGCCGCGGCCTGCCGGCCGGTCAGGCCGCCCCGCGACGGGATCTGGGAATTCCGGGAGTACGCGCGCGAGACCTTGATCTGGGCGTAGAGCGAGAACCCGATGACCAGCAGGAAGAGCAGCCAAAAAAGTTGGGGGGGAAGAAAGGAGGAGGAATAGTAGGGATGGGCGTACATGAATTTGGGCTCCCGCACTGTCGCCGATCGCGCCGATTTTTCAAGTCGCCAGGCCGCTCCGCTCCAGGAGCGCGCCCAGGTCCGGGTCGCGGCCCATGAAGGCGCGAAACAGCTCGGCCGGGTCGGCGGAGTTGCCGCGGCTCAGCACCGTCGCCACGAACTCGCGTCCCACCTGCGGGTTGAAGATGCCCTCGCGGCGGAAGCGCGTGAAGGCGTCGGCGTCGAGCACCTCGGCCCACTTGTAGGAGTAGTAGCCGGCGGCATAGCCCACCGGGTCCGAGAAGATGTGGGTGAAGCGCTTCACCAGGGTCGGCGCGGGCGGGTCGGTCGGGACCAGGCACGGGGCCAGGGCCGCCCGCAGGGGGGCCTCGACGTCCCCGCCGCCGAGGAAATCCGCCGGGCGCATGTGGAGGAGCAGGTCCATGGTGGCCAGCCCGACCTGCCGGGTGGTGGCCGTGGCCGAGCGGAAGGTGCGGGCCGCCGTCATCTTGCGGAACAGGTCCTCCGGGATCGGCGCCCCGGTCTCGTGGTGGCGCGCGAAGAGGTCCAGACCCTGTCGCTCCCAGCACCAGTTCTCCATGATCTGGGACGGCAGCTCGACGAAGTCCCAGGCCACGTTGGTGCCGTTCAGCGACTTGATCTCCACCTCGCCCAGGAGGTGGTGCAGCAGGTGGCCGAACTCGTGGAAGATGGTCTCGACCTCGCGGTGCGACAGCAGCGCCGGCCGCCCGGGCGCCGGGGGCGTCAGGTTGCCGCAGATGAGGCCCAGGTGCGGCAGCCGGGCGCCCCCCGGGCGCGGGCCGCCGGTGATCAGGTGGTTCATCCAGGCGCCGCCCCGCTTGGACTCCCGGGGGTGCCAGTCGGCGTAGAAGGAGCCGAGGTGGGTCTCCGCCCGGTCGAACATGTCGTAGTAGCGCACCTCCGGGTGCCAGGTCTCGACCGTTCCGGCCGGCCGCTCCGCGACCCGGACGCCGAACACCCGGCTCGCCAGCTCGAAGAGGCCGGCCGTCACCCGGTCCATCGGGAAGAAGGGCCGCAGCTGCTCCTCGTCAAAGTCATACTCGGCCCGCCGCAGCCGCTCGGCCCGGAAGCCGAGCTCCCACGGCGCCAGCGGGCCGGCCGGCGTTCCGCGGTCGCGCGCCTTCGCCGCCTCGAGCTCGCGGGCCTCCCGCTGGAAGGCGGGCGCGCAGCGCTCGCGCAGGCCGCTGATAAAGGCCAGCGCCTGCGCCCCGGTCTTCGCCATCCGGCGGCCGGTCATCAGGTCGGCGAAATGCGCCTTGCCGAGGAGCCGGGCCCGCTCGGCCCGCAGCGCCAGCACCCGGGCGATGATCGCAGTGTTGTCGTGCGGCGGCGCCGCCCCCACCGCGCTGGCCGCCTGCCACATCTCGCGGCGGAGCGCGTCGTCCTCCAGGTAGGTCAGGAAGGGCTCCTGCGACGGCATGTGGAGCGAGAAGCGCCACGCCGGCTTCGCGGCGGACCCGAGGCCCTTGGCCGCCGCCTCGGCCGCGGCGCGGGCCTTCGCCTGGGCGGGCAGCCCGGCCAGCCGCGACTCGTCCTCGACCACCAGCTGCCAGCCGTTGGTGGCGTCGAGGACGTTCTCGGCATACTTCTGGGTGATCTCGGCCAACTCCGCCGTCAGCGCCTCGAGGCGCACCCGCCCCTCCGGCGGCAGGTCGGCGCCGGCCTCGCGGAACTCCGCCAGGGTCTCGGCGACGAACCGGGCGCGGACCGGCGGAAGCGCGGCCGCCTCGGGCCGCGCGGCCGCGGCCTTGAGCTGCGCCCAGAGCGCCGGGCGCAAGGCGATCCGGGCGAAGAACGCCGAGACCCGCGGGAGGGCGCGGTTGTGGGCCGCGCGGAGGGCCGGGTGGTCGGCCACCGACTGGAGGTGGGTGACCCGGTTCCAGACGCGGTTGAGCGCATCGGTCGCCTCGTCGAGGGCCAGGAAGGTGGCCTCGAAGGTGGGCGGGCCCTCCCACTGCTCGATCGCGGCCAGCGCCGCCTCCGAGCGCCGCAGCGCCTCGTCCACCGCGGGCTCGACCAGCTCCGGCGTGAGGGCCGACCAGCGGATGTGAAACGCAGGGTCGAGGAAGGGATTGTCCGACATCCTTCCTACCAACCGTAGGTCGCGCCAAAAGACAACTGCCGCCGCGAGGCCGGGACGCCCGGCACCGCCTGGAAGGCGCTGTCCCAGAGGTTGTCGATGGCGAGCGAGAGCTCGAGGTTCTTCCAGCCGGCCGGGTGCCAGCCGAGCCCGAGGGAGCTGGTCAGGGCGTCGTTGCCGCCCTGGGTCCGCAGGGCGTCGGGCTCCTGGATCCGCGCCACGTTGTCGAGGCGGAGCACCAGGTTCTCGGTGAGCGTGAGCGTGAGGGCGGCGGTGAACCGCTGCCGCGCGTAGTTGAGCGCGTAGAAGCTGGCCGTCACCGGCGCCCCGAGGTAGTTCGCGTCCTTGGTCAGGAAGTCATAGCCGAAGACCGCCGCGACAAGGCCGAAGGAGTGGCGGGCGACGAGCTCGACGCCGGTCGTGTCCAGGTCGACCGCGTTGGCCGAGCGACCGAAGACGCCGTCGCGGTAGGTCCAGTCAACCAGGTTGTCGTCCCGGCGGTAGAACACCGCGCCCTGGAGCCCCCACCCCCCGAAGTTCCCGCTCAGGCCCACCTCGTAGTCGCGGCTGGTGGTGCGCCCGAGGTCCGGGTTGCCGAGGAACAGGCCCGCGGTCGGGCTCGAGTCGAGGGCGGTGTACGACGGCATCTCCGTCGTGGTCGCGAACGCGGCGTAGAGGCGCTGGAGCCCGCTCGAGTTCCAGGTGCGGGCGAGCTGGGCGCTCGGCGAGACGACCCCTTTCGCGCGGTTCGAGTCGTCGTAGGACCCGCCGGCCTCGAGCGAGACGAGGCCCCCGGACACGGACCACTGTTCCTCCGGCAGGAGGGTGGCCTTCTCCAGCACCCGGCTGTGATAGGGCCCGTAGGTCAGCGAAGTCGAGCGCAGGGAGTCCGACGTCTCCTCGGCGTGGTAGTGGATGAGGAGGCCCTCGAACTCCTCCACCCCGCCGGCCCCCACCCCGTACTCCCAGGTCGTGTGCTGGTAGGGATGGACCGGGCCGAGCGGCGCGAACCGGTCGAAGGCGTAGTCGTCCTTGTTCCGCCGGTAGAAGGCGCCGGCCTCGAAGAACTGGCCGCCGCCCAGGTCCTCGCGGTTGTTCACGTCCACCAGCACGGTCTGCAGGTTCTCGGTCTCGTCGGAGTTGAAGGGCGTGTAGAGATCGGGCCAGCCAAAGAAGCTCGCCTGGTAGCCGGCGAAGACGTCGGTCTGCGACCCGGGCATGACCCACTCGGCCCGGGCGTCCGCGCGGTCGAAGTGGAAGTCGCCCTCCGGGACGGTGCCGTTGCCGGACGAGTGCGCCCAGTCGGCGTCGGCCGCCAGGTGCGACGCGCCCGATCCGGTGACGCCCTGATAGAGCTCCTCCCGCTGCAGCCCGTCGTTCCCGAGGGCGGCGGAGGCGAAGCCCTGCCCGGCGATCGGGCGCCAGCCGTAGGCGACGGCCCCGCCGGTGGCGTTCATGGTCTCGGCCGCCAGGGGCACGCCGGTGAGGATGCTGGGCGCGCCCAGCATCACCGGGGCGACCGGCAGCTCCATCAGGTAGTGCCCGGTCTGCGGGTCGAAGATCGAGAGCGCGCCCAACTGCAGGCCGGTGTTCTCAAAGGTGTCGCCGCGGATGGTCACGTCCGACTGGGCCTCCGCCATGTTGCGCGGCTCGATGTCGACCAGGGGCTCGTAGCGCAGCGCGGAGACCGGCATGGCGAAGGTCCCGGCGGGCGCCTGGTTGGCGACCGTGGGCGAGAGGACGGTCACCTGCGGCAGCACGTCGACGTCCTGGGCGCGCCCGGCCGGGAGGCCGGCCAGCGCGGGGAGGAGGAGCAGGAAGGCACGGGGACCCAGCTTCACAACGGCGACCCGTAGCAGGCCCGGGGCAAAAAACAAGCCCTTGTTAATCGGGCCCTCCTCCCAGATTAACAAGCAGGCCCGGCCGCCGGCGGCGCCCGCCGGGGCTCAGGGCTTGTCGCCGTCGTCGCCGATCGCCTCGACCGGACACCCCTCGAGGGCCTCCATGCACAGCGCGATATCCTCTTCGGTCTCGGGCTGCTTGTGCACATAGGAATGGCCGCCCTCGTCGTTGCGGGTGAAGAAGTTCGGCGCGGTTTCCCGGCACAGGTCGCAGTCGATGCACTGCTGGTCGACGTAAAACTTGCCCAGTGCATTCTGCCCCCACTTGTCTGCTTTGTTGGCCATAGGTGCAGTAGAGGGGACAGCGCGGAGGCCACTCTGTCAAGTTGGGATCTGGGCCGGGGGCCGGCCGGACCGCCGGGGCGGCCTCCGCCGCGACGGATTTCAGCCTCAGCCGGCTTGTATTCGGCAAGGCTCCGGTTACGGTTGGACGATGCTGCAGGATCGCCCCTACATGCGCGACAGTTACGACCGCCCGAGGACGAGCATCCTCACCTGGCTGATTTCGCTGCTGGCGGCCGTCTTCATCATCCAAAGCGTCCTGGCGCGCCTGCCCGGGATCCGGACCGGCCTCGAGGCCGAGCTCGGCCTCTCCGCCCTGAGCCTGCAGTCCGGGCACCTCTGGACCCTGCTCACCTACGGCTTCCTCCACGACACCGGCAACCTCCTGCAGGTGCTGGGCTACCTGGTCGCCATCTACTTCGTCGGGCGCGAGGTGCTGCCGATCCTCGGCACCCGGCGCTTCGTCGGCTTCTACCTCTCGGCCCTCGTGGTGGGCGGACTCGCCTTCACCGGGGTGCACTGGCGCCACCCCGAGCTCCTGATCGGCGCCTCCGCCGCCGTCTCGGCGCTCATCATCCTCTACGCCTGCTTCTACCCGAACCGGGAGATCACGCTCCTCCTCCTGTTCGTCCTGCCGGTGAACGTGAAGCCGAAGTACGTCGCCTACGTGCTGCTCGGCCTCGATCTCTTCGGCTTCGTCTTCTATGAGCTGCTGGGGTACGCCTCGCCGCTCGGGGCCGCCCACTCCGCTCACCTCGGCGGCATGCTCGCCGGCTGGGTCTACTTCCGCTATCTGCACGACAGCGAGTGGAGCCTGGGTCAGGCCCGGGCCGAGGTCGCGCTCCCGCGGTGGCTCAAGCAGCGCTCGGCCGCCAAGGCGGCGCCCGCCCCGGCCTTCACCGTCAACCTCGGCGACCGGGGCCACCTCCGGGCCGAGGTCGACCGGATCCTGGACAAGATCAACAGCCACGGCTTCGGCTCCCTCTCCGTCGCGGAGAAGAAGAAGCTGGACGAAGCCCGCGACCTGATCGGCCGGCGGTAGCCGCCCGTCCGCCCGCGGACCCGGCCATCCCGCCGGCGCGCCGCCGGCCGCGCCTCCCCTTGCGCCGGCAGACCAGCGGCGTAAGCATTAACACGGACAAACTGGCCAACCACCTTGAATTCCACCCCCTACCGTGAAACAATTGGGACCTGCGCGCGTCTGAACTTCGTCGCCCCTTCGCCTCCTCCCGCATGAACCTCCCCCTGGCCCTCACCCGTCGCTGCCTCGCCCCCATCCTCCTTTTCGCCTCGGCAGCCGGGCTCGCGGGCTCGGACCTGAAGTTCACCACCCCGGACACGCTGGCGACGGAGGCCCAGACGCTGGTCACGCTGCTCGAGCAGGCCCACTACAACCGCGATGCGGTGAAGAGCGCCGACTACGCCCAGGTGATCCCGGACTACATGACCGACCTGGACGGCCAGCACCTCTTCTTCCTCGACTCGGACAAGAACGACTTCGTCGGCCGGTACGGCAAGAACGTCTACTACAACGTCGACTACCTCGGGAAGATCGACGCCGCCTACGACATCTTCTACCTCTACGACGACCGGGTGACGGCGCGGATCGCCTGGATCTTCGGCGAGCTGAAGAACAAGTTCGACTTCACCTCCGCCGACACCTTCCGGATCGACCGCTCGAAGTCGCAGTGGCCTTCCACCGCCGCCGAGGCCGACGACCTCTGGCGCAAGCGCCTGAAGTTCGAGGTGCTGGAGGAGCTCCTCAACAACAAGACGATCGACGAGGCCAAGGACACGGTGCGCAAGCGCTACGAGCGCATGCTCAAGAACGTGGGCGAGACCGAGGGGAGCGAGCTGGCCGAGCGCTTCCTCGGCGCGATTGCCGGCATCTACGACCCCCACTCGACCTACTTCTCCGCCGACACCTACGAGGACTTCGGCATCCAGATGAAGCTGAAGCTGGTTGGGATCGGGGCGATGCTCGGGATGGAGGACGACGTCTGCAGCGTGAAGGAGATCGTGCCGGGCGGCCCGGCCGACCTGGGCCGCCAGCTCAAGCCCAACGACAAGATCATCTCGGTCGCCCAGGAGGGCGGTGAGCCGGTCGAGATCATCGGGATGAAGCTGCGGAAGATCGTCGACCAGATCCGCGGTGCGAAGGGCACCAAGGTCCGCCTGATCGTGCAGCCCGGCGACGCCACCGACTCCTCGGTGCGCAAGGAGATCGTCATCACCCGGGACGTCGTGAAGCTGGACTCGGCCCGCGCGCGGGCCGCCGTCTTCCAGGTCCCGGGGGCGGACGGCAAGCTGGTGCCGCTCGGCGTCATCACGCTGCCCGCCTTCTACGGCGCCGCCGACGACGGCGACACCGACTCCGACAGCAGCGCGAGCGGCGACGTCGCCAAGCTGCTGGTGGACCTCAAGCAGTCCAACGTCCAGGGCCTCGTCCTCGACCTGCGCCACAACGGCGGCGGCTACCTCAGCGAGGCGATCGAGCTGGCCGGCCTTTTCATCCACAAGGGCCCGGTCGTGCAGGTGAAGGGCTATGACGGCGACATCCAGATCGACAGCGACAAGGCGGAGAACCTCTCCTACGACGGCCCGATGGCGGTCCTGGTCGACCGCTTCAGCGCCTCGGCCTCGGAGATCGTCGCGGGCGCGCTCAAGGACTACGGCCGCGCCGTCGTGATCGGCGACACCTCCACCCACGGCAAGGGCACGGTCCAGGCGACCTTCGAGATGAAGCGGATCTCGCGCGAGCTAGCGCGGTCCCCGGCCAAGACCGGCGCGGCCAAGATCACGATCCAGAAATTCTACCTGCCGGACGGCTCCTCCACCCAGTTGAAGGGCGTCGTCTCCGACATCGTGCTGCCCTCGGTGGACGAGTACCTGCCGATCGGCGAGTCCGACCTGCCCCATGCGCTGGTGTGGGACAAGATCGGCACCAGCACCTTCAACGGGGCGCCCCTCGACCCCAAGGTGGTCGACCGCCTGCGGGCCGACAGCACCACCCGCCAGTCGAGCCTGGAGGAGTTCGGGTACATCCGGAAGTACGTCGAGTGGTTCAAGCAGCGGCAGGCGGAGAAGCTGGTGTCGCTGAACCTGGTCGACCGCCGCAAGCAGAAGGTCGCCGACGACGCCTTCCGCAAGGAGATCAAGAGCGAGCGGGCCCAGCTGGCGAAGCTCGACTTCGCCTTCAAGGAGTTCCGCCTCGGCCCCCCGCTACCCCCGAAGGTGGTCGCCCCCAAGCCGAAGGACGCCAAGGACGACGACGACCTGGCGGACATCGACGACGACAGCAACGACGACACCTACGGCAAGGTCGACGTGGGCCTGCGCGAGGCGCTGCGGGTGGTCGACGACGCCATCGAGCTGGGTCACGACCACGTCTACTGGGCGAGCAACCACGCTCCCCTGACCGCCAACGAGAAGGGCTGAGCCCTACCGCCAGGCGAGGAAGACCCGGTCGCGACCGGTGAGGTCCGGCAGCGACTCGCTGCGGCCGAGTCCCGCCTCCTGCGCCGCCGCGGCCGCCCGCGCGTGATGCCCGGTGCCGGTCTCGAGCGCGAGCAGGCCGCCCGGGGCCAGATAAGCCGGCGCCCCGGCGATGATCGCGGCCAGGTCCGCAAAGCCCTCCGCCGGCGCCTCCAGCGCCGCCCGGGGCTCAAAGTCGCGGACCTCCGGCGCGGCGGCGTCGACCTCGAGCGCGGACAGGTACGGCGGGTTGGCGGCGATGAGGTCGAAGGTCGCGTCCGGCGGCAGCGCGGAAAACCAGCTCGAGCGCACGAACTCGACCCGGCCGGCCAGGCCGGTCCCGGCGGCGTTCTCGGCTGCCAGCGCCAGGGCCTCGGCGCTGGCATCCACCGCCGTCACCCGGGCGAGCGGGAAGGCCGCGGCCAGGGCCAGCGCGATGGCCCCGCTGCCGGTCCCGAGGTCGAGGATGCGACCGGGGGCCGCCGGGCTCCGGGCCACCATGGTCTCAACCAGGAACTCGGTCTCCGGCCGGGGGATCAGCGCCCGGGAGTCGGTCTTGAGGCGCAGGCCGCCGAACTCGGCTGAGCCGAGCACGTACTGCAGCGGCTCGCGCCGCCCGCGCCGGCGCACCAGCTCCCGGATGGCCGCCAGCTCCGGGTCGGAGACGGGACGCTCAAACTCCAGGTAGAGGCGCATCCGGGGCAGCGCCAGGGCGTGCCCGACCAGGAGCTCGGCGTTCAGCCGGGGCGACTCGATCCCCCTGGCGGCGAAGAATTCGGAGGTCTTCTTGAGGACCTCGAGGACGCTCAGCATGGAGGAGGGCGGTCTCAGCTGAGCTCCCCCGACGGCCGCACCAGCTCATAGGAGCGGCCCTCCAGCGCCGCCAGGCGCTCCTCGTAGTGCGCCTTCTGGAGCGCCTCGATCAGCGGCCCGATCGCCCCCTCCATCACCTGCGGCAGGCCGTGCATGGTGAAGCCGATGCGGTGGTCGGTGACGCGGTTCTGGGGAAAGTTGTAGGTGCGGATGCGCTCGCTGCGGTCGCCCGAGCCGATCTGGCTCTTGCGCTCGGCGGCATACTTGGCCTTCTCCTCGTCCTCCTTCATCTTGAGCAGGCGGGACCGGAGCACCGTCATCGCGCTCGCCTTGTTCTTGATCTGGGAGCGCTCGTCCGCGCACTGCACGATCAGGCCCGTGGGCTTGTGGAGGATCTGGACCGCGGAGTCGGTGGTGTTGACGCCCTGGCCGCCGGGGCCGGAGGCGCGGGCCACCGTGATCTCGAGGTCCTGCGGGTTGATCTGGATGTCGACCTCCTCCGCCTCGGGCAGGACCGCCACGGTCACGGTCGAGGTGTGGATCCGCCCGCTGGCCTCGGTCACCGGGACGCGCTGGACGCGGTGGACCCCGCTCTCCCACTTCAGCTGCTTGTAGACGTCGGCCCCGGTGACCAGGAAGGCGACGTCGCGGACCCCGCCCCGCTCGGTGAAGCTGCTGCTCATCGGCTGGATCTTCCAGCCCTGGGTGTCGGCATACCGGTGGTAGCAGCGGGAGAGTTCGCCCGCGAACAGCGCGGCCTCGTCGCCGCCGGTGCCGGCGCGGATCTCCATCACGGTGTTGCGCGAGTCCGACGGCTCCGGCGGGATCATCGCCAGGAGGACGGCGGCCCGGAGCACCGCGGCGCGCTGCTCCAGCGCGGGGATCTCCGCGGCCGCCAGCTCGCGCAGCTCCGCCGAACCCGCGGACTCGCGGGCCAGGTCGGCCGCCTCCAGCAGCTCCCGCTCCACCTGCAGGAAGGCGGCGTGGTCGTCGACCAGCCGCCGCAGCTTCTGCTGCTCGCGCGTCACCTCGGCCGCCCGCCGCGGGTTCGCATAGAAGGTCGGCTCGGCCATCTGGGCGTCGAACTCCTCCAGCCGACGCTGGAACGGGGCAATGTCGGGAAGGGCGGGCATGGCAGCGATTTGCGAATTGCGCGGGCGGCGGGGTAAGGCTTAGGATCCTGCCTCACGCAACCGCATGGCCGCGACGCTCTTCACGCAGAACATTATCGCCTGCATCTGGGATTTCGACAAGACCTTAATCCCCGAGTACATGCAGTCGCCGCTCTTCCGCCGCTACGGCGTCGACGAGGCGACGTTCTGGGCCGAGACAAACGCGCTGGTGGAGAACTACCGGCGCCGGGGCTACACCCTCTCGGGCGAGATCGGCTACCTGAATCACCTCCTGACCTACGTCCTGTCCGGGCGGATGGGCGGCCTGAACAACGCGATCCTGAAGGAGTGCGGGGCGGAGATCGCCTTCTACCCGGGGCTGCCGGGGTTCTTCGACACCTCCCGGTCCTGGGTCGCGGACCGCCCCGAGCACCGCAAGCACGACATCCGCCTGGAACACTACGTCGTCAGCACCGGCCTGGCCCAGATGATCCGCGGCAGCGCGATCGCTCCCCACCTCGACGGGATCTGGGGCTGCGAGTTCATCGAGAACCCGCTCCAGCCGGGCTTTCTCCGGCAGAAGGAGCTCGACCTCAGCGCCGCGGCCGAGATCGCGCAGATCGGGATGGTGATCGACAACACGACCAAGACCCGCGCCCTCTTCGAGATCAACAAGGGCACGAACAAGAACCCCGCGATCGACGTCAACTCCATGATCGGGGCCGAGGACCGGCGGATCCCGTTCCAAAACATGATCTACATCGCGGACGGCCCCAGCGACGTCCCGAGCTTCTCGGTGGTGAAGGGCAACGGCGGCAACGCCTACGGCGTGTACAACCCCGCGAAGCAGGACGAGTACGCCCAGAACGACCGCCTGCGCCAGTCGGGACGGATCAACCACTACGGGCCGGCGGACTACACCGCCGCCAGCAGCACGACCCAGTGGCTGCGCCTGCAGATCCACGAGATCTGCAGCCGGATCGTGCGCGACCGGGAGGCGGCGGTCGCCCTCAAGGCCGCCCGCCCGCCGCGGCACCTGAATCCGCTGCCCGCCGACGAGCCGGCGCGTCCCCCTTTGCCGCAGCAGGCCCAGTTCCTCGAATAGGCGCGCTGGCGCGCCTAGTGCGCGTCGGCCAGCTGGCCCCGCTGAAACAGCGCCGTCAGGTTGGCGGCTCGGTTCGCATAGTCCACCGCCCCGGCGGGCGGGTGGGTGTCGAGCACCGCCCCGATGCCCCCGTTCCAGGCCAGCGCGACGTTGTACGGCGTCGCGACCACGCCATGGCTGGCGAGTTCGGACCTGATCCACTCATAGTGCTTCACCGCCACCACGTCCGAAGCGCGGCGGTCGAGGGCCCGGCGGAAGGGCACCTGGGTGTGCATCTTCCACGTCTCCTCGCGGAATTGATAGGGTCCGAGCTCGCCGAGGCTGCCCGGGACCTCCGAGTCGGTGGGATTCTCCAGCTGGTGGATCGCCTCGAGGGTCGCCCAGCGTTCCGAGGCCTTTGCCGGCGGGGCCGCCAAAAGCGACGACACCACGAAAGCCAAGCCGAGCGGTGCCGAGCGCGCGGTCCGGGGCAACCATGATGTAATCGTAATTTTCACCCCCGCTCAGACTGCAGGCGCCGCGCCGGTGTTCGAAGGGTGCCCGATTTATTTTGGACAATTAGCGGGAACCCGCCCCGTCATGCCAAATGCACGCCCGCCCTTGCAATAGGGACACCCCACCCCAAGTTGGCGCTAGCCAGCGTGTTCCTCGATGAGCCGGGCGATAAGTCCCGTCCAGCCGGTCTGGTGATTTGCACCAAGGCCGGCCCCGGTATCCCCATTAAAATATTCGTGGAACCACAAATATTCATGCCAATGACTGTCATCAACGAAGAGTTTGTTCTCCGCTAATGCAGGTCGTTTGCCTTTGCCGTCGGGTCGGAACAGCGCGATCATGCGGCGCGCCAGCTCGCTGGCGATCTGGTCCAAGTTGAGTCGGTGCCCACTGCCCGTCGGGAATTCCATCGTGAAGTTGTCACCGTAGAACTGGTGGTAACGCTGCAGCGCCTCGATCAGGAGGTAGTTGAGCGGGAACCACACGGGCCCGCGCCAGTTGGAGTTGCCCCCGAAGAGCCAGGTGCGCGACTCCGCCGGCTCATAGCCGACGCGGTAGGTCTCGCCGCCGAGGTCGACCTGGAACGGTTTGTCACAGTAGGCCTTGGACAGCGAGCGCACGCCGAAGGGCGACAGGAATTCCTTCTCGTCGAAGACATACCGGAGCATCCGCTCGAGGCGGCCGCGGGTCGGGATGGCGAGCAGCCGGCGCCCCGGGTCCTGGCCGTCGCGCGCGAGATAGGAGATGTGCGCGGTCAGGTCCGGCCGGTTCTCGAGGAACCAGCGGGTGCGCTTGGCGAAGCCGGGCAGCTTGTCCAGGCGCCCCTCCTCGATGAACTCGACGGCGAAGAGCGGGATGATCCCGACGATCGAGCGCAGGCGCAGGGGAATGGAGGCTCCGTCCATCATGAGCTGGTCGTAGTAGAAGCCGTCCTGCTCGTGCCAGAGCCCGGTGCCGCCGAGGTGGTTCATGGCGTCGGCGATCGCCACGAAGTGCTCAAAGAACTTGGAGGCGATGTCCTCGTAGACCGGGTCGCCGTCGGCGAGCTCCAGGGCCATCGCCAGCATCGTGCTGCAGTAGAAGGCCATCCAGGCGGTGCCGTCCGCCTGCTCGAGCTGGCCGCCGCCGGGCAGCGGCTTGGAGCGGTCAAAGACCCCGACGTTGTCGAGGCCGAGGAAGCCGCCGCTGAAGATGTGCCGCCCGCTCACGTCCTTGCGGTTCACCCACCAGGTGAAGTTGACCAGCAGCTTCTGGAAGACGCGGGCCAGGAACACCCGGTCGCGCTGGCCGCGCGGGGCGGTGATCTTGTACACGCGCCAGCAGGCCCAGGCGTGCACCGGCGGGTTCACGTCGGAGAAATTCCACTCGTACGCCGGGATCTGCCCGTTGGGGTGCATGTACCACTCGCGCAGCAGCAGGTTCAGCTGGTCCTTGGCGAAGCCGGCGTCGAGCCTCGCCATCGGCAGCATGTGGAACGCGAGGTCCCAGGCGGCAAACCACGGATACTCCCAGGTGTCGGGCATGGAGATCACGTCCCGGGAGTAGATGTGGGGCCAGTCGCTGTTGCGCCCGCTCAGGCGGGCCGAGGGGGGCGCCGGAACCTTGGTGTCGCCGACCAGCCAGTCCTCCACGATGTAGTGGTAGAATTGCTTGGACCAGAGGAGCCCGGCATTGGCCTGCCGGGCGATACCGCGGGCCACCGGGTCGTTCGGCCCGGGCAGCGCCGCGTGGAACTCGTCGGCCTCGCGCCGGCGGGTGGCCATGACCTTCTCGAAGCCGCTGCCGAACGGGGGGGCGGCGGCCGCCGCGGCCGGCCGCAGGCGCAGCCGCACCGCCTGCTCCGCCCCCGGGGCCAGGGTGAGGACGAAATGGGCCGCGCACTTGGTGCCTTGGCGCGCCGGGTTGACGGCCGCCGCCTTCCCGGCGACCACGCAGTCGCCGATGCCGTCCTTGGTGAAGGGCGAGGCGTTGCGGCTCTGGTAGAGCAGCTCGGCGTTGTTCTCGTTTTCGGTGAAGAGGAGCGGGACGGAACCCGCCGCCCCCGGGTCGACGTCCAGGAAGAACCGGCCGAGGGTCTCGTGGTCGCACTGGACGCGCTGGCCGGAGACGGCGGCCAGGCTCGGCTTGCCCTCGCCCTCGTGCCGGCAGCCCCACGACCAGGTGTTGCGGAACCACAGCGTCGGGAGCAGGTGCAGCGTCGCCGCGTCGGGCCCCCGGTTGGCGACCGTAATCCGGATGCAGAGGTCGTCCGGGGCCGCCTTGGCGTACTCGGCCGTGACGTCAAAATACCGGCGGCCGTCGAAGATCCCCGTATCCTCGAGTTCGAATTCCGGCTGGTCGCGGTTGCGCGCCCTCGACTCCGCCCGCAGGCGCTCGTAGGGAAACTCCGCCTGCGGGTACTTGTAGACTGCGCTCATCCAGGAGTGGGTCGGGGTGGAGTCGATGTAGAAGTGGGCCTCCTTCACGTCCTCGCCGTGGTTGCCCTCGCTGTTGGTGAGCCCGAAGAGCCGCTCCTTCAGGAAAGGATCCCGGCCGTTCCAGAGCGCCAGCGCGAAGCACATCCGGCATTCCCGGTCGGTGATGCCGAGGAGGCCGTCCTCGCCCCAGCGGTAGGCGCGCGAGCGGGCATGCTCGAAGGTGAAGTAGCGCCAGCTGTCGCCGTCGGCGGAATAGTCCTCCCGCACCGTCCCCCACTGGCGCTCGGAGAGGTAGGGACCCCACCGCTTCCAGTTCTTCTTCCGGGCATCGTCGTCGGCAAGGCGCTGCTGCTCGGCATTCAGGGTTGGGCTCGGCATGGGGTACGGGAACCGTGCGCCAGATCGGCGCTACAAGCAACGCTGGGCCGTGGGCTACAGCAGCCGGCGCAGCGCCGCGACCCCCGCCTCGGTGGCGACCACGTAGTCGAACCGGCCGTCGGACCAGACCGCCGCGGCCCCGCCGGCCTCGCTGACAAAGTCCGGGCCCTTGGCCACCGCGTCGCCCAGCGGGCCGTCCCGGCGGGTTACATAGAGGTGGAACTCCGCGCCGTCCCGGGCGAAGCAGACCTCGAGGAGGTCGTGGCCCGCGAAGTTGAGCGTCCGGCACCCGGTCTCGCGGAGGTTCTCAAAGTCGATGTCCCCCGCGCCCGGCATCGGGGCGCCCTCGGTCTGGAGGCGGGCGACCAGAGCCCCCGCCGGGGCGCCGCGGCTCCCGTGCTTGCCCTGCACCATGTCGGTGATCGCGTAGTCGGCGAGCTGGCGCGTCGCGGTGGTCCCGGGAGGGGAGCCGCGGAAGGCGTACAGGCCAACCGCCACGAGGAGCGCCGCCGCCAGCGCCATCCAGCCCCAGGTAGCCGCCGGCCGGCGCTGGCGGCCGCCCACCCGGGCGCCCGCCACGATCGCCTCCCGCAACCCGTAGGGCGGCTGGATCTCCGCGAGCTTGCTCGCCACCGCCAGGTCGTGGGCCCGCGCCTGCGCGAACCAGGCACCCAGCTGGGGGTCCCCCGAGGTCATGCGCAGCGCCTCGGCGAAGGCCGGGTCGCCCTCGTCGCCCCCGCCGGGACGGAACGCGCCCAAGATGAATTTGGCCTCGGCAGTCTTCATGAGTGGCGGTGTCCCTTCGGCTGGGGGAACGGGAGGACCTTCCCGCCGGAGTCGGCGCTGCTGAGCGCGGTGCGCAGCTGGGCCTTGCCGCGGGAGAGCCGGGACATGACCGTGCCGACCGGCACGTCGAGCGTCGCCGCGATCTCCTGGTAGGAGAGGTCCTCGAGGTAAAACAGGGTGAGCGGCGCGCGGAACGCCTCGTCCACGGACTGGAGGGCGGACATCACGGTGGCGGCGTCCATCTTGGACACCCGGTCGAAATCCTCGGCCGCCGGCTCCTTCTCGCCCGGCGGCAGGTCCTCCAGCGAGGACGAGCGGGCGTCCCGCCGGCGCCCGCGGAGGAATTCCCGGTAGAGGGTGGTGAAGAGCCAGGACTTGGCCTTGGAGAGCTCCCGCAGGCCGTGGCCCTTGGTCGCCCAGATGAAAAAGGTCTGCTGGACCAGGTCGCCCGCGTCCGAGCCGTTGCGGGCCAGGCTGAGCGCAAACCGGTAGAGCGGCGCATATTGCGCGTCCACCAGCTGGGCAAAGGCCTCGTCGTTCATCGTGTGCTATTTAAGAGGCGGGGGTGGATGTTTTATTCCCATTTCCGGGTAAGATTGAAAGCATAGCCGAGACTGCCCGTGCCCGCACTCCTATTACACCTGCCGCCCAATTTCGCCGCCGCGGCCGCGCGCGACGGGGTGGCCCTGCGGGTGGAGTACGATCCGGCCGCGGAGGTCGAGGCCGGGCTGCTGCCCGTCCTGGGCCTCCTGCAGGCCTGGTGCGGCACGCCGCGGCCGCCCGCCTTCATCCAGCTGAACCGCCGGCAGCTGCGCGACCTGTCCCGGGCCGCCGGCACGCAGCGCCTGTTTGTCGAGGGCGGCCGGGCCGGGGAATGGCGCCACGATGCGCTCCTCGTCGAGCCCGCCGTGGCGCCGGCGGCGGCCGGGCGGTCGCCGCCGGTGTCACCGCCGATTCGCCGAACCAGCGTCCCGCGGGAGCCCCTCGTGGTCGACGGCTCCGAGCACTATCTCTGCATCACCCTGCCCTCCCGCGAGGATCCCCGGTACCGGGAGGCGCTGGAGCTGCTCAAGCTCTCCGGGTTCATCCTTGAGCCCTCCAACCGCAAGTGGTGGCTGCGGGACCGGCACAAGACCCTCTCTTTCCTCGCGGCTCAGGGCGAACGCCTGCGCGGCGAGCTCGGGGCCGAATTCACCCCGAATTTCACCGCCCGGACCCAGCACCTCGCGACCGCCGAGATCGCCGCCGAGGCCGTGGCCGCGGGCTCCGGGTGGGACGTGACGGTGGCGCTGGCCGCCGGCCCGGCCAGCGAGTCCGAGCTCCGCGCCGCCCTGGGCGCCGGCCGTGGGTACGTCGAGGCCCAGGGCAAGATCGTCCTCCTCGACCCTGCGAAGCTCCAGCGCCTGGCGGCGGCCCAGGGGGCGCTGGCAGACGGCCTGCCCGCGGCGGCGGCGCCCCGGCGCAGCCAGCGGATCGACGCCGCCCGCGCCCGCGAGGTCGAGGACCTGCTGGAGGAGCTCTCGCCCGGCTTTCGGCCGCCGGCGGAATGGCGGTCGAAGACCGGCGCGCTCCGGGACCTCTCGCACCTCGAGCCCGCGCCCCGGCCGCCCGGATTTGCCGCGGAGCTGCGCCCGTACCAGGAGTTGGGCGCCGCCTGGCTCTGGCACCTCCACCGCAGCGGCCTGGGCGGGGTGCTGGCCGACGAAATGGGGCTCGGCAAGACCCTGCAGGCGCTGGCCTTGCTCGCCGCGGTCCAGGCCGCGGGCGGGAAGTCCCTCGTCGCCTGCCCGGCCTCCCTGGTCGAGAACTGGCGCCGCGAGGCCGCGCGGTTCGCGCCCGGCCTGCGGGTCTTTGTTCACCGGGCCGAGAGCCGCCTCGGGTCGGCGGCGGATTTGGGACCGTGGGACCTCGTCATCACCTCCTACGGGACCCTCGCCCGCGACCACGAGTTGTTCGCCGCGCTGGATTTCGCATGCGTGGTCGGCGACGAGGCGCAACACATCAAGAACCGCCGCTCGCAGAACGCCCGGGCCCTGCGCTCGCTGCGGGCCCACGGGCGGTTTCTCCTCACCGGCACGCCGGTCGAGAACTCCCTCGACGACCTGCGCTCGCTGTTCGAGTTCGTGCTCCCCGGCTACCTCGAGCGGGTGCCGGCCGGCACGCGGGGCGAGGAACGCTTGTGGCTGGACGACCGCCTCCGCGCCAAGACCGCCCACTACATCCTGCGGCGGACCAAGGCCGCGGTGGCACCGGAGCTGCCGGCGCGGATCGAGCAGGTCGTCTGGTGCACGCTTGAACCCACCCAGGCCGCGCTCTACCGCTCCTTCCAGGAAAAGTCCGAGCGCGAGCTCTTCGACCTGGAGGCTGCCGGGGCCGGCGACGCCAGCCTGCGCCTGGCCGCTCTCACCCAGCTCCTGCGCCTGCGCCAGATCTGCTGCGACCCGCGGCTCGTGGGACCGGCCCCCCCGGCCGACGCCCCACCCTTCGACGGCTCAGCCAAGCTCGAGTCCTTCCGCGAGATCCTGTCGGAGGCCGCGGACGGCGGCCACCGGCTCCTCGTGTTCTCGCAGTTCACCTCGCTGCTCGCCCTGCTGCGCGGCGAACTCGGGGCCCAGGGCGTCGCCCACTGCTACCTCGACGGCTCGATGACCACGGCGGCCCGGCAGGCCGAGATCGACCGCTTCCAGGGTTCATCCGAGGTCCCGGTCTTCCTCCTCTCCCTCAAGGCCGGCGGCGCGGGGCTCAACCTGACCGCCGCCGACACCGTGGTGCACTTTGACCCGTGGTGGAACCCCGCCGCCGAGGCGCAGGCCACCGACCGCGCCCACCGGATCGGGCAGACCCGGGTGGTCACGAGCTACAAGCTGGTCTGCTCCGGCACGGTCGAGGAGAAAGTGCTGGC
>Ga0302314_10001572_pt1 | contig 42662 bp, 47 predicted proteins | sample III_Palsa_N2_3_FD_200533 | JGI IMG/M metagenome (GOLD analysis project Ga0302314, IMG submission 200533) | Peat permafrost microbial communities from Stordalen Mire near Abisko, Sweden - III_Palsa_N2_3 | ecosystem: Environmental > Terrestrial > Soil > Palsa > Peat permafrost | place: Sweden... | reverse complement strand
GCAGCGACGTGCGCACTCCGAGCGTGTAGCCGGTCATCTTGAACAACCGGCCGTAGGGCGTGAGCTCCGGGAACTGGCCCCCGGCATGGCAGGCCACGCAGTTCTGCCCGGTCTGTCGATTGAACAGGGGGATTGCCGAAGCGAGTGCGGGCACCAGCATCAGGGCCAGTGCGCACGCTGTGAGTCGCCACCACGCCTTCACGGACCGGTTTGCGCGGTGCTCGAATGCCGTTGTGGCCATGAATGGGTCCTTCGAAGCCGTTGGTGACCCATTGAGCCTCGACTCCCGGGGCTGCGGCTTGACCTGGCGCAAGCGAAGCGTTTCCCCGATGCCCGTCTGGAGGTTTCAGGAAGCTGACGTGCCCAGCAACGCGCCGGCTCCAAAGGACTCAGGGGCGGCGATCGCCCCCACGCGACAGGATCCGACCGGCCCAGGCGGGCAGCATCGACGCCAGTACATGGTCGCGCAGCACGATCTGGTGATAGAGCGCGGCGACCGCATGCAGGCCCGCGGTCCACAGGATGGCATCGCCGAGCCATCCGTGCAGCCATGCGAACGTGGCGCCGAGGTCGTGAGACGGTGTGAACGGCGGCGCGATCTCGATCCCGCCCAGCCAGGCGAGCGGATGGCCTTCGAGCCAGGCGCCGGCGATGGCCGTGAGCGGGACGGCAAACAGAAAGAGGTAGAGCAGCCCCTGTACCGCCTTGGCGGCCATTCCCATCCACCGCGCGACGGGCGCCGGCGCGGGTCGCCGGTCCACCAGCCGCCATGCGACGCGAATGACCACGAGTGCGAACACGCAGGAGCCGAGCGTCTCGTGGAGATGGCGATCGAAGTCGCGCGAGCTCGCGTACACGCGCGATTCGGGCCCTCCGGGGCCGTAGAGAAATGCAGCGAGCACCAGGATGGCGGTGGCCCAGTGGATGACCTGCGCGACGCGACCGTATCGTTCGGGATGACTGGCGTCGTTGCGGCGGCCTGTGGGGGTCATGAGCATGTCCTGGCGCGAGCCTCGTGGTGACAACGCAGTGTCTCCGAATCGGAACTGCCGAACCAGCCATGCGCCGGCTCGCCGCCCTGGCCTGGACGCGCCCCTTCATCGACGCACGATCGAGATTCGCCGCGATCAAGCCAGTGGCTCGAGAAGCTTCGCTCAGGCCGGCCGCCAGGCCACGTTGCCCTTGCTGAAGATCTCCTGCATCCGCTTGTCGGCGATCAGGCCGTCGACGGCGCCTTGCAGCGCGGTGGCCAGTTCGCCCGCGTCCTTCTTCACGGCGAGGCCCACGGCCCAGCCGTCGCGCGAGTTGCTCAACGTGGGTAGCGGCGTGATGACGAAGCGCGGGTCGCCGCCGAGCACGGATTCCAGCTCGGACTGCAGCCCCGCCGCCGCGGCGAACTCGCCTCGCTTGAGCGCCTGCGCGGCCTCGACGCCGTCCTTGAAGGTGGTGGTGAGCTGCTGCTTGTAGGCACCGCCGTCCGCGCCGATCATCAGCCAGCCCGCCAGCGTCTGGCCCGGTACCGCCACGCTCTTGCCGTTGAGCTGCGCCAGCGTCTCCAGGTGCGGCAACTGGTCGATGCGGCGCGCGATCATCACCCGGTCGCGCCAGTACGGCGCGAAGATGCGCACCTGCGGATTCGCCTCCATCAACGGCGCAGCGACGGGCACGTGCAGCATCACGTCCGCGGGCCCGAAGCCCAGATAGTGGCCCTTCCAGACCATGTTGCGCAGGTCGTCGTTCATGTCCTCGTCGGCCTGGAACGGCATCAGCGAGAGCTTCACGCCGAGCGATTCCGCCAGCGCCGACGCCACGTCCACGTCGATGCCCTTGCCCTTGTCGTCGAACGGCGGCATGTCGCGGTACACCGCGACCACCAACGTGCCGCGCGACTTGATGGCGTCCAGGGAGACCTCCGCGGCCAGCGCGCGGCCGGTCGCCGCGACGGCCGCGAAGGCGCCGAGCGCGCGCAGCGTCGCGCGCCGGTTCATCGTGCCGGCGCTCATGACGCCTCCGGCAGCGACTTCTCGCGCTTCGACTCGAGGTAGCTCTTGATGGCCCACATGGCCTCCTGGCTCAGGATGCCTTCGAAGGGCGGCATGTAGACAGCGCCGTTGCGCGTGCGTCCGTGCCGCACGGTCGTGATCATGTAGTCGTCGTTGTCCTTCACGCAGGCGTCCTGGGCGGTCTTGTCCTTCATGCCGGCGCATTCGTTGTCCAGCTTGCGCAGGTCCGGCGCGATGCCGCCGGAGATCGCCTCGAGGCCGTGGCAGCGGGCACAGTTCTGGTTGAAGCCGGAGGAGCCGATCTCGATGGCGGTCGGATTGCCGCTGTACGGGTTGACGCTGCGCCATTCATCGCCGAGTGGCGCGAGTCCCGTCGTGTCCACCGGCTGCGGCGTGACGTTGCCATGCGCGCCGACGAGCACGCAGGCGCCGACGGCGAGCAGCGCGACGAGCGCCTTGGCCGCGAGGGTGAACGATGCGCGTGGGCGCTTCGAGTGGGGATGGCGTGGCATGTCAGGTCTCCGTCATGTGTTGGTTGAACAGTCGCGGAGACAGTCTGCAAAGCCCGTGCCACGAGAGACGAGCAGCCTCTGGGAATGCTTCTTGCGATATCTCAAACAACTGACAGCTTGCAACCGGCACACGGGGTCTGCCCCCAGTGTCTTGGCAGGGTCGGGTGCTATCCTGAATCGATGTCGAAACGCGAATTCGCGCGGCGGCCCCTCAGGGATTGCCCGACGGTGTTGCACGCGACCTGTACCAGGATCGAACACTCCGCGAAGCGGCGACAGCCCGACAGCAGTCGTTGCCCGACGGCATAACGAATGAGACAACCTGCTCTTCCGGCAGGAACAGAGGAAGCGACCATGTCAGCATCCCTTCGCGCCCTGCCCGCTCCCGGGGCATGGACGACTCCGACGGCACAGTCCGGCGACGCCCTGCCGGCTCGCGCCGAGCTCATCGAGCAGTCGCACCTGCGCTGCGCGGCGCTCGGCCTGACGCGCGTCGAACGTCCCGACTTCGAACCGATGGTGCGCGGCGACCTGGCGGTCGCGCGCGAGCGCAACCAGCGCCTGTTCACGCACGCCGCGCCGGTGATGGAGATGCTGTTCGAGCAGATCATCAACACCGAGAGCATGATCGTGCTCACCGATGCGCAAGGCACCATCCTGCACTCCGTCGGGGACGACGAGTTCCTTGCGCGCGCCGGCAAGGTCGCGTTGGCGCCCGGCGTGAACTGGGCCGAACAGTCGAAGGGCACCAATGCGATCGGCACCGCGCTGATCGAGGAACTGCCGACGCTGGTGCACGCGGGCGAGCACTTCATCCACGCGAACAGCTTCCTCACCTGCTCGGCCGCGCCCATCATCGACCCGCGCGGCAACATGCTGGGCGTGCTCGACGTCACCGGCGACCAGCGCTCGTACCACCAGCACACGATGGGGCTGGTGCGGATGTCGGCGCGCATGATCGAGAACCACTGGCTGTCGGACGACTACGGCAACCGGCTGCGCCTGCATTTCCACCTGCGCCCCGAATTCATCGGCACGCTGCTCGAGGGCATCATCGTGGTGGGCGGCGACGGCCGCATCCTGGGTGGCAATCGCAGTGCGCTCGACCAGCTCGACATCGGTAGCGCGGCCTTGCGCATGCACACGTTGACCAGCCTGTTCGAGACGACGATCGGCGCGATGTTCGACCATGTCCGTGCGCCGCTGTCGGTGCCGATGCGGCTGTCGCTCAACAACGGGCTCCAGTTCCATGTGAGTGCCCGTTTCAACGGCCCGGTGCGTTCCCTGATGGCGGGATTCGAACGCGCCGAGCCGGAACACGACACGGTGCCGGCGGCCTCCTCGATGCGTGCGCCACCCCCGGGTCCCGCGGCGTCGGGAGACAGCACACACGTCGAGCAACTCGACGAAGCCACCCGCAAGTCGAGGCTGTCCGGGCTGCACTACCTGCGCACGGGCGACGCGCAGATCGAGGCCATGGCGCAGAAGGTGCAACGCGTGCTCAACAAGGAGATCCCGCTGCTCATCCTCGGTGAGACCGGCACCGGCAAGGAGTTGCTCGCACGCGCCGTGCACCAGGATTCGAACCGCGCTCGCCAGCCCTTCGTGGCGGTGAATTGCGCGTCGATCCCCGAGTCGCTGATCGAGGCCGAGCTGTTCGGCTACGAGGATGGCGCATTCACCGGCGCGCGCCGCAAAGGCGCCAGCGGCCGCATCGTGCAGGCCAACGGCGGCACGCTGTTCCTGGACGAGATCGGCGACATGCCGCTGTCGCTGCAGGCCCGTCTGCTGCGCGTGCTGCAGGAGCGTTGCGTGACGCCGCTCGGCAGCCACAAGTCGATCGCCGTCGATATCGCCGTGGTCAGCGCCACGCACCGCAACCTGCGCGACATGAACGCGGCAGGAACATTCCGCGAGGATCTCTACTATCGGCTCAACGGGCTCGTCGTGCGCCTGCCGGCGCTGCGCGATCGCAGCGACCTGCGCGTGGTGGCGCGTAGGATCGTGCTCGCGGAGGCGCCTGATTCGCCGCCCGCCATCAGCGCCTCCGTGATGGCGCTGTTCGAGCGCTACGCCTGGCCAGGCAACATCCGCCAGCTCGCCAACGTGCTGAGGACGGCCGTGGTGATGGCGAACAACGAACCGCAGATCACCGAGGAGCATCTGTCGGATGATTTCCTGGAGGACGTGCACCGGAACCTCCCGGCCAGGACGGCGTCGGCCGCGGCGGACTCCGCGGCACCGGTCGCCACGATGCCTGTCGCAGCCGAGCCGGTCGCCGCCGGGACGCCCGCCGCGGCGGGCTCGTCGGCGCGTACGCTGGGCGAGTCCGAGATCGCGCTGATCCAGGCCGCGCTCGACGCGGCGGGCGGCAACATTTCCGAGGCCTCCAAGCGCCTGGGCATCAGCCGCAACACGATCTATCGCAAGCTGCGCTGGGCGAAGTAGGCCTTTTCGCGCCCTCTCGGGAGAGAGCGGCGCGCAGGGCGGGGTAAGCCCTGTACCTCGCTTTCAGCCCGCGCCGTCCCCTTCTGGAGCAACTCCCGGGCATGGCTCGCCGCAAGCGGCACATCCGTGCGCGAAGTCGACCTGGCTTCGAGGGTGAACCCTCGAGAACCCGGGCGAATGCCGCGCGGCACGCGACTTGCGGATAAAGCCGGTGTTCGCGGCATGCGGACATGGCGGCCGCCACCGGCGGTGCCATAACCCAAGGAGACTTTGATGCAATGGACGCAACCCGCGTTTGAAGACATGCGTTTCGGCTTCGAGATCACGATGTACATCGCCTCGCGCTGATCCGCCTGCCGCCGGCCTCGCTGCCGGCGCGCGACGCGGCACGCCTCGGCGGCCGCGTCGCGTTCCCATCGTCTTCATCTTTCCAATCATGAAAATCCTCGTGCTGGGCTCCGGCGCTGGCGGCGGCTTTCCGCAATGGAACTGCAACTGCGTCAACTGCGCAGGGCAGCGCAGCGGGCGCATCCGGGCTTCGGAGCGCACGCAAAGTTCGATCGCCGTCTCGGGCGACGGACTGTCGTGGGTGCTGCTGAATGCGTCGCCGGACATCGGCGAGCAGATCCGCCGCCACCCGCAGCTGCATCCGCGCCACGGCCTGCGCGACACGCCGATCAAGGCGGTGGTGCTGATGGACGCCCAGGTCGACCACGTGACCGGCCTGCTCGGGCTGCGCGAAGGCCCGTGCATCGACCTCTACGCCACGCGTTGCGTCTTCGAGGACCTGACCAGCGGACTGCCGCTGCTCAACGTGTTGCAGCATTACTGCGGAACGCGGTGGCACATGCTGGCGGTAGACGGCGCGAACACCCGCGCCGAGTTCGATATCGAGGCCGTGCCGAACCTGCGCTTCACCGCGCTGGCCATTCCCGGCAAGGCGCCGCCGTACTCGCCGCACCGGCGCGAGCAGGTCGTCGGCGACAACATCGCGCTGCGCATCGAGAGCCTCGTCGACGGCCGCAGCCTGTTCTATTCGCCGGGCCTTGCGCGGGTAGGCGAACAGGAGCTCGCGTGGATGAACGAGGCCGATTGCGTGCTCGTCGACGGCACCTTCTGGCAGGAGGACGAGATGCAGCAAGCTGGCCTCGGATCGAAGTCGGCGAGCGACATGGGCCACCTGCCCCAGCAAGGCACTGTCGGCCGGCCCGGCATGGTCGACGCGTTGCGGGAGTCGGCGGCATCGCGCAAGGTGCTGATCCACATCAACAACAGCAACCCGATCCTCGACGAGGAGAGCGCGCAGCGACGCATGCTCGATTCGCTGGGTATCGAGGTGGCTCATGACGGCATGGAGATCTCGCTGTGACACTCATGGACGCATCCCTCGCGGCCGCTGCGCCGTGGAGCACCGACGAGTTCGAGGCGCGGCTGCGCGCCCGCGAATCGCGGTATCACATCCACCACCCGTTCAACCTGCGCCTGAACCGCGGCGAACTGTTGCCATTCCAGGTGCGCGGCTGGGTCGCCAACCGCTTCTACTACCAGACGCGCATCCCGCAAAAGGACGCGGCGGTGATGGCCAACTGCACCGACCGCGCCGAGCGCCGGCGCTGGATCGAACGCATCCTCGACCATGACGGGCGCGGCGATTTCAACGGCAGCAACGCCGGCGGCATCGAAGCCTGGTGCCGGCTGGGCATCGCGACGGGCCTGGAGCGCGACGGCGTGGAGTCGCTGCGCCACGTGCAGCCCGGCGTGCGCTTCGCGGTCGACGCTTACGTCAATTTCGCGCGCACCGCACCGTGGGAAGAAGCTGCCATCTCGTCGCTGACCGAGCTCTTCGCGCCGAAGATCCACGCCGACCGGCTCGCCGGCTGGCCATCGCTCTATCCGTGGATCGCGCCCGAGGGCCTGGCGTACTTCCGCAGCCGCATCACGCTGGCGGGGCGCGACGTCGAGCACGGGCTGGAGGTGGCGCGCCGCTGGTGCGTCACGCGCGAGCGCCAGGAACGCGCAATCGCGATCCTCGATTTCAAGCTGGACATCCTGTGGGCCATGCTCGACGCGATCGCGCTGGCCTACCCCGACGACCTCGCCCAGGAGCTGCGACCATGAGCGATGCGCGCTCGCGACCCGCGGTCGCACCGATGTACCGGTTGCAGTTCGAGCCCGCGCAGGACGCCTGGGTGCTGTTGTATCCGGAAGGCATGGTCAAGCTCAACGCGCCCGCGGCCGAGATTCTTCGGCGTTGCGACGGTTTGCGCTCGGTGGACGACATCGTCGGCGAACTCGAGCACGCATTTGCGCGCTCGGCGCTCGCGGACGACGTGCACGCGTTCCTGCAACAGGCACGCGAGCGGGGCTGGCTCGAGCCGGAGGTTCGATGACCGCGTCCGCCATGGCGCCCGCCACCGTGAAGCCGCCGTTCTGGTTGCTGGCCGAGCTCACGTACCGTTGTCCGCTGCATTGCGTCTTCTGCTCGAACCCGGTCGACTACGCGCGTCACGACCAGGAGCTCGACACCGCGACGTGGAAGCGCGTGCTGGCCGAGGCTCGTGCGCTCGGCGCCGTGCAACTCGGCTTCTCGGGCGGCGAGCCGCTGCTGCGGGACGACCTCGAGGAGCTTGTCGAGCATGCGCGCGGCCTGGGCTTCTACACCAACCTCATCACCTCCGGCGTCGGCCTGACGGCGGCGCGTGCGCAGGCGCTCAAGCGCGCCGGCCTCGACCACATCCAGCTGTCGTTCCAGGATTCGTCGCGCGAACTCAACGACTTCATCAGCTCCACGCGCACGTTCGACCTGAAGTCACGCGTCGCCGCGATCATCAAGGACGCCGGCTACCCGATGGTGCTGAACTGCGTGATGCATCGCTTCAACCTGCCGCATGTGGGCCGGATCGTCGACATGGCCGAACGGATGGGCGCCGATTTTCTCGAGCTCGCCAACACGCAGTACTACGGGTGGGCCTGGCACAACCGCGCGGCGCTGATGCCGACCGTCGATGAGCTGCGCGATGCCGAGGCCATCGTGATGGCGCATCGCGAGCGCATCGCCTCCGCGGCCGGTGCCATGAAGATCCTGTGGGTCTCGCCCGACTACGCCGACGCGAAACCCAAGCCTTGCATGGCGGGCTGGGGTTCGGTGTTCCTGGTCGTCGCACCGGACGGCCTGGCGCTGCCATGCCACAGCGCTCGCATGCTGCCCGGCCTCGCGTTCCCCGATCTGCGCGAGACGTCGGTGCGCAGCGCCTGGTTCGACAGCGACGCGTTCAATCGTTATCGCGGCACCGGCTGGATGAACGACACCTGCGGCACTTGCGACGAGCGTGACCGCGATCACGGCGGATGCCGTTGCCAGGCCTTCCTCGTGACCGGCGACGCGGCCGCCACGGACCCCGTCTGTCGCAAGAGCGAGCACCGGGGGCGCATCGACGCGATGCTGGACGCCGCCGCGCTGGCCGCGGCGCAGCGCGCGGACTCCGCCGCGGCCGTCGCCCCGTTGCGCTTCGTGCCGGGTGCGGCGAAGAGTGCCGGGCTCATCTTCCGGGGAGACGCGACGTCGCTGGCGTTGTCAGTCGCCGCCGATCTACCGACGCGCTCATCCACTCGCGAACCTGACCTGTCTCCGACATCGCCATGACATTGCATCCGACCTTGCGCTCCACCCCTGCCTTGCTCGCAGGCACCGTCCTGCTGGCCGGCTCACTGGCGGCGCACGCCGCCAGCGGCCTCGTCTTCGTCGCCAACGAGAAGGACAACGCGTTGACGATGATCGACGCGCAGACGCTCGTCGTCGTCGGCACGCTGCCCACCTGCCCGCGACCGCGCCATTTGCAGCGCCTGCCGGGCGGCACCCGGATGCTCGTCGCCTGCGGCGACTCCGGCCAGGCGGACACGATCGACCTGGCGTCGCACCGCGTCGTCGACAGCGCGCCGATCGGCCATGATCCCGAGGTGCTCGATCTGTCGGCCGATGGCCGACTCGCCTACGTGTCCGCCGAGGATGACAACGCGCTCGCGGTGTACGACCTGGCCGCGAAGAAGGAGGTGGGACGCGTCGGGCTCGGGCCCGAGCCGGAGGGCGTGAAGCTGTCGCCCGACGGTCGGCGCGTCTTCGTCACGTCCGAGGTGGCCGGACTGGTCTACGCGATCGATGCCGCGACGCTGAAGATCGTCAAGAGCATCCCGGTCGGCAAGCGACCGCGGCGCCTCGCGTTGACGGCGGACGGCGCGCAACTGTGGGTCACCGACGAGAAGAGCGCCAGCATCAGCGTGATCTCGACGGCCGACCTCGAGGTGATAGCCACCATCGTCTTCACGGTCGACGGGATCGCGGCCGACGGCATCACCCCCGTGGGCATGGTGCTCGCCCCGGACGGCCGTACGATGTACGTGGCCCTCGGTCGCGCGAACCAGGTGGCGTTCGTCGACGTCGCCTCGCGCAAGACGCGCGCGCTGGTGCCGGTCGGCCGACGCGCGTGGGGCCTGGCGTCGAGCAGCGACGGCACGCGGCTGTTCGTGGCGGGCGGCTTGTCGGACGACCTCACGGCCATCGACACGCACACGGCCACGCCCTTGAAGACCATCCCTGTCGGCCATGCCCCGAATGCGGTTCTGGTCGACGACTGACGGGTGCGCCGCCAGGCTTCGCCGAGCACTTTGCCTCGGGTTCGGGCTCGCCTGCGCGGTGGCGTCGACCGTGCACGCGGGCACGTTGACGAAAGCCGCGCTGCAGCAACGCTTCCCGTCGCCATTGATCGTCGGCGAGCGTGACGCGCAATTGCCCACCTGGCCGCTGTTCCGCCAGGACGGCACGACGACGCCGCTGGTCGGCTATGTGTTCGAGTCCATCGATCTGGCGCCGATCCCGGGCTTCTCGGGTACGCCGCCGAACCTGCTGATCGCGCTCGACGCCAAAGGCGTCTTCATGGACGTGCAGGTGCTGTCGCAGCACGAGCCCGTGTTCGTCGATGGCCTCGGGCCGGCGCCGCTGATGCGTTTCGTCGAGCAGTACTGCGGGCTGTCGCTGCGCCAGAACATCAAGATCGGCTCGAACAGCAACCGCGGCGAGCAGCGCGGCAGCGCCAACGTCTACATCGACGGCGTGGCGAAGGCGACGGCGTCCGTGCGCATCGTCAACCAGAGCCTGCTGGCCGCCTCCCTGCACATCGCGCGCGCCAAGCTCGGCTTCGCCGGCAGTCGCGATCCGGAATTGCTGGCGCGGGTACGACAGGACAATTTCAAGTCCATGGACTGGGACGCCCTCGTGCGCGCGGGCCTGGTCGCGCATTTGCTGGTCACGCGCGCGCAGGTGGACAAGGCGTTCGAGGGCGGCGGCGTGGAGCGGGACGGCGCCGGCGCGGCGGACGACGCCTTCTCCGAACTCTGGGTCGTCTATCTGTCCACGCCCCTGGTCGGCCGCAACCTGCTCGGCGACAAGGGGTGGGCGCACCTGCAGGGGCGAATCGACGAGGGCGACCACGCATTGCTGATGATCGCGCGCGGTGCCTGGACGTTCGTCGGCGACAACTTCGTGCGCGGGGCGATCCCCGACCGGATCACGCTGCGCCAGGGCGACCTGCCGCTGGAGATGCGCGACCTCGACCTCGACGACGCCCTGACGCTGCCGCCCGGCCTGCGCCATGCCGACACCAAGGTGTTCCGGGTGATCGGCCCGGCCGGCCTCGACCCGGCCCAGCCGCTCGAGGTGGCGCTGCACGTGGTGCGCGACAAGGGCGCGATCTATCCGGAGCACATCGGACGCGAGTTCACGCTGCGCTACGAACTGCCGCCCGACCAGGTGGCGCTGCCCACCGCCGACAACAAGTCCTGGCCCGGCATCTGGCGTTCGCGCGCGTGGGAGCTGGCCGTGCTCGTGGTCGCACTCGCGTTGCTGGCCGCCGTGCTCGCGCGGCCGCGCTGGCTCACCGCCGATGCGCGCCGGCTCGCACGCTTTCGTACGGGCTACCTGGTGTTCACGCTGGTGTTCATCGGCTGGTTCGCGCAGGGCCAACTGTCCATCGTCAACATCACGGCGTTCGTGCAGGCGGTGGTGGCGGGCCGCGGCCTCGGCTTCTTTCTCTACGATCCGATGACCGTGGTGCTGTGGGGGTTCGTCGCGATCAGTCTCGTCGCCTGGGGACGCGGCACGTTCTGTGGCTGGCTTTGTCCGTTCGGCGCACTGCAGGAGCTCGTGAGCCAGCTCGGGCGTGCGGCGGGCATCAAGCCGATCCGCATTCGCGCGGCACTGGATGCGAAGCTGAAGCTGGTCAAGTACGGCGTGCTGGCGGGGATCGTCGGGCTGGCGGCCTTCGGCGCGGCGGCGAGCCCGTGGACGGATCGCGCCGTCGAGGTCGAGCCGTTCAAGACGGCCATCACGCTGGTCTTCGTGCGGTCGTGGCCTTTCGTCGCGTGGGCCGGCGTGCTGGTGCTGTCTTCCACTCTCGTGTTCAAGGGTTTCTGCCGCTACCTGTGTCCGCTGGGCGCCGGGCTGGCCATCCTGGGCCGGCTGCGCCGCTTCGACTGGATCGCACGGCGTGCCGAGTGCGGCACGCCGTGCCAGACCTGTCGCCATCGTTGCGACTACGAGGCGATCAAGCCGGCTGGGCAGGTCGTCTACGAGGATTGCTTCCAGTGCATGGAGTGCGTCGCGATCCACGACAGCGACGAGCGCTGTGCGCCGTTGATCCAGCGCAAGCGCCATCGCACGATACAGATCCGGCCGTTGACGGGCTACGCCGAGGCGCATGCCGGCGCGGACGGCCTCGATTCGGGGCCGGCGACATGAATCGCCGGCAGATGTTGCGCGTCGTACTGGGGCTCGGCGCGCTCGCGGAGTTCGGCGAGGCATCCGCGTCCGCCGGCCTGTGCTGGCAACGGCGCGAGCTCGTCGGCTTCGGCACGATCCTGTCGCTGAAGGCGGCGCACCAGGACGACGCGACGCTGACCCGCGCGCTCGACGACGCGGTTGCCGCACTGCAGCGCATCGAAGCGCAGATGAGCCTGTTTCGCGACGACAGCGCACTCTCGTGCCTGAACCGCGAGGGCACGCTCGCGTCGCCGCCCCGGGAACTGCGCGAGCTGCTGGTCATCGCCCGCGATGTGGCGAGTCGCAGCGACGGCGCGTTCGATCCGACGGTGCAGCCGCTGTGGCTCGCCTTCGCCGATGCGCAGGCCAACGGTCGGCTGCCCACGTCGACGGAAGTCGCCGCCGCTCGGGCACGCGTGGGTTGGCGCGACCTGCTGCTGGCCGCCGACGGCGGCGTCCACCTGGCGCGCCCCGGCATGGGCCTGACGCTCAACGGCATCGCGCAAGGCTACGCGGCCGATCGCGTGCGCGCCGTGCTGATGCGCCACGGCATTCGCCACGCCCTCGTCGATGCCGGCGAGTACGCGATGGTGGGCCACAACCCGCAGGGGGAGCGCTGGACGCTGGGCATCGCGGATCCGCATGTGCAGGAGCACTTCATCGCACGCCTGTTCGCCGACGGGCGCTGCGTCGCCACGTCCGGCGACGACCAGACGAGCTTCAGCGCCGACCATCGCCATCACCACATCTTCGATCCGCACACGGGCTACTCGCCGCCCGACATGTCGGGCGTGACCGTCGCCGCGCCCACCGGCGCGCTGGCCGACGCGCTGACGAAGGTGTTCTTCGTGGCGGGCCCCGGTCGGGCGCGAGCGCTGGCGCGTCGTTGGAACGTGGACGCCTTGTGGATCGACAAGAAGGGTCGCTGGGACGCGACCCCGGGACTGGCGCTCTCGGCGGTGTGAGTTGCTGCGCCCTGTCACGCCGGCGCGGGCCGCGATTGTGCGAGCTTGTAGCAATCGGGTGCGATCGAAACGGGGAAACCCGCAACGCGGTGGCTGCGGTTCTCGCGTTTCGCCACGATCCCGCCCAGGCGGCGCGTGGCACGGACATTGCGCTTCTGTCTTGGGACGACCTCGCGGTGCAAGCGTCGTCGCATCGAACCCCAACGAGGAGACAACATGCATTCGAAACTCATGACGCTGATGATCGCCGGTGGCCTCGCCACGGCACTCGGCCCCGTCGGCGCCGCGGGCGTCACCGACCAGATGATCCAGACCGAGGCGACCACCACGGGCAATGTGCTGACCTGGGGCGTGAACACCCAGGGTCAACGCTACTCGCCGCTCAAGCAGGTCAACGCGAGCACCGTCGCACGGCTGACGCCGGTGTGGGCGTTCTCGTTCGGCGGCGAGAAGCAGCGCGGCCAGGAGTCGCAGCCGGTGATCTACAACGGGCGCATGTTCGTGACCGGGTCGTACTCGCGCATCTTCGCGCTCGATGCGGCGACGGGCAAGAAGCTGTGGAAGTACGAGCACCGCCTGCCCGAGGGCATCATGCCGTGCTGCGACGTCGTCAACCGCGGCGCCGCGCTGTTCGACAACCTCGTGATCTTCGCGACGCTGGACGCGCAACTCGTGGCGCTCGACCAGGCCACCGGGGACGTCGTCTGGAAGCAGAAGATCGACGATTACTCGGCGGGGTATTCAGCCTCGGCGGCGCCGTTGATCGCACAGGGACTGTTGTTGACGGGCGTGTCCGGCGGCGAGTTCGGAGTCGTCGGCCGTGTCGAGGCGCGCGATCCGCGCACCGGCAAGATGGTGTGGTCGCGCCCGACGGTCGAAGGCCACATGGGCTACACCTATGACGCCGACGGCACCAAGCACGAGAACGGCATCAGCGGCACCCTGAACCAGACCTGGCCGGGCGACCTGTGGAAGACGGGCGGCGCGGCCACCTGGCTGGGCGGCACCTATGACCCGAAGACCGGGCTGGCCTACTTCGGCACGGGCAATCCGTCGCCCTGGAACAGCCACATGCGCCAGGGCGACAACCTGTTCTCGTGCTCGACGCTCGCGATCGACGTGAAGACGGGCCAGATCAAGTGGCACTACCAGACGACGCCCAACGACGGCTGGGACTTCGACGGCGTCAACGAGTTCATCACGTTCGACATGGACGGCCGGCGCGTGGGCGGCAAGGCCGATCGCAACGGCTTCTTCTACGTGATCGACGCGACGGATGGCAAGCTGGTGAACGCATTCCCGTTCGTCAAGAAGATCACCTGGGCCAGCAGCATCGACCTGAAGACGGGCCGGCCGAACTACATCGAGTCGAGCCGGCCAGGCGACCCGACGCAGAGCCAGGACGGCAAGAAGGGCACGTCGATCTTCAACGCACCGAGTTTCCTCGGCGGCAAGAACCAGATGCCGATGGCCTACAGCCCGGACACCAAGATGTTCTACGTGCCGTCCAACGAATGGGGCATGGAGATCTGGAACGAGCCGGTCGCCTACAAGAAGGGCGCCGCCTACCTGGGCGCCGGGTTCACGATCAAGACGCTCAACGACGACTACATCGGCGCGCTGCGCGCGATCGACCCGAAGACCGGCAAGATCGTCTGGGAGGTGAAGGATTCCGCGCCGCTGTGGGGGGGCGTGCTGACCACCGGCGGCAACCTCGTTTTCTGGGGTACCCCGGAAGGGTATCTGAAGGCCGCGGATGCCAAGACGGGCAAGGTGCTGTGGGAGTTCCAGACGGGCTCCGGTGTCGTCGCGCCGCCGATCACCTGGCAGCAGGGCGGGGAGCAGTACGTCAGTGTCGTCTCCGGCTGGGGCGGTGCCGTGCCGCTGTGGGGCGGCGAGGTGGCCAAGAAGATCAACATGCTGGAGCAGGGCGGCATGGTGTGGGTCTTCAAGATCCCCAAGGCCGGTGGCGCGCCGGCGGGCAAGCAGACCGCTTCGACCACACCGGCTGCCAAGGTCGCCGCCGCCAACTGACACCTTTCTGAAACGACAGGAAGCCGTCCCGCGCGCTGGCGTGCGGGACGCGCGGGCCCGCGCCACGCGCGTGCCTGCGCACGACCGCACGCTCGCATGCAGGATCGCCGCGCGCGAGGACGGCCCGCACGGAGATTTCCATGAACCATTCATCACGACGCATCTTCATCGCGCGCTCGCTGGCCGGCGGCTGCGCGTTCGCCGGCCTCGGCTTGGCCACGACGGCGTTCGCCGCCGGCCATGTCGAGGAGACGGACGAAACGGCCGTCGCATTGGGCTACCGCCATGACACCAGGCAGGTCGACCAGAAGAAGTACCCGAACCACACCGCGCAGCAACATTGCGCCGACTGCGCGTTCTGGCAAGGTTCCGCGACCGACGCGTGGGCCGGCTGCGCCATGTTCGGCCGCAAGCAGGTTTCCGCAGAAGGCTGGTGCAGCGCCTTCGCCAAGAAACCGGGCTGACACCCTGCCGCATGCTCGTCATCTGCGGCTGCTCGCGCTGCCGCTGTGCCTTTTGCACGCCCCTGCCTGAGCCGAAGACCCGACTCCGGTCGTTGGCGAACGACGACTTCGACACGACCAAGGATGCCGGCCTGGGCAGCGAGACGACCGGCAACGCGATCAACGACGTGAGCCCCCCCACGTTCAAGCGCTTCAATCCGGCGATCGGCTTCACCACGAATCCGACACCGGATCTGACCTTCTACGGCACGTACAACGAAGGCGTGCGGGCGCCGACGCCGGTCGATTGCTTCAGCGCGCAGGCCGCCACCGCGCCCTGAGCCCGGGTGTCCCGTGCCGCAACAGCGGTGCGGGTTCTCCTGGACTCGATGTTGGAACAACGGCTGGAGCAACTCGGGATCGCGCATGCGGTATATCCCGCGGCCCTGGCGAGCGAAGTGGCGCGAAACGTCGCGAAGCGTGACAGGAGAGTGTCGGGTCAAGACACTGGTCAGGATAAATGTCTCTCTCTGGGACTGGCATGTGGATTGCGCAATGTGCAACGGGAAGCCAAGCATTCCCGCTGCAACCACATCCACCAGAAACAGGAGACGAGATACATGAACACCACACGGAACGCCGCCATCGTCGGCGCGATGCTGACTGCCGCAACGAGCCAGGCCGGCGCTGCCGATTTCAAGGCGGGCGACTGGGATCTTTCTGTCGGCGGCATCATCAATGCCTTCTACACCCACACGAACTGCTCGGGCTCGCAAGCCGTCGGCGGGCTCGCGCTCGCGACACAGGCCCTGGGCTGCGGAGGCGTCGCCGGCCGCACGGTGATCGGCAACGGACTGCTGCCCAATGCACTCATCACCAGCGCCAAGGGACGCCAGGACGGCATCGACATCGGCGCGACACTGATGATCGGGGCGGCCACGGCATCGGACGACGCCATCGGCAACAACAGCAACGTCGATGTGCGCCAGGCTTTTGCCACCTTCGGCGATCCGACCATGGGCACCTTCAAGCTGGGTCGCGACTACGGGATATTCGGCCAGGCGGCGATCCTTGGCGACATGACGCTGTTCGGCGCCGGCGCGCCGGTCGCCGCAACGCAGCGCAACCGCGTGACGCTGGGGCATATCGGTGCTGGCTATACCTACCTGGGTACCTACGGCCAGATCAGCTACACGACGCCCGCGCTCAACGGCTTCGCCGGCACCGTGGCGGTCGTCAGCCCCGTCGACACGAACGGCAACGTCTACACCGCCAAGTCCGCGCCGCAGCTGCAGGCAGCGGGCTCGTTCGCACTCAGCGGCGGCAAGGTGTGGGCCGCGCTGAAGAGCCAGAAGTTCGACGGCCCCGCCAACGACGGCTTCACGATGAACGGCGCCGAGATCGGCGGCAGCGTCTCGCTCGGGGCCTTCGGCTTGCTGGCGAATGTGCAATCGGGCAAGGGCCTGGGCGTGCTCTCCGATGGCGATTCCGGGCCGCGCAAGCAGACGAACTACCTCGTGCAGGGAACGTTCCAGGCCGCGGACAAGGTCAAGCTCGGGCTGAATTGGGGTGAAAGCCGGCTGCGCGATGGCGCGACGACCGACCTGCGCAGCAACAGCAACGCCACCGCGGGCCTCTACTACGGCCTGACCAAGAGCCTGACGCTGACCGCCGAGCTGAGCCGCACGCAGTCCAAGGATGTCGAAGGCGACACGGCGACGCTGAAAGGCGTTGCGGCTGGCGGCATCCTGTTCTTCTGACCGACATCGGGTTCCGCTGGAAGCGGTAGCGAATCGGCGGAACGCGTCCTGCAACTCACCGTTGCAGAGAACCAGATCGCAGGCTCTGTCAAGAATGACTGGCGGGCGTGAAAAAGCCTCGTAAATCAATGACTTACGAGGCCTGCATCTGGTGCGCCCGACACGGTTCGAACGTGCGACCCCTGCCTTCGGAGGGCAGTACTCTATCCAGCTGAGCTACGGGCGCGAGGTCGCCATGTTATCCGATCGCGCCTCGTGAGCTGTCATGCGAGCGCTTTAGACTGCTTCGATGAAGCAACACCTCTGGCCCGGGATTGCCCTGGCGCGGGTCTGCGGCGCTCGCGACGCTGGATTTCGCGGGTCGCCATCGCTTGATTGAACCGACGGACGCCGGCGCGGAACCAACCGGGGCCGGCGCCTGGGGCGCGGAGTTGTCTGCCGGGCAGTGGAAGGCGTTCGAGAGGCTTCTTCATCCCGCGAACGGGGCGTTGCAAGGGCTTCGACCGCTGATCTACCATTCAAAGCAACTGAAGTGCGGCGTCAATCGCGCTCAACCCGTCGAGCTCGCAAGGCCGGGACACTGACCTTCAGAATGCAACGCCGCCTCCCTCGCCACGACATCGCCACCATGAACCAGCCCGCTGCGCGCTACACCGGTACTGCCCTCTTCCTGCACTGGGTGATGGGGCTGGCGATCGCCTGCAATTTCTGCCTGGGCCTGTACATGGCGGATCTGCACTTCTCGATGCTGCGGCTCAAGCTGTACAACTATCACAAGTGGACCGGCGCCACGATCCTGTTCCTCGCGGCGCTTCGACTGATCTGGCGCCTGACGCATCGTCCGCCGGCGGAGCTTCCGGCGCCGAAGTGGCAGCACACGGCGGCGTCGGTCACCCACTGGGGCCTGTACGTGCTGTTCTTCGCCGTGCCGCTGGTGGGCTGGGCCTACAGCTCCGCGGCGGGCTTCCCCATCGTCTTGTTCGGCGTGCTGCCCTTGCCCGATTTCGTGCAGAAGAATCAGGCGCTGGCGGAGGCCATCAAGCCCTGGCATGGCGACCTGGCGTGGGTGCTGTTTGCGCTCGTGGCGCTGCATGTGGCCGCGGTCGGCAAGCACATGATCATCGACCGCGACGGCCTGATCCGTCGCATGCTGCCCGGCCGCGGCTGAGCCCTCCTACTGGAAATCCCAATGAAAAACATCCGCACCGCTCTCGTCCTCGCCGCCTCGCTGGCGGTCAGCGGCGTCGCCTTCGCCCAGGCCAAGGTCGTGCCGGCACAAAGCCAGATCACGTTCGCGATCAAGGAGATGGGCGTCTCGGTCGAGGGCAAGTTCACGAAGTGGACGGCGGACATCGCGTTCGACCCGAAGACGCCCGAAGCTGGCAAGGTGGCCTTCACGATCGCCACCGGCAGCGCCGCGTTCGGCGCGCCGGAGACGGATGCCGAAGTGCCCAAGGCCGAATGGTTCAACGTCGCCAAGTTTCCGAACGCCACCTTCGCGTCGACGGCCATCAAGGCCAAGGGCGGCGGCAAGTTCGACGTCTCCGGCAAGCTGAGCGTCAAGGGCACCACCAAGGACATCGTCGTGCCGATCGCGCTGACCCAGGCCGGGCCAGCCACCACCGCCACCGGCGCCTTCACGATCAAGCGCAACGACTTCAAGATCGGCGAGGGCGAATGGGCCGATACCTCGCAGGTCGCCGACGACGTACAGGTCAAGTTCAAGATCGCGCTGACGGGCGTCGCACCGCTCTGAAGAATCCAAAGCCCCTCGCGGGGCGGCAGCCGGTGGCGCGGGTCAGCGCCGGGACGCTTCTTTTCCTGTATTCCTGACCCGCTGGAGTTCCCCCATGAAGAAGTTTTCCCTGCTGGCCGTCACCGCCGCCCTTGGCTTCGTCGCCGCTGCTCACGCCGAATCGGCCACCTATGCGATCGAGCCGAACCACACGTTCGCCACGTTCGAGATCGGCCATATGGGCACCTCGACCAACCGCGGCCGCTTCAACAAGACCAGCGGCACCGTGACGTTGGACAAGGCCGCCAAGACCGGCGCACTGGACGTCACCGTCGACACCACGTCGCTGGATACCGGAACCGCCGCGTTCACCAAGCACATCTCCAGCGACGAGATGCTCAACGTCGCCGCCTTCCCGACGGCGCACCTGGTCGCCACCAAGTTCGTCTTCAACGGCGACAAGGTTGCCGAGATCGACGGCACGCTGACGCTGATGGGCAAGACCAACCCGGTCGTGCTGAAGGCGCAGAACTACAACTGCTACATGAGCCCGATGGTCAAGCGCGAAGTCTGCGGCGGCGACTTCGATGCGACGATCGTGCGCAGCCAGTACGGCGTGACGTATGGCCTGAACTACGGGTTCCCCGACACCGTTCACCTGGTCATCCAGGTTGAAGCCGTCAAGCAGTAAGGTACTCGGCGCCGCCCTGCGGGCGGTGCTTGCAGCCCTGTGCGCCAGCGCCGGTTTCGCACCCGCGCTGGCGCAGTCCGTTTCGGGCCCGGTCACCTACCAGCTCGATCCGGCCCACACCTTCGTCACGTTCGAGGTGCTGCATTTCGGCACGTCCACGCTGCGCGGCCGCATCGGGCCGGTGCTGGGCGAGGTCACCGTCGACCGCGCTGCGCGCACCGGTGACCTGCGCCTGCGCATTCCGGTCGACACGATCAGCACCGGCATGCACATTCTCGACGCGCGTCTGAAGCAACCCGACTTGCTGGCCACCACCGAATACCCCGAAGCGTATTTCGTCGCCACCCGGTTCCAGTTCGACGCCGCCGGCGGCGTCAAGGAAGTGCGCGGCGAGTTCACGCTGCGCGGCGTCGGCGAGCCGCTGTCGCTGTATGCCCGCTCGTTCGGTTGTCGTCACGACGAGACGCTCGGGCGTGACGTGTGCGGCGGTGACTTCGAGGCCGACCTGAAGCGCGGCCGCTTCGGCGCCACCTTCGGCGAGCCATTCATCAGCGACGACGTGCACCTGGTGATCCAGGTCGAGGGCATCGCCCCTTGATTTCGCTGTGGCGCGCTGCTGCCCGATAATCGGGCGTGCGCCGCTCCGGCGGCAATGAAATGACGAAAGCTCGGCGATGACTCTCCCTGACGACTGGCGGCACGACCGCGAGATCGGCGTGCAACTCGGCACGACGCTGGACACCACGCGTGTCGATGACGTGCGCATCGGCGCCGTCCGCCCGCTGATTTCGCCGGCGCTGCTGCTCGACGACATGCCTGCCCCCGACAGCGCGGTGTCGCTGGTGGAGCGCGCGCGCTCCGAGCTGGCCGCCGTGCTGAGCGGCGCCGACGACCGCCTGATCGTCGTCGTCGGCCCGTGTTCGATCCACGATCACGACCAGGCGCTGGAGTACGCACGCCACCTGAAGGTGGTGGCCGATGCGCTGAAGGACGACCTCGTGGTCGTGATGCGCGTCTACTTCGAGAAGCCGCGCACCACCGTCGGCTGGAAGGGCTACATCAACGATCCGCGTCTCGACGGCAGCTTCCGCATCAACGAAGGGTTGCGCAGGGCGCGCGAACTCTTGCTCGACATCGCCGCAGTGGGCCTGCCGGCCGGCACCGAGTTCCTCGACCTGCTGAGTCCGCAGTACATCGCCGACCTGGTGTCGTGGGGCGCGATCGGCGCCCGCACCACGGAAAGCCAGAGCCACCGCCAGCTCGCCTCGGGCCTGTCGTGCCCGGTGGGCTTCAAGAACGGCACCGATGGCGGCATCAAGGTGGCGGCCGACGCGATCGTGGCCGCCAGCGCATCGCACGCGTTCATGGGCATGACCAAGATGGGCCAGGCGGCCATCTTCGAGACGCGCGGCAACGCCGACTGCCACGTGATCCTGCGTGGCGGCAAGAGCCCCAACTACAAGGCGGTCGACGTCGACTCCGCCTGCGGCGCGCTCGCCGAACGTCATTTGCGCCAACAGGTGATGATCGACTTCTCGCACGCCAATTCCGAGAAGAAGCACAGCCGCCAGATCGACGTCGGCGCCGACGTGGCCGCGCAGATCGCCGGTGGCGACAAGCGCATCACCGGCGTGATGATCGAGAGCCATCTGGCCGACGGCCGCCAGGATCTCAAGCCGGGCGTGACGCCGGCCTGGGGTGTGTCGATCACCGACGCGTGCATCAGCTGGGCCGACACCGAGCCGTTGTTGACGAGCCTGGCCAAGGCGGTGCGCGATCGCCGCGCAGCATGAGCGAAGAGCCCGCCCTTGTGTCCGCACAGGACGTCGAATATGTCGGCTTCTGGGCCCGCGTCGGCGCGTCGCTGATCGACACGTTCGCGATGCTGTTCCTCATCGTCCCGCTGATGCTCTGGTACTTCGGCGACAGCTGGGCCTATGCGGACGGCGTGATGGCTTTCTTCATCAACTGGATCGCGCCCGCGGTCGCCGTGATGCTGTTCTGGCGCTTTCGCGGCGCGACGCCCGGCAAGATGGTGATCTCCGCCGTGATCGTCGATGCCCGCACCTTCGCCGAGCCGACGCCGGGGCAGTTGATCGGCCGCTATCTCGGCTATTACGTGTCGACGATCCCGTTGATGCTGGGGTTCGTGTGGGTCGCCTTCGACGCGCGCAAGCAGGGCTGGCATGACAAGATGGCCAACACGGTGGTGATCCGCAAGCGCGCCTGACGCCCAGGCGAATTTTCTGCAAAGGGGCAACGCGATGCAGCGAGTGACGGGAATCGGCGGCGTGTTCTTCAAGGCGCGCGACGCCGAGGGCCTGCGCGCCTGGTACCGGCGCCATCTGGGGCTGGACATCCAGGAGTGGGGCGGCCTCGCCTTCCCGCCGGCGCCCACGCTGCCGGCCAACAGCAAGTCGCCGCTGGCCTCGCATACCACCTGGTGCGTCTTCCCGGCCGACAGCGACTACTTCGGCGGCGCGCGCAGCGCGCCGTTCATGGTCAATTACCGCGTGGCCGACCTCGATCGACTGCTGGTCGTCCTGAAGGGCGAGGGCTGCCTCGTCGACGAGAAGACCGAGGTCTCGGAATACGGCAAGTTCGGCTGGGTCACCGACCCGGAGGGCAACCGGGTCGAACTCTGGCAGCCGCCGTCCTGACTCAGACGCGCTCGACCACCAGCGCGATCCCCTGCCCGACCCCGATGCACATCGTGCACAGCGCATAGCGCCCACCGATCGCGTGCAACTGGTTGATGGCCGTCGTCACCAGCCGTGCGCCGCTGGCGCCCAACGGGTGGCCCAGGGCGATCGCGCCGCCATTCGGATTCACGCGCGGATCGTCGTCGCCCACGCCCAGTTGGCGCAGCACGGCCAGGCCCTGGGCGGCGAACGCCTCGTTCAGCTCGATCACGTCCATCTGCGCGATCGTCAGGCCCAGGCGGGCCAGCAGCTTCTTGCTGGCCGGCGCCGGCCCGATGCCCATCACCCGCGGCGCGACTCCGGCCACCGCCATGCCCAGCACGCGGGCACGCGGCGTCAGGCCGTGTGTCTTCGCCGCGGCGGCGCTCGCCAACAGCAGCGCGCAGGCGCCGTCGTTGACGCCGGAGGCGTTGCCCGCGGTGATCGTACCGTTCGGGCGCACGATGGGTTTCAACTTGCCGAGCACCTCCAGCGAGGTCTCGCGCGGATGTTCGTCCCTGGCGACGACGATTGCGTCGCCCTTCTTCTGCTGTACCGTCACGGGCGTGATCTCGGCATCGAAGAAGCCGCGCTTCTGCGCCGCGACGGCGCGCAGCTGCGAGCGCAGCGCCATCGCGTCCTGGTCGGCGCGGTTCACGCCGTAGTCATCGGCCACGTTTTCGGCCGTCTCGGGCATCGAGTCGACGCCGTATTGCGCCTTCATCGCCGGGTTGACGAAGCGCCAGCCGATGGTCGTGTCGTAGATCGCGTTCTCGCGTGCGAACGCCGACGTCGCCTTCGGCATCACGAACGGCGCGCGGCTCATGCTTTCGACGCCGCCGGCCAGCAGCAGGCCGGCCTCGCCCGAACGAATCGCTTGAGCGGCACTGCCCACGGCGTTCAGGCCCGAGCCGCACAGGCGGTTCAGTGTCACGCCCGGCACGTCCACCGGCAGGCCGGCCAGCAGCGCGCTCATGCGGGCGACGTTGCGGTTGTCCTCGCCGGCCTGGTTGGCGCAACCGTAGAGAACGTCGTCGATCGCCGCGGGATCGAGTTCGGGATGGCGTGCGAGCAGCGCACGGATTGGAATGGCCCCAAGATCATCGGCGCGCACGGTCGACAGGGCGCCGCCGTAGCGGCCGAAGGGGGTGCGCAGCGCGTCGCAGATGAAGGCGTCGGTCATGTTTGGGGCGTCTCGATAGGGAGTCTGACAACTCGGGAATTGAATCAAATTGTTCGCAGGAAGAACATTTATTCGTCCAAAGGATCCTGCCACGCGGATTTTGCTCGTTTTCGGGACGCCCCCGGCTTATGTGGGGATCTGTCCGCTCAAGTCGGGCAGGGGTTCGGCCGATTCAACCGAGAGAAAGAAATCGCCCGCAAGAGATGTGGGCGGTAAGGGAAGATTCGAATGACGACCCCTATCCAAGCGAGCGCCCTGCGCATCGGCATGTTCGTTCATCTGAACGTCGGCTGGATGTCGCACCCGTTCCCGCTGTCGAGCTTCAAGCTGACCTCCAACGAGCAGATCGAGACGATCCGCTCGCTGGGCCTCGCTCGCCTGACGTGGAGCCCGGAGCGCAGCGACGTCGAGCAGCCGGTCGTCGAAACGCCCGCCGCCGTTGTGCAGGACAGCCCGCCCGCCGTCGAGGAAACACCCAAGCCGCTGGACGCCCGCCAACTCGCCAAGCTTGCGCTCAGCGCGCAGATGGAGGTGGCGCAGCGCTGCGAGCGCCAGTTCACCGAGGCCTGCCGCGACCTGCGTCGCACCAACGACAAGGTGATGGCCGATCCGGCGCAGGCCAACTCTGACGCCCAGCAACTCGCGCGGGCATTGCTGGACAAGATGCTGATCGAAGGCGAGCCGTGCCTGCGCGTGCTCGGCGAGATGGCCAGCGATCGCCACGCCGCCCATTCGCTCAACGTCACCGTCGTGTCGCTGATGCTGGGCCGCCAGCTCGAGGTACCTGCCCCGGTATTGATGGAACTGGGCGTCGGCGCGCTGATGCACGACGTCGGCAAGATCGCGCTGCCCGATCGCGTGCGCCTCGCGCGCGAGGATTTCAACTCCGGCGAGGCCGCGCTGTACCGCGACCACGTCGCCCAGGGCCTGATCCTGGGCCGTCGCATGGGCCTGTCGGCCGATGCGCAGCTGGTCATCGCGCAGCACCACGAGCTCGCGGACGGCAGCGGCTTCCCGAGTGCGCTGATGCTGCCGCGGATGTCGCTGCCAGCGCGCATCGTGGCGCTGGTCAATCGCTACGACAACCTGTGCAACGCGGCCTCGCCGGCGCAGTCGATCACCCCGCACGAGGCCTTGTCGCGCCTGTTCGCGCAGTGCCGGTCGAAGTTCGACGAGACGCTGCTGAGCGGCTTCATCAAGATGATGGGCATCTACCCGCCCGGATCGGTCGTGCAGCTGAGCGACGATCGCTTCGCGATGGTGATGACCGTCAACGCCGTCCACCCGCTGAAGCCGCGCGTGCTGGTCTACGACGCCGCCGTGCCGCCCGAGGACGCGATCCATCTCGACCTCGAGAAGACCCCGCAACTGGGCATCCGCCGCAGCCTGAAGCCGGTGCAACTGCCCACGCGCGCCGTCGACTACCTGAAGCCGCGCCAGCGCATCTCGTACTTCTTCGACGTCGAAAGCACGCCGCGCGAGGATGAGCGGGAAGAGGCCGTCGCATGAGCGCCGCCCGGCCGCCAGCAGGCGCTCGCACCGCAGTCCGCAGGACGGAGGTTCCACAGTGACTCCGGCCCTGCCGCTGCTGGCGCCAGTCGCGGCGAAGGAATCCTTCACCGGCATCCTCGCGGCCATGGCTGCGATGGGGCACGCTGCCTGGATCGTCGACGCCGCACGCGGATTCATCCTCGCGGCCAACGTCGAGGCCGAAGAACTGCTGGAACGCAGCGACCTCGAAGGCCTGGACGCCGAGGACGCGATCCCCGATCTCGAGGACATGGCCTACTGGGACGGCGTGCGCTGCGGCGTCGTCGACGTGCTCGAAAGCGACGCGGAACTCCATCTTCCCAGCGGCCGCACCTGCGCCGTGTCGCGCCGCATCGCCCCTGTCTGGTTGCCGGATGGCTCGGCGCTGTTTCTCGTCCAGGTGCGCGACCGCAGCCGCGAACATCGCATCGAGCTCGAGCGCGAGACGGCGCTCGCAGAGCTGCGCGCCACGCTCGAGGCCACGGCCGACGCCATCCTCGTCACCGACCTGAACGGCCGCATCCGGGCGTTCAATCGGCGCTTTGCACGCATGTGGGCGCTGCCCGACGGCGTGCTGCACGCCAACGACGATCGTGCCGTGCATGAATGGGTGCGCATGAACGTGATGGACGTCGATGCCTACGACCGACGCCTGGAGGATGTCTACGCCCACACGCTGGCCGAGGCCCACGACGAGATCGCCCAGGTCAACGGCGCGATGATCGAGCGCCATGCGCAGCCGCAGTGGAGCCATGGCCGCCCGATCGGCCGCGTGTTCTCGTTTCGCGAGTTGAACCCGCATCGCGCCGGTGCGCCGCGCGAACCGGGCAACGACGGCATCGACCAGCTCACCCACCTGCCCAACCGCACCGGCTTCCTGCTGACGCTGGAAGACGCATTGCGTTCGAGTCGCCAGAGCGCCGGCTTCGCCGTGCTGTGCATCGAATTCAATCGCGACGCGCTGTTCGGCGAAGGCGGCGACAGCGCCGCCGGCACGCGCCGCCTGTCCGAACTGGCCGGCCAGGTGCGTGGCTCGATGCGCCAGCCGCATCACTGCGCACGCCTGGGCGGCAGCCGTTTCGGCGTGCTGATCGACTACGCCAGCGAGGCCACCGCCGAGGCTGCGGCGCGCCGGCTCATCGAATCTCAGGAGCGCGTGGCGGGCGTCCCGGTGGCGATCGGCATCGGCACCTATCCGGGCGCCGGGTTGTCGCCCGACGAGATCCTGCGTCACGTCGAGATCGCGATGCACCGCGCGCAACAGGCGAGCCGCTCGTCGGTCGCCGTGCACAAGTTCGGCTTCGAATCGTGGCAGCGCCGGCGCGACCGGGTCGAGGCCGGCCTGCTGCGCGCCGCCGAGGAAGGGCGTTTTCGTCTCGCCGCGCAGCCGCGCTTCGACACCGCCACCGGCCTGGCCGTCGCGCTGGAAGTGCATCTGCGCTGGCGCGACCGCGAACTGGGCGAGGTGGCCGTCAGCCAGTTCATGGGCGTGGCGCAGGAGCGCGGCCTGGTGGGCGCGCTCGACGACTGGGTGCTCGAACACGGCCTGCTGCAGCAGCGCCGCTGGCGCGCGGCGGGCCAGCCGCTGCGCCTGAACGTCAACGTCTCCGACTGGCAGCTGACGCAACCGGGCTATGCCCGCCGCGTGGCTGCCGCCCTGGAGTCGGCGGGCTGCGCGCCGGCCGACCTCGAGATCGACGTGAGCGAATCCGCGCTGCAGGCCGACCCGGACGCGGCGCTCGCCGCGGTGCGATCCCTCGCCCGCCAGGGCATCCGCGTGATGCTCGACGGCTTCGGCGCGGGCGCCAGTTCGCTCGCGTCATTGCAGCGCTTGCCTTTCACCGGCGTGAAGCTCGACGCCGCGTTCGCTCAGGCCTGCGCGGGCGCGGGTGCCGAAGCGCGCTGGATACCGGCGCTCGTGCAGCTCATGCACGCGATGCAGCTGGAAGTGCACGCCAACGGCGCCGACAGCGAGCTGCAATGCACCGCGCTGCGCCAGGCCGGCTGCGACGGCCTGCAGGGGCGCCGCCTCGGCCCGTGGATGGAAGAGCGGGCACTCGAGTCCTGGTTCAGCCTGCCGGCGTCGCAACGTCGCCTGTGACGTGACGCCTCACGCGTCCTGCATCTGATCCTCGCCGCCCAGGTTGGGCGCGACGTCCTCTTCAAGATCGAGATCCTCGGCGGCGGCCGGAGGCACCAGCGGCTTGGGCGTGACGCGCGCGCCCGCGGGCTCGGGCGACTTCTCGGGTGACGGGGGGGCGGTGGAGGTGCTCATGGGAAACCTTTCTGCGGCCACGGGCGGCCGGCTGCGATTCTGAACCTTGCCTGGGCTGGCCGTGCAGACGCGTAGGACAGGCACTACAGGGCATCGGGACGCCGGCCGGCATCCAGGAACGATCGTTCGGCGCATTCTCGGGGTGTCCTGTCCCGAATCCGAAAGTCGTCCTCCCATGTCCGTCCTCTCTGTCCGCAACGTGCTGCCCGTCGTCACCGCGCTGGCTGCCACGTTGTTCCTCGCCACGGCCGTCCCGCACGACCTCGTGCCCGAAACGGCGGCAATGCGCGCCGCGTCGGTGTCGCTCGCGCGCGCCGAAGTGCAGCGCTGCGTGGCCGACGGACGCGACGCCGACGCATGCCTGGACGAGGCGGACGGCAAGGCCCTGATCGAGCGCGCGGAATGGTTGGCGGGCAGCGACAGCGCATTCCGACGAGCGAGCGAATGATGAATGCCCGGGGCGCGATCGCCAATCCCGCAGGCGCCGCCCCGCAAGCCCGCACGCAAGAGGGCTCGCCCGCGCGCTCGCTGGACGTCTACGTGGTCGAGGACAACGTGGTCGTGCTCGAGAACCTGATCGCCGCGCTGGAGGAGCTGGCGCCGATCCACGTGGTGGGCACCGCCGCCGACGAGAGCGTCGCCGTGGAGTGGCTGCGCGCCGACGGCGAGCGCTGCGACCTGGTGATCATCGACATCTTCCTGCGCACGGGCTCCGGCCTGGGCGTGATCGCCGCGGCGCGCCGTCGGCGACCCGACGCCGCGCTGGTCGTGCTCAGCAATTACGCCACCGACGAGATGCACGCACGCTGCCTGGCTGGCGGTGCCGACCGCGTGTTCGACAAGTCGCGCGACATCGACCAGCTCATCGCCTATTGCATCGCGCTGGCGTCCCGCACGTCGGGCGACCTGTCGCACTGAAAACCGTCATGCCGGGGCGGTTTCTGCCCCCATTTGCCCGGCAGGCGTGCATGCTGATGGCTCTGTAGTTCCTGTCCTACACCGCCGCCCGTGGCTGCCCGACACGCAGGCACGCTCCGGCCCTACCAGGAACCGCAGGCCTGTCGCTCACACTGAAATGTCTCTTCAAAGCCTGACCGCCCCACCCCGGCGGCGGCAACGAATTCCACCCCTCCAGGAGCTCACATGTCCGAAACCGCACTCTCCAACGCCACCTCGTCCGACCACTTCAATCGTGCCGCCGCTGCCCTCAAGGCCGCAGAACGTGACGCCCACGCTGCCATCGACAGCGCCGTCGATGGCCTGACCTCCGCCTACGGCGAAGCCAAGCCGATGCTGTCGCGAGTGAGCCAGCGCGCCCGTGACGCCGCGTCCGACGGCTATGGCGCCGCCCGCGAGCAAGCCGCCGCCCTGCGCGAGCGTGGTCAGAAGGCCGTCGATTCGACGCGCGGCTACGTGTCGGACGAACCGATCAAGTCGCTGCTGATCGCCGCCGCTGTCGGCGCTGCGGTCATCGCGCTGGTCGAAGTCGTGCGCATCCGTCGCAATCGCTGATCACCCCTCGAAACGCGCGCGGTTCTGTTCGAACCGTCGAGCGGAAACGCGGACAATCGCGGCCAAGGCAGTCCCTTGGCCGCTTCCACGTGGGGTACCACCATGATGTACAAATTCAAGACCCAGGCCGCCGGCGACCTGATCATGACGCAGCCCATCGGCGACCGCGTCCTGGCGCTGATCGGCAAGGCCGCCACGCCGCGAGGCATCATCGAAGTCGACCAGATGGCCGCCGCGATGAGCGCGCTGGCGGCCGCAGTCGACGCGGAGCGTCCGCAGGCCACGGCCGATGACGGCGAGGCCCAGGCCGGGAGCGGCTTCGGCGCCGACCCCGTCAGCCTGCGTCAACGCGTCTGGCCGATGGTGGAAATGATGAAGCTCGCGTCAGCCGCGAAGCAACCGATCGTCTGGGGCGTATGAAGCCGGAAAGTGCAGCGCAATGAGCCATGGGGACGCGACGCGGCTGATCGCCGTACGACACGGCGAGACCGCCTGGAACGTGGAAGCCCGGCTGCAAGGCCAGCTCGATATCCCGCTCAACGAGCGCGGCCAGGAGCAGGCGCGTCGCACCGCACATTGGCTGGCGGAGGATCATCCCGATGTCGTCGTGAGCAGCGATCTCGCGCGCGCGCAGGCCACCGCCCAGGCGATCGCCACCTTCAATCGTTGCCCGCTCGAACTCGACGCCGGACTGCGCGAACGCAGCTTCGGCGGTTTCCAGGGCATGACGCACACCGAGGTGGCGGCGCGCTGGCCCGAGCAGTCGCTGCGCTGGAAGAGCCGGGACCCGGAGTTCGCACCGGGCGACGGTGAATCGCTGACGGTGTTCTACGCGCGCTGCATTGCGGCCACGCTGCGCATCGCCGAACGCCATGCGGGCAAGACGGTGGTGCTGGTGGCGCACGGCGGCGTGATGGACTGCCTCTACCGCGCCGCCACGCGCGTGCCGCTGGACGCCCCGCGCATCTGGTCGCTGGACAACGCCGCGATCAACCGCATGCTGCACACCAGCTCGGGCCTGACGCTGGTGGGCTGGAACGACACCAGCCACCTGGACATCGGTGCGCCGACGCTCGATGAATCGGCTGACCGGATGCCCGTTGCGGCCGCCCTGGCCGCACGCACCGACTAGACCTGCGGCGGCATCCCGAACAGGTCGATGCCCGTGCGCACCGGCGGGGCGAGCCCCAGGTGGCGATACGCGGCGGCCGTGGCGATGCGACCGCGCGGCGTGCGCTGCAGGTAGCCTTGCTGGATCAGGTAGGGCTCGATCACGTCCTCGATCGTGCCCGGCTCCTCGCCGATGGCCGCGGCCACGTTGTCCAGGCCCACCGGACCGCCATCGAAGCGGTGCACGATGGCCTCGAGCAGCTTGCGGTCCATCACGTCGAAGCCTTGCGGATCGACGTCCAGCATCGCCAGCGCCAGGTTGGCCACCGGCACGGTGATGCGGCCTTGCGCCTTCACGTCCGCGTAGTCGCGCACGCGCCGCAGCAGGCGATTGGCGATGCGCGGCGTGCCGCGCGAGCGGCGGGCGAGCTCCAGCGCACCTTCGGGGTCGATCGGCACGCCCAGCAGGCCGGCCGATCGCGTGACGATGCGCGAGAGTTCCTCGGCGGTGTAGAACTCCAGCCGGGCGACGATGCCGAAGCGGTCGCGCAGCGGATTCGTGAGCATGCCGGCGCGCGTGGTGGCGCCCACCAGCGTGAACGGCTGCAGGTCCAGCTTGATCGAGCGCGCGGCGGGGCCGTCACCGATCATGATGTCGATCTGGAAATCCTCCAGCGCCGGGTAGAGGATCTCCTCGACGATCGGCGACAGGCGGTGGATCTCGTCGATGAACAGCACGTCGTTGCGTTCGAGGCCGGTGAGGATGGCGGCCAGATCCTTGGGCTTTTCCAGCACCGGGCCCGACGTCTGGCGCAGGTTGACGCCCAGTTCGGCCGCGATGATGTGGCTCAGCGTGGTCTTGCCCAGGCCCGGTGGCCCGAACAGCAGCACGTGATCCAGCGATTCGGAGCGCTTGCGGGCGGCGCCGATGAAGATGTCGAGCTGTTCGCGCGCCTTCACCTGGCCGACGTAGTCGTCCAGCCGCTTCGGGCGCAACGCGCGCTCCACCACCTCTTCGTTGGGCGACGCCGGCCCGGCGGCCACGACACGCGCCGGACGCGGATCGCGAGGCCCTGCGGCGCTGAAATCGTCGGTCTGTATGGACATACACCCATTATCCGCGGTTCCGGGGCGGGTAGGATGACGTCCATCACCCGATCCCAGATGCTTCCCATGAAACAGTTCCTCGCCTTCGCTGCCGCCGCCTTGTTGGCCGCCGCAGCTCACGCCCAGGTCGTCGTCGACAAGCCCTGGGTGCGCACCACCGTCGCCCAGCAGACGACCAGCGGCGCTTTCATGACCATCACATCGAAGCAGGGCGGCAAGCTCGTCTCGGCGAGTTCGCCCATCGCCACCTCGGTGGAGGTGCACGAGATGAAGATGGACGGCGACATGATGAGGATGCGCCCGGTCGATGCGCTGCCGCTGCCCGCGGGCAAGCCGGTGGAGCTCAAGGCCGGCGCGTTCCACATGATGCTGATGGGCCTGAAGGCGCCGGTGAAGGCCGGCGACGTGGTGCCGATCAAACTGGTGGTCGAGGACGCGAAGGGCCAGCGCGAGACGATCGACGTCAGCGCGATCGCCAAGCTCTACTAGGACAACGCCTTCATGGCCTGCTTGATGCCGTCGCTCACGCCGACGTCCTTGGGCAGCCCCTTGATCGCCATCGCCGCTTCCTTCTCGTTGTAGCCCAGCGCGATCAGCGCCTGCACGATGTCGCCCTGCGCGTCGCTGGCGATCGTCGCGCCGCTGGCGGCCAGCTCCGGGCCGAGCTTGCCCTTGAGCTCCAGCAACAGGCGTTCGGCCGTCTTCTTGCCGATGCCCGGCACCTTCTGCAGCCGGCCGCCTTCCTGGCGTGCCACCGCGCCGGCGAGGTCGCTCACCGACAGGCCGGACAGGATGCCCAACGCCGTGCGGGGGCCCACGCCCGAGATCTTGATCAGCAGCCGGAACGTGGCGCGCTCCTCGTCGGTGAGAAAGGCGAACAGCTGGTGCGCGTCCTCGCGCACGATCAGGTGCGTCAGCAGCGTGGTGCGCTCGCCCAGGCCGGGAAGGTTGCAGAACGTGCTCATCGGCACGTCCACCTCGTAGCCGACGCCTTGCACGTCGAGCAGAACCTGCGGGGGCGTTTTTTCCGCGACGATGCCCGTGAGACGACCGATCATGGGGAGATTATCGATTGCGCGGACAATCGAGACTGACATTTAACGAATCAGACCACGTGATCGTCCGCCACAGCTTTTCCCCACCCGACAACGAACGCCTCGCCCATGTGTGCGGCGTCCTCGACGAGAACCTGCGGGCGATCGAGCAGGGCCTCAACGTGGTCGTCACGCGGCGCCAGGAGAACTTCCGCGTCGAAGGCGGCAAGCTGCAGGCACCGCGCGCGCTGGCGTTGATCGAAGCGCTTTACGACCGCAGCGGCCGCCCGATCGACGAGGAGCAGCTGCAGCTGATGCTCCACGACGCGCAGCGCGACGTGATCCAGGGCCATGCGCAGCCGGTGGCTCCCGCCGAGGCCGTGGCCGGTGGCGAGATCGTGCTGCACACGCGGCGCGCGAACCTGATCGGGCGCACGCCCAACCAGGTGCAGTACCTGCGCCAGATCCTGTCGCACGACATCACGCTGGGCCTGGGCCCGGCCGGCACCGGCAAGACCTTTCTGGCGGTGGCCTGCGCCGTCGACGCGCTGGAGCGCGCCAGCGTTCAGCGCATCGTGCTGACGCGTCCCGCGGTGGAGGCCGGCGAGCGCCTGGGTTTCCTGCCCGGCGACCTGTCGCAGAAGGTCGACCCCTACCTGCGCCCGCTGTACGACGCGCTGCACGACCTGATGGGCTACGAGCGCGTGACCAAGGCCTTCGAGCGCGGCGCGATCGAGATCGCCCCGCTCGCGTTCATGCGCGGGCGGACGCTGAACCACGCGTTCGTGATCCTGGACGAGGCGCAGAACACCACGCCCGAGCAGATGAAGATGTTCCTCACCCGCATCGGCTTCGGCACCAAGGCCGTGGTCACGGGCGACCTGACGCAGGTCGACCTGCCGCGCGGCGCGCGCAGCGGCCTGTCCGACGCCTCGGAGGTGCTGCGCGACGTGGCCGGCATCGCCGTGACGCAGTTCGGCTCGGCCGACGTCGTGCGCCATCCGCTGGTGGCCCGCATCGTCGAGGCCTATGAAGCCGCGGGCGCCCGCAACGGAGCAGGCGCACCGCCCGAACCCGCTGCGCCGCCACCGCCCGCGACCTTCCAGGAAGGCCGGCGCAGCCCGCGTGGAGGACGTTCCTGATGGCCCGCACGCCTTTGCCGGACCTGCAACTGAGCCTGCAGTTCGCCGACGCCACGCACCGCGCACTGCTGCCACGCCACAAGGTCGCGCGCTGGATCCGTGCCGGTCTCGAGCTGCCGGCGCAGATCACCGTGCGCATCGTCGGCGAGGACGAGGGCCGCACACTCAATCGCGACTACCGCCAGAAGGACTACGCCACCAACGTGCTGACGTTCGACTACGTGCAGGAGCCCGAAATCGAGGCCGACCTGGTGCTGTGCGCGCCGGTGGTGGAGCGCGAGGCGAAGGAGCAACGGATCGATCTCGTGGCCCACTACGCGCACCTGCTCGTGCACGGCGCGCTGCATGCGCAGGGCTACGACCACGAGGACGACGGGCCCGAGGCGGCGTGCATGGAAGCGCGTGAAACCGAGGTGCTGGCGGGGCTGGGGTTCGCCGATCCGTACGCCTGATGGACCGGCCTGCATCCACGGGCGGTAACGAAGCCTTGCAATTTGCATGACGATCGGGCTCCCAGCGGCGGAAAAATTGACGATCATCAAGGTTAGCAAGCTGGACAGTCTGTGCGGTTGAGTCCGTCGCTGTACCCGGCCACGTATCGCCACCACCGACTTGCGCCACACCGTTTTTTCCCTGGGTCTCAGGATGCTCGCCTCCCATATCGCCCCTCCCCCCCATTGCCGCAGCGGCTTGTTCGCCGTCGACGGCATGTGCAGCTTGGCAGCGCCTGTGGCCCCTGCGGGCTTGGCGGCCCCGGGACCGGTCGGCATCCGCGCGCCGAGAAACGATGATCGGAGGCACCGGCCATGAGACAGACAACGAACCTCAAGGCAGCCTCCGCGGCCGCGGCCGTCACTGAAGGCGTGCTGCTGCGCCTGCGCGGCCTGCTCACGCGTCCGATCCGGCTGGAACGGCACGGCATCGACTGGCACTTCGTGTTCGAACCGCTGCCGCGCGCCGCCGACAGTCACCGCGCCGCGGCGCCGTCGCCGCGCAATCGCGGCGCGATGCCGTCGATGACGAACGACCAGGTGGCCGAAGTGTGCGCCAACCTTCGAGCAGTACTCGGCGGAGACGTCGGACGGCACCCGCGGATGCCATCGCTCGCGCTGCTGGAGCGGGCCCTGCACAAGAACGGCATGCGCGGCATCGACGAGGTGCCGGCCTGTGTCCTGCGCCATGCCACGCAATCGCTGGACGCGATCGATCTGGACCAGTACGGCCCCGGCCTGGTGGTGCTGCGGCGGCGCATCGGGCAAGTGCTGCGGCGCCGTCACGGCGACGGACGCCCGCGCGAAGCAATTCCACAGCCCGTCCTGCGACCCGTTGCGCCTGCCGTGACGGCGGACGGCCAGCGCGACTTCTCCGACAGCCTGACCGAATTCATCGACCTCGACAAGATGTTCGCCGACCACGGCAATTGATCGCTCGCGCCGTCCGGGTCACGATGCGGCGGAAGTCCCCGCCGCCGACGACCGGTGGCGAGAGATTCAGCCCCGCTTGAGGACGCGTGCCGCTTCGAGTGCGAAGTAGCTCAGCACGCCGTCGGCGCCGGCGCGCCGGAACGCCAGCAGCGACTCCATCATCACCGCCTCGCCGTCCATCCAGCCATTGAGTGCCGCGCCCTTGAGCATCGAGTATTCGCCGCTGACCTGGTAGACGTAGGTGGGCATGCGGAACTCGTCCTTCACGCGGCGCACGATGTCCAGGTACGGCATGCCGGGCTTGACCATCACCATGTCGGCGCCCTCGGCGATGTCCAGCGCCACCTCGCGCAGCGCCTCGTCGCTGTTGCCCGGGTCCATCTGGTAGACCCTCTTGTTGCTCTTGCCGAGGTTGGCCGCCGAGCCCACGGCGTCGCGGAACGGGCCGTAGAAGGCGCTCGCGTACTTGGCGCTGTAGGCCATGATGCGCGTGTGCAGATGGCCGTCGGCCTCCAGCATCGCGCGGATCGCGCCGATGCGCCCGTCCATCATGTCGCTGGGCGCCACGATGTCGACGCCGGCCTCGGCCTGCACGCGCGCCTGGCGGGTCAGCAGCGCCACGGTGGTGTCGTTGACGATGTAGCCGGTGTCGTCGAGCAGGCCGTCCTGGCCGTGCGAGGTGAACGGGTCCAGCGCCACGTCCGTCATCACGCCAAGCTCGGGAAAGTGCGCTTTCAGCGCGCGAACGGTGCGCGGAATCAGGCCGTCGGGGTTCAGCGCCTCGGCGCCGTCGGGCGTCTTCAGCGACGGTTCGATGGCCGGAAACAGCGCCAGCGCGGGCACGCCCAGCGCCACGCATTCCTCGGCCACGCCCAGCAGGCGGTCGATGGTCATGCGCTGCACGCCAGGCATGCTGGGGATGTCCTGCACCTGGTTCTGGCCGTCGATCACGAACACGGGAAGGATGAGGTTCCCGGGACTGAGCCGGTGTTCGCGCATCAGTTCGCGGCTGAAGGCGTCGCGGCGCATCCGGCGCGGGCGGCTGGCGGGGAAGGGGGGCAGGAGCGACACGGGAAGGGGGCCTTTGACGTCAAAACTACGCATCGGGCCTGCAGGTGCGATCAGTTTTTGCTGTCGCGCAAGCCGGATGTTCTGCTACATTCCGTTTCGGATGATGTCCGTGAGGACATTGTCCCCTGCTTTTCCTCCCTGAGCAGGTGCCTTGCGTGATGACAGCGTCAAGGCTTTGCAGCCTCGGTCGTCCCTCGTGGATGCCGGGGCTCTTTCTTTTGCGGCGCGGCGCGGGCCGTTCCGCGCCTTCGATGCAGGCTCCGCGCCAGGGTCGCCGCACATAATGGCCCGATGAGCGGATATCTCTGGGTCAAGGCCCTGCACATCGTCTTCGTGTCCAGCTGGTTCGCCGGCCTGTTCTACCTGCCACGGATCTTCGTCAACCTCGCGCAGGTGCCCAGCGACAGCCACGCCGAACGCGAGCGCCTGCTTCTGATGGCGCGCAAGCTGTACCGTTTCTCCAGCTTCCTGATGGTGGGCGCGATCGGCTTCGGCGCGTTGCTGCTGTGGATCCGCTCCGATCTGCTGCACGGCCCGGGCAACTACTGGCTGCACGCGAAGATCGCGCTGGTGGTCGTGGCGATCGGCTATCACCACATGTGCCGGGGCATGCTGCGCAGCTTCGAGAAGCTCGAGAACCGCCGGCGCGAGCGCTGGTTGCGGGTGTTCAACGAGATGGCGGTGCTGCTGTTCGCGGCGATCGTCATCCTCGTCGTCGTCAAGCCGTTCTGAACGACGGCGCGGCACCGGCTTCCTGACCATGGCCACGCCCGCCCGCGCCCCTGCGCGCATCCCGCGTCTGCCTGCGAGTGCGCCCGTCCATCCGCGCGAGAGTTCGGCGCTGACGCTGACCCTCGTGTTCACGGGGCTGGTGATCTATGCCAGCCTGTACCCGTTCAGCGGCTGGTTCTGGCCGGCGGGCCAGCCGCTGTCCGCGCTGCTGGTGCCGCCGTGGCCGCGGTACCACGGCGGTTTCGACGACTGGTCCAACTTCGTCGGCTACATGCCGCTGGGCGCCCTCCTGTATGCCAGCGCGCTGCGGCGCGGACGCAGTCCCGTGGTCGCCGGTCTCTTCGCTGGCGTGACGGCGTCGGCGCTGTCGTGGGTGATGGAGTTCACCCAGCATTTCCTGCCCGGGCGCTATCCGTCGTTGATGGACTGGACGCTGAATTCGCTGGGCGCCGCCGCAGGCCTGAGCCTGGCCATCGCGGTCCACTCCGCGGGCGCGGGCGTGCGCTGGTCCACGCTGCGCGAGCGCTGGTTCGTGCCGCACAGCGGAGCCACGCTGGCGCTGCTGATGCTGTGGCCCGTGGGCTTCCTGTATCCCCGCAACGTGCCGTTCGGCCAGGGCGTGACGTGGGAACGGCTGCAGGAGGCGGCGTACGACCTGCTCAGCGACCATCCGCTGGCACCCTGGTTCGACTGGCTGTGGGCCAGCCTGGGCGAGAACAGCCCGCCGATGTCCAAGGCCGCGGAAGGGTTCGCGGTGGCGTTGGGCCTGTTGGGCCCGTGCCTGGTCGCGTTCGCCATCGCCCGCCCGGGCTGGCGCCGCGCGGCCATCGTGCCGCTGGCGGTGGCGGTGGGCCTGGCGGCCAACACGCTGTCGGCGGCACTCAACTTCGGCCCGACGCATGCGCTGGGCTGGGTCACTTCCGCGGTGCCGATCGGGCTGGCCCTTGGTGCCGTGCTGGCGCTGGCCTGCGTCTTCGTCGGGCCGCGGGCGGCGGCTGCGCTGGGGCTGGTGGCCCTGTCGATCAACGTGGCGATGGTGGCGCAGGCGCCGTCCGATCCCTATTACGCAGACAGTCTTCAGGCCTGGGAGCAAGGCCGCTTCATCCACTTCCACGGCCTGGCGCAGTGGGTGGGCTGGCTGTGGCCCTTCGCGGCCGGGTTCGCGCTGTTCAGGCGGCTCGTGCGCAGCGACATCCCGCACTCGGCCTGACCAACCCTGGGCCCGGCGAGGCTGCGTCGCGCGACTCGACCGTGAAGCCTTCCTACAATGCACCCGATGTACTACAAGCACCACATCTTCTTCTGCCTCAACGAGCGCAAGTCCGGCGAGGAAAGCTGTTCGCTGGTCGGTGCCCAGGCCGGGTTCGACCATTGCAAGTCGCGCATCAAGTCCGCGGGCCTGGCCGGCCCGGGCGGCATCCGCGTGAACAAGGCCGGTTGCCTCGATCGCTGCGCAGGCGGCCCGGTGGCCGTCGTCTACCCGGACGAGACCTGGTACACCTTCGTCGACAAGACGGACATCGACGAGATCGTCGATTCCCACCTCGTCGGCGGCAAGCCGGTCGAACGACTGCTGCTGCCGCCTGACATCGGCCGCTGAAATCCGCGTCATGAATACTTTCACGAAGCGCGGCGAGATCGCCGGGCCGGCCGGCCCATTGAGCGTTGCCGTCGACACCACCACCGACGTGCCGTCGCGCGGCCTGGCGGTCGTCTGCCACCCGCATCCGCTGCAGGGAGGCACGATGGACAACAAGGTGGTGACCACCATCGCGCGCGCGCTGACCCAGCGTGGCTGGCGCACGGTGCGTTTCAACTACCGTGGCGTCGGCCAGTCCGGAGGCACCTGGGACGAGGGCCGCGGCGAGGTCGACGATGCGCTGGCGGTGATCGCCGCCCATCGCGCGGCCGGCGAGCCACTGGTGCTCGGCGGTTTTTCTTTCGGCGGTTACATCGCGGCGAGCGCCGCCGCGAAACTTCCTGAGGGGGAACAGGCTCAGAGACTCGTGCTCGTCGCGCCGTCCACCGTCAAACACCATGCCCCGCCCGTTTCGGCGGACACCTTGCTGATCCACGGCGAGGCCGACGACGTGGTTCCGCTGTCGGCCACGATGGACTGGGCGCGCCCGCAGGCGCTGCCCGTCGTCGTCGTGCCCGGCGCGGGGCACTTCTTCCATGGCCAGCTGATGCTCCTGAAGGCGCTGGTCCTTCGCAATTTTGCCGAGTGACATCGGCGTCTTCATGAAAAAGCTGCTCGCCCTCCTGAGCCTGGCCACCGCTGGCTTCGCTGCCTTCGGCCAGGCCCTGCCGGCGCCCGAGATCGCCGCGCGCGAATACCTGCTGATCGACATGAACGCGGGTCAGGTGCTGGCCGAGCGCGGCGCCGACGCGTCGGCCGACCCGGCCTCGCTCACCAAGCTGATGACGGCCTACCTCGTGTTCGTGGCGCTGAAGGAACACAAGCTGACGCTGGAGCAGAAGCTGCCGGTGTCGCTGCGCGCCTGGGCCGAGCGCAAGGGCGGCGGCTCGCTGATGTTCATCGACACCACGATGACGCCGTCGGTCGATGAACTGCTGCAAGGCCTGATCGTCGACTCCGGCAACGACGCCGCGGTGGCGCTGGCCGAAAACGTGGGCGGCAGCCTCGACGCCTTCGTGGCGACGATGAACCGGCAGGCCCAGGCCTGGGGCCTGAAGAACACGACGTTCAAGAACGCCTCGGGCCTCACCGAGGCCGGCCACCGCAGCACGCCGCGCGACATGACGGTGATCGCGCAGCACATCATTCGCGACTTCCCGGAGTACTACCACTACTACTCGCAGCGCGAATACAAGTTCAACAACATCCGCCAGGACAACCGCAACCTGCTGCTCAAGCGCGACCCGAGCGTCGACGGCATGAAGACCGGCTTCACCGATGCCGCCGGCTACTGTCTGCTGGCCAGCGCGCAGCGCGACTTCCCGAACGGCAAGCGCCGCCTGATCGCGATCGTGATGGGCGCCGACTCGATGCAGGGCCGCGCCAACGAGACGCAGAAGCTGCTCAACTGGGGCTTCACCGCGTTCGACGACGTGCGCCTGGTCGAGGCCGGCAAACCGATCGGCGCGCCGGTGCCGGTGTGGAAGGGCAGGCAGGCCACGGTGGGCCTGGGCAGCGCCGACGCCATCTACGTGGCCGTGCCCAAGGGCGAAGGCGACCGGCTGAAGACGCAGATCGAGCGCACCGACCCGCTGGTGGCCCCGCTCGCCAAGGGCCAGCGCGTCGGCTCGCTGAAGGTGACCACGGCTTCCGGCACCGCGATTGCCACGATTCCGATCACGGTCCTCGAAGAAGTGCCCCAGGCCGGCCTGTTCGGTCGCGCGTGGGATGCCATCCGGCTCTGGATCAAGTAGTCTTGTGACCTGAGCGGGGGTAACGTCGAATCGACATTTGCCGCCGATCAGGATTCCAGTGCCGCAGCGCCACCCGTGCCGCGGCTCGCCCAGGAGAGCACTGACCATGACCGCCTTGCCCGACACGCTGTGCTATCTCGACGGAGAGTTCCTGCCGTTGAACCAGGCCAAGGTCTCGGTGATGGATCGCGGGTTCCTGTTCGGCGACGGCGCTTACGAGTCGATTCCGGTCTACAAGCGCCGCATGTTCCGCTTCGACGACCACATGGCCCGTTTCGAGCGCAGTCTGGCCAAGCTGGAGATCGAGGCCGACCTGGATCGCGAAACCTGGCTGGATCGCCTGCGCCAGGTGATCGCCGCCTGTCCGGCCGACGATCAACTGCTGTATCTGCAGGTGACGCGCGGCGTCGCACCGCGCTCCCACCTGATGCCCACCGGGTTGAAACCCACCGTGTTCGTCACGTCCAGTGAACGATCGCTCCCCACGCCGGCGCAGCGGGTGCAAGGCCTGGCCTGCGTCACGGCGCGCGATTTCCGCTGGCAGCGCGGCGACATCAAGAGCACGTCGCTGCTGGGCAACGTGCTCGCGCGCAAGATCTCCGCCGACCAGGGCGCCGACGAAACCATCCTGCTGCGCGACGACGAGCCGGGTGGCCCGTGGCTGACCGAAGGCGCGTCCAGCAATGTCTGGGTGGTGCACGAAGGCGCCCTGCTGGGGCCCGCGCCCGACGAACACGTGCTCGCCGGCGTGCGCATCGAGCTGCTGCGCGAGTTGTGCGAAAAGACGGGGATAGCGTTCAACCTGCGCCCGGTGAGCGAGGCCGATGTGCGGTCGGCCGACGAGGTGCTCCTGAGTTCAGCCTCGAAAGAAGTCATCGCCGTCACGCGTCTCGACGGCGAGCAAGTAGGCCACGGCGCATTGCGCGGTCGGCCGGGTCCGGTTTATGCCCGTCTACACGAGGCTTACCAACGTGCGATTCAATCGCAATCCATTTGAACGGTTCAGCCGCCATGCACGAGATTCCTCACGAACAATCGCTGATCGTCTACCCGAGCGAATTTCCCATCAAGGTGATGGGCCCGCACGCGGATGGCTTCGTCGATGCGATCGTGCAGGTGGCCAGGCAATTCGATCCGGATTTCGACCACACGACGGTGGAAACCAGACCGAGCAAGGGGGGTAATTACCTGGGCATCACGATCACGATCACAGCCACCAGCCGTCCGCAGCTGGATGAGTTGTATCGAACATTGACCGCACATCCGATGGTCAAGATCGTTCTGTGATGAACAGGTGGGGAAGCGACTCTCAGAGGCTTCATGCATCTCACCAGAAACGAAACCGAAAAATGCGTCATGGCGCGCATCGTTCGGCAGAAAAAGCTGCACCAGAAAAACTTCACGCTGAAACAGTTCGGCTCCTGGACCAAGGCTGAAACCGCGGCCCGGAAGTGGGTCAAGGTGACCCTGGCCGACCTTCCGCCGCCCATCGGCATGAAGAACCGGATGACCAGCCGCAACACCTCCGGCGTTGTGGGCGTGCGTCTGGTTCATGCGGTGCGTCGGCGCGAGGACAAGGAATATCCGGACTGGCGCTGGATCGCTTTCTGGCCCGGCTGCCCCAACTCGGGCGGCATCGGCTGGTCGGTGAACAAGTACGGCGACGAACACGCGTTCGTGCTGGCCTGCCTCGCGCGCAAGCTCGAGTCGGTGGATCGCGACGCGATCGACACGGAGTTCGAGGAGTTCAAGGCGACGCGCGACTACAAGCGGCTGCTCAAGCTGAAGCAGATCACCCCCGCCTGAGCCTGGAGTCACCGGCGTCCTAAAATCGGGCGTCCGGCGCACTCCTGCGCCTGCGGAAAGCGTTCGCTGCATGACCTCCACGCCGGCCGAGAGCCAGCCGATGCCGCCGTTGCTGCGTGCCCTGGGCCGCGCGCCTTATGAGGCGACGGTGGACGCGATGAAGTCGTTCACTGCCGAACGCGGCCCGCAGACGTCCGACGAGATCTGGGTGGTGGAGCACGCGAGCGTCTTCACGCAAGGTCTCGCCGGCAAGTCGGAGCACTTGCTGGATGCCGGAGACGTGCCGGTGGTGCAGACCAACCGGGGCGGCCAGGTGACGTATCACGGCCCCGGCCAGGTGGTCGCCTATCCCCTGGTGGATCTGCGTCGCCAGGGCATCTACGTCAAGGAATTCGTGTTCCGGCTCGAGGAAGCCGTGCTGCGCACGCTGGCCGATTTCGAGGTCACCGGCCACCGCTTTCCGGGTGCGCCAGGCATCTATGTGAAGCTGGCCGACCCGTTCGGCCACGGCGCCCTCGGGACCGATCGGCCGGCTGCCGACCCGTTCCAGGGGCTCGGCAAGATCGCTGCGCTGGGTGTGAAAGTAAGCAACCACTGCACTTATCACGGCGTCGCACTGAACGTCGCGATGGATCTGCAACCCTTCGAGCGGATCAACCCGTGCGGTTATGCCGGGCTGAAAACCGTCGATCTCGCTACACTGGGCGTCGTTGCCGACTGGGCAACGGTGGCCGACGTGCTGGGCCGCCGCCTCTCGACGCAGTTCACGCGCTGAGAGGATCCGGCGTCCTGGCGCGCCGTCGCAGCCTCGTTCCGAGCCTGATGCTCGACCCAATTCGCGCCCTGCAGCGCCGCACCGAATGTCCACCGAATCGAATTCTCCCGTCGTCGACACGCCCGCCTACGATGCCAGCGCCAAGCAGAAGGCACAGGCCAAGACGTCGCGCATTCCGATCAAGATCGTGCCGGCCGAGACACTGAAGAAGCCCGACTGGATTCGCGTACGGGCCGCGCTGCCCAGCAGCCGGTTCTACGAGATCAAGCAGATCCTGCGCGAGCACAACCTGCACACGGTGTGCGAGGAGGCCTCGTGCCCCAACATCGGCGAATGCTTCGGCAAGGGCACCGCCACTTTCATGATCATGGGCGACAAGTGCACGCGGCGCTGCCCGTTCTGCGACGTCGGCCACGGCCGCCCCGATCCGCTGGACGTGGACGAGCCGAAGAACCTGGCGCGCACGATCGCCGCGCTCAAGCTCA
>Ga0302314_10001568_pt1 | contig 42799 bp, 44 predicted proteins | sample III_Palsa_N2_3_FD_200533 | JGI IMG/M metagenome (GOLD analysis project Ga0302314, IMG submission 200533) | Peat permafrost microbial communities from Stordalen Mire near Abisko, Sweden - III_Palsa_N2_3 | ecosystem: Environmental > Terrestrial > Soil > Palsa > Peat permafrost | place: Sweden... | reverse complement strand
TACCCGCATCTGGGTGGTGAACCGATGCCGGAGAAGCCGGCGTGGGACATTCAGGCGGGCTACGTGTTGCGGGCGCCGCATGCGCTGCCGAAGTCCGGAATCAAACGGCCGTGGAACGTGCGGCAGAACTACTTCGCCGATGCCGTCGACTACCGGTTCGACCGGATCACTGAGGCGATGGTGTTCGGCTCTTAGCTTTCATCTGACCAAGCGCCGGTAAAGATCGGGTGACGGCAATACGCTGGCGCCATGGCTGCTAAGCGCGAACCGAAAGTCGTCGTCTTGGGTGGCGGCTCCTGGGGCACTACCGTCGCGTCCATCTGTGCGCGCCGCGGCCCGACGCTGCAATGGGTCCGCTCCGAAGAGACCGCCAAGGACATCAACGAGAATCACCGCAACACAAGTTATCTCGCGGACGACATTGAGCTGTCCGAGAGCCTGCGCGCCACCACGGACTTCGCCGAGGCCGCGCATGCAGCTGACGTCGTCGTGATGGGTGTGCCGTCGCACGGATTCCGCGATGTGCTCACCGAACTGGCAACCGAGTTGCGGCCGTGGGTGCCAGTGATCTCGCTGGTCAAGGGTCTCGAACAGGGCACCAACATGCGGATGTCGCAGATCGTCGACGAAGTGCTGCCCGGTCACCCGGCCGGCATTCTGGCCGGGCCCAACATCGCTCGCGAGGTGGCCGAGGGTTACGCGGCCGCAGCAGTGCTCGCGATGCCGGACCAGCATCAGGCCGCGCAGCTCGCGCAGCTATTTCGCACCCAGCGCTTCCGCGTCTACACGATTGACGACGTGCTCGGCGTCGAGATGGCCGGTGCGCTGAAGAACGTCTACGCCATCGCCGTCGGGATGGGCTACTCGCTGGGAATCGGTGAGAACACCAGGGCGATGGTGATCGCCCGCTCGGTGCGCGAGATGTCCAAGCTGGGCGAGGCGATGGGCGGACAGCGCGACACCTTCGCCGGTCTGGCCGGCATGGGTGATCTGATCGTCACCTGCACCAGCCAGCGCAGCCGCAACCGGCACGTCGGCGAGCAGCTCGGTTCGGGCAAATCCATCGACGAGATCATCTCGTCGATGAATCAGGTCGCCGAGGGTGTGAAAGCCGCCAGCGTGATCATGGAGTTCGCGGACAAATACGGCCTGAACATGCCGATCGCGCGGGAAGTCGACGGCGTGATCAACCACGGCTGCACCGTCGAGGACGCTTACCGCGGGTTGGCCGCGGAGACGCCTGGGCACGAGGTGCACGGCGCCGGTTTCTGAGGTAGCGACCTGTTTTAGAAACACGACCACATGCGATATCAGAGGTCGAAAAGACCGATTGGCGGCCTGTCCGCCAACTTCTGCACCGCCCACTGATTCAACGACACGTTCTGTTCCGCGGCCTCGACGGTCAACCGTGCGTGTAGCGCCGGCGACGTCCTAACCAGGAACTTGCCGCTGAACCGACGCTCGGTCAACGGTGCAGGCATGTCTCGTTCGGCTGCTTCGCAGTCAGCGATGTACTCGGCTGAGGCTGGCTGAGCCGAATTCGACGCTCCGCGATCGCTTTCTGCATCGTCGGCGCCCACTGGGACAGCCACGGCAGCTCGAGGCAGCGGCCGACGTATTCGCCGTATTCGGAAGACCATTCAGCGCGGTACGTATAGCGATTCATGCTGCGGTGATATCGCATATGCACCCAAACCGAAAAGCCACCACATGGTCAGCCTGTGCAGAGGCTCAGCGCCGGGCCATTTCCTCGAGTCGGCGAATCCGATCGGCCATCGGCGGGTGCGTCGAAAACATCGATCCGATCTTCTCGCCGGCGCGGAACGGGCTCGCGATCATCAGGTGCGCCTGAGCGGCCAACTGCGGCTCAGGGGGCAGCGGCGCGGCTTGCACACCGCCGGAGATCTTGCGCAACGCTGACGCCAACGCCAACGGGTCGCCGGTCAGCAATGCGCCGGACTCGTCGGCCTGATACTCCCTGGAACGGGACACAGCCATCCGCACCACCGTCGCCGCGATCGGGCCCAACATCGAAACCAGCAACAGCGCAAAGGGATTGGTGCCTTCACGGTTGTTGCCGCTGAACATGCCTGCGAACATCGCCAGGTTGGCCAGTGCGGTGATCACCGACGCCAACGCGCCGGCCACACACGAAATGAGAATGTCGCGGTTGTAGACGTGTGACAGCTCATGCCCGAGGACCGCACGCAGCTCGCGCTCGTCGAGCAAGTTGAGAATCCCGGACGTGCAGCACACCGCGGCGTTACGCGGATTGCGGCCGGTGGCAAACGCATTGGGCGCGGCGGTGTCGCTGACGAACAATCGGGGCATCGGCTGGTGCGCGGCGGTGGCCAGCTCACGCACAATCCGGTACATCGACGGCGCCTGCAACTCCGACACCGGCTGAGCGTGCATCGCCCGCAGCGCCAGCTTGTCGCTGTTGAAGTAGGTGTACACGTTCATTCCGACGGCGAACAGCACCGCGATGAACATCGCCCCTCTGCCGAACAGACCGCCGACGAACACGATCAGCGCCGACATGCCAACCAGCAACGCGAACGTCTTCGCCGTGTTGTGATGCGGATGCCAGGTCATCAATTCCTCCAACTAGCGGGGGTGCTTCTCATTTAACGCCGAGAAGGACCGGCGGAGTTCCGTGAACTAGCCGTGTCGATGGATCGTGTAATCGACCAGGGTGACCAGCGCCTGCCGACCCGGACCATCAGGCAGCGCCGCCAACTCGTCATGCGCCTGCGCGGCATACCGCGCGACGGTGTCCTTGGCCTTGCGGATTCCGTCCGAGGCTCGCAGCAGCGTCAACGCCTCGGCGACAAGGGCGTCGTCCTCGATCGGGCCGGCCAGCAACTCGCGCAACCGGTCGGAGTCGGGCCCGGTGTCCTGCAACGCGTAGAGCACCGGCAGCGTGTGCACACCCTCACGCAGATCGGTGCCGGGCAGCTTGCCGGACTCGTCGGGATCGCTGTCGATGTCGATGATGTCGTCGGAGATCTGAAACGCCGTGCCGACGATGTCGCCCAGGCGGCTGAGCCGGGCGATCTGGTCGTCGCCGGCTCCGGAGAACATCGCGCCGAACCGGCCGGCCGCACCGATCAGGCAGGCCGTCTTCTCGTGCACGACCTTCAGATAATGCGCGATCGGGTCCGCCGCATCAGCCGCCCCCCGGGTCTCGCGCATCTGCCCGGTCACCAGCTGGGCGAACGTCTCGGCGATGATCCGCACCGCGTCCGGGCCCAGCCGTGACACCAGACGCGAGGCCGTCGCGAACAGATAATCGCCGGCCAGGATCGCGACATTGTTGCTCCATCGCAGGTTGGCGCTGGGCGCACCGCGGCGCACCTGCGCCTCGTCCATCACGTCGTCGTGATACAGCGTGGCCAGGTGCACCAGTTCGATCACCGCACCGGCGATGGCCACCTCGTCGGAGTCCGGCCGCGGCCCCAGCTGCGCCGACAGCACCGCGAACAAGGGGCGGAATCGCTTGCCACCGGCCTCGAACAAGTGCAGGACAGCCTCGGTCATCAGGTCATCGGAGCCGCGTAGCTCAGTTTCCATGAGTTGCTCGATGCGGGCCACCCCGTCGCGCACATCGGTGGCGAATTCGGCGTCACCGAAGTCCACGCCCGCTACCACAGTCGCCGGAGTCCTCACCTAACCAACATACTGGTGAGCATGGACTCCCATGCCGACGTGGTGGTCGTCGGCGCCGGACCGGCCGGGTCGGCGGCGGCCGCGTGGGCCGCGCGGGCGGGCCGCGACGTGCTCGTCATCGACGCGGCGAACTTCCCCCGCGACAAGGCCTGCGGTGACGGGCTCACCCCGCGCGCGGTCGCCGAGCTGGAACGGCTGGGCTTGGGCGACTGGCTCGATGCCCGGATCCGGCATCGAGGCCTGCGGATGAGCGGATTCGGGGGCGAGGTCGAAGTCGATTGGCCCGGCCCGTCGTTCCCGTCCACCGGCAGTGCAGTGGCCCGCGTCGAACTCGACGACCGGATCCGCAAAGTCGCCGAGGAATCCGGTGCACGCATGCGACTCGGCGTCAAAGCAGTTGGTGTTCAGCATGATTCATCGACGCGCGTGACATCGGTGACGCTGGCCGACGGAACACGGGTCGGCTGCCGCGAGCTGATCGTCGCCGATGGTGTCCGTTCGACACTGAGCCGTGTTCTGGGCCGACGGTGGCACCAGGAGACGGTCTACGGCATCGCCGCCCGCGGATACCTGGCCACCCCGCGCAGCGACGACCCTTGGCTCACTTCGCATTTGGAGCTGCGCTCGCCCGACGGCGCGGTACTGCCCGGCTACGGCTGGATCTTCCCGCTGGGCAACGGCGAAGTGAACATCGGAGTCGGTGCGCTGTCGACGTCGAAGCGGCCGGCCGAGCTGGCGTTGCGACCGCTGATGTCGTACTACACCGACCTGCGGCGCGAAGAGTGGGGCTTCGAAGGCCCACCGCGGGCGATGTCCTCGGCGCTGCTGCCGATGGGCGGCGCGGTGTCCGGCGTTGCGGGCCGCAACTGGATGCTGATCGGTGACGCCGCGGCCTGCGTCAACCCGCTCAACGGCGAAGGCATCGACTACGGGCTGGAATCAGGCCGCCTGGCCGCAGAGATGCTGGGCTCCGGCGATTTCTCCAAATCGTGGCCGCATGTGCTGCAAACCCATTACAGCGCAGGGTTTTCGGTGGCACGCCGGCTCGGGTTGCTGCTGACGTTCCCGCGGTTCCTGCCCGCCGCCGGGCCGATCGGCATGCGCTCGACGCGGCTGATGGGTATCGCGGTGCGCGTGATGGGCAACCTGGTCACCGAGGACGACACCGACTGGGTCGCGCGGGTGTGGCGCGGCAGCGGGCTGGCCTCGCGACTGATCGATCGACGAAAGCCGTTCAGCTAGCGGTGTCACGCAGCAGCGGCAGTACCTGCTCGCCGATCCTGGACACCTCGGATACATATGGGGTGTCCGACAGGATGAAGTGGCTCACGCCGAGGTCCCGGTATTTCTGCAGGGCGGCGGCCACCTCGTCGGCCGAGCCGACCAGCCACGTCGTCCCGGCTCCCTCGCCACCGTATTTGCTCGGCGTGGTGTAGAGGCAGGAGTCGAGGACTTCTCCGCGACCGGCAAGATCGCTGAGCCGTCGCTGACCCTCGGCCGAGCCCGCGTTGTGCAGCAACAACACCGACGGCTTACCGGCCAGTTCGGCGACCTTCGCCTCGGCGTCGTGCCACGCCTCTTCGGAGGTGTCGCGGACAAGCGTCGTCACGCGCAGCCCGTATTCCAGCGGCGGATGCTCGCGGTCGAGCTTCTCGGACAGCGCACTGAGCCGTTCGATGCGTTCGGCGATCCCGTCGAGTGGCTCGCCCCAGAACAATTGGACGTCGGCCTCTGCGGCCGCGACCTCTTCTGCGGCAGCCGACGCGCCGCCGAAGTAGAGCTTCGGATGACGGCCTTTGTCGGCGCCAAACGTTCGAGGCTCCAGCGTCGAGTGTTCGACAGAGAAGTACTCGCCGTCGAACGTGACGTCCTCTTCGCGCCACAACCGGCGCACCAACTGCAGGAATTCGCGGGTCCGGTCGTAGCGGCGCGACTTGTCCAGATCGAGGTCCCCGTACGCACGGACGTCGTCGGCGCCGGTGACCACGTTCACCAGCAGCCGGCCGCGGCTGAGCTGGTCAAACGTTGCGGCGGCGCTGGCGAAATGCGCGGGGTTCCAATAGCCGGGGCGGATCGCGACCAGCGGCGCGAAGGTCGTGGTCCGCGCGGCGATCGCGGTCGCAATCACGAACGAGTCGGGTCTGCCCCAACCGGTGCCGATCAGCGCACCGCCCCAGCCGTTCCGCTCAGCGCGTTGGGCGAGGTCGACCGAGTATTCGAGGCTGCCCCACCCGTCGACAGTGTCGTCGCCTCGGTGCCCGGCCAGCACAGTATTTGGGATGTACCAAAGAAATTCGCGGCTCACTGGCGCGATACTGGCACAGGAAGATGAACCGGACCAGCCCGCGAATCAGCGCGATTAGAAATCAGCGCAGGGCTTTGTACGCGGCGTGCAGCGCGACGATGCCGCCGGTCAGGTTGCGCCACCGCACCGCCGACCACCCGGCGCGCGACATCTGGTGGGCCAGATCGGCCTGGTCAGGCCACGCCCGAATCGACTCGGCGAGATAGACATACGCGTCGGGGTTGCTCGACACCGCGCGCGCCACCCGCGGCAGCGCCTGCATCAGATATTCCTTGTACGCCGTGGCGAAAACCCGATTGGTGGGCGTGGAGAATTCGCACACCACCAAGCGCCCGCCGGGCCGGGTGACCCGGGCCATCTCGCGTAGCGCTTCGGCACGGTCGGCGATGTTGCGCAGTCCGAAGCTGATGGTGACCGCGTCAAAAGCGTTGTCGTCGAACGGTAACCGGGTGCCGTCGGCCGCGACCTTCGGGACTTTGCGGGCCTGCCCGGCGGCCAGCATGCCGACCGAGAAGTCCGCGGCCACACACCAGGCTCCAGACGTCGCCAGCTCGACCGTCGACACCGCGGTGCCGGCGGCCAGATCGAGCACCTTCTCCCCCGCCCCGATGCCGAGTGCCAACCGGGTGGCGCGACGCCAGTAGCGGTCCTGACCCAGCGACAGCACGGTGTTGGTCAGGTCGTAGCGGCGGGCGACGCCGTCGAACATCGACGCGACCTCACGGGGATCCTTGTCCAACGTCGCGCGGCCCATACCGCCGAACCTACCGTTTCGCCGCGCTGCGACGATGCGGGCCGCATCGCGGCCCGAGGAGGAGCGGCGCCATCAAACCGGGAATGTGCTGCCGACGTGTGCGTTGAACACCGGCATGGCTGAAAAAGTTTGGTTTATCACCGGTACCTCGCGTGGCTTCGGACGGGAATGGGCGATCGCGGCGCTGGAGCGCGGCGACAAGGTCGCGGCGACAGCGCGCAACACCGCGTCGCTGGACGACCTGGTCGCCAAATACGGCGATGCGATCTTGCCGCTCAAGCTGGATGTCAATGACCGCGCAGCAGACTTCGCCGCCGTGAAAGAAGCCCACGACCACTTCGGGCGCCTGGATATCGTCGTCAACAACGCCGGCTACGGCCAGTTCGGCTTCGTCGAAGAGGTGTCGGAGCAGGACGTGCGCGATCAGTTCGAGACGAACGTGTTCGGGGCGCTGTGGGTCACTCAGGCCGCATTGCCGTACCTGCGTGAGCAGCGCAGCGGCCACATCATCCAGGTGTCGTCGATCGGCGGCATAGTGGCGTTCCCCAACGTCGGCATCTACCACGCCTCCAAGTGGGCGCTGGAGGGCTTCTCCCAGTCCCTGGCCCAGGAGGTCGCGCCGTTCGGTGTGCACGTCACGCTGATCGAGCCGGCCGGTTTTGACACCGACTGGTCCGGCTCGTCGTCGCGGCGGGCTGAGGAGTTGCCGGCGTATGCCGACATCCACGCGGCCACCGAAGAGGTCCGCAAGACGCGTTGGGCCGCGCCGGGTGATCCGAAGGCCTCGGCGGCCGCGGTGCTCGAGGTCGTCGATGCCGACGAGCCGCCGCTGAGGGTCTTCTTCGGCGAAGCGCCGTTGGGTTTGGCGAAGGCCGACTACGAGGATCGGCTGCGGGTCTGGGAGCAGTGGCAGCCGGTCGCGGAGTCGGCGCAGGGCTAGCTATTCACCCTGGGCGTGCTGCCTGCGCGCCATGTTTGCGCGTGCGTCAGGAGAGAGCACAGCCTCGTAATGGCCGAGTAGCTCGTCGCAGATCGCGGGCCAGCTGCGATGCAGGATGCTGCGACGGGCGGCCAGCGCGTACCGCTGCCGGTCTTCCAGCAGATGCGCGACGGCACCGGGCAGCTGGGCCTCGAACTCCTTGACTCCCAACAGCAATCCGGTGCGCCACGGCGTCACCAGATCGCGTGGCCCGCCGGCGTCCGGGGCGATCACCGGCAGCCCCGACGCCAGCGCTTCCTGCACGACTTGGCAGAACGTCTCGTGCTCACCGGCGTGGACGAAGACGTCCATGCTGGCATAGGCCGTGGCGAGTTCTTCGCCGTACAGCGCGCCGGTGAAAACCGCTGTCGGCATTGCCGATTGCAGCTTGGCGCGATCGACCCCGTCGCCGACGATGACCACCTGGACGTTGCCGCCGGCCGCCAACGAGACGAGCCGTTCGACGTGCTTCTCCGGCGCGAGCCGACCGACAAACCCGACAATCGGTTTGCCGTTCGGTGACCAGTGCCGACGAAGAGTCTCATCGCGCGCCGAGGGCGCGTAGCCGATCATGTCGACCCCGCGTGCCCACTGATGTACTCGCGGAATGCCATGACTGACAAGGGATTCCATCGTCGCAGTGGATGGCGCCAGCGTGCGGTCGGCGAGGCGGTGCAGGTGACGGAACCACGCCCAGGCCGCGCGCTCGGTGATTCCGATTCCGTAGCTCGCCGCGAAGCCCGGTACGTCGGTCTGGTACACCGCGACGGTCGGCACCCCGAGACGACGGGCCGCCCGCACCCCGCCCCAGCCGAGCAGCGCAGGCGACGCCAGATGTATGACGTCGGGGTCGAATCCGCGCAGCACGCTCAGCAGCCGCGGCGTCGGAATTCCGAGCGGCAGCGTGGTCACCTTGGGGAACATCCGCGATGGGACGCGGTGCACTCGGATACCGTCGTGGATGCGGTCCGCAGGCGGCTCGCCGTGTGGGGTGTCGGGTGCGATCACGAGCGCTTCGTGGCCGGTTCGACGCAGATGCTCCAGCACCCGGACCACCGAGTTGCTGACGCCGTTGACGTGCGGGAGAAAGGACTCGGCGACAATCGCTACGCGCACAACATCACGGTGACAGCGCCGCCTGTCGATATGGTTACCGACTGGCATACGCGACACGAACTCTGACGCAAAGGGGGTCTGACAATGCGGTCCTACCTGGGCGTATTGGGGGCGTCGCTGTGGATGGTGATGTTCAGCACGAATATCGCACACGCCGACGTGCCACGCACCGGCGACGGCAACGGCGTGCTGCTTGGATCACCCGTCGCCCCAGTGCAGTTGGAGATCTTCTGCGAGCCGCAGTGCCCGTACTGCGCGAAACTGGAGGCGGCCGACGGCGATCGGTTGGCCGGCGCACTGGCCCGCGGCCGGGTGGCAATCACCTACCGGTGGCTGACATTCCTCGATGGCCGCCATCACAACGACGTGTCTGCTCGCGTAACGAATGCGCTGTTCGTCGTCGCCGACCCGGCCACGCCGCCGACGGCGTATCAGGCGTTCGTGCAAGACCTCTACCACCATCAGAGTGCCGACGGCCCGAGCAATGCCGACGTCGCCGCGATGGCCCGCGACAGCGGTGTGCCCGGTGCGGTCGCCGACCGGGTCGCGTCCGGCGACATCGTAGTCGACGCCACCGCGGTCAACGACGCCAACAAGGCGCGTCTCAAAGACGAGATCCCGGACAACCTCGGCACCCCCACGGTGTACAACCTCAACACCAGAAGCGTTGTCGATACTCAGGACTCGGACTGGCTCGACGCGCTGGCCAGCTGACGGTCGAGTCGCCTGTCCAGCGTGGCCAGACCGCTCAGCGCGGCCGCGGCGATAAGCCAGCCGATCACCGCGATCGAGCCGGCCGGGATGATCGACAGCCTGGCGGTACGGTGCTGCACCCGGACGAGGTTGGGATTGCGCTTGTCGTATTCGACGTAAATCCGCATGCCCGTGGCTAATTCGGACGGATACAGCACGCCGAGCTCCGGCCGGTAGGTGACCCGGTCCGGGGTGACGAATTCGATGGTCGAGCGTCGCGGGCCCGCGTCGAGGACCTCGGCCTCGGCCACGCCCATGTCTCGCCCAATGGCAATGTCGTTGCGCCACGCCCCGGCCACCAGCAGCACCGACTGCAACGTCGCCAGGCTGACCACGATCAGGACGATGATCCGCGTCCAGCGCACGGCGCGATGCCCCCGGGTGTTCGGGAACTCGCCGCTGCGGCCGTGAATGAGAATGCGGAACCAGGCTTTCAGCACCGCGAGGGCACCGAGAAGTCGATTCACAGAGCAGCCTTGATCGCGGCGTGCAGCTGACGCAGCGAGGAGCGGTCGGCCTTGACCTCGAGCACCCGGATTCCGGCGACCGGCTCGTCCAGCGCGGCGCCGAGTTGATCGACCTCGATCTGGCGGCTGTCGACGTGATAGGCGCGGCACAAGGCGCCGACGTCGACGTCGTGCGGGGTGCCGAACACCCGGGCGGACACGTCGGAGAACCGCGGGTCGCCCTGCTCGAGCAATTCGAAGATGCCGCCGCCGTTGTCGTTGGACACCACGATGGTCAGGTCCGCCGGGACCGGCTCGGTCGGCCCGATCAGCAGGCCTGAGCTGTCGTGCACGAACGTCAGATCGCCGAGCAGCGCAAGGGTCCGACCGCCGGTCCGGTCGTGGGCGAGCGCCGCCCCGATCGCGGTGGACACCGTCCCGTCGATGCCGGCGACGCCGCGGTTGGAGCGGACCTTGATGCCGCGCGGGTTCAGGCCGACGAGTGCCGCGTCGCGCACCGGGTTGGAAGCGCCGAGCACGAGCTGGTCGCCGGGGCGCAGCGCGTCGGCGACCGCGGCGGCCACGTGCAGGCCGGTGGTCAACAGGTGATCGCGGAGCTGTCCTCGCACCGCGGCATTCGCTTGCTCGCTGAGTTCAGCGCAGCGGCGCAACCATGCCGGGTTCGGCTGACCCGCGGTCACCGCGCGGGTGCCGGTGGCTTGAGAATTTCCCGAGACGTCGGGCCAGCGCGGTCCGGTGGTCAGCGCGTACACCGGTATGGCCGGATCGGCCAGCAACGACGACACCGGTCGATGGAGGGTGGGGCGGCCCAACATGATCACCTGCTGTGGCCGCAGCAGCGGCAGCGCCAGCGGATGCAGTGGGTTGACGGCACGCGGCGCGGTCGGCTCGGCGACGGTCGGTAGGGCGGCCAAGTTCGGTTGCTGGCCGGCGCCGTGACCGGCGATGACGACGGTGTCCGGGGTCAGGTCTATGTCCAGCGGCTGGTCGAAGGTGACCGCCGGGGTGTAGGTCCACGGCTTGCCGTCCGGCCGGCCAGGAGGGGTCGGGGCGGGATCGCGGTCGGGCACCAGCGGCTCGCGCAGCGGGATGTCGAACTGCACCGGCCCCGCGTTGGCGGTGCGGGAACCGGTCGCGGCCGCCAGCACCCGGCACGTCGCCGAGCGCCACGTCCCGTTGAGCACATCCATCCGCTCGGACGCGCCCTCGGCCAACCCGAGGCTGATGGTGGCGCGGACCTGGGTGCCGAAATAGCCCAGCTGCTCCATGGTCTGGTTGGCGCCGGTGCCGAGCAGTTCGTAGGGGCGGTTGGCAGACAACACGATGAGCGGGACCCGCGCGTAGTTGGCCTCCACGACCGCAGGTCCCAGGTTCGCCACCGCGGTGCCCGACGTCATCGCGATGCACACCGGTGTGCCTGCGGCGATCGCCAGCCCGATGGCCAGAAAACCGGCGGTCCGCTCGTCGATGCGGACGTGCAGCCGAACCTTGCCGGCCCGGTCGGCGTCCTGCAGCGCAAACGCCAGCGGAGCGTTACGCGAGCCGGGACAGAGCACCACATCGCGGACACCGCCGCGGATCAACTCGTCGACGACCACGCGCGCCTGGGCCGTCGAGGGATTCACCAGACCAGCTTAGTCGGGCCTTAGAACGGCACCTGGGTGAAGAAGTCCAGGATCGCGGCGTTGACGATGTCGGGCCGCTCGATGAACCCGAGGTGACCGGTGTCGGCGATCCGCTGGTAGCTGCCGTTGGGGATGGCGTCGGCGACCTCTTTGCCCAGGTGCGGCGGTGTCACCACGTCGTCGGCGAAGCCCAGCACCAGCACCTGGTTGGGAATGCTGCGGTAGACCGGCAACCGGTTGCCCTGGGGCGAAGCCGCGCCTTGGCGGATCAGGCCCGGGGTGACCTTGGTCGGCCAGATGGTGAACATGCTGATCCACTCAGCGACAGCCTCGTCGTTGTTCAGTGTCTTGGGAGAAAAGCTCTCCAGCAAACGGAATTTCGCGTCGTAGGACGTCGGCAACACGACACCGGCGGCGGCGAACTCGTCCTCGGCGGTGCGGAAAAACTCGCGCGCCCGGTCCAACCGGCCGCGGGTCGCCATCAGCACCGCCTGACTCACCAGATCGGGCCGGACGACCATCATTTCCTGAGCGATGTAGGAACCCATCGACACGCCGACAATGCGCACCGGGCCGACGCCCAAGGACTCGACCAGTGCCACCGTGTCGGCGACCATCGTCTCGGTGGTGAATCCGTCGGCATTGGCTGTGGCGCCGACACCGCGGTTGTCGAAGGTGATGACTTGGTAGCCGGCCGCCTTGAAGGCCGGAACCTGGTGCAGGTGCCAGGTGCGCCCCAGACCGCCTCGGCCGGCGATGAAGAGGACGGGCTCGCCAGTCCCGGTGACGTCGTAAGCCAGGTTGATCACGTCGACGAAACTACGCGATGGCCGGGGCGCCCCGCTGCGCTGGCAGTGTTTGGCAGTGCGCCGCGTCGACCTGGCAGCGGGTCGCGACCTTGACTGTTCACATGACACAACTGGCGCTCAAGCAGGCAACTATCGAATATCAGGAATATGGTCCGCAGGATTCGGCGCATCCGCCGGTGGTGTTCGTCCACGGCGTGTTGGTGGACGGCCAACTGTGGCGCGAGGTCGCCGAGAAGCTGGGTCGCCTCGGGTACCGCTGCATCGTGCCGACCTTGCCGCTGGGCTCCCACACCATCCCGGTCAACGACGCCGGCGTGCTGTCTCTGCACGGCGTGGCCGAACTCGTCAGCGACGCGCTCGCCGCCCTTGACCTGTCCGAGGTGACGCTGGTCGGCAGCGACACCGGCGGCGGGATCTGCCAGCTTGTGATCGACGCCCATCCACAGCGGATCGGCCGACTGGTGCTGACCAACTGCGACGCCTTCGAAGAGTGCCCGCCGTTCCCGTTCAGCGCGGTGTTCGGCGTGCTACGCGGCCCGATCTCGATCAAGGCAATGTTGGAGCCGATGCGGCTTCGGGCGCTGCGCGACTCTGCACTCGGATTCGGCCTGCTGGTCACCCGGCCGGATAAGCAGATGACGGCCGACTGGATTGCGCCCTGCCTGAACGACAGTCGTATTTGCCGCGACCTGGCCGCGCTGTTGCGTCAGATCGCGATTGCCGATCTCACCGACGTGGCGACCCGCCTGAACCGGTTTGACAAGCCGGTCACGCTGGTCTGGGGTCAGGCTGACCGGGTATTCACCCCGAAGCTGGGCAGGCGGCTGGCCGCGGCGTTCGGCAACGCCAAGCTGATCGAGGTGCCGGGTGCGCGAACCTTCGTCTCGTTGGACGAACCGGACGCGGTGATCGACGCGATCGCGGGCTAGCGACGGGCTCTGCCCCGGGCTGCCGACAGCGCGCGATCCCACAGCAGCTGCGTGCCCGCTGTGAGCGTTGCCGGTATCGCGACATCCCGGGCAAGTGATGCGGTGGCGGCCGCTTTGGTCTTCGCGGATGCCTTGGACATGTGGCCGGAGTCGAACGGTGGCTGCGGGTCGTACTCGATCCCCAACTGGATGGCCTTCGCGCGGTCTTCGCCACCGATCTGGCCGGCCAGCCACAACGCCAGGTCGATGCCGGCCGACACCCCGGCACTGGTGACGATGTCCCCTTCGTGCACCACCCGCTCGTCGCCAACGGCGTTGACGCCCAACGTTTTCAGCAAGGCGAGGACGCTCCAATGCGAGGTGGCCCGTTTACTCCTCAGCAGACCGGCCGAGGCCAGTACGAGCGAACCCGAGCACACCGAGGTGGTCCAGGTCGCGGTCTGGTGCGAGGTGCGCACCCAGTCCAGTAGTTTCTCGTCGCGGGCGTGTTCGACGGTCGTCGGTCCGCCCGGCACCAAAATGACGTCCGGAGAAGGGGTTTCAGCGAACGAGTGGGTGGCTCCGATGACCAGGACCCCGGAGTCGGCGGCGATCGGGCCGGGCTCGTGCCAGACGAAACGCACCTCGGTGTCGGGAAGCCGGTGCAGCACTTCGTAGGGGCCGATGAAATCCAGTGCGGTGAAGCCCGGATAGACGACGATCGCGATCTGAGTCATGCGGATGCTCCTTCGTTCAGGCGAATGTTTTGCGGTACTGGTCGGGCGAGACGCCGACCCGTCGAATGAAGTTGCGGCGCATGGTTTCCGCGGTGCCGAAGCCACAGCGGGTCGCGATCGCCACGACGGTGTCGTCGGTCTGCTCGAGTTGGCGGCGGGCCGCCTCGGTGCGGACCCGTTCCACGTAGGCGCCCGGCGCCTCGCCGACCTCGTCGGTGAACACCCGGGTGAAATGCCGCGGGCTCATCGCGGCGATGCGAGCCAAGTCATTGATGTTGTGCACCCTGCCCGGCTCGGATTCAACGGCGTCTTGGACCGCGCGGATCGGTTCACGTTTGGCCCGCGCCACCCACACCGGCGCGGCGAACTGCGTCTGCCCGCCGGGCCTGCGCAGATGCATCACCAGATGTCGCGCCACGGTTTGGGCCACCTCGGTCCCGTGGTCTTCTTCGACCAAAGCCAGTGCCAGGTCGATGCCCGCGCAGACCCCGGCCGCCGTCCACATTGTCGGCGAGCTGCGGATGAAGATCGGGTCCGGGTCGACGTTGATGGCGGGGAATTCGCGGGCCAGCTCGTCGGCGTGGGCCCAGTGCGTGGTCGCCCGGCAGCCGTCGAGCAGGCCGGCCTGCGCGGCCAGAAACGTTCCGGTGCACACCGTGACGACCCGGCGGGCCTGCGGCGCCGCCGCCACGATCCAGTCGATCAGGCGCTGGTCGCGTCGATGGCTGCGCGTTCCGCGGCCACCCGGCAGCACCAGCGTGTCGACAGGCTCACTCGGATCGGGCAGTTCGACGGCGCCGAAGGTCAACCCGGTCTCGGTGTCCACGGTCCGCCCGTCGAGCGATGCGACCACCGGCCGGTAGCCGGCTCGGCCCTGGGCTTCCAGCAACAACGACGCGGAGGTGAATACCTCGAACGGACCGACCAGATCCAGCGCCTGAACCCCGGGAAAGCCGACAACCAGCACTTTTCGTGTCATAACGCCAGTGTCGGCGATGGACGCCGTGTCGTCTACGCCATGCACCCCACAAATCAGGACATCAGCGGAAAGCAGGCCCTGACCCGGTCGATCCACCACTGCCGACGCTCCGCAGGTGCGGCCAGCGCCTGCAATCGCGCCGGGTCGGGCGTCACCGGCGCGACCGGCAGGTAGCCGTCGACAGCCGCGACCGACTCGACGACGTCCTCGACGAACAGCCGGCCGGTCCCCAGCCCGCAGGCGTGATTCAGGTTCGGCAGAGCCGACGCGGCGGCCAGTCCGGTCGCGATCCCCACCGCCGAGTCGAGCGCACTGGACACCACGATCGGGATATCGATCTGGGCGGCGATGGTCAGCAAGGCCGAAATACCGCCCAGCGGAGCAACTTTCAGCACCGCGATGTCCGCGGCGCCGGCCCGCACCACGGCCAGCGGGTCGCCGGCTTTGCGGATGCTCTCGTCGGCGGCGACCGGGACGTCGACCTGTCGGCGCAACTGGGCAAGTTCCTCGATCGTGGCGCAGGGCTGCTCGAGGTATTCCAGCGGTCCGCTCGCTGTCAATGCGGCGGCGGCCTCGACGGCCTGCGGAAGGGTCCACGCGCCGTTGGCGTCCACCCGCACGATCGATACCAGGGCGCGTACCGCGTCCACGCGGGCGATGTCGTCGTCGAGGGTCTGGCCGGGTTCGGCGACCTTCACCTTCGCGGTACGGGCGCCGGGAAAGCGGGCCAAGATGTCGGGCACCTGTTCGGCGGGCACCGCGGGGACCGTCGCGTTGACATCGATGCGATCGCGCAGTGGCGGCGGCGGCATCCGGTAGGCCGAGTCAAGCGCGGCGGCCAGCCAGTGCGCAGCCTCGGCGTCGCCGTATTCCAGGAAGGCGCCGAACTCGCCCCAGCCGGCCGGGCCGTCGATCAGCGCCAGCTCGCGCGTGGTGATGCCGCGGAAGCGCACCCGCATCGGCAGCGCGACCACATGCAACCGGTCCAGCACGTCGTCGAGTGCGACGCTCATTGCGCGTAGACCTGACGGCCCGCCAAAAACGTTGCGCGGACGTCGAGATCGGCGATGCTCTCCGGCGGAACGGCACGCGGATCGGCCGACAGCACCACCAGGTCGGCGTATTTGCCGACTTCCAGCGAGCCGACGATGTCGTCGGCGAACAGTTGCCAGGCCGCATCGATGGTCTGCGCCCGGATCGCCTGGTCGACGGTGAGCCGCTCTTCGGGACCAAGAACCCGACCGCTTGGCGCTTTGCGCGTCACGGCCACGCTGATGTTGCGCAGCGGCTCCTCTGGTGTCACCGGCGGGTCGTTGTGCAGCGAGATGCGCATGCCGGTGGCCACGGCGGAACCTGCCGGCATCCAACGTGATCCGCGCTCCGGACCGAACAGACCGTCGACGATCACGTCGCCCCAGTAGTGGATCTGATCGACGAAGATGCTGCAGGTGACGCCGAGGTCGGCGGCGCGCTGCAGTTGCTCGGGCCGGATCGCGCCGACGTGCTCGAGCCGCAGGCGATGGTCGTTGCGTGGATTGCGTTGCAGCGCTTGCTCATACACGTCGAGGATGGTGTCGACCCCGGCGTCGCCCTGCACGTGGCACGCCATCTGCCAGCCCAGCGGATAGTAGGCGTCGACGATCTCGGTGAGCTGTTCGGAGGTGTAGTTGGCGCAGCCGCAGGAACCCGGCTTCACGCCGATGGTGCGGGTGGCCTCGGTATCCAAATACGGAAACGACAACGCGATATTGCCGATCCACGGCGAGCCGTCGACCCAGCATTTGATGCCGACCTGGCGCACGATGTCGTCACCCTGGCCCGGCGTAGCGGCGGTGGACATCGCCGGGTTGGACACCTCGTAGGTGCGCAGCCGGACCGTCAGGTGGTCGTGCAGTGCGGCGAGCACCGGGCCGAAGTTCGGGTCGAAAGCCATCTCCGAGCAGGTCGTCAGCCCGGCGCGGTTGAGCCGGGCGCACTCGGCGCGCAGCATCGCCGGGTATGCGTCCGTCGAAATCGCGCCGCCCAGCAGCGGGAACACCGCGGCGATCTCCTCGGCGGTGCCATCGAGTTCACCGTCGGCGTCGCGACCGTACTTGGCGCCCTTGGGATCCGCGGTGTCACGGTTTAGCCCGTTGAGGCGCGCAGCGTGCGTGTTGAAGAAGGCCTTATGCCCGGAGTTGTGGATGATGACCAGCGGGCTGTCCGGTGCGATGCCGTCGAGCCAGGCCAGATTCGGATCGGGCAGGCCCGACTGCAGCAGCGCGTCCCAGCCGTTCAGGTAGGCGCCGGTCTGTCCCCGTGCCGCGACTTCGCGGCGGACCGCGACGACGACCTCGTCGGGCCCAGCGATGGTGACCGGGCGGATGTCGACGATGCGGTCCGACAGCGCGACCGCCTCCATCAACGGATGACCATGCGCCTCGATGAACCCCGGCATCACACAGCCGTCGCCGATATCGATGGTCTGGGTGTCGGGGCCGATGAAGCCCTCGACGTCGGACCGGTCGCCCACCGCGACGATGCGGCCGTCGGCTATCGCAAGCGCCTCCGCCGTCGGCCTGGCCTCATCGACGGTCAGCACGGTTCCGGTGATGACGACATCTGCGGCGGCCATGGGCAGGAAGCCTAGTGGCGATCGCAAGGGCGGCGAAGCCGTACGCAGCGGGTCGCCACCGGTCAGCCGAGCACGATCGCAAGGGCGGCGAAGCCGTACGCAGCGGGTCGCCACCGGTCAGCCGAGCATCCTTGCGGTGCACGAGGGGGTGGCAGACAAGAATTGCAACACGTTCTAGTCTGACCAGATGAGTGACGACCTGTTGCGCAATCCGACCCACAACGGCCACCTTCTGGTGGGGGCGCTCAAGCGCCACAAGAACCGGCCAGTGCTGTTCCTCGGCGACACCACCCTGACCGGAGGCCAGCTGGCCGAGCGGATCAGCCAATACATTCAGGCGTTCGACGCGCTGGGCGCCGGCACCGGCGTCACCGTCGGCCTGTTGGCGCTGAACCGCCCCGAGGTGCTGATGATCCTCGGCGCCAGCCAGACTCAGGGCTACCGGCGCACCGCCCTGCACCCGCTGGGCTCACTCGACGACCACGCCTACGTGCTCTCCGATGCCGGCGCCACCGCGCTGATCATCGACCCCAACCCGATGTTCATCGAGCGCGCACTGGCCCTGCTCGACAAGGTCGGCTCGCTGAAGCAGGTCCTGACCATCGGCCCGGTCCCGAAGGAGCTCTTGGATGCAAAGGCACAAGCGGTCGACCTGAACGCCGAGGCCGCGAAGTACTCGCCGCAGCCGATCACCGTCGCCGACCTGCCGCCGGACAACATCGGTGGCCTGACCTACACCGGCGGCACCACCGGCAAGCCCAAGGGCGTGATCGGGACGACCGGCAACATCGCCGCCATGACCTCGATCCAGCTCGCCGAGTGGGAGTGGCCGGAAAGCCCGCGCTTCCTGATGTGCACGCCGCTGTCGCACGCCGGCGCCGCATTCTTCACACCGACGGTGGTCAAGGGCGGCGAGATGGTGGTGCTGGGCAAATTCGACCCGGCCGAGGTGCTCAAAGTCATTGAAGAGCAGAAGATCACGGCGACCATGCTGGTGCCGTCGATGCTGTACGCGCTGATGGACCACCCGGATTCACACACCCGCGACCTGTCGTCGCTGGAGACCGTCTACTACGGCGCGTCGGCGATGAACCCGGTGCGACTGGCCGAGGCGATCCGGCGGTTCGGCCCGATCTTCGCCCAGTACTACGGGCAGTCCGAAGCGCCGATGGTGATCACCTATCTGGCCAAGGCCGATCACGACGAGAAGCGGCTGACCTCATGCGGGCGCCCCACGTTGTTCGCCCGCGTGGCACTGCTGGGCGAGGACGGCACACCGGTGCCGCAGGGTGAGCCGGGTGAAATCTGTGTCAGCGGGCCACTTTTGGCCGGCGGATACTGGCATTTACCTGACGAGACCTCGAAGACTTTTAAAGACGGCTGGCTGCACACCGGCGACATGGCGCGCGAAGACGAAGACGGCTTCTATTTCATCGTCGACCGGGTCAAGGACATGATCGTCACCGGCGGATTCAACGTGTTTCCCCGCGAGGTCGAAGACGTTGTAGCCGAACACCCTTCGATCGCTCAAGTGTGTGTGGTCGGGACGCCGGACGACAAGTGGGGTGAGGCCGTCACCGCGGTGGTGGTGCTGCGGTCCGACGCGCCGACCGACGACGCGGCGATCGACAAGATGACCGCTGAGATTCAGGCCGCGGTCAAGGAGCGCAAGGGCTCGGTGCAGTCACCCAAGCGGATCGAGATCGTCGACGCCCTCCCGCTCACCGGGCTGGGCAAGCCGGACAAGAAGGCTGTGCGGGCACGGTTCTGGGAAGGCGCCGGCCGAGCGGTCGGCTAGCGCCCAGTGCGCGGCTGGCCGCACACTCGCGGCTCAACGTGCAGCTGGCCGCACACTCGGCCGAGTCAGGACGACTACAGCCCGACGCCGCCGACTTTTTCGATGCGGATGTGGGTCACGAATCCGGGCGGCGCATCCTTCGGCGGGAACACGTTGGGGTCCAACAGCTCCGCCGACAGAACCTCGAGCAGCTCCGGCGCGCCACCCTCTTCGATGTAGGCCGTCCCCTCGATCGAGAGATAAGGCCGTAGTTCCTTGTTCAGGTTCCCGGGAGACGCGATCGTCACGGCCACGCGAGGGTCGCGACGGATGTTGCGGACCTTCTTGTGCTCGGCGAGATGCGCGGTGACCAACTCGTCGCCGTCGGGACCGGAACGCAAGGCCACCCAGACCAGCGATACCTGTGGGCTGCCGTCGGGGTTGATCGTCACCAGGGTCGCGTCGGCGCCGTTACCGATGAGTTCGCGCGCCGCGTCGTTGAGTGTCATGACTGGATTTAACACGGCGGGCACCGATTGATTCCCTCAACGAGCGACGCCGGCGACCAACAGGTCCAGTAGGCGGCCGGTCTGTTCAGCTGAACCGCTGGCCAGGAAGATGCCGATGAGACCGGACACCACGTCGTCGGCCTGCACGTCGGAGCGAAGGCTGCCGTCGTCGGCGCCGGCCCGCAACAACAGGTCGACGGCACCGGCGATCCTGGCGCGGGTGTCGTTGGGTTGCATGGCGCCAGAGTCGAACATCGCGTGCAGCGACTCGGCCATCCCCCGCTTGGCGGCCACGAAACTTGCGTACCGGTCCATCCAGCGGCGCAGCGCCGTCTTCGGGGGGTATCGCTCGAGCAGTTGGTCGGCGGCCGCGGCCACGTCGGCGAGTTCGGTCCGGTAGATCGCCTCGACGAGGGCTTCCCGGTTGGCGAAATGGCGATAGAGCGTGCCGATCCCGACGCCTGCATCGCGGGCGATCGACTCCAGCGACACCGGCCGCCCGTCCGCGGCGGCGAATGCCTCGGTCGCCACCTCGAGCAACTTCTGCCGATTGCGGCGCGCATCGGACCGAACACTGCCAGCCAAGCGGAGCCTCCTCCGTTTCTGCTATCGTACGAAGCGGAGGAACCTCCGCATATTTCCAAGTGTCTCACGACTAAGGGAGCACCATGACAGACAAGCCCGGCGGCATCGGTCGCATCGGCACCCACACCGTTGCGCGCGTCGGCTACGGCGCGATGCAGCTCTTCGAACCGGCGCCAGAGGACGCCACCGGGGTGCTGCGTCGCGCCGTCGAGCTCGGGGTCAACCACATCGACACGTCGTCGTTCTACGGTCCCGGCGAGGTGAATCGCCGCATCCAGGCGGCGCTGTCGCCCTACCGCGACGATCTCGTCATCGTCAGCAAGGTCGGTGCACGCTTCACCGGCGACGAACCGGTGCCCCTGGCTGCCGCACAAAAGCCCGCCGAACTGCGCGCCGCGGTCGAAGACGACCTGCGCCAGTTGGGCCTCGAGCGCGTACCTGTCGTGAACCTGCGCCGCATGGACCTGGGGCCGGGCGTGGCCGCCGAGGGCGACCAGATCGTCGACCTGGACGACCAGCTGGCCGAGATGATCGCGCTGCGCGACGAGGGAAAGATCGGCGGAATCGGGATCAGCAGCGTCCCGCTGGAGATCCTGCAGCGTGCACTGCCCGCGGGCATCGTCTGCGTGCAGAACGCCTACAGCCTGCTCGACCGCTCTCAAGAGGCGATGCTCGACGTCTGTAAAGCCGAAGACATCGCCTGGGTGCCGTATTTCCCGCTCGGGTCGGCGTTCCCCGGCTTCCCGAAGGTGGCCGACGATCCGGTCGTGCTCGATATCGCCGGCGAACTCGATGTCTTACCGGCTCAGGTCGGGCTGGCCTGGCTGCTGGCGCACGCGCCGAACACGCTGTTGATCGCGGGCACGAAGTCGATCGGCCATCTCGAGGAGAACATCGGCGCGGGCGACGTCGTGCTCAGCGCAGATCAGGTCGCGCGCCTGGACGCCGTCACCGCGCCGGGAGCCGACGCAGTCGAGCACGGTATCGACAAGTTCGTCGAGCAGAGCTGACGAGTACGGTCACCGTATGAGCACCTCGGTTCGGGCTTGGGAGAAGCTGGCCGGCTCGGTCGACGAGGGCCGACGCTTTCGACTGGACGGAATTCAATAACCTTGAGCGACAATCCTTTTCACGCTGACTCCTGGAAGCCTGTCGACGGGTTCGGCGAGCTCACCGACATCACCTATCACCGTCACGTCGCCGACGCGACCGTGCGGGTGGCGTTCGATCGGCCCGAGGTGCGCAACGCGTTTCGCCCGCACACCGTCGACGAGCTCTACCGCGTGCTCGATCACGCCCGGATGTCTCCTGATGTCGGCGTGGTGTTGCTGACCGGTAACGGGCCCTCGCCCAAGGACGGCGGGTGGGCGTTCTGCTCCGGCGGCGATCAGCGCATCCGCGGGCGCAGCGGCTACCAGTACGCCGAAGGTGAGACCGCGGACACCGTTGATGTCGCGCGCGCTGGAAGGCTGCACATCCTCGACGTCCAGCGGCTGATCCGGTTTATGCCCAAGGTGGTGGTCTGCGTGGTCAACGGCTGGGCCGCAGGCGGCGGGCACAGCCTGCACGCGGTCTGCGACCTCACCCTGGCCAGCCGCGAGCACGCCCGGTTCAAGCAGACCGATGCCGACGTCGGCAGCTTCGACGGCGGCTACGGCAGCGCCTACCTGGCCAAGCAGGTGGGTCAGAAATTCGCCCGGGAAATCTTCTTCCTCGGCCGGCCGTATACCGCCGAGCAGATGCACCACATGGGCGCGGTCAACGCTGTCGTCGACCATGCCGAGCTGGAGACCGAAGCCATCCAGTGGGCGTCCGAGATCAACGCGAAATCGCCTCAGGCGCAACGGATGCTGAAGTATGCGTTCAACCTGCTCGACGACGGGCTGGTCGGCCAGCAGCTGTTCGCCGGCGAGGCCACCAGGCTGGCGTACATGACCGACGAAGCCGTCGAGGGCCGCGACGCGTTCCTGGAGAAGCGGTCGCCCGACTGGAGCTCGTTCCCGCGGTATTTCTAGAGCTTGCGACGCCGAGATCGACGTCAGCGCGCCGAAGTGCGACTTGGGTTAAAGGGGTGGTTGCAACACTTCGTAGGTTGGGGGTGTTGATGGCGACTCATTATTCGTTGGTGGCGGTGCAGCGTCAGTTCTGGGGATTGATCGCTGCGGGTGTGTCTTCGGAGGAGGCCGGCCGGGCTGTCGGCGTGTCGAATAGGTGTGGTGTCACGTGGTTCCGCAAGTTCGGTGGTGTGAATCCACGTATGCGAATGGCCCAGGGGGTCAAGCGGCCTCGGCTGTCATTGCTGGAGCGCGAGCGGATCATGATCGGCACCTCGCGGGGTGAGTCGATTCGTTCGATCGCGCGCGGGTTGGGGCGTGCTCCCTCAACGGTCATGCGCGAGCTCGAGAAGAACGGCCGTACCCGTGTGGCCCCTGGCCGGTATCGGGCGTTGCACCGGTTTGGGGCCAACCGGGGCGGCTGGGACGCTCGATCAGGGTATTCAGCGTCGTTGGCTCAGCAGCGGACCGAGGCGCGTGCTCGGCGACCCAAGGCCGGCAAGCTGGGGCGCTGTCCGGCGCTGCGCGCCCAGGTGCAAGCGTTGTTGGTCAAGAGGTACAGCCCCGAACAAATCGCCGGGGTGTTGGCCACGACCTATCCTGACCGCCCGGAGATGCAGGTGTCCCACGAAACCATCTATAAAGCGCTCTACGTGCAAGGACGCGGTGAGCTGCGCCGTGAGTTGACCACGTGTCTGCGCACCGGGCGGGCACTACGTAAGCCTCGCGGTCGTGCCGGCGTGCACAAAGGTCGGGGCCGGATCCCGGGCATGGTCAACATCTGCGAGCGGCCCGCCGAGGCCGACGATCGAGCCGTACCCGGGCACTGGGAAGGCGATCTGATCATCGGCAAAAATCAGGCCTCCCAGATCGGCACCCTCGTCGAGCGCTCCACCGGATTCGTCCGCCTGCTGCACCTGCCAGACACCCGCTCTGCTGAGGTTGTCGCTGATGCCATGATCGCTGCGATCAAGGAACTACCGCCCACTTTGCGCCGTACCGTGACCTGGGATCAGGGTCACGAGATGGCTCAGCACGCCCGGATCAGCATCGATGCGGGCATCGAGGTGTACTTCTGCGACCCACACTCTCCCTGGCAGCGAGGAAGCAACGAAAACACCAACGGCCTCCTACGGCAATACTTTCCGAAGGGAACCGATCTCTCGCTTCACACGGCTCAACACCTCAGCTACGTCGCTGACGAACTCAACGGCCGTCCACGAAAACGGTTCGACTGGGATAACCCCACCAACCGCCTCAACCGCCTACTGTCAACCGCAACAGAAACCACTGTTGCAACCAAACCTTGAAACCGCCCGAGTGCACATCGCGCTAGCGTCGATCTCGGTCCGACGGACGCCACCTACACTCCTGACCTGTGAGTAAGAACCCCTTGCGTCGACTGGCCGAGCAGATCACGCTGACCTCGATGCGGCCGCCGATCACCGAGTCGTTCAGGCTCTACCGGCCTACAGCCAAGCCAGTCGACCTCGACGGCAAACGAATCCTGCTGACCGGTGCCTCCTCCGGCATCGGCGAGAGCGCCGCCGAGGAGTTCGCCCGCCGGGGCGCCGCGGTGATCGCGGTCGCTCGCCGCAAGGATCTGCTGGACGAGGTGGTGGGCCGCATCACCGCCAGCGGCGGTGATGCGGTGTCGATCCCCTGCGACCTGTCCGACCTGGACGCCGTCGACGCGTTGGTCGCCGACGTCGACCAGCGGTTCGGCGGAGTCGACATCTTGATCAACAACGCCGGGCGGTCCATTCGCCGGCCGCTGGCCGAGTCGCTGGAACGTTGGCACGACGTCGAGCGGACGATGGTGCTCAACTACTACTCGCCGCTGCGGCTGATCCGCGGCATCGCACCCGCGATGCTGGACCGCGGCGACGGGCACATCATCAACGTGGCGACCTGGGGGGTCTTCAGCGAGGCCTCGCCGCTGTTCGGCGTCTACAACGCATCGAAAGCTGCACTGTCTGCGGTCAGCCGGGTAGCCGAAACCGAATGGGCCAGAAAGGGCGTCAGCTCGACAACGCTGTACTACCCGCTGGTGGCCACTCCGATGATCGCGCCGACCAAGGAATACCAAGGGTTGCCGGCCCTGAGCACGCAGGAGGCTGCCGGGTGGATGATCACCGCGGCCCGCAACCGGCCGGTCCGGATCGCGCCGCGCATGGCGATCGTGGCCCAGGCGCTGGACACGTTCGGCCCCGGTTTCGCGACGAACCTGATCAGGCGCAACCGGCTTCAGCCCTGAGACGATGCAGAGCGCGGAGCGCGATGAGAAGGAGCCGGGCAATCGGCTTCAGCCCTGAGCAGCGTGCTAGACACGAAGGCATGGAGATCCTGGCGAGCCGGATGCTGTTCAGGCCCGCGGACTATGAGCGGTCGCTGACGTTTTACCGCGACGAGCTCGGTCTGGCGATCTTCCGCGACTATGGCGCGGGCACAGTCTTTTACGCCGGCCAATCGCTGATCGAGCTGGCCAGCCACGGCGCGCCGGAGCACCCGGCCGGAGAGTTTCCGGGCGCGTTGTGGCTGCAGGTGCGTGACGTGCGGGCGACGCAGGCCGAGCTGGAAGGCAGGGGCGTGCCGATCGCGCGCGAGGCCCGCCAGGAATCGTGGGGTCTGCACGAGATGCATGTCACCGATCCCGACGGTGTGACGCTGATCTTCGTCGAGATCCCGCCGGATCATCCTCTTCGTCGCGATATGCGTCGTGAACAGGCCAAGCCCGCAGGTTAACCCCAGACGAACATCTGGCGACGACTGCAGAATACCTTGGAATACCGTCCTCGTTCTTTCGACAACTACACCCATCTACCACCAGAATTAGGCCCGTGAATCTTCAGCTGTTCCTTCTGATCATCGTCGTGATCACCGCCCTCGGATTTGATTTCACGAACGGGTTCCACGACACCGGGAATGCGATGGCCACGTCCATCGCCAGTGGCGCTCTGAAGCCGAAGCAGGCGGTCACGCTGTCGGCGGTGTTGAACCTCGCAGGAGCGTTCCTGTCCACCGCCGTCGCCGGGACGATCGCCAAGGACCTGGTGAACGGCCACCTAGTAACGCTGCAGCTGGTGTTCGCCGGCCTGGTCGGCGGGATCGTCTGGAATCTGCTGACCTGGCTGCTGGGTATCCCCTCGAGCTCGTCGCACGCCCTGGTCGGTGGCATCGTCGGCGCCATGATCGCCGCGGCCGGCGCGCACGGGGTGATCTGGACCGGCGTGGTCTCCCGCGTGCTGATTCCGGCCCTGGTGTCGGTGCTGTTGGCCGGCATCGTCGGAGCGGTGGGCACCTGGATGGTGTACCGGATCAATCGCGGTGTCCCAGAGGAGCGCAGTGAGACTGCGTTCCGCCGCGGCCAGATCTTCTCGGCCTCCCTCGTTTCGCTGGCACACGGCACGAACGACGCGCAGAAGACGATGGGCGTGATCTTCCTGGCGCTGATCTCGTACGGCGCGGTCAGCCGGACCTCAGCGCTGCCGCCGTTCTGGGTGATCTTTGCTTGCGCGTGCGCGATGGCAGCGGGCACGTACACCGGCGGCTGGCGGATCATCCGCACCATGGGCAAGGGCCTGGTCGAGATCAAGTCGCCGCAAGGCATGGCCGCCGAGTCGTCGTCAGCGGTCATCATTCTGCTGTCGGCTCAGTTCGGGTACGCGCTGTCCACCACTCAGGTGGTGACCGGATCCGTACTCGGTAGCGGCGTCGGCAAACCTGGCGCCGAAGTGCGCTGGGGGGTCGCCGGCCGGATGGCGACCGCATGGCTGATCACGTTGCCCGCGGCCGGCCTGGTCGGGGCCGTCACGTACTGGGTGACCCACGGGATCGGCGGCTACGCAGGCGCGATCGTCGGCTTCCTCTTGCTGGTAGCGGTGGCCGGGGCCATCTACGTGCAGTCACGCAAGACCAAGGTCGACCACAACAATGTCAACGCCGAGTGGAAGGGCGACCTGACCGCCGGGCTCGACGAGCACGGCAAGCCCGGCATCGCCGGCTCTCCCTTCACCGACGGAAAAGCCGCTCCGCACTCCGCCGAGGCCAAGAAAGCGAGCACGCAATGAGCCATCTGAACCACTGGTTCAACTACCAGGCGTCGTTGAAGATTCTGATGTTCGGCTTGATCCTGGGTAGCGGACTGCCCGCCCTGTTCGCGATCGCCGTGCGAGTGGGCGCCGCAGGCGACGGCGTCATGAGCTCCGACGGCGCAGCGGTCCAGCACAAAAACCCTGCATTGACGGCGATCAGCTATGCGATCTACGCATTGGCCCTGGTCGCGGTCATCATCGGCGTGTTGTATGTCGCCCGGGAGTTCATCGGGGCGCATACCGGCATGTACATGCTCGGCGCCAAGCCCGCGTAAAGTCAGGAAATATTCTGAATTCAGGCTTACCGACGGCCCGGTGGGGGAAGTGACACACTGTGAATCGATTCCTGACCTCGGTGGTCGCTTGGCTGCGCGCGGGATATCCAGAAGGCATTCCGCCGACTGACTACTTCCCGGTGCTCGCCTTGCTCTCCCGCCGGATGAGCAACGACGAGGTCAAACAGGTCGCCCACGCGCTGATGCAGCGAGGCGACTTCGACCATGTCGACATCGGCGTGCTGATCACTCAACTCACCGACGAGTTGCCGTCTCCGGTGGACGTCGAACGGGTTCGGGAACGGCTGGCCGCCAGGGGTTGGCCGTTGGACGACGCCCGCGACGGCGAGGGAACCGGATAGCCGTCCTCCGCTCGTTCATCGTGGCGCAGGGCTCTTCGGCGCAACCACTGATCGCTTCCCTGAAGCTGGTCTTGAACGGTCAGGCGTCCGCGCTGCTGCCGGTGCCGGCCGGTGACGAGCAGCAGCGCACAACGTCCGCGCTGCGGGTGGGCGAAGTCATCGACGACGACGTGGCCGTAGTGGTGACGACATCGGGCACCACCGGTGCACCCAAGGGCGCGTTGCTCACCGCCGTCGCGCTGACCGCCAGCGCCACGGCCACCCACGACCGGCTCGGCGGGCCCGGCCGGTGGCTGCTGGCCCTGCCGCCATACCACATCGCCGGCGTCCAAGTGCTGGTGCGTAGTCTGCTGGCCGATTCCGTCCCGGTCGAACTCGATGTCTCCAGCGGCTTCGACGTCAGCCAATTGCCTTCAGCGGTGGACGAACTCGGCTCGGGCCGCCGCTACACGTCGTTGGTCGCCACGCAGTTGGCCAAGGCGCTGACCGATCCCGCTGCCACGGCCGCGCTGGCCGGCCTGAACGCCGTGCTGATCGGCGGCGGGCCGGCCCCGCGGCCGGTGCTGCATTCCGCGGCCCGGGCCGGCATTCGCGTGGTGCGCACCTACGGCATGAGCGAGACCGCCGGCGGCTGCGTCTACGACGGAGTTCCCCTCGACGGCGTGGACGTGCGCATCGACGACGGCGGACGGATCGCCATCGGCGGCGCGACGCTGGCCAAGGGCTACCGCAACCCGCCGGACCCCGACCCGTTCGCTGAGCCCGGCTGGTTTCACACCGACGACCTTGGTGCAGTTGACGATTCGGGTGTGCTCAGCGTGCTGGGCCGGGTCGACGATGCGATCAGCACGGGCGGGTTGACGGTGCTGCCGCAGCTGGTCGAGGCGGCCTTGCGGACTCATCCCGCCGTGGCCGACTGTGCGGTGTTCGGACTTTCCGACGAGCGACTGGGCCAGCGGGTCGTCGCCGCCGTCGTGGTGGCCGACGGTTGCGCTCCGCCCGCACTCGACACCCTGCGGGCACACGTGGCACGGACACTGGCCCACACTGCTGCACCGCGCGAGCTGCACATCGTGGACTCGCTGCCGATGCGCGGCATCGGCAAGGTCGACCGGTCGGCGTTGATAGCACGGGCCCAATCAGTGTCAGATGACATAATGCCCTGGTGAACAGGCACGCAGGCATCGAGTGAGCATGCAACGCCACTTCATTGTGAGCGGTGACGATGCGCTCGCCACGACGGTCGCCGATGAACTGAAAAACGTCGGCGCGACCGTCGTCCGGCTGCTCGACGCCGAGACGTCCGAGGCCGGCGTCGGCGGGCAACTTGCACTCGCCGATGTGTCGGATGCGCTTGCGGTGGTCTGCGCCGGAGACGACGATGCGAGAAACCTCGAAATCGCCTTGCTGGCAAGAAAAGCCAACCCCGACGTTCGCGTGGTGGCCAGGGTGGCCAACGAGGTGTTGCGCGAAGCGGTCGCCAACGACAACGGGCCTGGCGCGATCCTCGACGTTGCTGACCTTGCCGCGCCGCTACTTGTCGAGGCCTGCCTGGCGCAGACCACTCACCGGTTCAAAGCTGCCGGCATCGAGTTCGTCGTCTCGGGCAGCAGGGCGTCCCGGGATGCGACGTTGCGCGAACTCTACGGCGACCTGGCCCCGGTAGCGGTGATCCACGGCGACGACGCCCCCGACCCCGGCGAGTTGGAGGTATGCCCCGGCCGCGATCAGCGGGTGCACGCGGGTGACTGGGCGATGATGATCGGCACCGCGGACGAGATCGCCGCCCAGGGCATCAAGATTCCCGGCGCGACGCGGACGCGGACCCGTCATACGTGGCCGCGACGGATGTTCGACGCCGTTCGCGGCGTCGTCGGCGACTTCAACCCGACGTTTTATCCTGTCGTCGCTGCCACCTTCGTGGTCCTGATCACGTCGACGATCGTGCTGCGCTTCGGTTACGAGGCTCCACCCACGATGGGCTGGATCGATGCCTTCTACTTCACCGTGGAGACGATGACCACCACCGGCTACGGCGACTTCAGCTTCGTCAATCAGCCCACCTGGCTGCGCACGTTCTCGACTCTGCTGATGTTCAGCGGTGTGACCACCACCGCGTTGTTGGTGTCGTTCGTCGCCGACGTGCTGTTGTCGCGCCGGTTCGTCTTCGCCTCGGCCCGCCCACGGGTGCGCCATCAGCGCAACCACATCGTCGTCGTCGGACTGAGTGCACTGGGCATCCGCGTCGTCACCGAGCTGACCGCCGCCGGCTACGACGTCGCGGTGATCGAAATCAATGAGGAAAACCGATTTCTGTCAGCGGTGCGCGACATGGACGTGCCGGTGATCTTCGGCGACGCAACGTTGCGCCAGACGTTGAAGTCGGCTCGGGTGGATCGCGCCCGCGCGGTAGCGGTGCTGACGCGCAACGACATGATCAACATCGAGACCGGCATCGTCATGACCGAGCTGCTGGGAAAGAGAACCGCGACCCGGGAGCACTGGAGTGACGTTCCCATGGTGTTGAGGGTGTACGACCGCGCGCTGGGTTTTGCGGTCGCGCAGCGGTTCGGCTTCAGCGACGTGCGCTCCACCGTCGAGTTGGCGGCGCCGTGGTTCATCGGCGCGGCGATCGGCCTGCAGGTGCTGGGCACATTCGCGGTGGGCCAACGGTCGTTCGTGGTCGGCGGAATGCAGGTGGCAGGCGGCAGCGAGCTCGACGGGCTGCGCATGTACGAGCTGTCCACCCACACCAGGGTCATCGCCATCACGACATCCAATGGGCTGGTCAAGCTGCACCCGCGGCGCGACGCCCGGTTGCACGCCGACGACACCGTCTACCTCGTCGGGCCCTATCGCGACCTGATCGACACGTTGCGCCGCGGGCGGCCGCCTCGGCCCCCGGGTGCCGAGGACGAGGCCCAGGAAGAAGCGAAGGCCAGCTGACCTCTCAGGCCTCGTCGAACGGGAGCGCGACCCCGGTGTGCGACAGGCACTCGGTACAGGTGTTCTCGGCGCCGACGCGGTCGATCGCCTCCCGCACGAGTTTCTTGAACGGCCCGATGTTCCTCTCGAACTCGATGACCACCTCGTCGACCTTGACGCCCGCGCCCTCGTCGATGCCTGCATCCAGGTCGGTAACCAAAGCTATTGTCGCGTAGCAGATTTCGAGCTCGCGGGCGAGCACTGCTTCCGGATAGCCGGTCATGTTGACCAACGTGAAGCCGGCCGCGGCGAACCAGCGACTTTCCGCGCGGGTGGAAAACCGCGGACCTTCGATGACGACCATGGTGCCGCCGTCGACGACGCCGGGCAGGCCGCTGACCGCCGAACGCAATGTCGGGCAGTACGGGTCGGCGAAGGACACATGCGCGGCGCCGGAGTCGAAGTAGGTGTCGGCGCGGTGACGGGTGCGGTCCACGAGTTGGTCGGGCACCACGACGGTGCCCGGGCCGTGGTCGGGCGTCAGGCTGCCGACCGCGCACGGGGCGAAGACCTGCCGCACCCCCAGGGCCCGCATCGCCCACATGTTCGCCCGATACGGGACCTTGTGCGCCGGGAAGTGGTGCTCGGCGCCGTGCCGCGGCAGGAACGCCACCTCGTGCTCCCCCACCGTGCCGATCGTTACCGGTGAGCTGGGCTCGCCGTATGGCGTCTCCAGGCTGACGCTGCGGGCGGCCGAGTCGAAGAAGCTGTAGAAGCCGCTGCCGCCGATGACTCCGATCATGTTGCCCATTGTTGTCGTGCACAGACATGGAACGATCACAAGGTGGCCAGTTTTGCGCAGTGGATCGCCGGCGCGCGACCGCGAACCCTTCCCAACGCCATCGCCCCGGTCATCGCCGGCACCGGTGGCGCAGCCTGGCTGCATGCCGCCGTGTGGTGGAAGGCGCTGCTCGCATTGGCCGTCGCGCTCGCACTGATCATCGGGGTCAACTTCGCCAACGACTACTCCGACGGCATCCGCGGCACCGACGACGACCGGGCCGGCCCGTTGCGGCTGGTGGGTTCGCGGCTGGCGACACCGCGGTCGGTGCGGGCGGTGGCCATCGCGAGCTTGGCCCTCGGCGCGGTGGCCGGGTTGGCGCTCGCGCTGACCAGCGCACTGTGGCTGATCGCGGTCGGGGCGTTCTGCATCGCCGGTGCCTGGCTGTACACCGGCGGCTCGAGGCCGTACGGCTACGCGGGTTTCGGCGAGGTCGCGGTCTTCGTGTTCTTCGGCCTGGTCGCGGTGCTGGGCACGCAATACACCCAGGCATTGCGGGTGAACTGGGTCGGCGTGGTGCTGGCGGTGGCGACCGGGGCCCTGTCGTCAGCAGTGTTGGTGGCCAACAACTTACGAGACATCCCGACCGACACGCACTCTGGCAAGATCACCTTGGCGGTGCGACTCGGCGACAAAGGGACACGGATGTTCTACCAGGCGCTGCTGGCCGCCGCCGCGGTGTTGACGCTGACGCTGACCGCGGCCACACCGTGGTGTGCGGCGGGTCTGGTGGCCACGCCGTTGGCGCTGCGGGCCGCGGCGCCGGTGCGATCCGGGCGCATCGGTGTCGAGCTGATTCCGGTGTTGCGTGACACCGGGCTGACGATGCTGGTCTGGTCGATCGCGGTGGCCGCCGCATTGACGTTCACCGCACGTTGACGGCAGTCACTCGGCCGGGTCAGGAGCGGCGTCGGACGGTGTCTCGCCCCGCAGCCTGGCCCTCAACTGATCGCGGTCGCGGCGCCGGCGTTCGGTTGCCGCGTCGATACTGGCCGTGGCCCGGCGTCGCAGCGGGCCGAAAAGCCAAAAGCCCAGCGGCATCGCGATGACGAGAGCGAACAGCAAGGCAACGACGATCGGAAACTCGCGCACCCCGAGAACTCGGCCGATCCCATAGATGCCCGCAGCGAGAACCGCCACCAGCGCGACACGGGCGGCGGCGTAGATAAACACGCTGACGGCTGCGCGACCGGCGGGGCTCGTTCCGTTTGACACAGTGCGAGCCTAGGTCGCCGCGTATATTCGGACAAAGGAGGTGTTGCGTGCTCTACCTGCTCCTGATCCTGGTTCTCGGGACACTGGTCTATCTCGGCTGGCGGGTGGCCCGTTCACAGGTCACTCGCCCGAAGAGTCGCGTCATTGGGCCCGACGACGATCCGGACTTTCTGTGGCGATTGAGCCACGGCGACAACAACCCGCGGTGATCCGCTAGATGAAGTGCTCGTTGGATCGGCGCTGATCGTTCGGAAATCCGTCGGCGACAACGGCTGCCAGCTCGATAAGCGCTTCTCGGGTGTCCCGCTTCAGCCGGTTCAGGTCGATCTCGGCGCCTTCTTCGAGATGCGGGTCGAAAGGCACCAAACGCACTGCGCGGCAACGCCGGGAGAAGTGGTCCACCACTTTCTGCATATCGACCTTGCCTGATCGCGGTCGCACCGCATTGATCACCGCGATCGAATTGCTGACCAGATCCTCATGACCGTGTGCGTCGAGCCAGTCCAATGTGGCCGAGGCGCTGCGCGCGCCGTCGATGGAACCCGAGCTGACCAGAACCAGCGCGTCGGCCTTGTTCAGCACCGCCGTCATCGCGGAATGCAAGAGCCCGGTGCCGCAGTCGGTGAGCACCAGACCGTAGAACCGCTCGAGGATCTCCAGTGTCTGCGCGTAGTCGTCGGCGCTGAATGCCTCCGACATCGCCGGATCGCTTTCCGACGCAAGCACTTCCAGCCGGCTCGGCCCCTGCGAGGTGTAGCTGCGGACGTCGCTGTAGCGGTCGATGCCCTCGGCGTCGCGCAGCAGGTGCCGCACCGTGGCCGGCGTCTCCAGCGGCACCTTCTGGCTCAGCGTGCCGCGGTCGGGGTTGGCGTCCACGGCGACCACCCGGTCGCCCCGAATCGAGGCGAAAGTCGAACCCAGAGTGGCGGTGATGGTGGTTTTCCCGACGCCGCCCTTCAGCGAAAGCATCGCGATGCGGTAGCAACCCCGCAGCGGTCTGTTCACCTGGACGGTCAGGTCGTTGTACCGCATGGTCCGCGGACTTTCGCCGACGTTGATCAGCTGCCCGGACACGCGGAACAGCAGCCGGCGCCAACCCTCCGACGGCGCCGGCTTGACGTGGCGCAGCAGAGTGCTGGTGGACAACTCGGGATAGCGCGGAGGCGGAATGGACCCGTACGACTGTCCGGCGTCCGCCGGCGCGGGCGGCGGTCCCCCGTAGTTGCCGTAGACCCGCCGAGGCCCATCGGCGGACTCCACGACCCGTGGCATTCCCTGATACGGCGTCGCCGCCCATGCCCGCGGTTCGGCGCGGGTTTCCGGGGGTGGCACGCCCACCGTCCTGTTGTCGCCGAAGCGGCGCTCGGTGCGGAACCCGGCGAACGCCCGAGTTTCCGGCTCCGGGGCCGGCGGTGGTGGCGAGTGCGGCGGCAATTCGGACGTCGGATGGTCCTCGCGGCCGCGCGACCCCCCGTGCGTCGGATGGTCAGACACGTGAAGTCTCCCCTTGTCGCGACACGTGGGTCGCGTTGTTAGCGAACAGCCCTGCTGACCCGAACATATCGCAGCGTCCCTGAGAGCCTGCTGATCGTGAGCTAGCCCACCCCGGCGTAGGAGTGCAGACCGACGGTCACCAGATTGACGAAGAACAGGTTGAACACCATGGCCACGAAGCCCACGACGTTGATCCAGGCCGCTTTCCTGTCCCGCCAGCCGGCCGTCGACCGGGCGTGCAGGTACGCGGCGTACACCACCCATGCGATGAACGCGACGGTCTCCTTGGGGTCCCAGCCCCAGTACCGGCCCCAGGCCTCCTCGGCCCAGATCGCGCCGAAGATCACTCCGAAGCCGAAGACCGGAAATCCGAAGATCGTGGTCCGGTACGCGATCCGGTCGAGTGTCTGCGCGTCGGGCAGCCGTTGCACAAGCTGAGCAAAGCCGCCCGGGGTGTCGGGCTCACCGAGCCGCGAGGTCCGCAGCAGGAACAGGATGCTGGCCACCCCGGCGACCAGGAACACTCCGGAACCCAGGCTCACCACCGACACGTGGATGGGCAGCCAATAGGACTGCAGCGCGGGCATGACCGGGGCGGCGTTGGTGTAGAGCCAGCGCCCCGACACCGTCAGCAGAATCAGCACCGGCAGCAGCAGGAACACCCACAGCGGCCGGTATTGCGGGCGGCGCAACACGATCGCACCGGCGGTCAGCCCGCAAAAGCAGGTCAGGTTGATGAACTCGTACATGTTGCCCCACGGCACCCGGGTGGTGGCCAGACCGCGCAGCACGATGCAGGCGAACAGCAGTGCGATGCCGGCGTAGACCAGCACCAAGCCGGCTCGGCCGACGCGTTCGTCGAAGGGGCGGCGCGGGGTGTCGGTCACGACGCCGGGGACCGCGCTGTCGGCGCCCACCGCTCCGGCACGGACCAGTTCGCGTTCGGCCGCCTGACGGCTGCCGGTGTAGGCGAGTTCGACGGCGAGCAGCAACAGGGCGACCACCAGGATCACCACCGACGACGTGAACGCCCAGTCGGAATTGCGCGCCAAACCGATGTCCACGTGGGTGGTATTCACTGGGTGCTCCTTCCGGTCGCGACCGGCTCGGCCGACGACGCTGGTAGCCCGTCCTGCAACCTGGCGACGAGGCGCTCGAATTCGTCGCCCCAGCCTGCGTTGTCGGTCCGCGCCAAACCGCCTACCTGGACATTCACGTTACCGGGCGTTGCCGTCTGCAGCCGAATCCATATCCGCCGCCGCCGCACCACCAGCGACACCACCAGCCCGGTCATCATCGTGATCGCCGACACCAGCACCCAGATCTGCCCGGGATCATGAGACACCTGCAGGTTGACGAACGGTACGGCCCCGTCGAAACGCACGACGGTGCCCGCCGCCGAGCCCTGCTCGACCCGAACCTGGTCGCCGACGCGCAGATTGACCCGTTTGACCCGGGTGAGCCGGTGCTGGTCGATGAGATGGGGGTCCAGGGTGTACAGCGACTGCGGTCGGCCGCTGTCCAGGCCGGTGTCGCCGGAATAGATGTCGATGGCCACCGCCGGAGCGTTGAGCGCGGGAAAGCTCGACGACAGCAGGGCGCCCTGGAGCTGCTCGGTCGGTGCGAGCAGACCCTGAATAGCGATTTGGTGTTGGCGACGTTCGGCGGCGTTCGGGTACGACCCGGCGGGCGGGTCGATGCGCGCGACGCCCGAGGACAGCAGCGTGCGGGGATTGTCCGGTCGCCACTGCACCGTCGAGGTGCGGCGCTGGCCGTCGGGGAAAGTCACGGTGAAGGTCGGCGCGTAGCCGTGGCCCTGCAGGTAGATCCGGTTGCCGCCGACCCGCAGCGGGTGGTTGACCTCGAGCCGGTAGGGCCGCCAATTCCCACCGCTGAGATCTCGGCCGGATTGGTAGTCGATGTCCGCGGCGAACGACGTGGCCTGTCCGGATGGCAGATAATGCGCCTGGAAGTCGTTGACGCGCAGGCAGATCGGGCGCAGCGAGGTGCCGTCGACGGTGTTGCCCGCCCGGAACGAGTCGAACACCGCGGGTGATGCCGAGCAGAAGCCGGGCCCGCCGTCGGCGATGACGACAACGTTGCCCTCGTAGCCGAACAGCTTGCCGGCGGCGACCGCCACCAGCAGGCCGAGCAGCGCGAAATGAAAGACCAGGTTGCCGAATTCGCGCAGATAGCCCTTCTCGGCGGAGATTTCAATGATGTCGCCGTGCCGAACGACTGTGCGCCAGCCCCGCAGCCGGGTCGTCAGCGTCGTCGCCAAGTCGTCGGGATCACCGGCGATCGTCGCGTCGGCGTGCTTGGGCAGCCGGGCCAGATTACGCGGCGCGGGCACCGGCTTTGCCCGGGTGGCGCGGGCATGCTCGATCATCCGCGGCGTCAGGCAGCCCAACAGCGAGACGAAGAGCAGCGTGTAGATGGCGGTGAACCAGAAGCTGCCAAACACGTTGAACGCCTGCACCCGATCCAGCCACGGTCCGATCGTCGGGTGCGCGACCAGGTAGTCCTCGACCTTGACGGCGTTCAGGCTGCGCTGCGGCAGCAATGCGCCGGGCATCGCGCCCAGCGCCAGCAGGAACAGCAGCACCAGCGCGGTGCCCATCGAGGTCAGCGTCCGCCAGGTGTTGCGGAGCTTGGAGAAAAGCGGAGTGAGAAGCCAGCTCAAATCGGCAACCTCACATCGGACACCAGTCCGTCGCGCAGCCAGGACACGAACTCGTTCCAGCCGCCGCTGACCAGTGCGATGCCCACCACGACCAGCAGCACGCCGCCGAAGATCTGCAGCGCTCTGGTGTGCCGCCGCAGCCAGTCGAGCCCGGCGACGGCCGTCGCCGATCCAAAAGCGAGCAGCACGAACGGGATTCCCAACCCCAGGCAGTAGGCGATCACCAGCACGATCCCGCGGGCTACGCTCGCGCCGTCGGTGGCCGACGCGACCGTCACGACGCCGGCCAGCGTCGGACCCAGACACGGAGTCCAGCCCAGCGCGAACACCGCACCGAGCAGTGGCGCGCCGGCCAGCGTCGACAACTGCCGCGGCGCGAACCGGAACTGACGCTGCAGCGCCGGGACGTAGCCCACGAACACCAGGCCCATCAGGATGGTCAGCACGCCGCCGACCCGTTGCAGCACAAGCTGATTGACGATCAACGTCGTGGTCATGCCCAGTACGGCGACGGTGCCGAGCAGGAACACCACGGTGAACCCGGCGACGAACAGCGCGGCCGACCCCGCGACCCGCCACCGCGCATTCCGCGGGGCATCGTCGGCTTCGTCGACGCCGACCACGGCGGCCAGATAGGACAGGTAGCCCGGCACCAGCGGGACCACGCAGGGCGACGCGAACGAGACCAGACCGGCCAGCACGGACACCGCCAATGCCAGCAGAAGCGGCCCAGCAGCGGCGGTTTCGGTGAAGCCGGTGCTCATTGCGGTCCCGGCGGCGCGTGCGGCTCAACGGGTTCGGCGGCAACGCGCTGCACCACCGGTTGCAGATCCTCGGCGAGCAGCTCGCGCAGGAACACCGCGGCCACCCGGTGCTGGCGGTCGAGCACCAGCGTGGACGGGATGACCGAGGTCGGGAATTTACCGCCGAAGGCGATCATCGTGCGCATTGCCGGGTCATAGATCGACGGGTACGTCACCTTGTGGTCTTTGACGAAGTCCTGGGCCGCCTGGCGATTGTTGTCGCGCACGTCGATGCCCAGCAGCGCGACCCCGTCGGCGCGGGTGTTGTCGTACACCTGTTGCAGCGCAGTGACTTCGGCGCGGCACGGCCCGCACCACTGCCCCCAGACGTTGAGGACGACGACGCGCCCTGCAAAGGGGCCGGCAGGGTCGTCGACCGACACCGTGCGGCCCGGGTCCATCAGATCGGGACCGGCCACCGATCCGGGTCGCCCGCGATGGTCGGGCGGGTTGTAGAAGATGTCGGTTTTGCCGCCGGGAGAGACGAATTCGAAGGTGCCGCCCTGGGCGACCGCGTCGTCACCGTGTGAGCAGCCGGCCAGCAGGCCGGCCACTGTCACGACGACGAACGCCAGCCGCGACACGGTCAACTGAGTGCCGGCTCGAGGTACTCGACGTCGATCACCCGGTCGCCGTTGAACACTAACGATGTCACCGAGCCCACCGCACACTCGCGGCGCCGCGGGTCGTGCCAGAGCCGCCTGCCGGTCAGCGACAGGCGTTCGGTCCACACGGGTAACTGGTGGCTTACGCACACCGCTTCATGGCCGGCGGCGCGGGTGCGAGCCTTGAACACGGCCGTCGTCATCCGGGCCGCGATCTGCTTGTACGGCTCGCCCCACGACGGGGTGAACGGATTGCGCAGCTGCCACCAGAACCGCGGGTCCTTCCAGGCGCCGTCGCCGGGACCCAGATGCTTGCCCTCGAAGAAGTTGGCCGACTCGATGAGGTCGGGATCGGTGTCCACCGGCAGGCTGTGGCGGACGGCGATCGGGGCGGCGGTCTCCTGTGCGCGTTGCAACGGCGAGGCGATCACCGCGACGATGTCGCGGTCGGCAAGCGCCTCGGCCACCGCCTGCGCTTGTCGATTTCCCTTGTCGGACAACCGAAATCCGGGCAGCCGGCCGTACAGCACACCATCGGGGTTGTACACCTCGCCGTGGCGCACCAGGTGGATGCGGGTCTGTTCGGCCATCAGGGCTTGCTCTCCTCGGCTGCGGCTGCGGCTTGCGCGGCCGTCGGTAACGCGTCGGCGATCCGGGCGAATGCGGCGTCATCGAGTGCGGCCGAGACGAACCACGCTTCGAAGGCACTGCACGGCGGGTAGATCCCGGCGTCGAGCAGCGCATGGAAGAACGGCGCGAAACGCCAGGTTTCGCTGGCCTTCGCCGACGCGAAGTCAGTCACCTGGTGCTCACCGAAGAACACGCTGAGCATGTTGCCGGCTCGCGGGATCGTATGTGCCACATCGGCGTTCGTCAGGGATTCAGACAGCAGATCAGCCAGCCGATTCGCGTTGGCGTCGAGCGCGGTGTACACCGCGTCGTCGGCGGCTCGCAACGTGGCCAGCCCGGCAGCGACGGCCACGGGGTTACCGGACAGCGTGCCGGCCTGATACACCGGCCCCAGCGGCGCCAGTCGTTCCATCACTTCGGTGCGCCCGCCGAACGCCGCGGCCGGTAAGCCACCGCTCATCACCTTGCCGAAGGTGAACAGGTCGGCATCGACGGGATCGACGCCGTACCAGCCACTTCGGCTGATCCGGAAGCCGGTCATCACTTCGTCGACGATCAGCAGCGCGCCATGCTTTGCGGTCACCGAGCGCAGGTCAGCGTTATAGCCCGGCCCGGGCGGGACGACGCCCATATTGCCGGGGCTGGCCTCGGTGATCACCGCGGCGATCTGGTCGCCGAACTTCTCGAAGGTCTGCCTGACTGAGCCAATGTCGTTGTACGGCAACACTATTGTATCGGCCGCGGTGGCGCCGGTGACCCCCGGCGAGGACGGCAGCCCCAATGTCGCGACCCCGGAGCCGGCGTCGGCAAGCAAGGCGTCGACATGGCCGTGGTAGCAGCCGGAGAACTTGATGATCTTGGCCCGACCGGTGAAACCGCGGGCGAGCCGGACCGCGCTCATGGTGGCCTCGGTGCCGGAGTTGACCAAGCGGATCCGCTCCACCGGCTTCACCCGATCGATGATCTCGCGGGCCAACTCGCTTTCGGCGGGTGTCGGCGCGCCGAATGACAACCCGTTGGCGGCGGCCTTGGTGACGGCTTCCACCACCGATGGATGCGCGTGCCCCAGGATCATCGGACCCCACGAGCAGACCAGGTCGACGTAGCGGTTGTCGTCGGCGTCGGTGAGCCAGTAGCCGTCGGCGGCGGTGATGAAGCGCGGTGTGCCGCCGACCGCCTTGAACGCCCGCACCGGCGAGTTCACCCCACCGGGAATGACGGCGCAGGCGTCGTCGAAGAGCTTTGCCGAGACGTCAGTAAGCACGTCCCCCAGTGTCCCAGCCGCGGCGGACGGCGCCACTACAGGGTGTAGTTGCCGCGCCGTGGGTCAGGCGGCGGCTATGCCTGCGACACGATGCGAAGGCGCGGAGCTGCTGTCCGGGCCACGCACGCCAGTCGCCGTTCCTCGGCCACCATGGCGGCGGCCTTGGCATCGACGGCTACCTGCTCGTAGGCGCGGCGATAGAGGTCGGCGACGATCAGCCCGTCCATGCGGGTGCACCATTCGACGACTGATTCGTCGTCGCTGGTGACTGCGCGGGCGATCACAACCGCGTGCAGGCCATCCAGTTCGGCGGCGTCGAGGAGCGCCAACGGACCGCACGGTACGAAGTCGATGACGTCGAACCGTGTGCCACTGGTGACCGACATCAGTCGAATCAGTAGGGCGTCGGACACCGACGTGGCCCACCGCGCCAGACCCGCATGCTTTGACATCGACAACTGCTCGCAGATGTTGAGCAGCGTGGAGGTCGCCTGTTCGGGCAGATGGTCAACGGCGGGATGATTCATTGGGCCTCCTCGGTGAGATCACGTCGGAGTTCATTCGGAGCCGATGCTGTCGTGGTTGGGAGCGAAGCTGAAGGCTTGCTCACAGTTTGACGCCGCCGGCGGACGGGAATGTCGAACATCGTCCTCGGGGGTTGCTCGGCAGACCCGGCATCTGGACGCATCCCAAAGGAGTTAGTGTGCCCGCCAATGTCGGTTACGCCGCGCCCAACGCGCTACGCAACATCGAGCCGAAGGCGTCCTGATGACATCTGCTCCCCAGGTTTTCGTTCTGTTCGGGGCCAGGGGAGATTTGGCGCGACGCAAGCTGTTTCCCGGCTTGTACCGCCTCGCCGCGGCTGGTCGGCTGCCCGGGGACTATGCGGTGATCGGTTCTGGCAGGCACTCCCCGGAGTCCGACGACGAATTCCGTAAATCGGTGCGGTCGGCTCTCGATGAATTCGTCGACGACGTCGACGACGCAACCGCAGAGGAGCTTCTGGGTCGTCTGTCGTTCACCAGCTCGAGCGCCGACGACGGCAGCGAGCTGGCCGAGGCGGTGCGAGCAGCCCGCGAGCGTCTCGGCGACGATGCCCGCACGCTGATCTACCTGTCCGTGCCTCCGGACGCGATGCAGGGAATGATCGGCATGCTCTCGCACGAAGACTTGACCTCTGACGCCCGCGTGGTCGTCGAAAAGCCCTTCGGGACTGACCTGCAATCGTCGCGTGAACTCGATGAGGCGCTCAAAAAGGTTTTGAGCGAGGAGCAGATCTTCCGGATCGACCATTTCCTGGGCAAGGAGGCGGTGCAGAACATTCTGGCGCTGAGATTCGCCAACGGTGTGATCGAACCACTTTGGAATTCAACGTATCTGGAGTCGGTACAGATCGACGTTCCCGAAGCCGGCGGCATCGAGGGACGTGGGGGTTTCTATGAGTCGACGGGCTGCTTCCGCGACATGATCTCCACTCACCTCGCGCAAGTGCTCGGGTTCATCGCGATGGAGCCGCCGGAGAGCCTCGACTCGGTCGCGGTCCGCGACGAGGTCGCCCGGGTGTTCGCCGCGCTGCGACCCTTCGATCCGGACCGGACGACATTCGGCCAGTACGAGGGCTACCGGGACGAAGACGGTGTGTCCGACGACTCGACCGTCGAGACCTTCGTCGCCCTCGAGGTGGCCGTCGACACCGAGCGTTGGCGAGGGACCCCGTTCTACCTGCGCACGGGCAAAGGCCTGGCCGACACTCGCCGCACCGTCACGCTGACATTCCGTAATCGACAGTCAAGCTATTTCGGCGACGGAGCCGACCAGCCCAATCAACTCGTCTTGGAGCTGAGCGACGCACCGCGCGTTGAGTTCAGCGTGAATGCGAAGCGGCCGGGTCCCGAGCTCGCCGTGCTGCCCGTGCAGATGCATCTCAACGTGGCCGAGCAGGACCCCGGCGACATCCCGCTGGAGGCCTACGAGCGGTTGCTGTTGGACGTCATGCGAGGCGATCAACTGCTGTTCACCCGCGCCGACGAGGTTGATCGCATCTGGCAGGCATGCCAACCCATCCTCGACTCACCGCCGCGGGTCGCCACCTACCCGCAAGGCTCGTGGGGACCCGACGAGGCGGTCACGCCGTCAGGGCCGTCGGGTTGGCACCTGCCCGATGACTGAGCCCCGTCTGAGCATCGCCGATCACGGACTCATCGGCGATATGCATACCTGCGCCTTGGTGGGCACGAACGGCACCATCGACTGGTTCTGCGTCCCACGCTTCGATTCGCCGAGCGTGTTCGGCGCGATCCTCGACGACGACAAAGGCGGTAGTTGGCGGTTCAGTCCGACCGGCGAAGTGACTCGGACCCAACAGTTTTACCGCCCTGACACCGCGGTCCTGGTCACCCGCTTCCTGACTCCGGACGGAGTAGCGGAGGTCAACGACTTCATGCCGGTCGCTCCGGACGGTGACGGTGGCGATCGGCAGCGACTGGTCCGCCGCGTTCGCGGGGTACGGGGATCCATCGATCTGCGGATGGAATTGGATGCCCGCCCCGACTACGCGCGTCAAACGTGTGCCGTCACGTCCCTCGGTGAGAAGAGCGCCGTATTGACCGGCGGCGGGATCAGGATGGGTCTGGCCGTGAACGCCGACACGGTGACAGCCGACGTCCACCTCTCGCGAGGCCAGACCGCTCAATTCGTCCTGGAAGTCCTGGCCGACGAGGACGAGCCCTCCGCCGACGGGCTCTGTTCGACTGACACTCTTTTCGAGAACACGACTTCGTTCTGGCGGCAATGGATTTCGCAGTCGAACTATGTCGGCCGGTGGCGCGAAATGGTGCACCGGTCGGCCATCACCCTGAAGCTGCTCACGCACTCCCCCAGTGGCGCAGTGATCGCAGCCCCCACCGCCAGCCTGCCTGAACTCATCGGCGGAGAACGGAATTGGGACTACCGCTACGTGTGGATGCGC
>Ga0302314_10001567_pt1 | contig 42801 bp, 40 predicted proteins | sample III_Palsa_N2_3_FD_200533 | JGI IMG/M metagenome (GOLD analysis project Ga0302314, IMG submission 200533) | Peat permafrost microbial communities from Stordalen Mire near Abisko, Sweden - III_Palsa_N2_3 | ecosystem: Environmental > Terrestrial > Soil > Palsa > Peat permafrost | place: Sweden... | reverse complement strand
TCGGAGCCGACGATACGGCCGCGGGCGCGGTCGAACAGGCCGTCCTTGGAGGACAGCATGATCACCGGCGTCCTGGCGTAACGCGCGTTGTTCTTGATCAGGGCGCAGGCCTGATAGCCGTCCAGCCGCGGCATCATGATATCGATGAATATCAGGTCTGGCTCATGGTCGGCGACCTTGGCCAGCGCCTCGAAACCATCCGCGGCGGTGATGACGGCATAGCCTTCCTTGACCAGCAACGTCTCCGCCGTCTTGCGAATGGTCTGGCTGTCGTCGATGACCATGATCTTGGCCAAGGCGACGACGTTATCGGTTCCTGCACCGGCAGCTGCTGTGGACATGACCCCCCTCGTGCATGCTCATCCCGGCCGCCCCCAACGACCCTGTCGTGTCGCGGCTCAAGTTTGCGCAAAAATATGTTTTGCCTGCAATTTGTAGCACAACGGCGCAGCGCTGCCTATTTGCTTTCCGTCCTGCGGACGCCCCTCACAGGTCATCGGCTGCAACTGCGCTCCCTCACCTCGCCATCGGCATTCGCCGATGGCCCTCCCCTCTCCGGGGGGAGAGGGGCATTGGCCGGTAGCCTGTGGCTGCCGCTCTCTTTCTTGGCAATGAGTTACCCTATTGGTCTCGCATTCACCGGGCGCTCTCATGCACGATGCCGTCCCCAATCTCACTACAGCACAAACTGCGCCATTATTGCGCTTCGAATCCCTGCTACTGGCGCGCGCGCCGGACATCGAAGCCTGGTTCAGAAGGCAGTGGCTGAAAACCGCCCCGCCATTCTACGGCTCGGTGGACCTGCGCAACGCCGGCTTCAAGCTGGCCCCGGTGGACACCAACCTGTTCCCGGCCGGCTTCAACAATCTTAATCCGGCTTTCGAGGCGCTGTGCGTGCAGGCCATGCAGGCCGCGCTCGACCGGGTCATGCCCAGCGCCTGCGGCGTGCTGCTGGTGCCGGAGAACCATACCCGCAACCAGTTCTACCTGGAAAACGTGGCGGTGCAGCAGGATCTGCTGCAAAAGGCCGGATACAAGGTGCGCATCGGCTCGCTGCGCCCGGAGCTGCATGCCCCCGAAGTGCTCAAACTCCCTTCCGGCCGCGAACTGCTGCAGGAACCGATCGTGCGCGACGGCGACAAGGTCGGCGTGAACGGCTTCGAGCCCTGCGTGGTGCTGCTCAACAACGATCTTTCCGCCGGCCGCCCGGCAATCCTGGAAAACCTGGCGCAGCCGGTAACCCCGCCGCTCGGCGTGGGCTGGAGCACGCGCCTCAAGTCGCACCACTTCGGCCTCTACCGCGAGGTGGCGCGCGAATTCGGCGCCCTGCTGGAAATCGACCCCTGGCTGGTGGAGCCCTCATTCCGCAACTGCGGCCAGATCAATTTCAAGACGCGCGAGGGCGAGGACTGCCTCGCCGGCAATGTCGAACTGCTGCTCGAGGAAATCCGCGACAAGTACGAGGAGTACGGCGTCAAGGACGAGCCCTTCGTCATCGTCAAGGCCGACGCCGGCACCTACGGCATGGGCGTGATGACGGTGAAAAGCCCGGACGAGATCCGCAACCTCAACCGCGACGCGCGCAAGAAGATGGCGTCGAGCAAGGAAGGCAAGGAAGTCACCGGCGCCATCATCCAGGAAGGCGTCTACACCTTCGAGCGCTGGGGCGAGGAACAGGCCACCGCCGAGCCGGTGGTGTACATGATCGACCACTACGTGGTCGGCGGCTTCTACCGCGTGCACGGCGGCCGCTCCAACCAGGAAAACCTCAACGCCCCCGGCTCCAGCTTCAAGCCGCTGGCCTTCGCCGAACCCTGCAGCCATCCGGATTGCACCAAGGCGCCGGACGCGCAGCCCAACCGCTTCTACGCCTACGGCGTGGTGGCCCGGCTGGCCCTGCTGGCGGCGGCACGCGAGATCGCCCTGGCCAATGCGCAGGAACCGAATGCGGTCCGGTCGGCGGTTGCGGCGTAGGCTCCACGGCGGCACGCCGGATCGGCCGGCCGTCTGGAAGCCGCAGCGTTTCCACAACGAATAATCCAAGCCATGAACACTGCAAGAACCCTCGGCGTGGTGATGGACCCGATCGGCTCCATCAAGCCCTACAAGGACACCACCCTGGCGCTGATGCTGTCGGCGCAGAGCCGCGGCTGGCAGCTGCGTTATTTCGAGCAGCAGGATCTGTGGCTGCGCGACGGCATCGCTTACGGCCGCACCCGTCCGCTGACCGTGTTCGACGACAAGCAGCACTGGTTCGAGCTGGGCGAGGCGGAGACCGTCAAGCTGGGCGAGCTGAGCGCGATCCTGATGCGCAAGGATCCGCCGTTCGACCTGGAATATGTGGCCTCCACCTATATCCTGGAGCGCGCCGAGCAGCAGGGCGCCCTGGTGGTGAACAAGCCGGTCTCGCTGCGCGACTGCAACGAGAAAGCCTTCACCGCCTGGTTCCCGCAGTGCACGCCGCCGACCCTGTTCTCGCGCGACAGCGCCACCCTGCGCGCCTTCCACGCCGAGCACCGCGACGTCATTTACAAGCCGATGGACGGCATGGGCGGCAGCGGCATCTTCCGCGTCGGCAGCGACGGCCTCAACCTCGGCTCGGTGATCGAGCAGCTCAGCGACAACGGCCGCCGGACCATCGTGGCACAACGCTACCTGCCGCAGATCACCGACGGCGACAAGCGCATCCTGATGGTGGACGGCGAGCCGGTGCTGTATTGCCTGGCGCGCATCCCGCAGGGCGGCGAAACCCGCGGCAACCTGGCCGCCGGCGGCCGCGGCGAAGCGCGCCCGCTCACCGCCCGCGATCTGTGGATCGCCGAACAGGTCGGCCCGGAGCTGAAGCGGCGCGGCCTGCTGTTCGTCGGCCTCGACGTGATCGGCGATTATTTGACCGAAATCAACGTCACCAGCCCGACCTGCGCGCGCGAGATCGACGCCGCCTGCCACACCGACATCGGCGGCCGCTTCATGGACGCGCTGGAAAGCCGTTTCCGGCCCGGTCGCATGCTCGGTACACCCCTGATTTGAGCCGGATTTAGGCAAAATTTCCCGCTTTCACAGGCTTGTAATGGCCGCGGCCGCCCGGGATACTAGGCGCATGGCCGATGAAAGCTATCTCAGCAATCAATTCCTGGTGGCCATGCCGGGGCTGGAAGACAATAATTTCAGCCACTCGGTCACTCTGCTGTGCGAGCACTCCGACAAGGGCGCTCTCGGCCTGATCATCAACCGCCCCACCGACCTGCGCCTGAGCGAAATGCTCGACCAGATGGGCGTGGAGCGGGCGCAGTTGTCGGGCGATCCCATCGTCTACTGGGGCGGTCCGGTGCAGCCGGAACGCGGCTTCGTGGTGCATTCCGGGCCGGGCGCCTGGGACTCCACCCTGAAGCTCGACGACGACCTCTACATCACCACCTCACGCGACGTGCTCGGCGCCATCGGCCGCGGCGAAGGGCCGCAGCGCTACATCGTGGCGCTCGGCTACGCCGGCTGGGGCGAAGGGCAACTCGAAAGCGAAATCATGAGCAATTCCTGGCTCAATACACCGGTGGACAGCGGCGTGCTGTTCGGCACTCCGGTGCAGGAGCGCTGGCTCGCCGCCACGCGCCTGCTCGGCGTCGACGTCAGCCATCTGGCCAGCGTGGCCGGTCACGCATGACAGCCCCGCCGAAGGGGTCGATCTACCTGGGATTCGATTACGGCGCCAAGCGCATCGGCGTCGCCGTGGGCGACGCCGTGACCGGCTCGGCGCGTCCGCTGCCGACGGTGGCGAACGGCCGCCAGCCCGATTGGGACGCCCTGGCCAAGGCGCTGAAGGAATGGCGCCCGGCCGGCTGCGTGGTCGGCCTGCCGGTGGATCTCGACGGCAACGACCAGGCCATCACCACCCATGCGCGGGCCTTTGCCCACCAGCTGCGCACCCGCTACGGCGTGCCGGTGCATCTGTGCGACGAGCGCCTGTCCTCGCGCGCCGCCGACGATGAAATACGCAACGCCCGCGCCGACGGCCGCATGAACCGCCGTACCCGCAGCGGCGACCGCGACGGCGTCGCCGCCCGGCTGATCCTGGAACAGTGGCTCGCCACCCCCGCGGCACGGCCGACCGCACCGTCCGCCTCATGAGCGAACCCTTGCAGATCGGGCGCGACGGGCGCCTGCGCCATTTGCTGACCATGGAAGGGTTGCCGCGCCGGCTGCTGCTGGAAATCCTCGACCAGGCCGAGGGCTATGCCGACGGCGGCCACGGCGACAAGAAGCGCCCGCTGCTGCACGGCAAGACCGTGGTCAACCTGTTCTTCGAGGCCTCCACCCGCACCCGCACCACCTTCGAGCTGGCCGCCAAGCGCCTGGCCGCCGACGTGGTCAACCTGCAGGTCAGCGCCAGCAGCACCAGCAAGGGCGAGACCCTGCTCGACACGCTGAAAACCCTGGAAGCGATGCAGGTGGACCTGTTCGTGATCCGCCACGAGGCCTCCGGCGCCGCGCACTTCTTCGCCCAGCACGCCGCGCCCGGCGTGGCCATCCTCAACGCCGGCGACGGCCGCCATGCCCATCCGACGCAGGCGCTGCTGGACATGTTCACCATCCGCCGCCACAAGCCGGATTTCAGCAAGCTGAGCGTGGCCATCGTCGGCGACGCCCTGCACTCGCGCGTCGCCCGCTCCGACATCCATGCGCTGCGCACGCTCGGCACCCGCGACATCCGCGTGGTCGCGCCCCGCCCCCTGGTGCCCACCGGCATCGAGCAGCTCGGGGTGAAAGTGTTCCACCAGCTGGAGCCGGGCCTGGACGGGGTCGACGTGGTGATCCTGCTGCGCCTGCAGAAGGAGCGCATGCTCGGCGCCTTCCTGCCCTCCACCGCCGAATTCCACCGCGACTTCGGCCTGACCCGCGAGCGCCTGGCCCGGCTCAAACCCGACGTGCTGATCATGCACCCGGGGCCGATCAACCGCGGCGTCGAGATCGAGGGCGAGGTCGCCTACGGCGAACGCTCGGTGATTCTGGAACAGGTGGCGCACGGCGTGGCGGTGAGGATGGCGGTGATGGCGATGATCCTGGGGGGCGAGTCATGAAACGCAGCTCCCTATCAAACAATCAACTCGTCATTCCCGCGAAAGCGGGAATCCAGGGATGCGAAGCGCACACTCCGGCATCGCCGCTCAGGTACACGCAGCGCCCGAAATCCATCGCAGGGCGATGCCCATGACCAGCGTCCTCATCAAGAACGCCCGCCTCCTCGACCCAACCGCGAACAGCGACACGGTCGGCTGCCTCGGCTTCCGCAAGGGCCGCATCGATTACCGCGGCACCCGGGCACCGAAGGCGGCCTACGACGAGGTGATCGAGGCCAAGGGCCTGTGGCTGATGCCGGGCGTCATCGACCTGTGCGCGCGCATGCGCGAGCCGGGGCAGACGCAGAAGGCGACGATGCGTTCGGAAGCCACCGCCGCCCTCGCCGCCGGCATCACCGCGGTCTGCCTGCCGCCGGATACCCGGCCGGTGATCGACAACACGGCCGTGGTGAACCGCGTCAACCGCATCGCCAAGGCCGCCGCCGGCACCTATGTCTACATGCTCGGCGCGCTGACCAAGGGGCTGGAAGGCCAGGCCCTGTCCGAGATGAGCGCCCTCAAGCAGGCCGGCTGCGTCGGCGTCGGCAATGGCCTGGCGCCGGTGGCCAACACTCTGATCGCGCGGCGCGCGCTGGAGTACGCCTCCAGCCTGGGTATCACCGTGCACGTGGTGCCGCTGGATCAGGCGCTGGCCAACGGCGGCTGCGCCCACGAGGGGGCCATGGCCACCAAGCTGGGCCTGACCTCGATTCCGGTCTCCGCCGAAACGACGGCGATGCGCCAATGGATTTCCCTGGTGGAGGACACCGGGGCGCGGATACATTTCGGCCGCCTCAGCAGCGCCCGCGGCGTGGCCCTGCTGGAATCGGCGCAGGCGCGCGGCCTGCCGGTGACGGCGGACGTGGCGGCGCACCAGCTGTTCCTGACCGATGCCGATATCGAAGGCTTCAACGCCATGGCGCATGTGATACCGCCGCTGCGCGAAGCGCGCGACCGCGACGCCCTGCGCGCCGCGGTGCGCAGCGGCGCCATCGGCGCGATCTGCTCCGATCACCAGCCGCATGAAGCCGATGCCAAGATCAATCCCTTCCCGCTGACCGAAGCCGGGATCTCCGCGCTGGAGACCCTGCTGCCCCTGACCTTGCGGCTGGTCGGCGAAGGGCTGCTCAGTCCGCTGCAGGCGGCGGCACGACTTTCGCTTGGACCGGCGGGCGTGCTCGGCATCGAGCGCGGCGGCCTCGGCGTCGGAGCCGCGGCGGACCTGACACTGGTCGATCCCGCCGCGAGCTGGCAGCTGAACCCGGCGCGGATGCTCAGCCGCGGCCGCAATACGCCCTTCGGAGGCACCGGCTTCAGCGGCCGGGCACAGCGGGCCTGGCTGGGAAGCAGCTGAAACGCTCAGTCCGTGCGGCCTTGGTTTATAGTAAAGCGGCGGTAATCCGAATAAGAACAGGGTTATGTTTGCTGTTGTTGCAGCAGCTTGTGCATATTTGGGCAAGGGGATGCAGGCGGTAAGCCTGCGCAGAATCCGAGCGCTGGCCGCTTCACCGGGCGGCAGGCGCAGTCTTCATTGGAGTGGTTAGGGAGAGGGAATAGCATGGCTCGCGTGATGGTGGTGGACGACTCGCCCACCGACAAGGCGTATCTGAAGCAGATACTGGAGCGCGCCGGGTACGAGGTGCTGGAAGCGGCGTCCGGCCAGGATGCGATCGACATGGCCAGGAGCCAGCTGCCGGCCTGCATCGTCATGGATGTGGTGATGCCTGGCATGAACGGCTTTCAGGCGACCCGCACCCTGTCGAAGGATCCGGCAACCGCCGCCATTCCGGTACTGGTGGTGAGCAGCAAGAACCAGGAAACCGATCGCCTGTGGGCCCTGCGCCAGGGCGCCAGGGAATACATCACCAAGCCCGTCAAGGAAGCCGACCTGATCGGCAAGATCAAGGCCGTACTCGGCGCTTAGAGCCTTGGTCTGGACCGGCATCTGTGTTTTAACCGCATCATTTGGGGGTAGAGATGGCTGATTCAGCTCAAAGCCGACAGTCCGCTTCACGTCGTCAGTTCCTGCCACTGATTTTCGCCATCGCGATGATCTTCATCGGCGGCGCAGCGTTCGGCTGGATCCAGCTGACGCAGGGCCGCGACCGCACCTGGAACGAGCTGGCGCGGCAATTCCCGGCGGACGCCGAATCGCTGGTCACCGCCGGCCGCTCGGCCCAGCCGGATTTCGCCACCCTGAGCGCCCTGTCCGGCAACTTCGACGACAACATCCAGGCCCTGCGCCAGGGCGACAGCGTGGCCGGCATCGCCGCCGCGCCGTCTTCGGTACAGCCGCAGGTCGAGACCCTGGCCAGATCCTGGGGCACCATGCGCCAGTCGATCCGCGACATGCTGGCCAACGAGAAGGCCTTCAACCACATCGCCGACAACATCGACGCCATCAATGCCGCGGCCGACGCCACCACCGCCGACTATGACCAGGTCACCGCGCGGCTGGGCGGCAAGGGCGCTGCGGCACAGATCGTTCTCGCCGCCAGCCAGATGGTGAAGCTGGAACAGATCAAGTCCAATGTCGCGCGCGTGGTCTACTCGGCACGCAGTGCCCAGGGCGCTCCGGATGCGCTGTCGCGCCTGGCCGCCGACTTCGCCGAACGCAACAAGCAGCTGCAGGACAGCGCCGGCGCCGACGCCACCATCGACGCCGCCCTGCGCAAGGCCGCGACCGATTTCGCGCCGATCGCCGCCGCCATCGGCGGTCTCGGCCAGGAGTCCGCCTCCATCGGCAAGCTGCAGCTGGCCGCCGCGGGGCTGCAGGCCAATGCCACGGACGTCATCGCCTCCTCCAAGGCCTTGGAACAGGGCCTGCTCGACGAAACCGGCAAGCGCAGCAAGCTGCTGCCGTACGTCGTGTACATCTGCGCCATTCTGGCGGTGCTGGCCCTGATCGCCTTCATCGCGGTGTTCTATGCCGGCCTGCGCTCGCGCGTCGGCGAAGCCGAGGAAAAGGACGCCAAGCAGCAGCAGGCCATTCTGAATCTGCTGGACGAGATCACCAACCTGGCCAACGGCGACCTGACGGTGGACGTCACCGTGACCGAGGATTTCACCGGCGCCATCGCCGACTCGATCAACTACACGGTGCAGACGCTGCGCGGCCTGGTCGGCACCATCAACACCACGTCGGAACAGATCGTCAGCTCGGCGGCCAGCACCCAGGACACCGCCACCCGCATGAGCCAGGCCTCGGACCGCCAGGCCCGCGAGGTGGTGGCGGCCGCCAATTCCATCACCGCCACCAGCCAGCAGCTGCAGGATGTGGCGGGACGCGCCGAGCGCATCGCGGTGCAGGCGCAGACCTCGGTGCAGATCGCCCACAACGGCGCCAGCACGGTGGGCCGCACCATCCAGAACATGGCGGTGCTGCGCGAACAGATCCAGGACACCGCCAAGCGCATCAAGCGCCTGGGCGAGTCCTCGCAGGAAATCGGCAACATCATCGAGTTCATCAACGACATCGCCGAGCAGACCAACACCCTGGCGCTGAACGCCTCGATCCAGGCCGCCATGGCCGGTGAAGCGGGCCGCGGCTTCGCGGTGGTGGCGGACGAGGTGCAGCGACTGGCCGAACGCGCCGGCTCGGCCACGCGCCAGATCGAAAACCTGGTCAAGACCATTCAGGCCGACACCAACGAGGCCATCGTCTCGATGGAGCGCAGCACCGCGAACGTGGTGGCAGGCGCCAAGTCGGCGGAAGAAGCGGGCCAGGCCCTGACCCGCATCGAAGCCTCCTCGCAGGAACTGGCCAAGGGCGTGCAGGAAATCTCCGGCGCCGCGCATACGCAGTCGGCCGAAGCCACCAAGATCGCCGGCACCATGCAGGGCATCCGGGAAATCGCGGTGCAGACCTCGGGCTCCGCCAACACCACGGCGAAGGCCATCGGCGAGCTGAACAACCTGTCCGACAAGCTGCGTGAGTCGGTGGCGGGCTTCAAGCTGCCCGAAGGCGCGGGCGCGTAAGGTTCAAGGGGCGGTCTTTGCCAACCAGGCAGACCGCCACCTGATCCCCGACGGAAGAACCGTAGGCTGGGATGAAGCGCAGCGAATCCCAGCGATTCGACTCGACGGGAGCAACTCGGGGCGCGGGCACTCCCAGAGCTCATCGCTTTAGCAAAAAATCACGCCCATAACCAGCGCCAGCGCGACATATACGTCCGTTTAGCGGCTTTTCGGGGAACTTGCCGAAATTTTGGGCGTCTTCAAGTAAAATGTCCCTCCTGTCCGCCCCGGCCGGGCCACCTTTTTCTTTTCCAAACGATCGCGAGCTTCCGTAAATCCATGGCTATCGCTAAAGCTTCCAATCCGAATTTTCAGGCTGACCTGGAGAAACTGTTCGGTCTCAAGTCCGTTTCGTACAAGTACGAACTGAGCAAGGAGGAGCTGTTCCACGAGGCGATCAGCCATGATCGCGGCCGGGTCAGCCGCGATGGCGGCAGCAACGAGCAGAAGGCATTCCCGACCAAGCTGGGCGTGAACGGCCCGCTGGTGTATTACACCGATCCGGACTGCACCGGCCGCCGCACCAAGGACACCTTCGCGGTGAAATGGCCGGAAGTGGCGGACGAGATCTGGTTCAAGGCCGACCTCAGCCCCTACGATCCCGAGAAGTACCAGGGCCTGCTGCAGCGCGTGATCAAGCACCTCAACGACAAGCAGGCGACGCTGTACGTGAAGGACGTCTTCATGGGCAGCGATCCGGGCTTCGCCGTGCCGTACCGCTTCGTCGGCGAGTACGCCACGCACGCCATGTTCGTGCACAACATGTTCCCCAAGAACCTGCCCGGTGTGCAGGACGTGGACGCGCGCCGCTGGACCATGCTCAACGTACCCAGCTTCGTCTGCGAGCCGGAGCGTGACGGCAGCCGCGCCGAAGTAGCCGTGATCATCGACGCGCGCAACAAGATCTGCCTGGTGGCCGGCCGCGCCGACTACTGCGGCGTCAACAAGAAGACCATCTTCACCGTCGGCAACTACCTGCTGCCGAAGGAAGGCCGCCTGTCGATGCACTGCTCGGCCAATGTCGGCGGCAAGAACGACGCGGCGATCCTGTTCGGCCTGTCCGGCACCGGCAAGACCACCCTCTCCGCCGACGCCGCGCGCCGCCTGATCGGCGACGACGAGACCATCTGGTCGGACAACGGCCTGTGCAACCTGGAAGACGGCTGCTACGCCAAGCTGATCAACCTGGACAAGGAAGCCGAGCCGGTCATCGCCGCCGCCCTGTCCAAGCCCGGCACCATCATCGAGAACGTGCCGCCGCTGCCGGGCAGGAAGATGGAAGAGTGCCATCCGGACGAGCTGGACCTGAACGACGGCTCGCTCGCCGAGAACACCCGCTTCAGCTACCCGCTGGACGCCAACCCCAACGTCATGCCCAACGGCCAGGGCCCGCATCCGCAGACCATCGTGCTGCTCACCGCCGATGCCTTCGGCGTGCTGCCGCCAATCTCGATCCTGGAGCCGAAGGACGTGATGTACCACTTCGTTTCCGGCTTCACTGCGCGCGTCGCCGGCACTGAAGTGGGCGTGACCGAGCCGCAGCCGACCTTCTCGGCCTGCTTCGGCGGCCCCTTCATGGCGCAGAAGCCCAACGTCTACGCCAAGCTGCTGGCCAAGAAGATGGAACAGCACAAGGCGCGCTGCATCCTGCTCAACACCGGCTGGAGCGGCGGCCCGCACGGCGTGGGCAAGCGCATGTCGATCAAGCTGACCCGCGCCCTGCTCAACGCCGCGCTGAACGGCGAGCTGGACGATGTCGAAACCGAAGTGCAGCCGACCCTCAACCTGAAGATGCCGAAGTCCTGCCCGGGCGTGCCGAGCGAAATGCTCAATCCGCGCAACACCTGGACCGACAAGGCCGCTTACGACGATCAGGCCCTGAAGCTGCGCGACATGTTCCGCCAGAACTTCAAGAACAAGGGCTTCGCGGCCTTCGGGATTGAAGAGCGCATCTAGCGCAGCGCTTCGTCACCCAAAAAAAGCGGGCTCGCGCAAAGCCGCAAAGAACGCAGAGAAAAGCTTTAGTATTAGCTTTCCTGCGGTCTTTGCGGCTTTGCGTCTTTGCGCGAGATCGCTTTGCTGTTCGCGGCCAAGGAGGCGATCCATGAAAGCAACGCTGGTCAACCGCGTGCATTCGACCATCGATCCGGCCAACGACCATCCCTACCTCAATGGCGCCTGGACGCCGATGCTGGAGGAATGGGACGCCGAGGACCTGACGGTCGAAGGCAGGCTGCCGCGCGATCTGGACGGCGTCTACCTGCGCAACAGCGAGAACCCGGTGCACCAGCCGCTGGGCAAGTACCATCCTTTCGACGGCGACGGCCTGCTGCACTCGATCGCTTTTCGCGACGGCAAGGCATCCTACCGCAACCGCTTCGTGCGCACCGCCGGCTTTGCCGCCGAGCAGGCCGCGGGCCGGGCGCTGTGGTCGGGGCTGGCGGAGATGCCGCCGCGTTCGGAACGCCCCGGCTGGGGCGCGCAGGGCGCGCTGAAGGATTCGTCCAGCACCGATGTGGTGGTGCATGCCGGCCGCGCGTTGAGCTCGTTCTATCAATGCGGCGCGCTGTATCAGCTCGATCCGCAGACCCTGCAGCAGTTCGGCCCGGCCGAATGGGACGGCGCCTTCCCCGCCGAGGGCGTCTCGGCGCATGCCAAGGTCGACGTCAGCACCGGCGAACTGCTGTTCTTCAACTACTCCAAGCACGCGCCCTACATGTACTGCGGCGTGGTCAGTGCCGCCGGCAAGCTCACCCACTATCAGCCGGTGCTCCTGCCCGGCCCGCGCCTGCCGCACGATATGGCGTACACGCGGCACTTCATGATCCTCAATGACTTCCCGCTGTTCTGGGATGCCAGCCTGTTCGGCAAGGGCCTGCATGTCGCCCGCATGCACGACCTGCCCTCGCGCTTCGCCCTGGTGCCGAGGCCCGGAGTGGACGGCGCTGCCGTGCCCGACACCATCCGCTGGTTCGAGGCCGATCCGACCTATGTGCTGCATTTCGTCAACGCCTGGGAAGAGGGCGACGAGGTGGTGCTGAACGGCTACCGCCAGCGCAATCCGATGCCGCCGCCGCTGGCCCATGCGCCCAGGCCCTACGCCATGCTGATGGCCTACACCGACCTGCATTCGCTCAAGCCGCAGTTATGGCGCTGGCGCTTCAACCTGCGCACCGGTGCGACCCGCGAGGAGCCGCTGGACGAGGGCATCAGCGAGTTCGGCAGCTTCAACCACCGCCACGCCATGCAGCCCAACCGCTATGTCTACAGCGCCCTCGGCGAACCAGGCATGTTCCTGTTCAACGGCCTGTGCAAGCACGACCTGCGGAACAAAACCCGCCAGGACCTGTCTTTCGGTGCGGGCGTGTACGGCAGCGAAGCGCCGTTCGCCCCGCGCAACAACAGCCATATCGGCCGGGCGGAGGACGACGGCTACCTCGTCACCTTCATCACCGATATGAACCGCGATTGTTCCGAATGCTGGGTCTACGCCGCACAGGACCTGGGCGCAGGCCCGCTGGCCAAAGTGCGCCTGCCGGCGCGCATCCCCAGCGGTACGCACGCCTGCTGGGCATCGGCGGAAGAATTGCGCAACCACTAGATACTGTCATCCTGAGCGCAGCGAAGGGTGAACCACTCCGCTTAGCGAGCGAAGCTCGTTGGAGTGGTGAACGCCCGGCCATGGATGGCCGGGCCGGGCTCTCCGATATAGGCAAGGTCTCGCCAGGGACGGCAGTGAGCGCTAACCTGTTGAGCCAGATCCTTCGCTACGCTCAGGATGACAAATAACTTCCTTTCATCCGAATTTCGAGATTCGCACATGAACGTCAAACGCATCTTCTGCATCGGCCGCAACTACGCCGAGCACATCAAGGAACTGGGCAACGCGCCGGACGAAGCCTTCGTGCTGTTCATGAAGCCGCCCTCCTGCGTGGTGCCGGCAGGACAGACGCTGACCCTGCCGCGCGGCAAGGGCAGCGTGCATCACGAGGCGGAACTGGTGGTCGCGCTGACCGGCGGCGGTGCCGACATTGCCGAAGACGCGGCGCTCAGCCACATCAGCCACCTCACCCTGGGCCTGGACCTGACCCTGCGCGACCTGCAGAACGAGCTGAAGAAGAAGGGTTCGCCGTGGGAGCTGAGCAAGGCCTTCGACCAGGCCGCGCCGCTGGGCGAATGGAAGCCGTATCAGGGGCAGGACCTGCAGGCGCTGGAGTTCACTTTCCACGTCAACGGCGCGCTGCGCCAGCACGGCAAGACCGCCGACATGCTGTTTTCCGTGGCGCGGCAGATCCACATCCTGTCGCGGACCTGGGCACTGCAGGACGGCGACATCATCTATACCGGCACGCCCTCCGGCGTCGGCCCGCTACAGCCCGGCGACCGCCTGCTGCTGGAGAGCGCGGGCCTCGGCCGCTTCGAGTGGAACTGCGCTTGATCGGGAATGGGGAGTAGAGAATCGGGAATCGAAAAAGCAAGCAGCAGATCCAGTTTCTACGATTCCCTATTCCCCACTCTCTATTCTCATCAATGCAGGTGGCGCAGCTTGTCGGGATTGCGCACCGTATAGAGCCGGGCAATCAGGCCGTCCCGCACTTCCAGCGCGATGGTCTGGAACGGTCCCGATGGGCCCCGCAGCACCATCCCCGGCATGCCATTGATACGCGCCGGGCGCACCTGCATGTCGGCTGTGCCGTAGCGGCGCAAAACGCCGAACAGGAAACGGGCGATGTGCTGCGGACCGTACACCGGCTTCAGCGCCGCCTTCACCTTGCCGCCGCCGTCGGAGTAGAACACCGCATCCTGCGCCAGCACGCGGCTCAGCGCGGCCACGTCGCCGCTGCCGAGTGCGCTGGTGAAGGCGGAAAACACCCGCCCCTCTTCCTCCGCCGAAGGCCGGAAGCGCGGCTTCTCCTCGCGCACGTGATTGCGCGCCCGCGACGCCAGCTGACGGCAGGCCGAGGCCTCGCGGCCGAGGGCTTCACCCACCTGCTCGAAGCTCATGTCGAACACGTCGTGCAGCAGGAAGGCCGCGCGCTCCAGCGGCGACAGCCGCTCCAGCGTCAGCAGCAGGGCCACCGACAAGTCGTTGGCGTACTCGCCGGCACTGTCCACCGACAAGGAGTTGTCGTCCACCAGCGGCTCCGGCAGCCAGGGGCCGACATAGTCCTCGCGCTGCACCCGTGCCGACTTGAGATGATCCAGACACAGGCGCGTGACGGTCTTCGACAGGAAAGCGCGCGCCTCGCGCACCGCGGAGCGATCCGCCGCATGCCAGCGCAGATAGGCCTCCTGCACCATGTCCTCGGCCTCGGCGCGCGAGCCCAGCATGCGGTAGGCCAGTCCGGTGAGATAGCCGCGCAGCGGCTCGAAGCTTGCGGCGGCGTCGCCGGATGATGTTTCGCTCATGCGGCGTCTCTCAACTGGCCGCGGCATGCAGCGGCAGCTCGACGCCGCCTACACGCACCCGCACGCAGCTGTGGCCATGCCCCAGGGCATATTTCAGCGTCGGGAAAATGCGCGCGGAAGCAAGGGCGAAGGCCAGCGATACCAGCGCCCTGTCGCCCCAGCGCCGCAGGATCTCGCTGCGCAGTTCGTCGGCCGCAGCAGCGTGCGCCAGCGCGGCTTGCGCGAAACGGAAACCCAGCGCCGTCTCCGGCGTCATCGCCGCCGTATCGCGGCGCAGGATGGCGCGGATCTGCACCAGGTCCACGCCCTCGCGTTCCGCCATGCCGGCGACCAGCTGGGTGCAGGGACCGCAGTCCTCCCCGAGCGTGCCGACCAGTTTGGCCGCATACCAGGCTTCCGGCGGCACCTCCCGGCGATACTGCGCAAAACCCATGATGCGGTTGAAGCGGATCAGGGCCTGCGGACTGGCATCGAGAATCTGGCGCGCGTAGCCCATGTCGTAATCGTATTCGCGCTCGAACGCAGCGATGCGCCAGCGGATCAGTTTCTTCAAGGGATTCATGGATGGCTATCCGCTTCAGGACAAGCTTTGCCGCGGCCAGGCCAGCCACAGCGCCCACACCGCGGGAATGATCACCAGCACGGTATCGATGGCGAAGTGCGCCGGCTCCTCGCGCCCGGCCAGCAGGTCCCAGACATGGGTCAGCGCATGCAGGCCCAGGAACAGGCTGCCGATCAGCGCGGCGGGCCAGGCGTTCGCATCGCGCGTTAGCCACACCAGGCCCGCGCCCGCCGCGACGAAGGCGCAGCCGATATCGCGCACGAAATGCGGATTGAACGGGCCGGTGCCCGGCACCGTCGGGATGGTGTGGTACCAAAGCTCCGGCGCCAGCAGCATGAACCCACCGTTGAGCAGTTGCAGCAGGCCCAGCACCAGTGCCGGCCAGATCACAAAAGCGCTACGCATCGCAGCTTCCTCCTTATCTTCATGAACAAGACGAGGCCGCATGCCCCGATGTGACATGCGCATGTTATATACAGACCCGACACCCTCACATCCGACGCCGATGAGCCAAGTTCCTGCCGCCGCGCCAAGCTCCGCCTGGACCGCGCGCTCCGCCCTCCATTTCGTCCTGCTGTTCGGCGTGGTCAGCCTGTTCGCGGACTTTGCCTACGAGGGCGCGCGCGGCGTCAACGGCCCGTTCCTGGGCCTGCTCGGCGCCAGCGGTTTCGCGGTGGGCGTCATCGCCGGGGCTGGCGAATTGCTGGGTTACACCCTGCGCCTGCTGTCGGGCCGCGCCGCCGACCGCACGCGCCTGTACTGGCCGATCACCATCTGCGGCTACCTGGTGCAGATGCTGGCGGTGCCGGCGCTGGCCCTGGCCGGAAACTGGCAGGGTGCGGCGGCCCTGATCATCCTGGAGCGCGCCGGCAAGGCGATCCGCAAGCCGGCCACCGGGGTGATGCTGGCCGGCGCCGGGGAGCGCATCGGCCGCGGCTGGGCCTTCGGCCTGTACGAGGGCCTGGACCAGCTCGGCGCCCTGCTCGGCCCGCTGCTGGTGGCGCTGGTGCTGATACGGCAGCACGAAAACTACCGCCTCGCCTTTGCCTGGCTCGGCATACCGGCCTTGATCACCATGCTGCTGGTGCTGACGGCACGCCTGCGCTACGCCCGGGCCGGGACCATCCAGCATCACACCGCATCCGCCGCCGACGGCGGCTACCCGCCGGCCTTCTGGTGGTACCTGGCCGGGGCCGGCCTGGTCGGCTTCGGCTTCGCCGATTACCCGCTCATCGCCTTCCACTTCACGCGCAGCGGCAGCGTCGACGCGGTGTGGGTGCCGCTGCTGTACGCGGCGGCGATGGCCGCGGGCGGCGCTGCCTCGCTGCTGTTCGGCAAGCTCTACGACCGCAGCGGCCTGATCGTGCTGGTGCCGCTGACGCTGCTGGTTGCGGCATTTCCGCCGCTGGTGTTTTTCGGCCATTTCAACGCTGCCCTGCTCGGCGCCCTGCTGTGGGGCATCGGCCTGGGCGTGCACGAATCGGTGATGTCGGCCGCGGTGGCGGGGATGGTGCCGTCGCGGCGGCTGGGCTCGGCCTACGGCCTGTTCACCGCCATCTTCGGCCTGGCCTGGTTTGCCGGCAGTGCCACCTTGGGCGCGCTGTACGACGTTTCGATCACGGCCACCGTCGCCGTGGCGGTGGCGGCGCAATTGCTGGCCCTGCCGCCGCTGCTGGTGGCGGCGCGCAAGCTGCGCGGCGCATGAACTACCTGGCGCATCTGTGGCTGAGCGAACAGGCGGGGCTGCCGCTGCCCGGGGCGATTCTCGGCGACATGGTGCGGGGGCGGCTGGACGGCCGCTTTCCGCCGCAGCTGGAGCGTTCGATCCAGCTGCACCGGCGCATCGACGTGGTCACCGATGCGCACCCGCTGGTGGTCGCCGAACGCAGCCTTTACGCCCCGGGGGCACGGCGCTACGCCGGCATCGTGCTCGACATCGTCCACGATCACTGCCTGGCGCTGGACTGGCCGCGCTACAGCGATGAGAGCCTCGGCGACTTCGCGCGCCGCGCCGCGCAAGACCTGGCAGCGGAAAGCGCCGGCTTCGCCCTGGCCGGAAAGGCCGCGCCGCCGGCCTGGCGCTTCCGCCGCCTGCTGCTGTCCTATGCCGGCGCCAGGGGTATCGACCGCGCCATCCGGCGCACCGCGTCCTGGCTGAAAAAGCCGGAAGGTTTGATCGAGGCCGGGCGCGACTGGCGCGAGCATCTGCCGCAAGCACAGGCCGGGCTGCCGCAGCTGCTTGCCGACCTGCGCCGCACCGCCCTGGATTTCGCCAAGGAAACTCCTGGAGAGACTGCTCAGCCTTTGTAGGGCGGCCCGTGGCCGCCGGCGCAATAGGCAAGTGCGCCACAACCCTGAACTACGCCGGCGGGCACGGCCCGCCCTACGACAGTCGCGCCGCGCCGGATTTCAGCCCGCTCAGCGGCCGTAAGCCAGGGCCAGGTCCTGATGCAAGGAGTAAGTCATGGCGCCGAGGAACGCCACCAGACCCAGGTAAGCGACGCCGTAGTTGATGCGCACCTGCGCCGGCACCTGGTAATACGCGGCATTCTCCTGCGGCGTACCGCGCCAGGCCTCGCGCAGCTTCGGCCAGGCGAGCAGGGCGATGAGCAGATACATCGGGCTCGGGTGCAGGATGAACAGCCCCACCAGGATCGGCACCCCGAACAGCCAGATGCGTGGCGAGATCACCGCGGTGATGCGGCCGCCGTCCAGCGGCGACACCGGAATCAGGTTGAACAGGTTGATCATGCAGCCGGCGTAGGCCAGCGCCAGCAGCAGGCCGCTGCCGGTCTCGCGCGCCGCGAAATAACAAGCCAGTGAAGCGACCGTCCCGGCCACCGGTCCGGCGATGCCCACATAGGCTTCGGTCTCGGCGTCGTGCGGCATCTGCTTGAGCTGGATCCAGGCGCCGACGAAGGGGATGAAGGTCGGCGCGCCCACATCGAGTCCGCGCCGGCGCGCCGCGATGTAATGGCCCATCTCGTGGAACAGGATCAGCAGCACGAAGCCGGCCGCGTAAGCCCAGCCGAAGATGAACGAGTAGAGCACCACCGACAGCAGCATGGTGCCGGCGGTCAGCGCCACCTTGCCGAACTTGGCGCCCTTCAGCAGTAGCAATAACGCGCCGATCATGGCTGGAATCCGCTGAACGTTGGGTTCAGGCGCTGCGCGTTTCGCTCAGCAACTGGCCGATGCGCCGGTCCTTCTCCGTCCACAGCTGCGCGATCCAGTCCTGGAAGCGCTTGCGGAACACCGGATCGTCCTCGTAGCTGCCGGAATAGAACTCGCTCGGAATGGTCAGGCTGCGCACCTCGACGATGACGCTGTGCACCCGGCCCGCCAGGAAATCCCAGAAGCCGCGGGCGCCTTCCGGATAGACGATGGTGACGTCGAGCAGGGAATTGATCTTCTCGCCCAGCGCCGACAGGCTCAGCGCCATGCCGCCGGCCTTGGGCTTGAGCAGGAAGCGGTAGGGCGACTCCTGCTGGTCGTGCTTGGCCCTGGTGAAACGCGTGCCTTCGAGGAAATTGAGGATGGTCACCGGCACATTGCGGTAGTGCTCGCAGGCGGCGCGGGTGGTCTCCAGATCCTTGCCGCGCAATTCCGGATGCTTCGCCAGCTTGGCGGCGGAATAGCGCTTCATGAACGGGTAGTCGAGTCCCCACCAGGCCAGGCCCAGCAGCGGCACCCAGATCAGCTGCTGCTTGATGAAGAACTTGAAGAACGGCGCGCGCCCGTCGAACGACTTCATCAGCACGAAGATATCGTTCCAGCTCTGGTGGTTGGAGCAGACCAGGTACTGACCCTTGCGGTCCAGCTTGTCCACGCCGCGAATATCCCAGCTCGTGCGCAGCAGGCGGGCGGCAAGCCAGGTGTTGACGCTGGCCCAGTTCTGCGCGCCCCAGGCCACCCAGCGCGACACCATGTCGCGCGCTGGGCCCTTGGGGGTGAACAGCTTGATCAGGGTGGTGGCGTAGACCGGTATCACCCAGAACACGGTATTGATAAACAGCAGCAGAGCCATGACGGTGCCGAGCAGCGGTGCGGGCAGAAAATGGAGCATGGGCGTGACCGGCGGTGAGTGCTTTTAGTGTTTGTCGTCGGCGGCGGGCTTCAGTTCGCCGTCGGCGGGATGTGCCGACCAGTGGATGTGCGCAATGGTCCAGCTGCTGCCGCTGCGCTGCAGCACCATGGTCTCGGTGCCGACCAGGTTGATCGCGTGGGCCTGGAAATTACCCTGGGTGCGGGTCTTGGAAATGACGCAGGCCGCATTGTCGCCGAGCCAGATGATGCGGCGCTCCAGCACCTGCAGATCGGTGCCCTGGGCAAAGGCGGAATCGGCGGCGATATGGGCCCCGGCATAGTCGGCGCGGGTCTCGTCGACGAAACCCTGCTCGAAGATGCTGACGCTGACCGACAGCAGCTTGAGGGCTTCGGTGGCGCTGCCGGCTTTCAGGTCCGCATGGAAGGCGTCGACCACGGCTACCGGCCCCGGCGCGGCATCAGCCGCGGGCGCCGCGGCTCCCGCGGACCATGCGGCGGGAGCGGCCGCAACGGACGCGGCAAACACCAGGGACAGCAGCGGATTCTTCACCACAAGGCACTCCGGGGGGACGGTCGGGCAATAAGTTACAAGCTTACTGCACCGCAGCAGCCGCGTCCGCCCTGCCCAGCAGATTGCCCGAGGGATCGCGCAAATCCACGCCGTGATAGGTGCCCTGCGGCAGGGCCACCAGCACGCAGGGACTGGTCGCCGCCGGCGCGGCGCCCTGGCCTGAATCCGGAGTCAGCAGGCTGGCGCTGAGGGTGATGACCAGGCCGTTGTCGATCTGGGCGCGGCGGCTGATCGCCAGGCCATAGCCGCCGCCCTGCTGTACGCCCATCTCCACCAGCACATAGGCGCCGGCAGTGGGGAGGGGATCGACGCCGATCAGGTCGACCTTACGGGTATGCTCCCAGGCCCATACGGCATTGTTGTCGGCCAGCAGGTAGAGCCGCGTCTGCGGCCCGTCGCTGTTGCAATTCACCAGGCGGCGGACTTCCGTCACCTCGATCGGTGCGCTGCCCGGCAGCATCCTCTCGACTGGCGTACCGCAGGCACCGAGCAGGCACAACGACAGGGCCGCGGCGAGGCGCGGCCATCCCCCTGAACGAAACATGCTTGCTTATTTCTCCACCATCGCATCGGCGGCTGCCGGCTCTGGCGCATAGTCTGGCACGCTCACCCCGAGGGCCGCATCCTGCAGGATCAAGTCCGCCGCACGCTCGGCGATCATGGTGGTCGGCGCATTGGTGTTGCCGCCGACCAGGGTCGGCATGATCGAGGCATCGACCACGCGCAGGCCGCCGAGGCCATGCACGCGCAGGCGCGCATCGACCACCGCCATCGCATCCCGGCCCATCTTGCAGGTGCCGACCGGGTGGTAAACGGTTTCGGCGCGCTTGCGGATGAAGTCGCGGATCTGCTCGTCGCTCTGCACCGCGGCGCCCGGCTCCAGCTCCTGCAGCCGATGCGGCGCGAAAGCCGGCTGCTCCAGCACCTTGCGCGCCTGCTTGAAACCCTGCACCAGGGCCTCCATGTCGCGCGGCGTGGCGAGGTAGTTGGCATCGATCAGCGGCCGCGCCAGGGGATCGGCGCTGGCCAGGCGGACGCTGCCGCGGCTCTCCGGCCGCAGGAAGCAGGTCATCAGGGTAAAGGCGTAATACTTGAACAGCGGCGTCAGATCCTGGCCGTGATTGGAATAGACGAAAGGCACGATGTGCCATTGCAGGTCCGGTATCGCCTGCGACGGATCGCTCTTGATGAAGCCGCCGGCCTGGGCCAGGTTGCTGGTGAGTTCGCCGCGGTGCCCGGACAGGTAGCGAAACACGCTTTTCAGCGTGCGCCACAGCGAGGTCCAGTGCAGGCTGATGCCGAAGCGCGTCTTTTCCTCCCAGGTGACGTGGATGTCGAGATGGTCCTGCAGGTTCTCGCCCACTCCCGGCAATTCGTGCACCAGCTGGATGCCCTGCGGTTCGATCTGCGCGCGCGGACCGACGCCGGACAGCAGCAGCAACTGCGGCGAGCCGATGGCGCCGGCGCTGAGAATCACTTCCTGCCGCGCCATGGCTTCGACGTAGCGGCCGTTGTGCAGGTAGCGCAGGCCCACCGCGCGCTTGCCCTGGAACAGCACCCTGGCGGCGTGCGCGCCGGTGATCACCTTGAGATTGGGCCGCCCCAGCGCCGGCTCGAGGAAGCCGCGCGCATTGCTGCAGCGCTGGCCATCCTTCTGCATCACATGGTAGTAGCCGATGCCGTCCTGCCGCGCGCCGTTGAAATCGTCGTTGCGGGCGTAGCCGGCCTGCTGTGCGGCGTCGACGAAGGCGGTCATCAGCGGATTGATGTAGCGGTGCTCGGCGACGTTGAGCGGGCCGCCGCTGCCGTGAAAAGCCTCCGCCCCGGGCAGCTTGCCGATGGCCTCGAAGTTTTCCATCTTGCGGAAATAGGGCAGCACGTCCTTGTAGGACCAGCCTTCGTTGCCGAGGCTGGCCCAGTGGTCGTAATCCCAGGCATTACCGCGGATGTAGCACATGGCGTTGATCGAGGAGCTGCCGCCTAGGGTGCGCCCGCGCGGCCAGAACATCGGGCGGCCGGAGCAGTTGTTCTGCGGCGTGGTCCAGAATTTCCAGTTCAGCACGTCGCTGCGGATCAGGGGAATGACGCCGTTCGGTATCTTGATGAACGGGTTGCTGTCGGCCGGGCCGGCTTCGAGCAGCAGCACCTGCCACTTGCCGCTGGCGGAGAGACGGTTGGCCAGCACACAGCCGGCGGAGCCGCCTCCCACGATCACGAAATCGTACGTATTCATCAGATTCCTCCTGCCAGTTTTCAGCCACGTTCATGAAAAAGGCCAAGGGCCGAGCGACATCCGGCCGGCATGCCTGAACGTACGTTTAGTTTTACCGAGTGTACTCCCGCCGCCACCCCCTGTGAACCCGCCGCCGCCGGACTTTGATGATAAGTTAAGCGGATGAACCAGGCCGCCCCTCAATCCAGGAACGAGAAAATCCGCGATCACCTCATCGACCTCGCCGAGGTGCTGGAAGGACTGCTCGGCGACGGGCTGATCCTGCCGGAACAGGCCCAGGCGCTGCGGCACCGCGCCGTCACCTGGCGCGAGCATCGGCACCCCCTGCAAAGGGTGGCCGAATGCGAGCTGGAAAATGCCAAGCAGCCGGGCAAGCGCCTGACCCTGGAAGCGCTGGTGCAGTGGCTGGCCGGCAAGACCGGCCTGCCCTATCTGCGCATCGATCCGCTGTCGATCGAGGTCGGCAAGGTCACCACGGTGGTGTCGTATGCCTATGCCGCGCGCCTGAAGATCCTGCCGGTGAAGGTGACGCAGGACGAAGTGGTCATCGCCACCGCCGAACCCTGGCTGCGCGAGTGGGAAAACGATCTCGGCGGCGTGCTCAAGCTGCGCATCAAGCGGGTGCTGGCCAACCCGCTGGATATCGACCGCTACCTGGTCGAGTTTTACGCCCTGGCCAAGTCGGTCAAGGCCAGCAGCGAGGAGCGCGCCAAGTTCGGCAGCTTCGGTAATACGCGCACGCTGGAGCAGCTGGTGGAGCTGGGCCGCAGCGGCAAGCTCGACGCCAACGACCAGCACGTGGTCAACATCGTCGACTGGCTGCTGCAATACGCCTTCGACTCGCGCGCCAGCGACATCCACATGGAGCCGCGCCGCGAACACGGCAAGGTGCGCTTCCGCATCGACGGCGTGCTGCACGAGGTCTACCAGATTCCCGCGGCGGTGATGACGGCGGTGACCAGCCGCATCAAGATCATCGCGCGCATGGATGTGGCGGAAAAGCGCCGGCCGCAGGACGGCCGCATCAAGACGCGCTCGCCCGAGGGCAAGGAAGTGGAGCTGCGCGCCGCCAGCCTGCCCACCGCCTTCGGCGAAAAGCTGGTGCTGCGCATTTTCGATCCCGAAGTGCTGCAGCGGGATTTCGGCCAGCTCGGCTTTTCCGTGGAGGAGGCGCGCAGCTGGCAGGAGATGATCGGCAAGCCGCACGGCATCGTCCTGGTCACCGGCCCCACCGGCTCCGGCAAGACCACCACGCTGTACTCCTCGCTGCGGCAGCTGGCCACGCCGCAGGTCAACGTCTGCACCATCGAGGACCCGATCGAGCTGATCGATCCGGCCTTCAACCAGATGCAGATCCAGTCGAACATCGACCTGAATTTCGCCGACGGCATCCGCGCCCTGATGCGCCAGGACCCGGACATCATCATGGTCGGCGAAATCCGCGACCTGGAGACCGCCGAAGTGGCGGTGCAGGCGGCGCTCACCGGCCACCTGGTGCTCTCCACCCTGCACACCAATGACGCACCCTCCGCGGTGACGCGCCTGCTCGACCTCGGCGTGCCCAGCTTCCTGCTCAAGGCGGTGGTGATCGGCGTGGTGGCGCAGCGCCTGGTGCGGCGCCTGTGCCCGCATTGCAAGCGCCCGGTGACGCTGGACAGCGACCGCTGGTTCGACATCACCGGCGGCGCGCCGATACTGCCGCCCGATACTGCGTTCGAACCCACCGGCTGCCTCGAATGCCGTGAAACCGGCTACCTCGGCCGCGTCGGCATCTACGAGATCATGCCGCTCAGCGCCACGCTGAAGAAGCAGATTCACGACAACACCGACGGCGCCGCGCTGCGCAACCAGGCGGTGCGCGAAGGCATGACGCCGCTGCGGCTGGCCGGCTGCAAGAAGATCGCGGAAGGCCTGACCAGCGTCGAGGAAGTGCTGGGCGCCGCGGGGCTGGAGCGCGCCGACTGACGCTCGCTGCGCTGGAGCATTTTTCATTTGGTTGCAGACAAATTATCCCCTCTCCCTTCGGGAGAGGGGCAGGGGTGAGGGACGCACTTTCCAGCTGCGGCACCATAACCGGAAAGTACGTCCCTCACCCGCGCCTGGCGGCGCGGCCTCTCCCAGGGGGAGAGGCGATGAGCCGCTTTAGGCGGCTCATGATGTATACGCACACGAACCAAAAAAAGCCCGGACAGCAGCCTCTTGATTCGCGAGCTTGGCGCCCCATATTCAGCATGGGAGCAAGCGTCAACAAGGCGCGCCGCGAAGCTGCATCACATGACGTTTGATGTGAGCCTGTAGATAAAATTGACTACGGATTTTCAGCTGAGCGACAAGGCTCTTGAACCTTGCAACACCATCCCTACCTTCTCTTGACGAGGGCGTTGAGCCCCGAATCATCAATTGACGTAAGGAGATTTAGGACATGACGACTCTGCTGCGCTATCAACCCTGGTCCGTGCACAGGGAACTGTTGAACGAATTCAACCGCTACTTCGACCGCGCCGATGCGTCGAACGGCGCGACCGCCGAGTGGACCCCGGCGGTGGACATCGAGGAGTACGCCGACAAATTTGTGCTGTACGCCGACGTGCCGGGCGTGGACCTTAAGAGCGTCGAAGTGACGCTGGAGAAAGGTGTGCTGACCCTGAGCGGCAACCGCGAGAAGGCGGCCGAAGCTGCCGGCGTCGAAGCCCGCCGCATCGAGCGCAGCCACGGACGTTTCTTCCGCCGCTTCAGCCTGCCGGACACGGTCGACGGCGAAGCCGTCACCGCCAAGGGCGGCAACGGCGTGCTGGAGATTGCGATTCCGAAGCGCCCCGCGGCCCAGCCCCGCAAGATCGTGGTCAGCCACTAAGCTTCAAGCCCATGAGGTAGCAGGCCGCATAGTTGGTAAAGTAACGGGGCGCCATGGCGCCCCGTTTTCTTTTTCCGTCCCGATTTCTGGAACTCGCTCGACAGTGGAATACAAGGATTACTACAAGATTCTCGGCGTCCCGCGCACAGCCGATGCGGCCGAGATCAAGCGCGCCTACCGCAAGCTGGCCCGGCAATATCATCCGGACAAGAACAAGGCCAAGGGCGCCGAGGACAAATTCAAGGAAGCCAACGAAGCCAACGACGTGCTGGGCGACCCGAAGAAGCGCGAGGCTTACGACCAGCTCGGCGCCAACTGGCGCGCGGGGGAACGCTTCACGCCGCCGCCGGGCTGGAGTCCCGGCGGGTTCAGCCGCGGCGGTGGCCGGCGCGCAGGCGCGGGCTTCGGCGGCGGCGCACCCGGCGACGCCAATTTTTCCGATTTCTTCTCGACCCTGTTCGGCGGCGCCGGCGGGTTCGACGGTGCGGATGGAGGCTTCGAAAGCCCGCCCCAGGATCAGCGCGCCAAGCTGGCCATCGCACTGGAAGACTCCTACAACGGGGCCACGCGCAACATCACCATCGGCGGCCGCACGCTCAGCGTGCGCATTCCCAAGGGCGTGACCGCCGGCCAGACCATCCGCCTCGCCGGCCAGGGTGCGCATGGCGGCAATCTGCTGCTGGAGATCGAGTTCGCCCCGCACGCGCAATTCCAGCTCGACGGGCGCGACATCCAGGTCAACCTGCCGGTGGCGCCCTGGGAAGCGGCGCTGGGCGGCAAGGTGCCGGTGCCGACACTGGGCGGCACGGTGGAGCTGAACCTGCCCGCCGGCACGCAGGGCGGCAAGAAGCTGCGCCTCAAGGGCCGCGGCCTGCCGGGGACCACGCCGGGCGACGAGATCGTGCTGATCCAGCTGGTCACGCCGCCGGCGAAGACCGACGAGGAGAAGGCGTTCTACGAAGAGATGAAGCAGCGCTTCGAGTTCGATCCGCGCAAGGTTTGATAGTAGGTCGGCTCAAGCCTGTCCCGAGTAGCCCGCTCCGCGGGCGTATCGAGGGGCGAAGCGGAGCCGACAGCTCGCCAACCGGCAGCGCTGTCGGTTCCGGACGCTTCGCGTCCTTGAACCGACCTACAGTGTGGGCTTGCGATCCTTCCACGGCCGCGCCTGCTCCAGCTGGGCCGCCAGCCGCAGCAGGGTGGCCTCCTCGCCGAAGCGCGCCACGAACTGCACGCCCACCGGCAGCTCGGGACCGCCGGCTTCGGCGGCGGCGTAGTGCAGGGGCACCGACATGCTGGGCGTGCCGGTGAGATTGGACAGCTGGGTGAAGGGCACGCGCTTGAGGCTTTCATCGACCAGCTGCCTGACGATGCCGCTGTTGAGCAGCAGCTTGCCCGCGCCCAGGCGCAGGATCATCTTCAGCGCGGCCTGCTGCGCCGCCGGCATCGCCAGCTCGCCGATGCGCGACGGCGGCATGGCGGTACTGGGAATCAGGTACAGGTCGTAGCTCTGGTGGAAGCGCCCGAGGGCGCGTGCGAAATCGTTCCAGTGCTTGCGGCTGGAGACATACTCGCCGGCGCTGAGCGCCTTGCCGAACATGCCGAGGGCGCGCGTGTCCAGTTCGAAGTCGGCGTCCGATGCGCCGGTGGCGCGCTTGGCCTCGTCGATGTTGGCGGCGACCTGGCCGAAGTACATGTTGATGAAGCAGCGCGCCAGCGCCTGGCCGTCGACTTCGGGCTCGGCCTCCTCGACGTGATGCCCGAGCTGCTGCAACAGCTGCGCGGTATTGCGCACCGCCTCGACGCAAGCGGGATCGACCTCGGTGCCGAGCGGCGAGCGGGTGCAGAAGCCGATGCGCAGGCGCTCCGGCTCATGCCCGATCTCCTCGGCGAAAGAACGGTGCGGCCGGGCGATGACGAAGGGCGCGCCGATGTCGGCGCCGGCGATGGCATCGAGCATGCGCGCCGAATCGCGCACGCTGCGGGTCAGCACATGCTCGCTGGAAGCGCCGTCCCAGAATTCGCCGTGCAGCGGTCCCGGCGGCACCCGCCCACGCGAGGGACGCAGGCCGAACAGGCCGCAGTAAGAGGCCGGAATGCGGATCGAGCCGCCGCCGTCGGAAGCCCCGGCCATCGGCACGATGCCGGCCGCCACCGCCGCGGCCGCCCCGCCGGAAGAGCCGCCGGGGGAACGCGTCGGGTCCCAGGGATTGCGGGTGGCGCCCCACAGCGCGGTTTCGGTGAGCGCCTTCAGGGCGAACTCGGGAGTGGCGGTCTTGCCGAAGATCACCAGGCCGGCGCCGAGAAAACGGTTGACGATTTCCGCGTGCGCCGAGGGCGTCCAGTTGCGCAAGGCGCGGCTGCCGGAGGTGGTGGGCACCCCGGCATAATCCTGGGCGATATCCTTGATCAGGAACGGCACGCCGGCGAACGGCCCGCTCAGCGTCTCGCCGGCCCGCGCCCGCCCGATCTCCAGCATCGGAATATTGATGGCATTGAGCTTGGGATTGACCGCCTCGGCGCGGGCGATGGCCGCCTCCAGCAATTCGGCGGGCTTGACCTCGCCGCGCGCGACCAGCCCGGCCAGGCCGGTGGCATCGTAATCGCCATACTCCTTGAACATGCATTCCTCCGTTCTGTGTTCTTTTTTGCGGCGGAGCGGGGTCTGTCGATCACCGCGGCCGGCGCATTGAGGGACTAGTGTACGGTGCAAACGGTGTTCCCTACCGCGGCCCTGGCAAGCGCGCCTCAGGATGCGCCGTTGAGCGTCACCACCACCTCGCGCCGATGAGCCGAGCCGCGATGCTCCCACAGGTAAATGCCCTGCCAGGTGCCCAGCGCCAAGCGGCCGTCGCGCACCGGCACCGTCAGCTCATAGCCGGCGAACAGGTTGCGCACATGCGCCGGCATGTCGTCCGGGCCTTCCGTGTCGTGGCGGAACAACGCATCGCCGTCCGGCGCCAGGCGCTGCGCGAAACGCTCCAGGTCGCGACGCACTTCGGCGTCGGCATTCTCGGTGATGCACAGCGAAGCACTGGTGTGACGCAGGAACAGGTGGCACAGGCCGATGCGCAGGCCGGAACGCCGCAGCAGCGCCTCGACCTGCGCGGTCAGCTCATGGAAGCCGCGGCCGCGCGTGTCGGTGACGATCACATCCTGTTGCCACTGACTCATGCCGTCTCCAGCAGCGCGCGCAGCACGGCGCGGTCCAGTTGCGGATAGGGCAGCGGCTCCGCCGGCACGGCCGGCGGCGCTTGCAGATTCAGAGCCCACCAGCCCACATCATGCCAGGCGCCGTGCTTGTAGCCGACCTTGCGGTAGATCCCGACCGGCGCGAAGCCCAGCGACTGATGCAGGCCGACGCTGGCCGCATTGGGCAGGGAGATGCCGGCATAGGCATTGATGTAGCCCTGCAGCCGCAGCATGCCGAACAGCGCCTGGTAGAGGCGGCGTCCGATGCCGCGCCGGTGCACCGCCGCCGCGAGGTAGACCGCCACATCCACATCCCAGCGGTAGGCGGCGCGGCTGCGGTGCTCACCGGCATAGGCATAGCCGAGCACCTGCCCGCCCTGCTCCGCCAGCAGCCAGGGATAGCGCTCGCCGACGCTGGCGATGCGGCGGCTCATCTCCGCAGCGGCCGGAGGTTCGGTCTCGAAGGAGATGAGGGTATCGCGCACATAGGGCGCGTAGATCGCCGCGGTCGACGCAGCGTCGCCCGCGGTGGTTTCACGAAGCCGTACCGTGCCATCCATGTTTCACTCCCGCCGGAAATCGGGCAGCCAGATTGCTTGATGCAAAATGCAGTCCCTCCACGGCGATTGCCAGTCCGCTTCACGCGCCGCCGAGCGCAGCGTATAACTTGTCACATTTCGGGCGCCATTCCGGCCGGCAATCCAATGATTGCGCAAAATGCCGCCCATCATCCAGATCACGGACCCCGCATGACGACTTCCTGGAAACACCATTTCTCCCGCTTTCTCGGCGCCGGGCAATGGCTGCACGCGGCGGCACACAGCCATCACCCCTGGCCGGACGTGAGCTTCGAGGCGCAGCAGCAGGCCTGGCTCGACGCGGCGGAACTGATCGACGGTAAATGGGAGCTGATCTTCAATGAAGTGCTGCCGCAGGCGCAGGCGCACCTGGCCGGAAGGCTGAATCTGCCGTCGGCACGCACCCTGTGCTTCGCCGGCAACACCCATGAATTCCTGCTGCGCCTGCTGTCCTGCATCGAGCACCAGCCGGTGCGCGTGCTCAGCACCGACGGCGAGTTCCACAGCTTCTCGCGGCAGCTGCGCCGGCTCGAGCAGGCGGGCCTGGCCCAGGTGGAGCGCGTGGCCACCGAACCCTACGCCAGCTTCGGCGAGCGCTTCGCCGCCGCCGCGGCGCGCGGCGGCCACGACCTGGTCTATTTCAGCCAGTGTTTCTTCAACAGCGGGTTCCTGCTGCAGGATCTGGCCGCGCCGGTGCAGGCGGTGCGCGACGCGCGGACGCTGGTGGTGATCGACGGCTATCACGGTTTCATGGCGGTGCCCACCGACCTGTCGGCCATCGCCGGCCGCGCCTTCTACCTGGGCGGCGGCTACAAGTACGCCATGTCGGGCGAGGGCTGTGCCTTCCTGCACTGCCCGCCGGGCTACGCCGAACGCCCGGTCAATACCGGCTGGTTCGCCGGCTTCGGCGCGCTCAGCAGCGGCGCCGACGACATCCCCTACGGCGGCGACGGCCAGCGCTTCATGGGCGCCACCTACGATCCGGTGGGGCTATACCGCTTCAACGCGGTGATGGACTGGCTCGATGCGCACCACCTGACGCCGGCGCTGATTCATGCGCATGTGCAGGCGCTGCAGCAGCGCTTCCTCGCCGGACTGGGGCCGCTGCACCTGGATGCGCTCGACGCGCAGCGACTGCTGCCGCAAGCGGGGCTGCCGCGCGGCAACTTCCTCTGCTTCCGCCACCCGCGCGCGGGAGATTGCCATGCCCGCCTGCAACAGCAGAACGTCATCACCGACTACCGCGAGGACCGGCTGCGCATCGGCTTCGGCATTTATCACGATGCTGCTGACATCGACGAGTTATTGCGGCGTTGTGCCACCGCCCTGGCGAACGGCAGTTTCCAGTCGTAGGTCGGCTCAAGCGAAGCGGAGCCGACAGCAGCCCCAGCCGAATGTCGTGTCCGCTACGCTCGACCCGACCTACCGCTTATTTCAACAGTCCGGGCCAGGGATGGCCCGGTGCTTGTCAGGACGACATACTCCTCAGAACGGGATCCAGGTCTTCTTCTCGGTGTAGCTCAGGTAGCCAACATTGGCACCCGCGCGCAGACCGACGCCGGTACGGATCGGGGCCAGCGTGATGTTGTTGGCGCGCTGGTAATTGAGACCCACGCCGGCCACCAGATAGAGGCTGCCGTCCACGCCGGGGAAGCGCTGGAACAGATCGCGGGTCCAGTGCAGGTTGTAGACCAGGGTGAAGACCTTGGAAGCGTTGCCGCCGAAATCGAAACCGACCGAAGGGCCCTGCCAGTACACCTTCATCGAGCCGCCGCCCTTGTAGTAGAGCGTGCCTTCGCCATAGCGCAGGCCCACGATCACCGCGCCCGAGCCTTCGGTGCCGACAATGTAGGCATTGGGCCGGCCGTTCTCGGAAAAGGCCTTTTCGATGGCCTTGGCCAGCCCCTCCGAAGTGCCGCCGAAAAAGTTCTTCGCGGCATCCAGGGTTTCATCCTGGGTATAGGTTTGCGGCCCCACCTCGCCGTTCTGCGACGTCGCCTGACCCGCCGGAGCCTGTGGCACGGGCTGATTGGCCGGGGCATTCTGCTGGGCCGGGCCGCCCGGCTGCTCGCCGATCTGCGACGTCGGGGGATTGCCGCTGTCCTGCGCATTGGCCTGGGGCAGCACGGCCAACACTGCGGCGAACGCCACGGCCAAGCCGGTGCAGGCCACCAGGGCCTTCCGGTATTTCTGATTCATCAATTTTGTCTCCGGGGTCGCCAAAAAGGCGCTTATAAGACCCTACAAAGCGCCCCGGGTTCAACTGGCCCGCGCCAGCCGCGCGGCAGCGGAAAGCTAGATCCGAACCGCCTGCTGCGACTGCAGCGGCAGATTCAGGCGGCGGTAGATGAAGGCCAGCAGCCACAGCGGTCCGATCAGCAGGAACTGCAGATCTTTGAAGAAGGAGGGCTTGGCGCCTTCGATCTGATGACCGACGAACTGGCCGATCCAGGCCAGCACGAATACCGCCACCATCGCCGGCACATGCAGACGGCCGAGGCGGTGGAAGGAAAAATCGGCGCCCCAGTAGATCAGCGCCAGCACCGCGGCGGCGCCCAGTGCCAGCCGCCACGACAAGGCCAGGTAATAGGCCAGCGCCAGCAGCGCGGCGATGGAAGCGGCATTGACCAGGTCGTTGCCGGCCGGCACGGCGCGCAACAGGCCGAGCAGCGAAAGCACGATCGGCGGGATGCAGATCCAGTGCAGCGTCTTGTTGAGCGGATTGAGATGGCTCAGCGAGTATTCATCCAGCCATTGCGCGATCGGCTTCATGCCATCGACTCCAAAAATGAATCCAAAATATCGGGCAGTCCGCGGGGGTACGGGTTGCGCCGCGCAGTATGCTGGGGAATGATTGGGGGGGCGATAGTAAATCCGCCCCCCGTGCCGGCCCAGCAACAGGGCATTTTTTTGCCGGAGCGGCTGGAGACAGGCACCTTTCACCTGCGGCAATCACGGCGAGGTGCATGATTTTGCGCATGATTCATGGGTTAAAAGTGCTGAAACGGCAGCCGCTGCTCCGCAACGATCCCCGGCTCGCGCCGGAGGGATCGAGCAGCGGACCATTGCCGCTTCAGCCTGTGTGAGGAGAGCATGCAGGAATTGAAACCGTCCAGTCCCGCCGATACCGTGGACCACTACATCGGCCGCCTCTATCGTTCGGCCTTGAGTGTGCCGCCGGAAGGCTTCCGCGCCTGGGCACTGGGCGAGCTGCGTGAGGTGGTGGCGTTCGACGGCGCGCTGTGGGGCAGCGGCTCGCTGCCGCGCTGGCAATTTCATAATGTGGCAATGGTGGGCCTGCCGGAGGAATTTCCGCATACGCTGGAGCAGACCCACGACATCAACCCGATCCTGCCGCGCATCCTCGCCAACCTCGGCGCGCCGGTGGACATGCGCAGCGTCATGCCCGACGCGCGTTTCTTCCGCTCCGAGATTTACGAACAGTGCTTCAAGCGCTACGACATCACCCGCATTCTCAGCACCGCGCACCTCGATCCGCGCAGCGGCCTGTATTCCCTGCTGACGCTGTACCGCAAGGATCGCAAGCAGGTATTTTCCGAGCAGGACCGGCAGCGCCAGCAGCGCGCCACCTTTCACCTGTTCAACGCCGCCTCGCATGCCTTCTTCCTGCACCTGATGCGCACCCCCACCGACCGCCCGGCGGAAAGCGCGGCGGCGGCGATCGACCGCGAAGGGATGTTCCACGAGGCGCAGCCTCGCTTCCTGGAAATGCTGGAAAAATACTTTCCGGGGCGCACGCCCTACACCCTGCCCTTTCCGCTGCCGGCAAAGGGCGAAACCAACGTGGTCAACGGCCTGTGCATCCGCTGCGAACCGCTGGCGGACTTCAACTATGTCTTCATCTGGCCGGCGGGCGCCCTGGATCGCCTGACCCAGCGCGAACGCGAGATCGTCTACGCCGTGGCCCACGGCCTCAGCTTCAAGCAGGCGGCGCGGCGCATCGGCATCGCCCCCTCGACGGTCGCCAACCATCTCTACCGCATCTACCGCAAGCTGGGCGTGTGCAGCCGCAGCGAGCTGGCCGGACTGGTGTATCCGACAGCGCCGTAAGGCGAGAGGCGAGAGGCGAGAGGCGAGAAAAGTGTGAATTACGGCGGCGCAACGTCAGTTTCGTCTTTGCCGTTGCCTCTCCCCTCCCGCTTCCCACCGCTATGCTAGGCTTTTGGCCCATTCAGCACGGCCCCAGAAGCCCGCGAACCACCATGCGCAATCTCACTGCGGAAGAACTCAAGCCCCTGCTCGACCAGGGCCAGGTACGGCTGCTCGACGTGCGCCAGGCGGAGGAGCTGGAAATCGCGCAGATCGAGGGCGCGCTGCATATCCCCCTCAACGAGCTGCCCGGCCGGCTGGGTGAACTGGACCCGGCGCAACCCATCGTCGCCCTGTGCCATCACGGCGTACGCAGCGAAATGGCCGGTCGTCTGCTCGAACGCAACGGTTTTACCCATGTCGCGCATCTAAGTGGGGGGATCGACGCCTGGTCGGAGGCCATCGACCCCACCATTCCGCGTTATTAAGGGGCTTACATGCGTCGTTTTATGTTGGGGGCTTTGTCATTTTCCATACCGGCCATGGCCGGAGCCAACGGCCTGCTGGACGCCTATCACCTGGCCCAGCAGCAGGACCAGACCTTCCAGGCCGCCGAACACCAGCGCGACGCCAGCATCGAGGCCAAGCCGCAGGCCTGGTCGGTGCTGCTGCCCCAGGTGACCGGCAAGGGCGGCTTCGAGCGCGACCGCCTGCACGTACTGCAGGACGGCGGCCAATCGCTCGCCGCCGCCAGCCCCACCCCCAGCGCGGCGATCGCGTGGTACGGCACGAAGAGCTACTCGTTGGGCCTGTCGCAGACCATCTTCGACTGGTCGGCGTTCCAGACCGTGGCTCAGTCCGACAAGCAGGTGGCGGAGGCCCAGGCCACCTACCGCTCGGCCGAGCAGGGCCTGATCACGCGCACCGCCGCCGCCTACTTCGCGGTGCTCAGTGCCCAGGACACGCTGCGCGCCGATCTCGACGCGCAGACCTCGTTCAAGCAGCAGCTGGAGCAGGCGCAGAAGAAATTCGACGTCGGCCTGGCCGCCATCACCGACGTGCGCAATGCCCAGGCCTCGTACGACACCAGCACCGCCCTGGTCATTGCCGACCGCACCGCGACGGACAACGCCAGGCGCGCGCTGAGCCTGATCATCGGCCAGCCGGTGGACGCCATCGCCGATCTGCAGCCGGACATCCCGCTGGTGGCGCCGAACCCGGCCATCCCGGACGAATGGAGCAAGGCCTCGGGCCAGGACAACCCGGACCTGATGAGCGCCTTCTATGCCGCCGAAGTAGCCCGCAAGCAGGTGTCGATCTACCGCGGCAAGTATCTGCCCACGCTCGGCGCCACCGGCGCGCTGGCGCGCTCGGATGCGCATTCCATCTTCGGCAGCGACTCCCTCGACGACAACGTCGCCCTGACCCTGACCTGGAACATCTACCAGGGCGGCCTGGTCAGTTCGCAGGTGCGGCAGTCGGTCGCCACCTATCAGCAAACCCTGGCGCAGTACGAGCTGGAGCGCCGCACGGTGGCGCAGAACACGCTCAACGACTACGAGGGCGTGACCAGCGGCATCGCCGGCGTCAAGGCCAACAAGCAGGCGGTGATTTCCAACCAGACCAGCCTGGACGCAACCCTGGTGGGTCTCAGGGTCGGCACCCGCACGGAAATCGACGTACTCAACGCGCGGCAATTGCTGGCCGCGGCGCAGAAGAGCTACTACCAGTCGCGTTACGCCTATCTCAACAGCTTCCTGGCGCTGAAGCAGGATGCCGGACGCCTGGGGGAGAACGATCTGGCCGAAATCGACCAGATGGTGGCCGCCACGGCGACGCCGGGGCCGCCGCTGTCGTCCGAGGAAAGCACCATCCCCGACTCTTTGCCGGCGCCGCCGGCCTCGGCCGTACCGGTAAAGCCCTGACAGCGACCGCTGCGCCGGCCGCGCGAAAAAGCGGACGGCGCAGCGGATCTGCGCTTAAACAGTAAAAAGATTCAGGACTGCGCCGGATCCCGGTTCAGGCGGCCCACCCAGCGATACAGCGCGGCGACGGTCAGGGCGAAGGCGACCAGGCCGATCCACTGCGCCGCGTCGGCAAAGCTGTCACCCACCAGGGCCAGCGGCGTGGTGTTGCCGTGGCCGAAGAACACCACGACGGCGGCCAGCAGCACGCCGACCAGGCTTTCGCCGACGATCAGGCCGGAAGCGAGCAGCACACCGAGCTGCTTGGCGTTGTCGGCATTGGCCCTGCGCTCGACGCGTTTGTCGTAAGCCCAGCCGACGATGGCGCCGACCACGATCATCAGGGTCACCACCAGCGGCAGGTACATGCCCAGGCCCACCGCCAGCGGCGGGATGCGCAGGCGCCCGGCACGCGCCAGCAGGGCGTCGAGCACGATGACGCCGATGCCGATGGCGATGCCGCCCTCGATCAGGCTCCAGTCGAGCTGGCCTTCGATCACGCCCTTGGCCAGGGCCGAGATCAGCGCGGCCTGCGGCGCGGCCAGGGCGTTCTTCGGGTCGGCGCCGGGCACGCCGGCAAAGCCATAGGCCTGGTTGAGCAAGTCCAGCACCGGCGGGATCACCAGGGCGCCGGCGATCACGCCGATGACCAGGGCGACCTGCTGTTTCCACGGCGTAGCGTCGACCAGCTGGCCGGTTTTCAGGTCCTGCAGGTTGTTGTTGGCGATGGTGGCCACCGCGAACACCACCGAGGTGACGAACAGGGCGAAGGCCACCAGGGCCGGGCCGCCGCTGCCGCCGAGCAGGGGCTTGACCCAGAACACCAGCAGCAGGGCGGCGCCGATCACGGCCAGGATGCCGATGCCGGACAACGGGCTGTTGGAGGAGCCGATCAGCCCGGCCATGTAGCCGCACACCGCCGACACCAGGAAGCTCATCACCACCACGAAGATCACGCCGCCCAGCACCAGCGGCAGGGCGTGGTCGCCGATGCCGCCGGCGACGGCGAAGTGATTCAGCAGCCAGCCGATCGGCCCCAGGCAGGCCAGGGTGATGAGGCCGACGATGCCGATCGGGATGTCCTGCTCGGTGCGCGGCAGGCTGGCGCCCTGCCCGGCCTTGCGCACCCGCGAGGCGGCCATGGCCGAACGCAGGCCGCTGAGTACCGGCCCGACCAGCTTGATCAGGGTCCACACCGAGGCGATGCCGATGGTGCCGGCGCCGATGAAGCGCGCCTGATGGCGCCAGGCGTCCGCGGCGACGTCGGCCGCCGCTCCGGCCACCGGGTGGGCCACGGTCAGCCAGGGCATCAGGCCGCCCCAGGTAATGAGTGAACCGACCAGCATGGCGATGCCGACCGACAGGCCGACCAGGTGGCCGACGCCGAACAGGGCCAGCGACAGGCCGAAGTCGTAGCCGGTGACGGCGTTGGTGCCGCGGATGCGGAAGTAGTCGACGAAATCCGAGGCGAACACCTGGGTGGCTTCGATCACCGCGAACACCGCCGACACCACCGAGCCGACGACGACGGTGAGCAGTCCGGCCTTGCTCGCTTCGGCCGCCGCCGCGCTGTTGCCTTCGGTGCCGACGCCGACCTTGAGCACTTCGGCGCAGGCCACGCCTTCCGGATAGGGCAGATCGGAATTGGTGACCAGGGCGCGGCGCAGCGGGATCGAGTACATCACGCCGAGAATGCCGCCGAGGGCGCAGATCCAGAACGACACCCAGTAAGGGAAACCGCTCCACCAGCCGACCATGATCAGGCCCGGCAGCACGAAAATGATGGAGGACAGGGTGCCGGCCGCCGAGGCGACGGTCTGCACGATGTTGTTCTCCTGGATGGTGACGTTCTTGAAGTTGCGCAGGATCGCCATGGAGATCACCGCCGCCGGGATCGACGAGGTGAAGGTCAGGCCCGCGCGCAGGCCGAAATAGACGTTGGCGGCGGTGAAGATGAAGGTGATGAGCGCGCCCAGGATGAGGCCGCGGACGGTCAGTTCTGAGCGCGGTTCCGCGCCGGGCTGGTTGGTTGCAGACACCTAGTTTCTCCGAATGTTTGTTTTGTCGCGGTTCCGGTCCGGGGCTGCAATGCAAATCCCGGTCCCGCCCGCCGTATGGGCCGAGTATAGCGAGGCTCACCGGGAAAGCCGTACCATGCGGGCACTTGCGACGGCAGAGGGCCTGTCACCCGGCCGCATCGCACAACTATTGAGGACCCTACGGATGAGACTTTCCCGGCTTGCCGCCGCCCCAACCCTATTTTTGGCCTTGATCCAGCCCATGACCACCTTCGCCGCCACCGACGCAACGGCCAGCCGCCCCTTCACCGCGCACGACCTGGTGATGCTGGACCGCGTCTCCGACCCGCAAGCCTCGCCGGACGGCAAGACCGTGGCGTTCTCGCTGCGCGAGACCGATCTGGACGCCAACAAGGGCCTGCGCAGCATCTGGCGCCTGTCCCTGCGCGACAAGGACGCGCAGCCGGAGCGGCTCACCGCCAAGGGCAGCAACGCCGATACGCCGCGCTGGTCGCCGGACGGCAAGACCCTGTATTTCCTGTCCTCGCGCTCCGGCAGCATGCAGATCTGGCGCCTCGACGCCGGCCTGGGCGAGGCGCGCCAAGTCACCAGCCTGCCGCTGGACGTGAACAATTTTCTCATCGCGCCGGACGGCAAGCGCCTGGCGCTGTCGCTGGACGTGTTTCCCGACTGCGCCGATCTGGCCTGCAGCAAGAAGCGGCTGGACGACAAAGCCGCGACCAAGGCCAGCGGCATGGTCTATGACAAATTGTTCATCCGCCACTGGGATACCTGGGCGGACGGACGCCGCTCGCAGCTGTTCATCGCCGACCTGGACGATGCCGGCACGGTCAGCGCCGCGCCGCGCTGGATCAGTAAGGGCATCGACGGCGACATTCCCTCCAAGCCCATGGGCGACGAGTCCGAATACTGCTTCGCGCCGGACGGCAAGACGGTCTACTTCAGCGTGCGCATCGCCGGCAACAGCGAGCCCTGGTCGACCAATTTCGACATCTACGCGGTGCCCGCGTACGGCTCCGGTGCGCCGCACAACCTGACCGCGGACAATCCCGCCTGGGATTCCTACCCGGTGGTGTCGAAGGACGGCGCCAAGCTGTATTACCTGGCGATGAAGCGCCCGACTTTCGAGGCGGACCGCTTCGGCATCATGGAGCTGGACCTGGCCAGCGGCGCCAGGCGCGAGATCGACCCGGACTGGGACCGCTCCGCCGGCTCCATGCAGCTTTCCGCCGACGGCCGCAGCCTCTATGTCCTGGCCGACGACAACGGCGAGCATCCGCTGTTCAGCGTCGACATCCGCAGCGGCAAGGTGAAGAAGCTGGCCGGCGAAGGCAACGTCAGCGCCTACACCCTCGCCGGCGACAGCATCGTCTTCGCCCGCGACTCGCTGAAATCGCCCGCCGACCTGTACCGTCTCGACGGCGCCGACAAGGCCGCGCGCCTCACCGCGTTCAACACCGATCGGCTGAAGAACGTCGCCTTCGGCGATTATGAGGTCTTCCGGTTCAAGGGCTGGAACAACGACACGGTGCAGGGCTACGTGGTCAAGCCGGCCAATTACCAGCCCGGCAAAAAGTACCCGGTGGCCTTCCTCATCCACGGCGGCCCGCAGGGCTCCTGGCTCAACGACTTCCACTACCGCTGGAATCCGCAGACCTATGCCGGCGCCGGCTTCGCCGTCGTCGCCATCGATTTCCACGGCTCCACCGGTTACGGCCAGGCCTTCACCGACGCCATCTCCGGCCATTGGGGCGACCGGCCGCTGGAAGACCTGCAGAAGGGCTGGGCCGCGGCGCTGGCGAAGTATTCCTTCCTCGACGGCGATCGCGCCTGCGCCCTCGGCGCCAGCTACGGCGGCTACATGATCAACTGGATCGCCGGCAACTGGAGCGCCCCTTGGAAGTGCCTGGTCGCCCACGACGGCGTATTCGACAACCGCGCGATGGCCTACTCCACCGAGGAACTGTGGTTCGACGAATGGGAGAATCAGGGCACCCAGTGGCAGAAGCCGGAGAACTACGAGCGCTTCAACCCGGTCAACCACGTGGCCGACTGGAAAGTGCCGATGCTGGTGGTGCACAGCGCCGACGACTTCCGCATCCCGCTGGAACAGGGCATCAGCGCCTTCACCGTCCTGCAGCGCCGCGGCATCCCCAGCCAGATCCTGATCTTCCCGGACGAAAATCACTGGGTGATGAAGCCGCAGAACAGCCTGCAGTGGCATGACACGGTCGAAGCCTGGATCAAGAAGTGGACGTCGGCCAATTGAACTGACGACTCATCGTCGTAAAAAAAGGCCTCTCCCCGTTTTCCGGGGAGAGGCCTTTTCATTTGGGGACTCTACGCGAATCCAGCCCTCTACAAGTGATACGCGTTGGCAAAGCTCCAGATGATTCCGGTGGCATCCAGATTCTGCGTGGTCTTGCCGACCGACTGGGTGAGGCCGTTGGGCCAGGCGTGGCCGCCGTTGTCGACCGTGTACAGGCGCAGGTCGTTGCCGGCGGTGCAGCCGGTGTAGTCGGTGAGCTGCACCGTGGTGCCGTCATTCACCAGCGTCGGCAGCGTGGTCGCCACCGTACCGCCGCAATGCTGCTGGCCGACCCAGAAAGCCATGCTGGCAGCGGCGGAATCCACCCCTACCATGCCGCCGTCGTAGGGCACGATGTTGTCGGCGGTGCCGAGGATGTAGAGCTTAGGGCGCTGCACTGCCGGCTTGCAGTAGGCGGGGGAGCTGGTGATCACAGCACCGGCATCGATGCCAAACGCGGCAATCTGGTTCGACAACTCGCAGGCCAGGCGCTCGCTCATGAAGGCGCCGTCGGAATAACCGGCGGCGTAGACGCGGGTGGCGTCGACGCCCTGGGCAACCATGGCGGTGATCAGCGCGGAGATGAAATTGGTGTCGGTGGGCGGAGTCAGGGCCGGGTCATCGTTCCACTGACCGTTGATCGCCTGCGGCAGCACCACCCAGAATCCCTGGGTGGCGACAAATTTGGTGACCTCGGTGAGATTGGCCATCTGCACCGGCGTGGTATCCAGCGGATGCAGCAGGACCAGCAAAGCCGGCGGCGTCGCCGGGGCCGCGATGGGGCGCATGACGATGTAGCTGCGCGTGGTGCCGCCGACGCTCAGCGTCGCGCTGTAGGCGGTGGTGCCGGCGGCAACGGCGATATAGGCACCGCTCACCTCTGGCAGGGTGTAGGTCAGGGTGCCGCTGGTGGTGAGCATACCGTTGACCGGATTGACGGTCCCGGTGACCACCACATTCTTGCTTGCCGCCCCCGCTTGCGCCGCCACGGCCAGGCCGAGCAGCATTGCCGACACCAACTGGTATGTTTTCACCACGCTCTCCCGCAGATTTAGGAAGGATAACCACTTGACACAGGCTATCGAATGCGATGTATGGAAATCCACCGCGCAGGATGAACGGTGATTCAGGCGCGACAAAGCGTCTGCTGCGGCGCAGCATGAACGCGGCGGTACGACACGCCTTATCATCGGGAACACTGCAATCTTGGCCGCAGCGTGAACCACGCATGAACCCGAACCAGGTGAGCGAATTTCGCGACGACTATCGCCGCCGGCACATCGGGCGGCGCTATAGCGGCATCGCGCATTTCTGCTTCACCAGCCTGGCCTGCCTCGGCGCCGTGATGTTCTGCGCCAGCCGCCTGCACGGGGTGCAGTGGTGGGAATGGCTGACGGTGCCGGTGACTTTCCTGTTCGCCAACCTGGTCGAGCATGCCGGCCATCGCGGGCCGATGCACCATCCGCGCAAGGGCCTGGGTCTGATCTTCGAGCGCCACACCCGCCAGCATCATCGTTTTTTCACGCCGCAGCGGATGGAGTTCGAAGGCGTGCGCGACTTCAAGGCGGTGCTGTTTCCGCCGGTGCTGCTGCTGTTTTTCTTCGGCTGCTTTGCCCTGCCGGTGGGCGTCCCGCTGGCGCTGCTGACCACCGCCAACATCGGCTGGCTGTTCGCCGCCACCTCAATCGGCTATTTCCTCAACTACGAGTGGCTGCATTTCTCCTACCACACGCCCGAGGATTCATGGATCGCGCGGCTGCCGGGAGTGGCGCGGCTGCGGCGCCATCACACCCTGCATCACGACCATGAGCTGATGTCGCACTACAACTTCAATATCACCTACCCGATTACGGATTGGTTGCTGGGGACGTTGTACCGGCCGCAAGCCGGCGAGTCGAAGGCCGCGGCAGCAGACATGTAGGTTGGGGTGAGCGCAGCGAACCCCAACATTCCGCGGTCCGTGCAGACGTTGGAGTTCGCTGCGCTCACCCCAACCTACCGGCTGAACGACGCTTTCGCACGACCTCAGGCAGCGCAGCGTCAACAGGTTTGCGCAGAGCCGTCGCCCAGCTCGCGGCCCACTGGTTGACCGGATCGAACAGTTGCAGCAACTCGTTGCCGCGATCACTGAGCCGGTAGCCTTCGCCGCCGGTCTCGACGATCAGCGCCTCGCGCAGCTCGGCCAGTCGCGTATTGAGCACCGAGGGCGATATGCCGCAGCGCGATTGCAGCGCGCGGAACACCAGCGGCCCTTCGCGCAGCTCCCAGATCACCCGCAGCGCCCAACGCCGCCCGAGCAGGTCGAGCAGGGCCATGATCGGGCGGCCGCTGCTGGAGCCGCGCACCTGGACTCCGGGAAGCGGCGATCGCGAAGGTTTCTGCTTGCTCATGGTTGCGCTACAAATTCCGAAGCACTATGCTTCGATTATCGTAGCATAGGAAACCGCCATGACGACGCCGCGCATTCCACTGGTCGAACCGCCCTATCCGGAGGCCATGCAGCAGGATTTCGACCGCGTCATGCGCGGCCTGCCGCCGCTCAACATCTTCCGCACCGTGGCGCACAATCCGCGCGTGCTGTCGCGCATGGTGGCGGGCGGACTGCTCGACAAGGGCAGCATCAGCCTGCGCCAGCGCGAGCTGGTGATCCTGCGCACCTGCGCGCTGTGCCGCGCCGAATACGAATGGGGCGTGCATGTCGCCGCCTATGGCGCCAAGGCTCAGTTCACGCCCGAACAGGTGGCGGCGACGGTGCATGGCGATGCCGGCTCGCCGCTGTGGAGCCGCGAGGAGCAGCTGTTGATTGCCCTGTGCGATTCGCTGCAACGGCGGCAGGATGTCGACGATGCACTGTGGTCCGAACTCGGTGCCGCCTACAGCGAGGCGCAACTGATCGAGCTGCTGATGCTCGCCGGCTTCTACCAGATGGTGTCCTGTGTGGTGAACGCCATTCGCATCGAGCATCAGGCCGGCACACCTTTTTTTCCGGCCAAGGCCCAGGCCTAGGGATCGCGTCGAGCCATTTGCGCCCGCGGATATTTGCTGCAGCGCTCCGCACCAGCGACCGAGCCGAACGGGCAGTTGCCGCTGGCCGCCACCTGCACCGGCGGCCGCAGCACATCGGCCATGCTTTTTGCCGCGGTGATCGCCGCGTAGAGCAACAGGGCAACGGTGGCGCCGACGATCACGGCATCGCGCAGGTTTTTCACGATCCCAGCCCCTGTGCATGAACCATCCGCAAGCGGCATTCACTCATGCAGAAGCCGCAGGCGGCTTTGCACCACAATCCCTTGAGCTGTTCCATTGCACATCCCCTGCATCGCCAGCATCACCCCGGCGGAGCGAGACACTTCGGCGTCGACGGATGTCGTCGCCTGAACGATGTCAAGGTGACTCTAGGAGGAGCAGCGGCCGGGTACTGCGCCTTGCGTCACGCGAATGGCGCGCCCGCAAAGCGGAATGTGACGGACTTCAACAAACACGGGCCCGTCGAAGCAGCTAGGAACGCGCGCGCTCGATGATGCCGGTGGTGGAATAGCCGGCATAGAAATCCAGGATCACCACCTGGCCGCCGTTGGCGGTGACTTCCGCGTAGCCGGCGACCTGCTGCGGCTTGTAGTCGCCGCCCTTGACCAGCAGGTCCGGCAACACGCTCCCGACCAGGCGTTGCGGCGTGTCTTCGGCGAACGGCACCACCCAGTCGACACATTTCAGCGCGGCCAGCATGCGCATGCGGTCGGCGACCTTGTTCAGCGGCCGCGTCGGGCCCTTCAGGCGCTTGACCGAAGCGTCGTCGTTGACGGCGACGATCAGCACATCGCCGAGCTTGCGCGCCGCTTCCAGGTAGCGCACATGCCCGACATGCA
>Ga0302314_10001566_pt1 | contig 42808 bp, 24 predicted proteins | sample III_Palsa_N2_3_FD_200533 | JGI IMG/M metagenome (GOLD analysis project Ga0302314, IMG submission 200533) | Peat permafrost microbial communities from Stordalen Mire near Abisko, Sweden - III_Palsa_N2_3 | ecosystem: Environmental > Terrestrial > Soil > Palsa > Peat permafrost | place: Sweden... | reverse complement strand
CGCGACAATATGGTTGAACTCGTGCTGCAGGAATTCCATCGGGGCGGCCTCGTCAGTCAAGCGCGGCAGTTTACCAAGCCTTAGCCCCACGGATGCCCCCGCCATCCACTCTGCAGCGATCAAATGCTGGCGCAAAGTCGACAACGATTGACCCGAAGCCCCGCTCCCCGTATATTTGCGCGCTCTCGGCGGGCGATTAGCTCAGCGGTAGAGCACTGCCTTCACACGGCAGGTGTCGCAAGTTCGATCCTTGCATCGCCCACCACTCGCATCAAAAAAAGACCTGGCCATGCCGGGTTTTTTTTGGCCTTTTTGCAGGCCGCGATGACGTGCCGGAATGCTGATAAAAGCATGCAAGTGGTTGATGCGTCAAGGCGACGCCGTGCGACGTCGCCGCAGCTGATCGGTCCATGAGGCCAATGATTCCGGGGTACAAAAACCACCAGCGCGGGACTAGCCGCGCGTCATGGTTTGGCCGGGCATTTGCCGGTATCGGGCCGTCTTGCGTTGCCGCTCGCGATCGGTCTGTCAGACGCTTTTTGTTCGGCCTGCCCGACCGACAACGTCACGGCGCCGGTGTCGACCATGCTCTGGGGAGCGCACGGTAGGCCGCGCCGACCGAGGGCGACCCCGCGTCGTCGTCATGGCGTCGTGCACGCGCCGCCGCGTGCCGATCGCCGAGCCGTCCTGAGGCGTGTGGGTGGGAGAAAAACGGGCATCGGGTCAAAAAAATGTTGCCGCTCGCGATCGGTCTATCAGACGCTTTTCGTTCGGCCTGCGCGGCCGACGACGTCACGGTGCGTATGCCGATCAAACCCGCCACCGACTCCACACGCGAGCCGGCCGACGGGAATGTTCCGACTCCGGCCAGACAGACTGCTCTCGGTTTTGAGCATGCTCCAAGTACGTCCGCTCTTGATGGGAAGCGATTTCAGTTCGGTGGCCTAGCACAGCGCCTCCGATCCAGTTGCGCCGCCGTATCTGCGGCCACTCGCTTAATAGAGCCTGCTTGGCCTTAAGCCTCTGTTGATCAACACAGGATAAGTGCGCCCGCCGAGCGCGCTGCCGCCTTGAAACACGACAAATCAGACGGCGAAATCGCCCAACGATGCGGCGTGTATCTGTCGTCAAGTGGAAGGCGACGACGAACACGATGGCTAGCGTCACAAACGCTGGATGATCAGACCATCCCTAACGCTTATGTCTTGAAGATTCCGTAGTCTAAGTGCCGAGAGCCTGGTGAGCGCACCCGATAACGCTTCGGTGTAGCAGCACCGTACTCCAGCCTGGGACGCCCACCGGCCTCACGTCCTTCGCCCGAACAGTTGCGCGAGGAAAACTCGCACCGATAAGCGTGGGCAGGCCGTGAGTGGCTCTCGGCATTTCCTACTTTAACGGAGTTTGGTCATGACGGCAGTGGGCATTGATGTGGGTAAGGCGGCGCTGGATGTGGCGATTTTCGGCGAGTCAAAAGTGCACCGGTTTGCTAACACGCCGGCGGGCATCGGCCGACTGATTCGGTTGTTGCAGGATCGCCAGGACGTTCGCATCGTGGTGGAAGCCACCGGCGGTTACGAAGAGGCGGTGCTGGCGGCGTGTGCCGAGTCCGGGCTTTGGATTGCCCGGGTCAATCCACGACAGGCCCGTCACTTCGCACGAGCGATCGGACAACTGGCCAAGACCGACAACCTCGACGCACGAATGCTGGCGGAGATGGTGCATGCGTTCCATGCACGGCTGCGCGCTCATGTGCCCTTGGAGCCCTGGCAGGCCGAGCTTCGCGGCTGGTTGCGTCGCCGTCATCAGATCCTTGAGGCCATCCAGCGCACCCGCCAGCAATGGGCGATGACGCTGCCAGCGATCCGGCCGCTCATGAAGAAGACTCTCATCGCGTTACAGCGTGAGCAAAGACTGGTCGATGCCGCCATGAAGCAGTTGCTCCAAGCTCATGCGACCCCGGCCATGCGTTCGTCTAAAGGATTGGGCCCGATGTTCCAGGCCAGTGTTTTGGCGTTACTCCCAGAGTTGGGTCAATTGCGGCGACAACAGATTGCCAAGCTGGTCGGCGTCGCACCGCTGAACCGCGACAGCGGCCAGAGTCAGGGTAAGCGACGGATCTACGGTGGCCGCGCTGAGGTGCGCGTGGCGCTGTACATGGCGACGTTGTCGGCGGTGCGCTGGGAGCCGGCCATGAAGGCGCATTACCAGCAGTTGCGAGCACGCGGAAAGGTCGCCAAGGTTGCCTTGGTTGCATGCATGCGCAAGTTGCTGACGATCGTCAATGCGAGGCGGCGAGACGAACTACGCATGGAGGCTGCGATGGTCATTTGAAGACCCAGTCACAAGACAGTTGCTGGAGTTAAGCGGCGGCGAAGCCGTCCGCCTTGAACGAGTAAAAAGAGACTTCCTCCCCTTTCGGCCTCGAGGGCCATGATGGTGTTGCGAAACAACCGTCAGCAGAAGAGGAAGTCTCCATGAGCACTATAACCATCGGCGTGGATTTGGCGAAGAGCGTTTTTTCAGTGTGCGAAGTGGATGGTACGGGGCATGTGTTGCGCCGGCTGGATCTCAAGCGCGACGCCTTTGCCATCTGGTTGGCGCAGTTGCCGGCGGGCACCGTGGTGGCGATGGAAGCCTGCAGCGGCGCGCATTACTGGGCGCGGCGATGTCTGGAGTATGGGCTGCAACCCCGGCTGATGGCGGCGCAGTTCGTCAAACCATTTCGCAAAAGCCAAGTCAGCAAGAACGACCGCAACGACGCCGAAGCGATCGCCACCGCGGCCCGTCAGGGCAACATGCGCTTCGTGCCGGTGAAGGACGTCGATCAGCAGGCGCGACTAGCGTGGCATCGGGTACGTGAGGGCTACAAGATCGAATCGTTGGCGATCGGCAACCGCTTGCGCGGGCTGCTGGTCGAGTTCGGCATCGTCGTGGCACCGGGCGATTCGGCCTTGCGGCAGGCGCTGGCCGACCTGGACAAGCAGACGACGCTGCCGGGCGAGTTCAAGGAACTGCTCCGTGATCTGGAAGCGCATTGGGCCCAAGTACGCGTGGCCTTCGACGCGTGCGATGCACGCATCGACGTGCACGCGCGCGAGGACGAGCGTTGTGTGCGCCTGCGCGCGATCATCGGTGTCGGGCCGATCACCGCCGATGCCATAGTCGCCAGCGTCGGCGCGACGCAGGAATTTAGGAATGGGCGGCAACTCGCTGCCTGGCTGGGTTTGGTCCCGACCCAGCACTCCAGCGGCGGCCACGCCCGGCTGGGCGCGATCAGTTGTCGCGGTGACGCGTACCTGCGCACCTTGCTGATCCAGGGCGCACGCAGCAGCCTGCAACGCGCCAAAGCGGTCAGTGTGGAGAAGTCCACGCCCGAGCAGATCTGGATCCGGCAGCTATCGTGCCGAATGTGTTTCGGCAAAGTGCTGGTGGCCATTGCCAACAAACACGCCCGGCAGCTGTGGGCGATGCTGGCGCACAAAGAAAACTACGATGCCGACGCATGGCTGAAGCACCCGATGGTGCAGCGCCCGGCCGGCAAACATGCCATCACGGTTGCCGCGATGGCATGAAAAGGTTCCACGTCAGTGCGAAACGGTAACAACGGGTCAGACCCACCCGGCGAGAACCTGACTAACTATTCGGACGTCTCAACGTGTTTCGGTTGATCCCCGAACACCGACGACACCGATGAACGAACGAGGTCGCCGGGCGCGGTTTATACCTTGGTCCGCGCCAGCAGCAGGTGCCACAAGACCGATTACGGAAATGCAGTCTGACAACGTTCAACGCCAAAGCACTGACACGCACAACGCAACACAGAGGACAACACGATGACTAGCATCGGCCCGAAAGCTCAGGGCACAAGCATCAAGCGCGCGGAGTTGACGGGAAGTCTCTTACGGAAATGTTAGGCACGTGACGCTTGCCATGCTGTTAGCCACGCCTCGAAGCTTGGATGTTGCATACGACACTCTTTGACCATGGCGAGTGGATCAAGTGGCTGCTCTATTCCGAAGCTCGACTTGAGCCAGTCTCGGAATTCGCCAAGTCTTGGCGCCGGTGGCTGCGCCTGCTGTACTTTGCCCCAGCTGATCTCAAAGCCTAATTCGTCAGCGCCGAGCGCCAGAAGAGACAGAAATTGAGGAAGGTTGCTCGCAATAACGCTGCTGTCGGTGCCTTCGGAGCCAAGGAAGACTACTGGAGCATTTTCCATTGTGCGGCCAGAGTAAAGCCATAGCGCATATAGCGAGCCGTCCGGGCCGTACCCGAAAACAACAAATTGCTCTGCCGCGACTTTGTCACCACCTAACCACGACGCTTTCCCGTACCCGATGTTGCCGGAGTCGGCATCGTCGTTACGCTGCCACGCAAACCTTTTTATCCGGGGCGCTATGTCTTATCCACCACAATCCGCAGGGATATCCGGACCCCTGCCGTCGGCACCTGTTCCCCGCTTGTTCGACGAAGTTCGTCGGCACATGCGCGTCAACCTGAGCGTTCATCGGGCAGCGATGCACGGCGCGTTTAAGGCCAAGCGCGAGCTGTTGATCCACAACATTCATGTGAGCCTCAATGTGCAACGGCTGGATGATTTGGCGTGGACGATTCAAGATATCGCGGCCCGAGGGCAACGTCTGGCAGACGTCGCGGCCGGTCTGTCTCCAGAGTCGACGTCTTAAGAGCCGGGTTGGCAAGGGCCTTCGCTTGACAGTCAAGATGGTGCCGAGTAAAAAAGCTCATAAATGAGCCATTATCGGCTTAATAGATCATATAAGAGCCATGCGACGCCAAGAATCTGCATTCGCCGCCCCCTCTGTCGAGGCGGCTGGACACCATCTGGGAGCCCTTGTGCGGGAGGCACGCCTTGCGCGCCAATGGACCCTGGCCGAGCTGGCGGAGCGCTCCCGGATCAGCACCGCAACGCTCAAGAGGGTCGAGGGAGGCGCACTGTCGGCCTCGCTCGGCGCGTGGCTGGCAGTGCTCGAGCGCGTCGGCCTGCTGTCGCGTTTGACAGAGCTTCGCGATCCGACCTCCAAGGCTCTACTCGACGAGACTCGAACCAAGCGTTCGCGCCGCAAGTTGACCACGCCGGATCTGGACTTCTAAGCGATGCCCGAGCGCACTGTATTTATCCACCTGCCAGGAGAAACCGAGGCCGTACCCGCTGGCCGGCTGACCATGGTCGAGCAGGGACTTCAAGTGCAGGCCTCGCGGTTCGCCTATGGACGCAGATACCTGCAGCGCGCCAACGCCGTACCGGTGGACCCCGTCGCCTTGTCGCTGGCCGAGGGACGCACAGGCGCTGAGCTGGTGCCCACCAGAGGGCTGGCATTGTTTGGAGCGCTTCGTGACGCTACCCCAGACGCCTGGGGACGCCGCGTCATCGAGAACCGGCTTAGAGCGCCACCCAACGGCCTGCCGGAATCAACCTATCTGGATCATGCCGGCCCGCACCGCGCAGGCGCGTTGGATGTACGGTCGACGCCGACCAGCATGCTGGCCGACGGGGTGCTGCCGTCGGTGCTGGATCTAGGCCACCTGCTCGATGCCGCGGCACGCATCGAGGAAGGCGAGCCGGTGCCAGCGCACTTGGAGATGTTCTTTGCCGGTGGCCCTTCGGTCGGCGGTGCGCGGCCCAAGGCGGTGGTCAGTTTCGATGGTGGCGAGTGGATTGCAAAATTCCCGTCCACCAGCGACCGCTTCAATGTACCGCTCATCGAACATGCCACGCTCGAGCTTGCACGCGAAGCCGGCCTCGACGTGCCGCGAACCCGCATGCAGGCCCTGGCCGATGGCCGGCAGGCAATGCTGATCGAACGCTTCGACCGCGTACCGCTTCCCGGCGGTCTCGGCCGCCGACACATGATAAGTGCCCTGACTTTACTTGGGCTACACGAACAGGATTCGCCCGACTCCAGCTATGCGGCGATGGCCGACGCGCTCGGCCAGCATGGCGTGGGTGGCTGCATCGCGCGTGATCGTAGCGAGCTGTATGCGCGCATGGTGTTCAACATCCTGGTAACCAACGACGATGACCACCTTCGCAATCATGCCTTCCTCTACGATGCACAGGCAGCGGGCTGGCGTCTGAGCCCATTGTACGACGTGGTGCCAAAGCCTCAAGCAGCACACGAACGTATGCTGCATCTTTCGGTCGGACCGCAGGGCCGACTAGCCCGTTTGGACAATGCCCTGGAGGGTGCAGGGCGTTTCGGTCTGCTGCCTCCGGACGCCGCCAAGATTATTGATCGCGTGGTACGGGCGGTCCGGAGCTGGCGGGTGACCTTCGAACGATGGGGCACTTCAGCACGCGAATGCGACCGAGTGGCGACAGCGTTCCGGCGGGCGACCGATATCGGCATGCGAGATGTGGAGCGGCACCTTTAAACCGGTGAATTTAGCAAGCCACAGGAGAAAGCCGGCAGCTGCTGATCGTGGCCGAACCGATGCACCAAGGGGCCGCGGATTTCCGCGCGACGACCTTCCCGGCAAGGACACCAGGCTTTGAGACAGGGATCCTCGATTTCCTCGCCATGCCGAGGAAACTAGGGGTGGTCTAATGATCCAGCGTACGTGGCGGCGCCCTACGTGTCGTCATTGACTCACGCCCTACGACAGAAATAGGCCGCATCACGGGGCCATGTCGTACCCTCCATTGCCGTGTCTCATCGCAGCGGCGCTCTGTGAGCTGGTCGCGCCAGTTCACGCCCTTCCCGGTCTGGCAGCCGCCTCTATTCACAGCTCGCCACCGCATCGTGCGAGCGCAGCAGCGCGCTGAAGGCCGAGCCGTCCTGACGCGTCAGGTTGGGCACGTAACGGGAGTAGCGCTGAAATAGCATCTGCGTATCGCGGTGCCCGAGCTGGCGACGGATGAACTCGGCGTTCTCGCCGGCGGCGAGCATCAACGTGGCATAGGTATGACGCGTCTGATACGCGCGTCGACGCGACAGGCCCAGCTGGTCGAGCACCGGGTACCACACGCGTCGCGTGACGTTGCGACGATTGAGCGCCGTGCCGGTGCGCGAGCAGAACACCAAGTCGCCGGCCGACCGGGTACGGCAGTATTGCCGTCGAAGGGCGTCGACGGCCGGCGGCGCGAGCACGACGTCACGCCGTCCGGCTTGCGTCTTGGGCGTTTCCCACGCCCCGTCCACCCAACTGCGCCGCACGACGAGCAACGCGTCGTCCAGGTAGACGCTATCCCAGCACAACCCATCGATCTCGCCGGTGCGCAGCCCTGTATAAAAGCGCGTGGCGAAGTAGTCATCCCACGGCGGCGCGAGCGCGTCGAGAATCTGCGTCATCTGCGGCAAGGTGAAGGGATCGATCTCGGCATCGACCACGCGCAGCGCACTCACCATGACTCCGGGGTTGGGATAGTCGTAGCGTTGGGCGCCTTCGCGCAGGACCGCCAGAAGGATGAACATCACCTTGTTGACCCGTGCGGGCGACGGGCGCCGCGCATGCGCGTGCATCCAAGCGCGAAACGCGAGCAGGTCCGCCCGGTCAACCGCATCCAGCGACCGCGCGCCCAGCGAGGGCAGTATCCAGAAACGCAAGCAACCGTCGACGGTCCGTTGATGGGATGGCTTCCACTGCGGGGTGTTTTCCCGCTGCCAGATCGCAGCAAAGTCATGCAGGGTTGGTACGCCTTCGACACGTGCGGCAGGTGTCCAGATGGGAGGTGGGGTCATCGCGATCTCCGGTAGCGCTGGCATCGGCCAGCCCTGCGTTCGTAACGCATCTGCGGATTGACGCAAGCGGGTCGCCACGGGAAATCACGGGCGGGTCTTCACCGGCAAGGTGTGGATCGGGGCGGTATCCGTCCACGCCGGACGGATAGGTCCGGGTCGCGTCAAGAAAGCCGGCGGAAGTGCGAAACAAGGCATTTTCGAAAAATATGCTCGACAGACACTCCTGAGAGGGGGTCTGTCGGGCATAGAGCGCTTCAAAACCCGGAGCAAACTTTCTTCACCGCTCCTCGGATTGAAAAAATGCTACGCCTTCCCAAAAAAGAGATCGTCTTCCGGCTTCTACCGCTCTCGACGTTCGCAGCACCTGCCACCAGCACGGTGGAAATCGGCCAAGTGAATAAAACTCCTCTCGCGCTTCCTGGCGATCCGACGCGTCGCGTGATGCCGGGATTGGTGGTGGCGACCGGCGCACCGCCTTTCATTCTCGTTGCTGGCTTCGATCAGTGGCACTCCGCAAGGGCTGCCGTACAGAAGGATTGTCCGGCGCGGGCGATCCTTCTTGCCACTGTAATTGTGTCTCCAGAGATCGCGAAGGACTCCACGATCCCCTGGCCCCTCTGGGAGATCGCCCTTTCGGTTATGGACGCCAGTCGACGTCAGGCCTATCTCGCCAAGCTACTGGAGAGTAACGACACCTCTGTGATGGCGCCGCGTCTCGCCGCGGCAAAGGGTTACCCCAACCCGCCCCCGGCAGCGCGCCCCCATCGAGAACTGCAAAAACTATTTGGACTTTCGCCCCGCTCGGTCGGGCGTGCATTCGCCCAGACCAACAAATCGCGGTCGCAACGCCCAACGTCGCGCAAATCCAACAAAGGCTCTTCCGATGAGTGACCTTGATCCAACCTCTCAGTCCGTGCTAGACGAACTCGTCGCCATGACGGGCAGCACCTGGTCGGCGCTCACGGATTTTCCGGCGCGCGGCGCCCTGGTCATAAACCTCGTAGATTTGGTGCCTCGGCTTGAGCACATCACATCCGTGGCGGAACGCCGAGAGGCGTGGTGGGCCCTCGTCCTCGAGAGCGGTGAGGCCGGGTCGTCGGTGCTCGACGATCTTCACGCCTTCGGCCACGCACTTCAGACAAGCGCCAGCGCACGCTCACGGGGCAGCCATCTCTCGTGGCACGGTTGGCTGGGCGCGGCGACGGCGCTCGCGAGCGCCGTCGCCCATCCGCAGACGCACGTCGACACCGAAGTGCACCAGGCCCTGCTCGCCGCGGCCCTGTCGTGGCGAGCGAAGCAATCGGAGTCTGTGGCTCGAAGCCTCTCCTACCGAGTCGGGCTGCATCTGCGACAACTGACCGAGCGCGGTCAAAGTGAGCCGTCCTACGGGGGACCGGACGATCTGGCCACCCTGTCGACCTTCGCGGCCATCGCGGAGCGGCTGCCCAGGGGAGCGGTGCGCGACACGCGCCCGGATGGACAGATCTTTCGCAGTACCACGAGCGCGCACCATAACGCGCTGGTTGCGCTCGGCGCAATCTGGCAGGAACGCCATGGACAGGGCCGCGATCAGCTGCGCGGCGTAGCAAAGCGGGGCGCCGGAACGCGGGGCGAAAATGGTTCGAGCCTCCTCTATGAATATGCGGCGCAGACATCGGAAGATCTGTTCGACGCGTCGTTGCCCGACACCCGCGACGAGCCATCGCCGTCACGCACGATCACGCACGGACCGGCCATCGCCGCCCACGTGCTGGACGACGACCTTAAAGAGTTGACGCTACGGGCGGCCCAGGATTGGGCCTCAGTCACGCCGAGCCACGACGCGTTGCCCGACCGCGTGCAGCAATGGCACCACGCGTCCGTCCGGATCGAGGAGCGTGTCGCCGAAAATGCTGCGTCGCCCGAACGCCGCCAGGCGCTCAGCCGGGCCATCCATCAAACGCTCGCCACGAACCTCTTGCCCTCGTTGGAGGATGAGGCACTGTTACTGTTGGAAGGCCAAGATGGGGGACGTGCCCAGCGAGCCGCGCTGGGGTCAGCCCCGATCTGGTGGCAGGAGCTCGCGTCGCTGTCCGATGCCAACCTCGACCAGGCGGGGGACGCGACTGCGTCCCTGAGTCACCACGATGCGGCCAAGGAGCGCCTCGGTCTTATCCTCTGCAGTGTCGCTGGTGTTCCATTGCGCGGGCTGGGGGAAACCGGACTGTGCAATCCGAACAACAGCACGAAGCCGGGCCTGCGCATCGTGCGCAACGCAACCGGCATGCACGCCACGATGCTTTGGCGGCTTGAGGTGGACCATGACCCGTTCACCCCCGATCAGTGTGATCCGACCCTGACCCACAAGGCGTCGCCCTACGTCGAACTGCCCCTGCTTCCCGCCATTGCGGTCCGCGTGGCCGAACTATGGGAGGTTCTTGGCGCGCACTGGCAAGACCATGGCGAGGGACGCGGTACACTCACCGCGCCCCGGAAGCCGTCGCTCGGGCTCACGTCGGCGCTGCGCTCGCTCGCCGAACGCATTGGAAAACGCCATCGCGGCCGGCGTGCGGCCGCCGAACAGGCCAACGGATTTTATCTGGCGGCGCTCGCGCGCGAAGGCACCGTAGACCCGGCACTGGCCTACGCCCTGGGTCCAACACTTCTTCGTCGCCATCCACCCGTGGCGTCGGTATATACCAACGTGCCCCTGAGCCACCTTGCCGCGATCTACCTTCGTACCCAGGCGTGTGCGTGGCAAGCTCTGTGCGGCGAAAGGGAGTTGGTGGAGCCGTCAGTGAATGCGCCGGAGCCGCGCGTCGGTTCGCAGCGCTGTCTGACGACGCCCGCGGTGTGCGAGGCGCATCGTGTCCTGGAGCGTGCGGCCCGCCGCGGTCGGCGCTGCGACGCGACCTCGGAGCAGGAGGTCGCCGAAGCCCTCAACGCGCAGGTTCGCCTCGTCGTCTTCCGTCTCATGGTTTCGCGCGGTCTGCGCGCCCGCCAAACCGCGTGGCTAGACCCGTATGCCCTGCAGCGCGGCCTTAAGTTCTGGACGTTTATCGATAAGGGCCACTACCGTCGCAGCCTCCCGCTGGATGCGGTCGATCATCAGGATATCGAACAGCTCGCCCAGATGTTGGGCTGGGCTGCACGCCATCCGAGGCTGGGGGACGTGGGCGTGCAACTGCAAGATGCGGTTGACGCTCTGGATCACGCCGCCCGGCGACACGCCTCGCGCCATCGGGTAGGCCCCCTGGGGCAGTTGCAGCTCGTCCACCGCCATTGGGTCTGGCGGCCCTTATCCATGCACGATCTGACCACGGCGTTACATCGCCTTGGTGTTCGCATCGCGCTGGCAGGCATACGCCATTCGGCGCGCTCGGTGCTGGTCCTGGCCAATCACGCGGCTGCGCCCATCGATAGCTTATTCGGCCATTTTGGATGGGGCGCGGAGGATTTTCGGCCGTGTCGACACCATAGCGGCCCCCTCCTGACCGAGTCGGTCATGCCCTTGATTCACACCCTACGTTCCACCTTCGGATTGCCTACCGATGTCACGCGCTGATTGGGTGCTGGAGCAGCTCGGCGACCTGCGCGATCAAGCCGGTGTACGAGCGTTGGCAGAAGAGATGCTCGCCTTTTTTGATGACGCCGTGGCAGGTCGGTTACGGTTCACCGCCGAGGTGCTGCGCAAAAAAGAAGCGGTCCTGCGTCACCCGTACCGGACGATCTCTCGCCAGACTGCCCGTCTGATGTGGATGGCGGCGCGCGAACTGGCCGTCCCCGAGCGTTACGCGGGCATCGCTGCCTTGGGTCCGATCCGTGACGTGTTCCCCGAACCGAGCCCACTGACCCCAGCGATGCAACGCGGCGCTGCCAGGGCGGATGCGCTGGAAGCGGGTTATTTCGCGTGGCGCGTAACGATCAAGGAAGCGCTGCCTGCGCACGAGGCGGCAGGAGAAATCCTTTTGTTGTGCGTGCTCAGGGGCGGCCTCTTGGATGAAAGCACCCTGGACGCGCTTGGCCATCAGCCATTACCACGCTGGCAATGGACCTGCGTGACGGGTGAAGAGCCGTTGGACCAACCCTGGCACGGTATCCCTGCCGAAGCCGCGCTGGCGGCGTCTTATTTTGCGCAATTGCACCCCACACACAGCACCTTGCTGGGGCCAAACGATCGGGTCGCCCACGTCATCGATGCCGTGTTGAAAAAATGCTGGCCGGGCGAACCCCCTTCACTGGCCGTGTTCCTTGGCTGGGCGCGTGACCGACTGCGTCGGGACGCACCGGATTGGATCGTACGACTCAACATCGGCGACCTGCACGACGTGCCGGCGCAAAGCGGATCGCTTTTTCGGCTGATTACCGATTGGCCATTACTGACGCCGCCGCCAACGACCCCATCGACTGAGGTGCCAGCAGCCATCGACTTTCCGGTCGTCGAGCCTCCTTCAGGCCTCCCTTCCTGGATCACTAGCAAGAACTACCTTGATGATCTGCGCGGTCGCCTCAAGCGATGCCCCGATTCGCGCAGCGCGCTTGCCGAAGTGACGCAATCGATCGACGCCGCGCCCGATCCGTTATGCGGCATGGTCGTGGCCCTGGCGCAGAGCTGGCTCCGCGCGAAAACGCCCCCGAAACCCGGGTCGGTGGTGCGCTACCTGTCGTCGCTGCGCAAGCTCCCGGAGGCCGCGGCGGTGCAGTCGCCGTTTGTGTCGCACGACGGCGAACTGGAAGCCGATATCGACGTCTGGGCACAGGTGCTGACGACGGCGGCGCAACCGCAGTTCCGTTCCGACGATACGACCCTCAAAGAGCTCCATCGTCTGCATCGCTTCGCTTGCAAGCGCTTTCCCTCGCTGGAGGACTGCGACCTTGATGCCATCGACGGCATGGAGGTCACCGTGCGCACGCGCGCAGTGCTCGTCACCGACCGGGAAATGAGGGACGCAGGGGACTGGCTTGTGGAGCATTTCACTGACGATGCGCCCTGTCTGCTGTGCGGCGAGGTGGCCTACGCGACCGGCGCGCGGCTACGCGAGTTAATGTTCGCGCGTCTTAGCGATCTTCATATGGATGGCGACGAGACGATCCTTAAAATCCGCCCCCTTCGCGATCGCTCCCTGAAGACACCGGCGGCTCGACGCGACCTGCCGCTCCATGGGCTCATGCCCGCTGACGCCTTGGCGCGATTACGCGAACGCGCCAAGGCCCTGGAGGTGCTCGGCCAGGATCCGCGGAATATCTATCTGTTTGCGAGTCTGGATGCCGCCGACAGCCCGCCGACGATGCGTCAGGCACTCCTGATCGTCGAGGCGCTGCGCGTGGTCACCGGCGATCCGGGCATCACCTTCCACGCTCTGCGTCACTCGGCGATCAACTGGCTACTGCTGGAGATCCTCGCCTACGAGGTCCCCGCGATTCGTGCGCTCCCGCTGCGCGGCATGGACACCTCCCGCTTTACTAAGAACGCCATTCATGCGCGCGTGCATATGTTATGCGGCCCGAATCATGACGCGCCGGCCGATCGATTGCCGGGCGCCTGGACGCAGGCGTTCGCCCGCCTGGTTGGCCACAGCCACTTTGCTGTCACGCTTCGTCATTACAGCCACCTGCGCCCCCTTTATCAGCCGTTGGTGCTGGTGAGGGAATGGGGCGATCTTCCGGTTGCTGTGCTAAGTCGCATCAGTGGGCTACCTGAACGAACGCTACGCGACCGCGCCGTCCAGTGGCGCGCGGCGGATCCCATCGCGCGCGCGACGGCGCCGCGTGCCGACGCGGCGCGCGGGTGGCAACACGCACGCGATGTGATGGCGCTACCGCGCAAGCTGATCCCAGCCATGCCCGCGAATGCCTCGGTAGCCAAACGCGAAATACTTAAGACGGTATCCGTGCCGCTGGCGTGCCGCTTGCTGGCGACACGACGATCCAGCGCCCAGATCGCTGATCTTTTCGGCTGCCACCCGCTGGCGATCACAAGGATAGACCAGGCGCTCTCGCCCAAGATCGTTGAAAACCAGCGCGCCCCCGCATTCGACCCCCCTAATATCCTGGCGGGCAAGAAGGACATCGCGCACTTCCACGCGTTGGCTCAGGCTTTGGACCGTCATCCGCCCAGCGCTGCGGCCATGGCGGCATGTGCCCGCATCATCGACATCGATAAACGCTGGATCGTCAGTCGTGACGACGACGCAGTACAACTGGTCGGCTTTCTCTTGTCGCTGCTTCCTGAGGAGGCCGTCCTCTATATCGAATTACAGCTGATAGACGCCACACGCGAGCCCCGCAGCGTGGCTGATCGCGAAGCGAGCTATCGCCAATTATTCGGTACACGGTGGGCATCGCGCATTGTGATCAAAGCGTATGCCGAAAGTGAGGGACCGACGTGGCGATATCGTCCCGTACGTGAAAAAGTCGAGGGCGACACCGAGTGGATCGCCCTGCGGATCTGTGACCAGGCACCTGACGGCTTGTCGACAGTCTGGCGCAGTCCGGGTTACACCCGCGCCCTGCACTGCTGGCGCCTGGCGCGCGATCTGCGCACCCCCGTGTGGGCCAATTACAACCGTCCAGGGCGTTGACGACGAACGCCTGAAGCAAACCTTGCCACCGCGTCCATCACGGACGAAGACCTCGCCTCCGTCGCAACAACAGCAACCGCGCGGTCAGCGCGCGACCAATGGGTACGCGATGCCATTGATTCGCGCATGGGCCGCGAGCCAACGCCGTCATGGCGAAACGGAACACGTCTTCTGGCTGCACCTACCGCACGAGCCTCCAACCGGGCTTGCGTGAAATCACGTCTGTGTTTTCTTCGGTCAGACCACTGACCGCAAGGACATTCATGCCCGACACGCACGCAGTAGACAACGACTTTTTGGAACCCTTGTTAGGGGTGATCGATTGGGTCCATCGCACCGGCTGGCCCAGTCGCACGCAGGACACGGCATTGGCGTCCGCGGTGTTCGGTGCCCACTGGGCGACCGCCGACTCCCTACCCGGGAAGGCACCGGACCACGCCTCGGTCGTCATCGCGCTCGCCGCTGTGCTGGGCGCCGATCACGACGACGTTGCGCTACGCCACCTGTGCGTGCTGTTTACCGTGGTCTTCCTGGTGCATACGCGATCCCGGGGTCGGGGCAGTCCTGCGCGGTGAACGCGTACCCGTGCCATGCGCCGTTCGCGCTTGGCCGCTTTCCCGCTCACCTCATGCCTCGCTCACGGAGTTCGTCATGGATTTTCTTTCGTTTGTCTATTTGATGGGCCCGGGTTTCGCCCTCATGGGTTTGGCTTTCAAGCTCAAATACGATGCCTGGCGCAAGCTGCCCACGCTGCGCCATTACCTGGAGCGGTTCCCCCACTGTCGCTCGGCACACGGTATCCAGTGTGCGCACTGCGGCGCATCGAGCATCCGCAATTGGGGTCTTTACCGCGCCGATAGCGTCTCGCGCACGTTCATCTGCAATCACTGCGGCCAATCACTGTATCGCAGCGAGGCGTGAACACCCTGACGCTTGCACCCCTCCGGCATCGAGCCGATGACGTGCCTTTGATCGTGACCACGGCGCCCACGCGGGCGCCGACTTTCCCTAATGATTTCGAGGAGTTCTCCCATGCTATCGATCGCTTTCGTTCGCTCTGTTATCGCCTTCACCGTCATCGGCATGGCCGGTTGCAACGCCCAGGCGACGCAGTCCTCCGCGTCACCGGCGCCCCCGCCAGCGCCAGCGACGGCGTCCGCGCCGGACCAGCCACACCTTTGCGAGGTTCACGAGTGGCAACGCGACGCGACGGCCGCCGCGTGCGGCGCGGGACAGAAGATCGTGTTCCTGCCCGACCACTTCGGCAACGAGCAGTTGCCAATCCTCTTCGCGGCGGTCAACTGCAACCTTCGCTACGCCGTCGCCCTGACCAACGGCGGTGTCGCGTGCATTTACCTCCCATCCGTAAGCACGCCCAACAAGCGCTAACGCGTCTCTACCCCCAAGGGTGCAACCCATCATGAAAGCCATTCACGGATTTACGCTTGAGGCGATTTACGACGCTGCCTATCTGGATCAGCTGGGAGTGACGTTCGATGCGTTTCGTCGTGCGCCGATGGCGACGCTCATGGCCGTCGGTCAGTACGACGCGATCGATATCTTGCGAGCCGGTTTCCGACCACTGCTTCCGGCACAGGTGCATCAGCGCCGGGAGCGTGATAAGCAGTGGTTTGCTGATGACACGCCACGTCATCGCTGCGTGCACGGGAGAAGCATCGTCGCCCACTTCCTTCGCCGCTGCCGTGCGGGGAACATGGGTACGTTCGATCATGGATGATTATCGCGCGGCAATTCACGCCTATTAGCCAGCCCTAACGGTTCATCCCGTGTGGGCGCCTGACGCGGTCGCGGCCAGCGCCGCCGGGGCAGTGCACAACATCCTGGCCGAGGCGGCGTGTGCCAACACGACCCGCAGCTATCACAGCGCGCTGCGCGACTGGGCCGCGTGGTACCAAGGGCGGTTTGGGACGGCGATTACGGCAGGTTGTTGAACGCTCGCAAGCAACAAGCGCAGGATGGTCCGCGAGTATGTGTGGATAGTGCTCAACGCTTAAGGGAGCACGAACAGCATCGACACCATGCTGCATGACGTTGGCTTCCCCCTTGCGTGCAGTCAGATCGGTGTGCTGACAGCGAAGACTGGAATGTATGCCACCGTGGTGGCAGCGTTGCAAACGCATTGCAAGGGATCAAGCTATTTCAGACAACTAGCACACTATTGGGATTTGCCAATGGCTCCTGCCAAAAGGCATCGTTCTCGAAACGACGAACAAGATCAGGTGGAAGAATGGTCGGACGCTCGACCATCTGCACCTTGGGTCTCACCAGATGCAAGCCCGGCGTACCAACACGCTGGTCGAATTCATCAGCGTTGTACTCAACATGGTCGAAATCATGCATACCCGGCGGCTCGCCAATGAAACCGTAGATAGCGTTCAACACTTTGGCAGGATCACTGACGAGGGTTTCGTACTGCACCAGCATCAGCCGACTTGTATCCTCGCCATAGAACGCTTCCTTAAGTGCGTCGTAGGCGAAGCCCACCATGCCTTCGCTGCCCGCCACACCATTTACGCGGGTATAAACCGTGCCGCCCGGTACGTAGTTGAAGATTGACGACGGACTGAAGGCGTTCTTGCGCACCAGTCGCTCGATGCTGTCGACGATCCAGCCCAGGGGACGCACACAGGCAATCACCTTGCTCTTGGGAAGAATCTGCCCGATCGCCGGTAGGCGCGTACACCAGGAACGGTGGGTGTCGAAGACCACGTCCTGCGGCACGTCTGCGTAAAAGTTGTCGAACAGACCCTGCAACACACGCTGGCGTTGTGCATTGCTGATGAACATTGCAAATTCGTTGCGCCCGCTCATCTCACCGAGCATCGTGGCGAACATGCCACCCAGCGGACCGCTCATGCCGGCATGAAATCGCGGATTCTGACGCAACAACGCCGCCAGCAACGTGGAACCCGAGCGCGGAAGGCCCGAGATAAAATGGATCTTGCGAGACATGTAAACCCCTTGTATGCACCATGACCAGATACCATCCACGGCCAGTCCTGTCGTACTTTTGACCTGACCCTCCAGTGCTGATGTGGCTTCCGGGGAGTTCACCCCCGGCACGCTCTCGATGATAAACCCGAGACCCCATGACACGGGCTTCAGATCGAAGCGTCGACCAGATGCTTGCGCGGCCGACCGCCCTTCTGCCCGTTCTCCCGCGAGGCAGCCGTCTTGGCTTCGCTGCTGCGGCTGCCATGGCTAGCCGCCACCACCGTCGTCGCCATCGCCATAAGTGACGTGCTGGCCGCCACCATGCCGGCGATCGAGATGTGTAGATCGCGCTTGTCCAGACATAGCGCACTGCCACCGAAGCCCACTTCCAGACCTTTGAGATCGGCCGCACTCAGATCGGCCAGCTCCGGATAATTCCGCACCGGCAGCGCCACGGCACTGTGGTCGGCAAACCCTACCAGCAGGGCTTTGATCATCGAGACATAGCTCACTGAGGTCGCATGCACACCCGCATTCTTCCGCTGCTTTCCACGCTCAATCGCACGATCCAGCACCTCGGCCGTCACCGGCTCATCGAAGCGTGTGGTTGCTTTGATCTTGCTCATAACTCTATCTCCACAGGTTCAGATGTCCCCACCAACTGCAGGACGGTCTGGTAGTTCTTTGCATCGAAGCGTGCCGACTGGATACCCAGCGCACCGGGACGTTTCGTCTTCGGGCTCACCACGGCGGGCATGCGAGGGGTTTCGGCTGTGGCACAAAGTGGGTCACACCATAGCGCAAGTGGAGCACAGCTTAAATGGCTATACAGCGCCATCTACACGGGAAAAAGGAGCGAAGCGGGACCCAACCCTTTATGTTCCACTACATAAAGTTCTCTACCCTTTTCGATCGGTCTGCCTACGCTGCTGATGGCAGACAGCAAAACGCCCGCGCTAGGCGGGCGTTCGATACAAGCGCTCCTCAGATAACGAAGCTCTATTTCAATTTTGGTGAGAGCATCTCAATGACCTCGGGTTCCTGCACATCCCGAAGCAAACGCGTTCTACCAAATAAGCCAATGTACAAGTGATCTTTAGGAGCATCATTTTTCCCCAAAATAACCTCCTGAGCAACGCTTGCACTGGCTTCGGAAACAATCTGATCTCGAAGCTTTTCATATTCATCGCGCAAGACGACTGTGAAAACCTTGTCGCTGAAGCGAACAATATAATTTCCATCGTCCATTTCTCGCACTTCAAAATTGATCTGCTTCGCACCTACATCCGCGAGACGCCGATTACTCTCTTCAAGTTTGTCCCCTGAGGTCGATGGGAATACCCACGAGCCAAACTTGTAGAGGAAAGCATCAAACTTTTCGTCCGAATAGTGGCGGACACAATCGGTCAATCGATCTCTATCGATCGCGTTCGCGAATGCAGCTGAAATCATGTTGTATTTCATGGTGTACCTTGCGGCGTAACTTGATACTGGCGAAGTATGTACTGTTCCGGGATTTGCGTGGGTGCCAGGTACTCTCGTTCCCATGCATTCAAGTTCTCAAAATTCGGCTGCGCAAAGTTTTCCGGCACTTGGAAAACAGTGACATAACCTGACTGGTTGCCGCCCGGCCCTTGCGCAAAGGATTGCGCGACCTCTTCTGAGGAACTAAGGCTGATGTAGGGGGAGCCTTGGCTCGTGGCTGCATGATTCTCAAAAAGATAAGAGACGGAACCTTCGTTCTGCGCGTTAGCTATCATGCTGTTCGATGCGTCCACTCCTTGGGTAGCCGCAACGTCCGAGTAAAACTGTGTCGTCTGCGTTGCAGTACCTCGGTACAGGATCTGAGAACCAGGAGCTGCAGCAGATGTCGTCGCAGCATCGGCTCCCGCGTTTGGAACATCAGAGCACGCCACTGCATCCTGTCGTACTTTTTGCCTGACCCCCTAGTGTGGTTGCGGCCTCCCGAGCGTTTCACCCCGACACATCGCTGATGGTAAACGGCCAGACCCCCGGACGCACGTTTTCCGGCGACGGTGGCCGATCAGTCGAGCGTTTCTTCCAGCGCTTCGGCATCGAGCGTGGCCAGCAGCGTGTCGCGATCGGTGTCGAGGGCTTCCTCCTGCACCGCCCGACCCACCGGCATGCGCCCCGGATGCGTCGCCGTGTGGATCGCTTTCAGCTGCCGGATGCTGACCTGTGTGTAGATCTGCGTGGTGTTGAGCGATACATGGCCGAGCATCGCCTGGATAAAGCGGATGTCGGCCCCGTTTTCCAGCATCAGCGTGGCCATCGTGTGCCTGAAGAGGTGGCAGCTGCCACGCTTGGTCAACCGGGCGGCGTCCACGTGTTCGCGCACCAGTTGCGTCAGTCGGTTCGGTGTAAACGCTTCGCTCAAGTGCGTCAGGAACAGCGTGCCGTCATCCCCGCCGCTGGCCAGCTGCGGCCGCACGTCGTCTCGATACTTGCCGATCCACGCCAAGGCGCGTTCGCCGATCGGCACCATGCGATCCTTGCGGCCCTTCCCCTGGCGCACCATCAGCGTGCCACGCTCGGTGTCCAGATCATGCACGTGGATGCCGATCAGCTCCATGCGCCGGATGCCGGTGGAGTACAGCGTTTCCAGCATCGCCCGATCACGCAGGCCGGTCGGCGTGGCCAGATCCGGCACCGCCATCACCGCTTCGGCCTCGCCCACCGTCAGCACATGCTTGGGCAACCGATGTTCCAGTCGCGGCAGCTCCAGATCGGAGGCCGGGTTGTAGAGGATGTGGTTGTAGCGAGCGAGCCACTTAAACAGCGCGCGCACCGGCACGATGCGCGTGTGCTGGCTGCGCGTGGAGAGCGGCTGGCCATCCTTCTTGCGATGCAGGAAGAGATACCGCTGGTAGCGCTCCAGGATCGGCTTGGTGATCTCCTGCGGTCGACGCAGGCCGCGGGCATCGCACCAGGTCACAAAGTAGCGCAGGTAAATCTCGCGCGCCTCGATGGTCTTCTCGGAGTAGTTCTTCTCACGCTGCCACGCACCGAAGCGCAACACCGTGTGATACAGGCTGTCCGGATCGCGCACGTCACCGATCGGCACCCTCGGCGTGTGCTGGCCCTTGCGCGGCATCGCTTACTTGCCGGCGGCTAAGTGGGAAGCGGCGGCGTACGACCCTGAGCGCGAGACCACCGGTGCCGTGCTTTTCGGTAACGTATTCGCGTCGATCAGCGTCGAGACGTTGTCGTGCAGGGTGTGCACGGCCTCGGCGACCCGACGACCACGCCCCGACACGGGGCCGACCGTGGCCCGACCGGGCACCGACCGTGCTGCACTCACCCCCGACCGGTCGTCGTCATAGGCGGTCATGGCCATACCGTTGGCTTCAGTCAGACCCATCAGGAAGCGACCGCCGTGCTCGCCTTCGCCGTCATACAGCAGTTCGTAGTCGAAGCGCTGGCCACGATCGGCCCGGTGGATCAGCACATATTCCAGCTCGGCCAGACGGCCGAGATGGATCTTCAGTTGCGTATCGCCCCAGCCGGTCAGGCGACGCACCTGGCGACGGGTGAAGCGCAGATCCGTGCGCGACACGGCCAGCCGCTCGCATTCGTCGGTGACCCAGGTGTGCATGTGCTTCAGCAGCAAGCGGGTCTGCGGTGGCAACTCATCGAGCGTGCGGCCCAGCACTTCGTGCGCGAGCTGATTGGCCACCGCGATATCAGTCGGTACCACCTCGATGTAGCGCAGCTCCTTGCCGCGATGCTGCACCGTGTGCACCGGCCGCTGGTACTGATGCAGCAGCGCGATCGCCCGGATCAGCGTCAGGTATTTCATGTGATCCCGGCGCGTGCGGGTCTGGTCATCGAGGAAGGTCAGCCGGTCGGCATGCGGATTGACCACCGCGAGGGGTTGCAGCAAGCGCTGCGCATTACGATGCACCGCAAGGATCGCTTCGCGATCGGTCGTGGCGAGCAGACCATCGAGCGTTTGCCGACGACGCTGCAGCGCATGGATCGCCCGCGTCTGCTCGCGGCTCTCGTTCACCGTCAACACCAGACAGCGATTGAGCAACTCTTCGTCGATGTCGATCGCCGTGGTGGTTAAAAACAGCATCACCGGCCCTTCCACGCGGTATTCGTGCGTGACCAAGAGACCGGTGGTCGGATCTTTGCCGGTGCTGGCAATCGTCACTTCGCCTTCCGATTGCAAGAGCTTCAAGGCATAGCTCGCGTTCGACGCACCCTCTTCCTCGGCGATGGCCAGGATCTTGTGCTTGAGGTTCGTCTCGCCCATGTAAAACAAGCTCTGTCCCGTCATCGCCGAGTAGCGCACCTGCACCTCATCGGGCATCAGCGCGAGCACCGCATCCATCAGCGCACTCTTGCCGGCGGCACTGGAGCTTTGGATGATCACGGCCAGCGGACGATCCAGCTGGCGCGACACCGCCGCCACATACCCGACCAACGTGTTCGTGCGCTCACCGACCACACCGCACGCCGTAAAGTCGGCCACGATGCGATCGAGCAGATCGGGCGATTTCAGCAGTGCTAATGCCTCGCTGTGTTCGCTGTCGCTGAGCTTCGGGGTCTTGTCTTCTTTCGTGAGCGCGGCCGTCAGCTGTTCGGTCTGCACGGCTTCCAGTTTCAGCAGCACGCGACCCAGATCGTGCTTGAGCACATCCTCGGCCTCACCCAGCTCCATGCCGGCCTGCTTGGTAAACGCCGCCCGTGCTTTGGCCTGATACAGATCCAGCGTATCGACGTGGAAGCGCTTACCGCGACTGACCAGCAGGTTCACCTTCAGCGCTTCCGGGTTGAGCGGTTTCTTCCAGCCACGCACCCGATAGTGCCGATCGCCCAGCGTCAACATCAGATCGTGATCACCCTGCGGTGTCGCCACATCGTCCGCCGGCGTCGGCGGCAACGGCGAGGTGATCGTGGGTTCGGGCACCTCCACGGCGACCGCTTTTTCCTCAGCCGCTGGCGGCGTCAGTGCAGCAGCTAGGGGAAGATCGACCGCCGGCAGTCCCTCGCGCGGCACGCTGGTCAACGCCGGCGCCGAGCCGCTACCCAACCACTGCGCCTTGCGCACCACCAAGGCCAGCGCCTTCGCCGGCGGACTCATCGCCAAGGCATACGCATTGGCGTCCATGCCTTTGGGGAACAGCACGCGGTAGCAGTCGATGCCCTCGGCCATCAGTGTCTTGGCCAGCGCCTCGGCCGCGGTGTTGCCCGCGTCATCGCGGTCATACGCGATCAGCACACGCCGGATGCCGTAGCGCGCCAACGCAGCGCGATGATCGTCGGTAAAGCCGTGCACACCGTAACTGGCGGTGACATTCTTGAGACCGTGCACCCAGAAGGTCATCGCATCGATCAACGCTTCGCACAGGATCACCTCGCCGCCGGCGGCGGCGAGACCTTCTTCGTTCCACACGCCGGCATGCGGGCCGGGCAGATACAGGTGATACGCCGTGCCGGCGCGCAGGTCATCGCGGATCTTGCGGCCGTACACTTCGTGGATCGTGCCGTCGGCACCGATCACCGGCACCACCAGGCTGCCATTGAAGTGTTCGTGGCCGGAGTCACGCAGCAGGCCGATCGTCTGCAACCGGCCGCGTTGCTCGGCACCGGCCTTGAGTTGTTTATCGGGCAACCGATAGCCCAGAGAGCGATTGGCGTAACCCAGCTGGAAGCGGGCGATCAGTTCGGGATGGGAGAGACCGCGCTTGGCCAGATACGCCATCGCATCCGGGCTTTGTGTCAGCGTCTCCCGGTAATACCCGAGCACCTGGCGCAGCAACGCCTGTCGATCCGCTTCGGCGGCTAAGGTAAAAGACGCCGGCGTGCGCACCGCTGTCACCACCGGCGCATCGATCAGGCCCAGTTCCGTGCGAAGGGTTTCCACCGCATGCCGGAAGCTCACGCCACGACGATGCATCACCCAGTCGATCGGACCACCGGCCGCGTTGCAGCCGAAGCAGTGATACAGGTTCTTCGCCGGCGTCACGATCAGCGAGGGTGTCGCGTCCTCGTGGAAGGGACAGTGCCCCGCATAGTCCCTGCCCTGTTTGGTCAGCGCGATCCCATCGGCTTCGACCAGCCGCACCAGGGACACCTGTTGCTTGAGCTGTTCGATCTCGTGTTCCGGGATGCGTGCCATAAAAACGGTCTCCGGCCAAAAACCTGTCAAGGGGATAAAGCAAAAAATAACTATGCTGGAACATTACGCCATTTTGGCGTAACGTCAACTCCATTCCGCAGAGAGAGGGCTAGCGTATGGGCACGATCCGTTTCACATCCATCGGCCCCATGACGACTGACGAGAAGATCTTTTTCCAGGCACTCGGCCTACGCATTGCAGGACTGCGCAAGGATCTTGAGCTGACGCAGCAACAACTCGCCGAGTTGCTTGGCGTGTCGCAGCAGATGGTGGCCTCTTACGAGGTGGGACGTCGGCGTGTGCCGATCTCTCTGCTACCCACACTAGCCCGGGTACTCGCCACAAGCATGGAAGGGCTGATCGGTGAGGACAGCAGGCGTAGCGGCAAACGCGGCCCGGCTTCCAAGCTGCAACAACAGCTCGATCAGGTCAGCCAGTTGCCCCGTGCACAGCAGAAGTTTGTGAGCCAGATGCTCGACACGGTATTGCAGCAAGCCAGTCGCTAGGCAACTAAGAGATAACGATTCGGCGTTGCCGTCGATCGCATAGCACCTGCCTCACGGGCCGCGACAGCGGCCTGTGAGTTGGGTTTTTTTCTTGGTATAAATAAACAGCGACGCTGACGCATCACCACCAACGATAACGGTTGGCACCGATCGCATACGCGGAGGCATGTCATGAACAAGTTCATCCAGCATTTGGCAACCGCCTCCCGCGAGGAGTTGGCCGCGCCAGTGCAGCGTGCGGTGCAAAAAGCTATTGCGCGTACTCACGCTACCGGAAGGCCGACCGTTGGCAGTGATGCCGAGGGCCATTTGATGCTGCTCTTCCCCGACGGTCGTTCAGTGCCCTACACGCCAGACTGGGAATCGTCCTCTGCGCAGGATGAGTGAGCCCATGTGAGCTTTGACGGATAGTTCTTTGCGCACAACGCAAACTTCCCCGTTCATCGCACGCCCTTCGAGATCATTTCGGGGCGAAGCTGATTTCTTTAGTCATTGAGGTGGTTGCCAACCCCTTTGCCCCAGGCAAATGGGATAGTCACTGCGCGCAAAAAACGACTACAAAACCGATACAACCAAGCAGAAACATGGATACAGCGCAAAGCCTTATGGCATAAAGGCTAGCGGGCAAAAACAGCGCGAAACGACTACAACCCTTTATGTTCCACTACAGACTGTTTTCTACTCTTTCGACCCGCACGACTGCGTACTGCTGATGACAGACGGCAAAACGCCCGCGCTAGGCGGGCGTTTTATTTCACAGGGCTTGATCGCTTTTGTGTTCTTCCTATCGATCAGCCAGGCGCCGTGATGATTTTCACCTCGCCACCGTCGTAATCCTTGATCTGATGGCGCTCACCTCCAATGCGATCCCATTCAAAGCGCAGCTTCTCGAACGGGCCAAAGATTAACTCTCGTGCAGTTGGGGTCACCGCCTGAAGGCCTTTAAAGTGAAGCGTCAGTCGATTGTCCAATGTTATCGAGAGGTCATCGCCACTCTCGTCTATCGCAGTCAGCATGTGCTGATTGTCATATGGCCGCCCATACCAACCATCCGGTAAGAACAAGCTCCCGCCGAGCTGAGCATTGAACCACTGTTGAATAACAGTCTTGGCTGACATTTACGGGCCTCCTGGGATCAGCCAGTTTGGATTGACCTTTGGGATATAGATTTGACTTCCACCACCGATCAAGCTGCCACCGCCAGATAACGGTTGCGGAGCGGCAAAGCCTCGGTAAATGGTCGTTCCGGCTGGCGCTTTGATCGTCGAAACATATTCTGCGGTATTTCCCCATGCGGGGTTGAGGGCACTGTCTTCTATAGATTGCAACGGTCCCGTCGGATATACATCCGTCCAATACGAACTGATGGGCCCAGAATCGCCCCCGAAAACGTGGTAGAGCGTTGTATCACTCTGCAAAACTTCTTGCGTATAGGAAGCGCCTCTAAAGGTATCGGCCACATCACCCAATGGTCCGGGGCCGCTGAGAGGCCCATAGCGGACTCCATTCGCTACCGGGATGCCACCGTCCGCTAACGGAACTACACCACTCTCTGCGGCTCCCGCGTTTGGAACCCCACCGCCATCTGCAATCGACAACGATACAGGTTCCATCCCTCCCATAGGGGCCGCCTCGAACACAGGGGCTTCTGGCGCACCAGCAATTGCTGGCAAGTCAGTGGCGGCAATCATCATGAATGTAGCATTGAGCTGAGTGTAATCCGGCGTTACGTAGGCCGACATCTGGGGCGGAAGGACGCCATTATTCGCAGCCACTTCCGCCTGTACCTGATTGGCCCTCAGTTCTAACAAGGCACCGGCCGCCGCAGCTTGATCCTGCGGCAACGAACTGGTGGATCCTGCAAGCGCAATTTGTTGTAGCAATTGCGTGTCCGTAACGCTCCCAGGCAACACATCCATTCTTGCCGTTACTAAGGCTTGCGTGGTCGACCCTGTACCGAACAGCGAAGCAAAATCGAAATTCGCTTCATTCGTACCGCTACCTGATGCGGACGAGGACACCTCCCCATAGCTGTTGTAAGAACTGGCTTCCTGGTAGTCATACGCATTTTGGGCAAGCTGGTCGACCACCGCATTCGTTGTGCTTAATGTCGGAATAGAACCTGCATTGGGATCAATAAGGGAGAGCCCATCCCCATTAAACGTCGTAGGTGGCGCCTCTCCGATTTGTCCATACAAGTCGGGTGAGTTGCCGCCCAGATTATCGTAGTCGTTCTCATTTCCATTCAGCAAAATGCTGTTGCCCGTTGTCGCGGATGCATTGTTTACGCTGCCGGAGCCGCTCTCCCCATACCCACCCGCCAGATAGCCGGCATAATCCACGCCACTCGTGATGCCCCCACTGCCATCACCCGAGGCGCCGTAAACGCTGTTTGCGCCCGTGGGCGACGTGCCCCAAGAGGTATCCGTCCAGACGCCGTTTGACCCACTGCTGTTATCGGCGTCCGCGCTGCCCACGCCCGTCCCCGCCGTCGCATCGTTGCCGCTGCCGTTGTCATCCTGTCCAACACCCTGCCCACCCGTGGCCAGACTGTACCCAGGGAGACCCACATACGTTGGCGTATTTGGCGTGCTCGTCGGGTAGTTGGTGTAATCCTCAATACCGACCGGATAAACCGACTGCGTGCCGGCAACCCAGGGGTCGCCGGGAAACTGGGTCGTGTTGTTGATAGGCGCCGGCGTGGGTGCTGGAGCCGGTGGCATGGGCGCCGGAGCCGGCGCAGGAGCGGGTGCTGGCGCTGGGCCGCTGGACGGGGGCGCCGTATAGCCTGAACCCGTGGTGTAGCCACCGTTGCCCTGGCCGCCACTAGATCCGCCATAGTTACCTCCAGAACCACTACCCGTGCCGCCGTCATTGCCTCCGGAGCTACCACCCGTGCCACCGTCATCGCCTCCGGAGCTACCACCCGTGCCACCGTCATCGCCTCCGGAACCAGCGCCACCACCGCCATAGCCCCCGCCGAATCCACCGCCGCCGCCATAGCCACCTCCGCCGTAGCTACCGCCATACCCGCCATACCCGCCGCCACCGCCACCGCCACCGCCATAATTGCCCGGGGGCTTGTCCAGCAGCACGTGCACGCCACTGAACGATGCGCCTCCCGTTCCCGACGGGGCTATCGCATTCCCTCTCGGCTGGATCATCACACTGGCATTCTCGGGCATCACCGGCGGCGTCCACGGCGTGGTGACCTTGGCTATCTGCTCCAGTTGCTGCACCGTCTGCGCAAACGCCGATTGCTGGTGCAATACCGCTTCGATCGACGCGGCCACGATCTGCGCGGTGGTTTCGCAGGCCGTAGCGCCGCCAGCGGCGATCAGGCTTTGCGCGTACGGCTGGAACGTATGCGCACTGTTGGTCGCGGTGGTGACCTGCGGGATGTGCAGGATCGTCCCCACCGGCAGTGTGCTGCCCACCGCCAGACCATTGGCTTGCGCCAGGATGTAGCCGTAGTTGCTGTCGCCGTAGATGGTCTGCGCAATCGATGCCAGGGTATCGCCCGCCTGCACCGTGTAGCCCTGCGTACCCAGGCTGCTGTTGGTAAAGCCGCCCGTGGTGGCTAGTACGTCCACGACACCGGACGTGTTGATGGTACCCAGGTTCTGCTGGTTGGCGTACAGGGAAAAGGTGGTGGTGGTCGCGCCGCCGGCCACGGAGGCTTTCTGCAGGATCTGACCTTCGCCGTTATAGGCCGTGTTCACTGTCTGGGCGCTGCCGTTGACCTGGCCCGTGCTGCTCACCAGTTCGCCCAGGTCGTTATAGGTGTTGGTATTCGTCGTGGTGGGGGTAGCGCTGCTGCTGGTGGTTTCCGTGGTGCCGCTGTTCAGCGCCGCGTTCTGCCACACGTAGCTGTTGAGATAGTTTTCAGTGCTGGCCGTGCCGGTAGGGTTGACCACCGTATCGTTGGCCGGGCTGCTGATGCGGTAGCCCATCAGGTTACCGTCGGCGTCGTAACCGTAGCCGCCCGGCGCGGTCTCGTAGTCATAGCGTGCCGCCAGTAGCAGCACGCCGGCGTTGTTCGCACTGGCCGATGAGGGAATCGCCGGCGCGACCGTGTCGGCATAGTCGCTGCTGGTCACATTGGCGCCGTAGGTGTTAATCAGGCTTTGCGCGGACGCCTCAGCGTATTCGTCTTGGTCGAGCAGCGCACCGTCGGCGTTGTAGCTGTAAATCGTATCGGTCTGGATCCAGCCGGCGTCACTGAAGGTCACGGCGGCATTGTTGTAAACGCCTTGTTCCTGGCTGCCCGGCAGGTTGTATTGCTGCAGCGAGGTCTGGCGCCCATCCAGGTCATAGGTGGCGGTTTCGTCGGTGACGAAGCCGCTCCCAGCGCTGGTCTGGGTCTGCAGCATCGTTTCTTCGCCCTGGGTGTTGTAGAAGCCCTTTTGGATGATCTCCTGCGACTGCCCATTGATCGCCTGGTACGACATGTACTGGCTCAGGTCGCCAGCCTGGTCGTACCAGTTTTCGCCCGAGTTGGCCGCAGTGGTCACCACGATCTGGTTGTTTTGCAGGCTGCCGTCGGCGACCAGCACGCGGCTGTCGGCGTCGTAGGTGTACCAATTCGCCACGACGTTGGGCGTCGGCGAAGGTGCAGGCGCGGGCGTCGGCGCGGGCGCGGGCGTCGGTGCTGGTGTAGGTGCTGGCGTCGGTGTAGGTGCTGGTGTAGGTGCTGGTGTAGGTGTAGGCGCCGGTGTGGGTGTTGGGGTCGGAGTCGGTGTCCCACCCGTTGGCGTTGGAGAATGGATCGGTATCAGATCCGGGCTATCCACTTGCTGAGTGCTGGGTGTCGGCGTGGGGGCCGGCGTGAGTGTCGGTGTTGCTACGGCTCCGGAGGGGGTTGCTGCGTTAACCGGCGATGCCGGCGCAACCAGCACGCCCTGTGAAGTACTGGTAACCGCTAAGGTCATCGCCACCGACGCCGACAGACCATCGAGGGGATCGGTCGCTATTAATGTGACATTGAAATCGGTGACTTTCCCTCCGCCGCCGGGCACCGTCAGGGGGGAGATAGCGTCCCCACCAACCTTAACGGATGTCAGCACGCCAGCTGCGCTCATGCTGGTGTTTGGCGGAAGTGTGCCGCTCAGGGAATACGTAAGTGACCGACCCATAGGGTTGGTAAAGGCATTGCTCGGAACCGTCCAGGTGACGCCATACAACGCACCCCACGACACCGTGAATGTCCCAGAACCGTTATTCGACGCTGCGCTGTTATAGACTGGTGGCACGGCTGCGACGGTAAGGGTAAAACCAATGACTGAGAGCTGGCCCGCCGCACCGGCCCACACCTGAAAGCCGAAAGCACCACTAGTCCCCAGGGGCGGTGTACCGCTGAAGGTCAGGGTGCTGGCATTGAACGTTGCCCATGAAGGCAATGCGACGTAAGTCGAACCGTTGTAATACGTGGCCGAATACGAAACAGGAAACCCTTGCGAATCGGTGGCCCCGGGCTCGGTGAAACTAAAAGCGCTTCCGCTTGTGGCGGTATGATTCACTGCCGCGCCCGTAAAGGTGGGCGTTACAAGTGCCGGCACCGTCAACGTAAATTGGTTTGCTACGGCGCTCGACCCCTGTACCGACGACCACACTGCGAGTGCGTAACTGCCTGCGCTTCCCACCGTCGGCTCGCCGCTAAAGGTCAAGGTACTGGCGTTGAATGTTATCCACGAGGGTAACGCCACCCAAGCCGATCCATTCCAGTAGCTCGCCGAATATCCGGGCGTCAGTCCATTGGGACTGGTTGCACCAGGCTCCGCAAAACTGAAGGCGCTGTTGTACTGAAGGGTGTGACTGGTCGCACCTGCGGTAAAGACCGGCGGCACCACCGGCACAGTGATAATCAAAGTGCTGCTGACACTGCGCCCAAGCACGTCGGTGGCAGTAACCGTGACCGTATAGCTGGTGGCGGCGGCCGGCGGAGTACCACTAAACGTCTGCGTGCTTGCGTTGAAACTCACCCCGCTGGGTAAACCGCTGACGGTATAAGTCAAACCCATGCCTAGCGGATCGGTAAAGGTACCCGACGGAATGGCGTAGTTAACCGCCGTGCCGGGATTTACGCTCTGCGTGGCTAGTGCCGAGGCCAACGTCGGCACGCCAGTCGTCAAGGGGATCGGCGTGGCCGCGATGCCGCCGCCGTCGTAAGCACTGCGCGTGAATACCGCGCGGCGATTGCCGACGGCGTCATATACATACACCGTGCGCATGGTGCCCAGACCAGTCGCCAGGTTTTCCTCGGTCACCTCCTGCAACCGGTTGTGGCTGTCGTAGGTGATCGTGGTCTGTGTATCGACGGTATCCGTCGTGCCGGTTCCCTGACTGGTGTCCGCCGTTTCCAGCGTTTCGTTGCCGTCGGCATCGTAACCATAGGTGTAGGTGGAAGCGACGCCGTTGACGGTCTCACTTAATTGCGCGAGCGCGCCATTCGCTTCGTAGCTGAAGTGGAGCGTGGAGGTCAGCGCACCCGGACTGTTAGTGCCGTTCCCGTTGCTGGTTTCGGTGGTGAGCAGACCCGAGCTGGCATCGTAGGTGTAGGTGTAGGTCGCGCCGCTGTCATCGGTATGCGTCAGCAATTGTTTGAAGTAGTTATAACTCCAGGTTTGCGTATGGCCGTCCGGATCGGTTTCCTTGATCACGTTGCCGTGGACGTCGTAGCTATAGGTCGTCGTTTCGTTGAGTGGCGTGGTGCTGGTCAGCACATGATGCTGACTGTCGTAGGTGTAGGTGGTGGTATTGCCCATCCCGTCCGTGGAGCTGAGGCGATCGCCGTTGACGTTGAGGACGTAAGTCCCCTGCCCGATCGGGGTGCGAGCGGTTCCTGCTGCATTGAGCTGGAAGTAGCCATTGGCCACGACCTGGTTGAGGTTGTTGTAGGTGGTGTAGGTGATGTTGGCGAGCGTGGTGGTCGCCGTCTGTACCGGTGGCGTTTCCGTGGCCACCGCGCGGCCGAGTGCATCGTAGGCGGTGTAGGTTCGGTTGCCGACCCCGTCCTGAGCCCATATTAGATTGCCGTCGGCGTCATACGTGTTCCATGTCGATACGTCATTCTCATCCGTGCTACCCATCAGCTCGCCATCAACGTTGTAGTAGTACTCCTTGGTCGGCGACAGCATTGCATATGCGCCCGTGGCCGAGACCACCAGCACTTTGGCCTCGGTCTCCTGGACCAGCTGATTGAGGCTGTCGTATTCGTAGGTGGTGACGTTGCCGTTGGCGTCCGTGGTGGAAGTCACATTGCTCCAGCGGTCGTAACTCATACTGACCGACGTGGCGTTTTCACCACTCGCGGCGTCGCTGGCGGGTGTAATTTCTGTCACCGCCTGATTGCTCAGGTTGAAGGTACTGTGAGTCCATACAGAGGCGCTCCCGCCCGTCACTGTGCTTTTATTCAATACCAGGTTGCCAACCAGGTCGTAACCATAGCTGTGGATGGCACCGGTGGTGGTGTCGGGCGAGCTGCTCAGTTGGCCGGCATTGTTGTAGGTATAGACCGCCTCATAGCCGTTGTTGTCACCGCTGGCGACGACCTCGCCGAACGCGTTGTATTTCTGCTGGGCGTAGCTGTCGTAGGTGGTGGCGTTGCTGCGCTGGACAGCCGTACTGAGGAGCCGGTTGTCGGCGTCGTAGGTATTGGTCGTTGTGACGGTGATCCCAGGCGTCAACACGTAGCTCTGGGTCAGCAAGTTGCCGTTATTGTCGTACGTGGTGGTACGGACGTTGCCGTCGGCATCGGTCGTCTGGGTCTGCTCGCCGGCCGCGTTGTAGACGGCATAGGTGCTTTCGGACAGCCCTTGCGCTGACACAGTGGTACTCACCGCCTTGCCCAGTGCATTGTAGGTGTACGTGGTCACCGGACTGACCGTGGTGTAGAGCGCCGCCGTGGTGAGATCGTCGGAGGGCGTGCTTTCCAGAACCGATTGCCAGTTGCTAACCAGCGCCTGGCGCGGGGGTGCCGTGACACTGACGACGCGACCCAGCGCATCGTATTGCGTCGTCGTGGTGGCGCCATTAACGGTTTCGGTGAGGATCTGGTTCTCGCCGTTGTAGGTGTAGCGGGTGACGCTGCTGGCTGCCGCATAAGCGGACGTGCCACCGCTCCCCGATATACCCAACGTTCCGCCAGTGGCGGAATACGCGCCGGCGCTGGTCTCGATCGTTACGCGGCCGATCGCATCGTATTGATAGCTGGTAGTGCGGTCACTGATCGAGGATGCCGGTAACGCAGGGGCGGCGCTGGTACTAATGCCACTGAGACTAATTGCGGTCGCATACTGCGTGGTGCTTTGCACTTGGTTGAACGCATTGTAGGTCGTGGTCGTGACGTAGCCCTGGGGGCTGGTGTAGGTGCCGGTGGGCGTCACCCCCATCACCGCGCGATTGAGCGTGTCGTAGTAGGTATAGGCGATTTCCCAGACGGCTGGCGTGGTGGTCGAGCCCGACGTGAAGGCGCCTTGCACCAGTTGCGACGTGCTGGTGACGTTGCCGTAGGCATCGTAGGTGTACGTGGTGGTGGGCGAGCCGGTCGTGCTGTCGCCGCCCAGTGCGCCCATCGATAGCACGTAGGCGATGGATGGCAACACCACCTCCGTCTTCTGGTTGAGCTGGTTGTACGTGGTGGTGGTCGTACGATCGCTGGTGGACGTGACCAACCCTTGTTGCAGCTGCGCGGCACTCAGCGGCTGCCCGGCACTCCAGCCGGTGATCGCGCTGGTGGTGAGCGCCGTGGCGTATTGCGTCGTCGTGAGAAGGTTACCGTACGCGTCGTAGGCATAGCCCGTGACGTCACCGCTGCCGTCGACGCTGTCGATCAGCTGGTTGTCGGCGTTGTATACGCTGTACGTGTGATTGCCATCGGCGTCTGTGTTGACGACCACTTGGCCTAGGGTGTTGTACGTGGTGGTGCTGTGACCCAACGCATTGGTGGTCTGGGTGCGCTGGCCCTGCGCGTTATAGAGGTAGGACGTCGTGCTGGCGTTGGTAATGGTGCTGGCGCTGGTGCCGTAGCCCTGGCTGGTGCTGACCACATCGCCGAACGCATCGTAGGTGGTGGTGGTGTAGAGGTATTGGTTCGCTGTAGTGGTCAGTGAACCGTTGTAGCTGGCCACGGTGACGGACGGACTCTGGGTCTGGATCAGACGACCGGTACTGTCGTAGCTGTAGTTCCACACATCGCCATCGCGATTGGCGTAGCTGACCTTCTCGCCCAGTGCATTGTAGGTGTAGGTGACATTCACGCCCAGCGCATCGCGGGTGGTCAACACCTGGCCCAGGCTGTTGTAGGTGGCGCTGGTGAGGCGCTCACCCGTCGTACCACCGGCTGACGTGACGGCGGCGGCGATCGTTGTGGCGTTGATCGTGCCGGGCAAGGTGATCGCGTTGGCGTACTGCTGCGTTTCGATCAAGCGCCCCACGCCGTCATAACTATTCTGGGTGACGTCGTTGAGTGCGTTGATCGTGTAGAGCGCGCGGTTATCGCCATCGTAGACGGTATGCGTGGTCTCCTTGTTGGTGAAGGCCGCCACCGCAGTCGTCACGCTGGCGGTGGTGAGCTGAGCGCCCAGCGATTGCGTCGTGCTCAAGGTCAACGTCCTGCCGTAGGCCGTCTGACTGATCACGTTGCCGTTGGCGTCGTAGCTGTAGCCGGTTACCTGACCGACGGTGCCACCGCTGTTCTGTTGAACCATGAAAACGGTTCGGCCCGCTGCGTCGTAGAGATACAGCGTCGCCTCGGCACTGCTGTCCGGGTTGCTGCCTGTCGTACCGCCGACCGCGCTACTGATCCAGCTCAGCGCCGTGCCCGTTTGCAGCGCATTCGTTTCGCCACTGGCGCTCACCGCCGTGGCATAAGCGAGGGTTTCGATCACCCGACCGGTCGCGTCGTAGCGCGTCTCGGTCACATAGCCCATCGGGTTAATGGTGTAGCGCAGTTCACCGGCGCCGTTGTAAACGTTGGAACGAATTTGATCGTTGGCACTCGTGCTAGCGAGTGCCGCGATCTGCGCGGGAGTCGGCGCGCTACTGAGCGTGCTGAGCTGGGTGCTGGTCAGTGCCGTGGCGTACGCGTGCACACTGGTAACACGACCATCCGCATCGTAGGTGGTTTGTGTCACCGCCCCGGCAGCGTTGATCGCATACACCGCCTCACCCGCATTGTTGTAGCTGGCGTAACTGGTGCGATCGCTTGCGCTGGTCGTGATCAGCGCCGCTACCTGCGCCGTGGTCGGTGTGCTGCCTAGGCTCGTCAGCTGCGTACTTGTTAGCGCGGTGACGTAAGCCGTGGTCTTGGTGGCGCGACCGGCCGCATCGTAGCTGGTTTGCGTGACATCACCCGCGCCATTGATCGTGTACACCGCCTCACCGTCGGCGTTGTACGCCGTGGTCGTGGTGAGGTCATTGCTGCTGGCCGTGACCATGCTGGCAATGAGTGCGGAGGTCGGCTGTGTGCCGATCACGCCGCTGGCAAGCGCTTGGGCATACTGCCGCGTCGCGGTCACCTGACCGGCGGCGTTGTAGGTGTACTGCGTCACGTAGCGCGAGGTACTGCTAAGCACGTACGCGATGTGACCGTCGGCGTTGTAGACGTTTTGGTGGAAGCTGTCGCTCCCACCAGTAGTGACATCGGCGCTGACCGCCGCCACCGTCGGCGTCGTGCCCAGCGCGCTGAGCTGGGTGCTGCTCAACAACGTGGCATAACCGCGGGTCGCGGTAACGCGTCCATCGGCGTCATACCACGTTTGGGTCACCGCACCGGTCGGGTCGATGCTAAAGACTGGCTCGTTGGCCTCGTTGTAAAGCGTGCGCGTAACGTTGCCATTGGCGCCGGTGACGCTCAAGAGGTTGTTGTTGGCGTCGTAGGTATAGGTGGTGGTGAGATTGAGCTGACCGCTGCCGGGATTGACGATCGTCTGGCTCAACCGCTCCAGGTCGTCATACACGTATTGCGTGGTGCGCGCCGCGGCGGTGCCTGCGCCGACCACCAACGTCAACGTCTTACCGGCGCCATCGTAGGTATAGGTGGTGGTGAGATTGAGTTTGCCGCTGCCGGCATCCTGCACCTGGGTCAGCACGTTGCCATCGGCGTCGTAGCTGAAGGTGCTCACCGAGCCCATCGGGTCGGTCACGCTCAGCATGCGGCCTTGACCGTCATACGCATAAGTCGTCACCAGGTTCTGCCCGGTGGGATCGAACGTGGTCGGATCGACTGTCTGCGTCAGCACCCGACCGCTGGCGTCGTAGGTGGTGGTAACGATGTGGCCAGTCGCGTCGGTACTCTGGATCGCACGACCGTCGGCGTCATAGACCGTCGTGCTGACGTTGCCCAACGCATCGATGGTAGTGAGCAGTCGACCGTCTGCATCGTAGGAGTAGGTGGTGCTGTGACCGCCGCCGTCGGTCACACTCACCGTATCGCCGAACGCATCGGTCACTGTGGTCATCGTCACGCCGCCGGGCGTGGTCAGGGTGGTGGTGTGCGTGGCCAGGTTGTAGCTGTACTGCATGACATTGCCGAACGCATCGGTCTGCGTGACCGTTCGAGCGAAGGCATCGTAGGTACTCTGCGTGGTGCGCGCGCTGCCCTGCACGCTTTGGCTGGTGCTGACCGTACGACCGAGGTTGTCGTAGCCGTAGGTCACCACGTTGCCGTTGCCATCGGTGGTAGCGGTCACCCGACCGAAGGCGTCGTAGGTATTCGACATAATGCGTGCTATGGCGGTGCCGACAGCGTCGGTCTCCCCGATCTGTTCGCCGCGTACGTCGTAGGTGTAGCTGGTGATCGTACTGTTGGCGGCGCTCAAGGCACTGCCGGCAGCGCTGAGCTGCTGTTGCACCTGGGTGAGGTTGCCAAAAGCGTTATACGTGTCCGCCGTGGTGTAGCCATCACCGTTGATCGTCGTGGCCACCTGGCCGTCCAGCGTATAGGTGTAGCTAGTCAGCCCATTGGCGTCGCTGGCCGACACCGGCAACGCCGCGACCGCCGCACTAACCTGGGCCAGCGTGGCGGTGGTGGGGTTAAGCGTGGTGCCGCTGCTCGTGCCGCTGGTCAGTGCCAGTGGGCTGGCGTAGGTGCGCGTGCTGGTGACCTGGCCAAAAGCGTTGTACTGGTAGGCCGTCACATCGCCCAGCGCGTTAAGCGTGCTGCCGCTAGGTTGGCCTTGCACGGTATACATCACCCGGCCGTCAGCGTCGTAATAGGTGTAGACACTGTTGCCCAGCGCATCGGTGCGTTGGATCGCTTGACCCAAGGCGTTATAGACGGTCGTCGTCGTCGCGCCGGTGGCATCGGTGATGGTGAGCGCGTCGCCAAACGCATCGTAGGTCGCGCTGGTAGTGCGTGCACTGCCCTGCCCGCTGACCGGTGTCACCGTGCTGGTGAGCACTTGGCCGACGGCGTTATAGGTGTAAGTGGTCACCGTACCGTCGGCAGCGGTGCGGCTAGCGACCTGACCGTCGGCGTTGGTGGTCACGCTGGTTTGTTCGTTAGCAGTGTTGCTGCCCAACAGCCCCACCAGCGTGGCGTTGCTTTCGTAACCGGTCAGTGCGCTCAACTGGGCGCTGGTCAGTGCCGTGGCGTAACGCGTGCTGGTGGTGGTGTCGGTGGTTTGGTTGGTCGACGTGGTAGTCAGATAGCCATCCGCATCCACCTGCGCGATGACGTTGCCGTTGCCGTCGTAGTACGTGCGCGTGGTTTGATCCTGCGCGCTGACGGTGAGGTCCGCCTTTACGGCAGCCAGTGTCGGACTCGTGCCCAGCGCGGATAACTGACTGGCGGTGAGCGCGATGGCAGCGGCCGTGGTGAGCACCGCCCGACCGGCATCGTCGTAGGTGGTGACCGTGACATAACCGCTGGCATCGATGCTCGCCACCGCGCGACCGTCGGCGTCGTAGATCGTTTGCATGGTGCGGTTGTTGGCACTGATGGTGAGATCGGCCTGCAGCGCGGCATAGGTCGGCGCACTGCCCAGCGCGTTCAGCTGCGCGGGCGTCAGCGCGGTGGCATATTGCGTGGTGCTGAGCGTCTGACCATCGCCGTTATAGGTCGTGGTGGTGACGTTGCCTTCCGGATCGATCGTCGCTACCGCCAGACCGGCCGCGTTATAGAGCAAGTGTGTGGTGCGATCGTTGGCGCTAATTACCAGCTCACTCTGCACAGTCGACCACGGCGTCGTGCTGGCCAGGGCGCTCAGCTGCGCGGCAGTCAACGGTGTGGCGTATTGCGTGGTGGCGATCGTGTGGCCGTCGCCATCGTAGGTGTAGGTGTTGACATTGCCATCGGCATCGACCGTGCCGGCGACCTGGCCATCGGCGTTGTAGAAGGTGCGGGTGATGTTGCCCACCGGATCGATCACCTGCACCGCTTGACCGGCGGCGTTATACACGTACGTGGTCACGCGGGCGGTCTGACCGCTGCCCCACTGCGTACTGCTGATGAGCTGCCCGGCGCTGTTGCGCACCTGCGTGGTAGTCAGGCCGCTGGCCTGCGTGATCGCTAAGGTGTTGGCACTGTCGGTGTAGAGATAACTGGTGACGTTGCCCTCAGGATCGGTGCTACTGATCAGCCGACCCAGGCCATCGTAGGCGTAGCTGGTGGTCTGCAAGGTGCTGCGCGTGGCGCCGGTCTCGATGGCTGTTTGCAGCAACTGACCTTGGGCGCTGTAGCTGGTGGTGGTGACCACCGTGCCCGCATCCAGTACACCGGCACCGCTGCTATTGACCGTGTCCCACTGCGTCTGTGTAGTTAGCTGACCACGCGCGTCATAGCTGTAGTCGGTGCGCGTGCTCTGGCTGAGCGTGCTCTGCACGGCGGTGCTGGCGACCCAGCTTTGCAGTGCTGCCAACGTTGGCGGCGTGTTCGGTGCCAACCCGCTCAAATTGTAAAGCGCACCCAGGTACTGCTGCGTGCTGCTGAGCACGCTGATGCCCGCCTGCGTGGCGTAGCTATTTTGGGTGACGTTGCCCAACGCATCGATCGTGTACGCCAACTGATCGGCCGCGTTATAGACGTAGTAAGTAGTCTGCGCTCCGCCGGGCGCCACATACCCCTGCTGCCCCACCTCGCCCTGCGCCGGCACGCTATACGTGGTTTTACTTAATACGTGATCGTTGCTGTTGTAGGTGTAGCTGATCGTGTTGCCGGCACCATCCTCAACACTGAGCAGGTTACCCTTGGCGTCGTAGCTGTACGACGTCACCGCGCCGTTGGCGCCAGTGTTGGTGAGCACGTTGCCATTGGCATCGTACGTATAGGATGTGGTCGGGGTGAGTCCGTTGACTGTCGGCGCGACCACCGAGGTCAGCTCGCCAGCGGCGTTATAGGTGTAGGTGGTGACGTTACCCAGCGCGTCGGTGACGGTGGTGCTGTCGGTGCCGTAGCTCAGGGTGAGCGGCTGCGCCGCGGCACCCGTGCCGGTGGTGATGCCGGTGACCTGATAGACACCCTGCGCATCCTCGGTGTAGGTATAGCTCACCGTGGTGCCATCGGACTGCGTGACCGACGCGACCCGATCGCTGGTACCGCTGTAGGTATAGGTGGTGGTGTAACTGGCGGTGGTGGCGTTGTTCGTGTCCGAGGCCAGTGTAGTGGTCACGGTGCTCAGGCGACCTTGGGGGTCATAGCCGTAGCTGACCTGCTGACGCGTCACCGCGGTGCCCTGACCGGGCGGAACCTCCTGGATCGTCAGGCCGACCAGCTGGCTGGACGTGTTGTAGTCAAAGACCAGCGTGTCGCCATCGCCGGCGGTGATCTGGCTGAGCTGACTGCCGCTGTAGCTGAAGCTGTAACTGGCGCCGGTTTGCGTGTCACTTAACGTGGTCAGCTGACCGGCGCCGTTATAGGTTTCTTGCTGGCTGTCGGCCGCGTCGTTCCAGGTCCAGGTGGCCGACGTGGCGTTATAGCTCAGCGTGTCCACCGCGCCGCTTTGTGCGGTGCTGACATACGTGCCGGTGCTGGCGTTATAGCTGTACGCCACCGCCGAGCCGTCGTCGTCGGTGCGCGTGATGGTACTGCCAACGCTGTTGAGGGTACCGGTCAAACCGTTGACCGAGCGGCTGAAGCCGAACGCCCAGCCCGCGCTGCCGCTCAATTGCCCCTGGCTGTTATAGGTGCGCAACGCACTCAGCGATAGGCCGTCGAAGATCATGTTCTCATCGGCGCTTTGCAGCACCAGATTGCCGCTGGCCGCGTTAACCGCCTGGTTAACCCCGCCCTGCCCGATCGAGGCCTGACCGCCCAAACTCCGACCCAACTGCGTCAGCGACGTGTTGCCCAGACCCAGCCCGTTACCCGTGATCACTGCGACCATCTGCGTGCCCCTGATAGATCCCATCGTGGGGCCGCCGCCATGGCGACCCCTTACCTAAGGACCAATCCCGCGGGCGAGAAAAAAGTTTAGGGGGGGTAACGGTCAATCTGACGGGCGCGAGCCGCGACAAAACACTAGCGAGACAGATCCCCCCACATCACTGCGCGGGCACCGTGAGGTGTTTAGGGCAAACTTAGAACGTCGTATCCTTCGGATACCGCGCGGTGTAATCGTTATCCCAAAGGAAGTTGGTGAACGATACGGTGACTGATACCTCGAGCCCTTCGACGAAATGCCAACAGCCGACAGGCAGGAACAGCACCTCGCCGGGATTGAGCATGCACTCCACCATCCGCGCATCACGCATCATGGGAAAACGCTCAACATCGACATGCCGTCCATCGACATGCGTGAAGCAATGTTCGTGGTTGTAAACGTTGGGGATATCGCAGGCCGACATTAGTAGCAAACGCTTACGACCAACTACCTGTGCCATGAAATTATTGGTTAGATCGTGGTGAAACGGCGTGATGGTGCCGGCCGGACCGAACCATAGGAACCCCTGAGTGGATTCCTCCGAACTGAGATATGCCGGTATCTGCACGACGTCGTGCCATAGCTCCGCGAGCGCGCTGCGATTACATCCTTCGTTGTACGCGGTCATGTAGTAGTCGTTACTGGGGCCGGCATTTTGTACAAGATCGATATAATCGCCGAATGACATCGTCTTGCGATGGGCAAGTTTGTTGATCTCGTAGTGGGCGTCGGTATCGCGACCGAACTGCACCTCGACCATGCGATTGCCGCAACGCGACCGAAAGTAGTCGAGATTCCACTTCGACATCGCCGGCCAGTCGTCTATCATCCCGGTGATGATTACCGGACGTCCGGTGGTGTAATAACTCTCGAAAAATTCGTTGCGCGACAGCTTGTGACACCGAGGTACTTCCGGTTTGCGCAGGTGATTGAGACGCTGCTGGTTATCCATCACCCAGTCGTGTTTGGCCAATCGATTTTTGAGTCGCCGAGCTCCCAATAAATACGGGCTGGCTATGGCTTGCCGCAGTTCATTTGCTGCTTCATCACCCGCTATACCCGCATGCAGCATTTGCTCGTAAATGCCTTGCGGCTGCGCATCCAACAGAAGATTCTCGGCAATCCACCGACGCCATTCATCATTGACATGTACATCGGCTCCCCGCTCGACTTCAGCCATATCGTTCTCTGATCAGGTGGCCCATCACGAATACCACTTGGTTACGTAACATCGAACAAACGTCTGAATGTACTCTTAGACCACTTTTGTCCGTCATTGACGACGCCTCGACAAAACGGCAAGGAGTCGTTGCGATGAAAAGCTCGGCTTCGCCCGAGGATTGCTGCTTGCGGTCAAGATTGAAGTTCTGCGGTATCCAAAGTCATTTCATCAGAATTCATTTTATGTTGTCGCATCCACTTGGTCAGGATCCATTTTTCGCCCTTTACTACCGGCGCTCCGCCATGCAGGGTCTGCTTATCGTTCTGGCCCTGGCTGTTGGTGTATTGGAAATACACCGCCGACCCTTTCCTGGGCAGCACCTCGATATTCAACTCAGGAAAAATGGTCGCACCGCCGGCTTCAACGTCATTGAGGTATATCACCATGGTCGCCACCCGCTGACCGCCCTGTCGTAGCGGGATGTGGCTACCCGAGTATTCGCGCGGGAAAAAGTCGAAATGCGGTTTGTATTCGCCACCAACGTGATAATGCAAAACCTGCAGACCCTCACCGCGATCGACGGGCCAATGCATCAGTTCTGAAATACGACGGTCCAGACGCTCGATAAACGGGTCCGCGTTGAGATGAAAATAGGTTCCTTCACTCGTGCGATCATCCACAACCAACGCTTCACCACTGAATGGGTCGATGGCGCTCGAACGTTCGAGCTTGTCGACGGAGCGGCGAATGATTTCGTCACACTCCTCCATGCTGAGGACGCTTTCGAACACGATGAGATTGGGTTGACTCACGCGCATGGCGATCCGCACGTCGCGATCAAACGTATGCACGACGCTGCCTAGTGGAATACGTGGTATTTCGTAGATATAAGGCGTGTCCAAAGTCATCGCGGTCAGCTCGCGCGAGACAATGCCCCGATTGGCGATCGCGTTGTTGATCACACCCCAGGAATACGCCTCATCAAAATGATTTCCAATCATCTGCTCGACCATCGACTGCGGCGTGCAATGGCGCGAAAGGTTTAGCTCAACCCATTCGCACCACTCCGGTGTCAACGATGAAACGGTTTCCATAACGCCCCTTTATCCAACCAAAATGACGCCGCTACTCAAGCGGCGGTGTAGAGCTCCATCCTGTAATCACAAGTCATACCCCAAGGAATCGCGGCTGGCGCGGGCCTTTCAACCTGCACTCTTGAAGTCTTATCCTTATATCCTGGAAAAAGTTTAGGGCGGCGAATGTTGTCGATGTGCTGGTTGAGCGAAGCTCATTCAAGTTGCAGCGCGCTTTAATGTATCCAAAACGACACCGAGAGACGCCTTCTGGCCCCCGCAAGGTCAGAGCTGAAGCGTGGTCCAATAGGCGAAACGCTGATCGCTTCGATGCCATTGACGATTCGATTCGTGTGGGGGGACTGCGTCTATTTCATTCTGCTGTTGGAGAGCCAAGAATTTTCCTGGCTGAGCTCGATCCACCGAGAAATCTTGTCACTTAGCCTAACAATCCATCTCGACACGCGAGCCTAGGTGCGACCGTAACAATTCCAACGCACGTTTATGCAATTGGGATACACGCCCCTTAGTCACGTTTAGTTGCTGTGCAATTTCTACGAACGGCACATGGTGATGGTAGTGAAGGGTCAGGATCATCTTCTCTCGATCTGGCAATCTCTCTAAGCCCACTGAGATGGCGGATCTCAACTCGCTCCGCTCAAGCTCGGCATAGGCGTCAAGTGGTAAGGCGCCCCCTGGCATTGACTGCATGTCTAGTAAGAAGCCGAGGCCAAGTCCCACGGTGGTGCCTATGAATGCATCAAGTACATCGCCATCTCCTCCCTCCTCAAGCGACTCTAGACGATCACGCGCAGCGGAAGAAGTTTCTGCTTCTCCCTGGAGAGGTATGTGACTGGAACGCAAACTGCGAATGCCGTCAAAGACGGCACCCCGAACGCGGTGCCTTGCGTAAGGTTGAAAGCTAACACCGCGATCGGGATCGAAGCGATCCACCGCCTCGAGCAAACCAAGCAACGCATTCTGCGCACAATCCTGCCAAGCGCCGCGCAGGAGGTACACCCGCATATAGACTTCACGAGCGACTATTCTCGTCCATGACGAATACTTCAGAATCAGTGCATCGCGGGCAGCAATGTCTTTCTCAATGCGCCATTGTTCCCAGAGCATGCGCTCGCTGCTTTCCAAGGCACTATTTTCCCTTTGCCTAGGTGTGATAGCCGCTAATTAGTGCCTGCGCCAACAACGTCCACCCGTTAATCAGCAGAAACAAAAGGATCTTGAGCGGAAGACTGATCGTCGTTGGCGGCAGCATGATCATGCCGAGCGCCATGAGAATGGCTGCCACGACCAGATCGATAAGCAAGAACGGTAGGAAAATAACGAAACC
>Ga0302314_10001562_pt1 | contig 42835 bp, 39 predicted proteins | sample III_Palsa_N2_3_FD_200533 | JGI IMG/M metagenome (GOLD analysis project Ga0302314, IMG submission 200533) | Peat permafrost microbial communities from Stordalen Mire near Abisko, Sweden - III_Palsa_N2_3 | ecosystem: Environmental > Terrestrial > Soil > Palsa > Peat permafrost | place: Sweden... | reverse complement strand
ACGGCCGGCGCCTGAAGACCCTGAAGGGCCTGACCCCCTACGAGTTCATCTGCAAAATGTGGACAAAAGAGCCCGAACGATTCAGGCTCAATCCAATCCATCAAAGCCCGGGACTAAACACCTAGAGCGTGTTCCGATCTGATGGAATCAGATCGGCGCTCTAAATCTTTGTTTTGGCGCGCGTTTTATCCGAAAACCGGTTCCCACTTTTGGGGACGCGCTCTTGAGCTGAGGACTGGCTAAGCCGCCAGTTTCGAGCGTCCGGCCAAAAGGTCGCCGATGATCCGCGCCTCGACGGGTTCGCTGAAGTGGTAACCCTGGAAATGGGTGCACCCGGTCTGGATGAGGCGGTGGACCTGATCGCTGGTCTCGACGCCCTCGGCCAGAACCCTCAGCCCCAGCGCGCCGGCCATGTCGACGATGGCCTGGATGATCGCGGTCGATTCCGGCCGCTTGCCAAGATGCAAGACGAACGAACGATCGATCTTGATCTTGTCCACCGGGAAGCGCCGCAGATAGCTGAGGCTCGAATAACCGGTCCCGAAATCGTCCAGCGACAGAGAAAATCCCAGTTTTCTGACCGCGTGCAGCGTGTCGTAGGTGTCCGGTTCGTCGGCCAGCAGGACACCCTCGGTGATCTCCAGCTCAAAGTCCTGCGGGTTGACGCCGGTTTCAGCCACCAGCGCCGTTAGGGTCGGCAAAAGGTCGCCCCCCCGAATCTGCGCGCCGGAAACATTGATCGCGACCTTCAGGCCTGGCCAGTATTTGGCGTCCAGGAACGCCTGGTGCAGCGCGAAGCGGCCCAGGGCGCCGCTCAGTCCGCAGCTCTCCGCCAACGGCACGAACGTGCTGGCCGGCACCACGCCGCGTTCGGCGGTGGTCCAGCGCATCAGCGCTTCCACGCCGACCATTGCGCCCTTTGAGTTGACCTGCGGCTGATAGACCATGGTCAGCGCGCGCTCGGCCAGGGCGCGCCTGAGATCGACTTCGAGGGCTTTGCGGCTCTTTAGCGCCTGGTCCATCGAAGCGTCAAAAACCCCAAAGCTCGCCCCGCCACGCTTCCTGGCGCTCGACAACGCGATCTGGGCCTGACGCAGTTGCTCGACCGGGTCCGCCATTTCCCGCGCCGGAATGCGCATCCCGATCGAGCAGGTGATGACGGCCTGACCCGATGAGGCCTGGTATGGCGCGGAAAGCAGGCCAATGATCGTGCCCGCCACGACCTCCGCCGTCGCCGCCGTGGCGCCGAACAGAGCCAGGGCGAACACGTCGTCGGCCAGCCGGGCGAGAATATCGCGTTCCTTGCAGACCGCGCCGAGCCGCGCGGCGATCTCGACGATCACCTGGTCGGCGGCGTCGGGGCCCAGAACATCGTTCACTTCGTCGTGGCGATCGAGCCCGATGCACAAAATGCCGAATGGAAGACCGCTCTCGCCGGCCGCGCCGCGTTGCGCCACCAACCGCAGGCGATCGACCAGCAGTGTCTTGTTCGGAAGCTGGGTGAGCGGATCGTGGGTCGCCGCATACTGTGCGCGCGCCTCGCTGGTGATCAGGCCATTGGCCGCTTTGCGCAGTTGACGGACCAGGATCAGCCCGCCCGCGCTGAGGCCGGTGACCACGATCGTAAGCAGTTGGCGAGACCGCGGATCGCCCGCCGCCACGTAGCAGAGAATACCGATAAACGCGACCATGCAGGCGGCCGATACGGCGCCCAGCAGGTCTATCGGGGATCCTCGCCTATTGGCCTTCACGTTCACCTCGATCGGAGTTGGCAACCAGACATGACCCGAACAGGACTGTCCGAGAAGTACTAAAGCGCGATCTGACCCTATTTCCTAAAGTTGGATCGAAACAGCAATAATATCAATCAATTCAATAAGATTCCTAAAAGGTGTTTTTCTCGTAAAATCTCAACCCATATTCCGGCGGACCCGACCAGATTAGATCAGCAGAGTAGACTATCCGCTCACGCGTATCGAACAGGCGAATGCGCGACGGCATGTTCAAGGACTCCGAGACCCGCACCCTGGCGCCGTCTTCGTGCATGTCCACAATCGTGCACTGCAGCGAGAATACGCCGTCGGGCGGGCTGATCCGGCCGCCCTCCAGCCGCCAGCGGCGGCGGCGCGCACGCTTGTCGAATGATATCGCGGCCTTCGCGACGGGTTTCGAGCTCATGGTCCTAGACAACTGAACGGGCCGAACGATTGATGATCCGGCGATCGATGAATGTGAGGTGCGCGGCAGTAAAACAGCGATGCAATGGAGGCGTCACGCCGCTTCAGCGCCGCGCGCCAGTACTCGCATAACACCATGATCAGTTTAAAATGTGATGAACTGGACCGACGACGTCGCGTCATACTGAACAGTGTCCGTCGATTGACCTATTCGCAATCCGGATAGGCGTGATCGACTGACCAGCCGATTCAGGCAAGCCGCCGGCGACCGGTAACCACGGCCGGCAGGCTAGATACGACTAGTCGGCGGCGTCCTCATCCCTCGCCGCCGCACGGAAACGGCGGATCAGGCGTCGTACCCCGGCAGTTCCCGGTCCAGCTTGCGCAGGGCGCCGGGCCAGGCCAGGGCGCCGCCGATGCCGCGGCTGACCTGGCCGCGCACCTCGTCCTGGGCGGCCTGGGGCGCGATCAGCACGTTGTCGCGGCCGGCGCTCAGCGCCATCACCTGCTGCTTGCAGGACCGTTCCAGATAGAACATGCCGGTCCAGCAATCGCCGGCGGTCTTGCCCACGGCCAGGGTGCCGTGATTGCGCAGCAGCATCAGGGTCTTGTCGCCCAGGTCCGCGACCAGGCGCTCGCGCTCGTCCAGGTTCAGGGCGATGCCCTCATAGTCGTGATAGGCCAGCCGCGGCAGCACGATCAGGGCGTGCTGGCTGAGCGGCAACAGGCCGTCCTTCTGGGCCGAGACGGCGACGCCCTGGTCGGAGTGCAGGTGCATCACATAGTGCGCGTCCTCGCGCGCGGCGTGGATCGCCGAATGGATGGTGAAGCCCGCCGGATTGATGAAGTAAGGGGTCTCCTGCAGGATCTGGCCCTCCAGGTCGATCTTGACCAGGGACGAGGCGGTGATCTCGCCGAAGAACATGCCGTAGGGATTGATCAGGAACTGATGTTCGGGACCGGGAATGCGAGCCGAGATGTGGGTGTAGATCATATCGTCCCACCCATGGAGCGCCACCAGCCGATAGAGGGCCGCCAACTCGGTGCGCACCTTCCACTCGTCTTCGCTCACCTTGCCCTTGAGGCTGTCGATGCTCAGCAATGATCCGTCGGCCACGGCGCGTCCTCCTTGGTAACCAGCGTTCAGAATCGTCCCGGGCGGCGCCCGCGTCAAGGCCTAGGGACCCGTTTGAGCCCCCCCGCGGGGCTTGGCTGCGTGCGGGCGGCGCGGGGCCTGCGACACGGCATGGCCTGACGCGACCAACACCGTTCATGTTAGGCATGTTTTCACGACCCTGCGGCAGGGTGAGTCTAGTCCGCGCCGGAGTTAACCCATGAGCGCCGCTCAAACGGCAAACGACCTGACGGCTCTGGCCCAGAGCCGGGCGATCGCGGATCGCGAGCGGCTGATCCTGGCCATCGTGGACCTGTGCGCCCAGTCGGAGCCGGACGTGCGCACCCCGCAGGTCCAGGCGCTGCTGGACCCGATCTTCCTGAACCTGATCACTGACGCCGAACACCAGATCCGACTGCGGCTGGCGCACAAGCTGGCTCCCGTCGATTGGGCGCCGCCCAAGCTGATCAACCTGCTCGCGCGCGACGAGATCGAGATCGCCCGTCCGATCATCGCGGCCAGCCCGGTGCTGAGCCAGACCGATCTGACCCGTCTGCTGAGCGAGATGGGCATCGAACATCAGATCGAGGTGGCGCGGCGGCCCTATGTCGGCCGCGAGGCGGTGGCGACCATCCTGAGCCAGGCCCAGCCGGAAGCGCTGACCGCCCTGGCCGGCAACGACACCGCCGATGTCGCGCCGGAGGCGATGCAGCGGCTGGTCGAGGCCTCGCGGCGCATCGCTGGCATGCGCTCGCCCCTGGTGCGGCATCCGCGGCTGACGACGGAAATGGCCGAGCAGCTCTACGCCTGGGTCGGCCAGCTGCTGCGCTCGGCCATCGTCACCCGCTTCCGCGTCGACGCCCAGGCGCTGGACGCTGCTATCGCCGAGGCGGTCAGGGAAGCGCACTCCGCGTCGGAGGGCGGCGGTTTGGAGGTCGCCCCGGTTGACGTGGAACAGGAGCAAATGGAGCGCCGCCTGATCGCCAAGCTGCATTCGGCCGGTCAGTTGCGCACCAGCTACCTCTTGCTGGCGCTGCGCGAACAGCGGCTGTCGCTGTTCGAGACGGCCCTGGCCACGCTGGGCGACTACGCGCCCGAGGCGGTGCGCATGGCGGTGTGCGCTGAGAGGCCGGAGATGCTGGCCCTGGCTTGCGCCGGCGTCGGCGTGGACCGCGTGGTGTTCACCACCATCCTGGGACTGGTTCGCGAGCTGAACCGCGGCCGGCCGGCTGGCGACGCAACACGGGCGCGCAAGGCCTTCGACGGCTATGGCTCGGATCACAGCGGCCTGGCTCGGCTCGCATTCCGCAAGGCTACGACTTAGAGGTTGAAACCAGCGGGGCTGGAGCGTGACAGGTTTAAGTGGATGCCGGTTAAACCGGCTGTCACGCTCTAGAATCAAAGAGTTAGAGCCTTTTTCAACGCTTCAAATGATTCCATTTGAAGCTAAAAGGCTCTAGCGCCGATTCCGCGCTGACGGCGCGCCGTTCCCGTGGCAGGCTGGAGCCAGAGGATAGCGCACCGCCGCGCCCATTCGACGCCAACCGGAGCCTGACGACATGGATGCCCCGGCCGGGAGCTTGAACCCCACCACACGGCCCGTCGCCCGCAGCGCGACGGTGAGGAAGTTGGCCTTCCTCGCCAGCACGCGGCCGCAAGCCCAGGAGGCGCGAAACCAGCTGGCCGCCCGCTACGGCGATCTGCCGGTGGCCGAAGCGCAGGTGATCGTGGCCCTCGGGGGCGACGGCTTCATGCTGGAGATGCTGCACGCCCATATGGGCTCGGACAAGCCGATCTACGGCATGAACCAGGGCTCCCTCGGCTTTTTGATGAACGACTATAACGAGAACGGACTACTGGAGCGGATCAACAACGCCGAGCGCGCCGTCATCCATCCTCTGGTCATGCACGCGGTCGATGCGGACGGCGTCGAGCACACCGCCCTAGCGATTAACGAGGTGCATCTGCTGCGCCAGACGCGGCAGGCGGCCAAGCTCGCCGTCTTCATCGACGACAAGATGCGGATGGCCGAACTGGTTTGCGACGGCGTTCTGGTCTCCACCCCGGCTGGCTCGACCGCCTATAACTTGTCGGCGCACGGACCGATCATCCCGATCGACGGCAGGGTGCTAGCCTTAACTCCGATCAGCGCGTTTCGACCTCGGCGCTGGCGGGGCGCGCTTTTGCCGCACACCGCGCGCGTGCGGTTCGAAGTGCTGGAAGCCGAAAAACGTCCGATCAGCGCCGTCGCCGACAACGCGGAAGTCCGCGATGTCATTGAGGTTTCCGTGACAGAGGACCGCAACATCCATCTGATCATGCTGTTCGACGCGGGGCGCAGCCTCGAGGATCGGGTGCTGGCCGAGCAATTCTCGGGCTGATCCGTCTCACGACTTGTTAAGGTTGCGATGCCATTTTTCGCATGAGGGCGCTGCGTGGCGGTCACGCGCCAGCCTTGAGAAGGAGTCGGCGGTGAGCCAGCAGAATCAGGGCCAGGTGATCCCGGTCTCCAATGCACTCAAGCTTAAGATGGGCAGCCGGTTCGGCGGCATCGATCCCTCGGCCCTGGCCAAGGCGGAAGCCGCTCTGAAGGGCCTGTCCGACAGCTTCGGTCAATGGATGCAGGACGAGCTGGTCAAGCTGGACGCCGCGCGCGAGCGAATCCGCAGCGACGGCTATACCGCCGAAACCGCGGAGAGCCTCTATTTCCGCGCCCACGACCTGAAGGGCCTGGGTTCGACCTACGGCTACCCCTTGGTCACGCGGATCGCTGGCCTGCTCTGCCGGCTGATCGACGATCCCGCCACCCGCCTGTCGGCGCCGCTGTTCCTGCTGGACGCCCATATCGACGGGGTCAAGGCCGCCGTGCGCGGCGACATCCGCGACGTCGACCATCCGGTCGGCAAGGCGCTGGTCGACGAACTGGAACGCCGCGTCCGCGAATACGAAGCCTAACCCAAGACGCTAAGCTCTCATCGCCGGCATGGGTTCGGCGACGGCGCCGTAGCCGGCGTTCGAGGGAATCACCAGCACCGAGCCGCCCTCACGACGCTCCACGACCGGTTCGACCGTCACCAGCGTGCGCGCCAGCGCCCGCGCGATGGCGTCGGGCCCGTCGGTCGCCTCGGCCAGCAATTGCAGGTTCATCCGCGTTGGGAAGATCACCGTGCGTTCGCCGGCTGCAGCCAGGCGGATCGCCTCGCCCGGCGCGATCCATTCCACGTCCACCGTCTCCCAGCCGTCGCAGACGGCCAGCTGGTCGCTGTTGGCCCGCGCCAGATAGAACCAGGTGTCGAAACGCTTGGGCATCATGCTTGGGGTGATCCAGCGGGCGAACACGGTCAGGGCCTCCAGATCGAGGCGCAGATCCAGCTCCCGCACCAGGCCCAGAAACGACCGCTCGTCCTTGGACACCGCCTCGCGCGCCGCGCCCGCGCGGTCGTCGCCGGCGAACGGCTGTCCGGCCCGGTCGCGGGCCAAAAGGACGCCCGCCTCTTCATAGACTTCCCGCACCGCGGCGATGCGAAGGGCGCGCTGGTCCGTGTCCAGGCCGCCCCAGCCGACCGTCCGCTCGTTCCAGGCCGGATCGTGATCGCCGTCGTGGGTCTTGCCGCCCGGAAACACCAGCGCGCCGGACGCGAAATCGATCTGATGATGCCGCTTGACCATCAGCACCTGAAACTCTGGCGCGTCGCGCAAGAGCATGATGGTGGCGGCGGGCCGGATCGGGACGGGCTGCGATGGCATGGCTTCCTCATGAGCGACGAACGCGCGCTCTTAAAGATCCATGGTGGCGGATTGGCCGGCTAGATCAAGTCCAGCCGGATCAAGCGCCCCGCTCGATCAGGCCATGCCGGCCCATTCGTGGACGAGTTCGTTGACCTCACCGCGGACCCGGTTTTCGGTGTCAGTAACGCGGGCCTGGCTTTTCACCCGGTCCAGCTTTTCCAGCAGATAGTCCATATCCTCGCGCGAGGCGGTTTTGGGCTGGGTCAAGAAGCGCTCCAGCATCCGCTCCTGGAAGCGGTTGGGGTCGCGGGGGCCAGCGTCCAGCTCCATCGCATGGAAGGTGTCCACGCCGGCGCGGAAGGCGCCGAACAGGCGCGCCGGCAGGCCCGCGCGCTCGTAGATGGCCTTAAGGCCCAACGGGCCGGCGTCGTGGATCATCAGCCAGGTGCGATGGTGCGGCACCCCGGCCAGTTCGGCCACGCCCCACTCGAAGAAGGTCATGTGGCCGTTGGCCAGGCCCCGCAGCAGCAGCGAAGCCGACAGCCGTCCAGCCTGATTGAGATGCTGGACAAAGCCGCGCACGTCCGGCGCGCGGCCGGCCTGATCGACCAGGTCGAGCGTGGCGCGCTCGCGGGTGCCCAGCGCGATCTGCAGCGCGGTTTCCGGGGACAGGGCCTGGTGGTTGATCAGATGATCGCGGACCTGATCGCTGACCACCGAGATCAGCTGCTCGGTCACCGAGAGCGGCAGCGCCCGGCGATAGGCGACCGCGGCCAGCACCGCCTCGGACTTGGCGAATCGTTCGATCACGATCTGCAAGGTCCGTTCGGCGAAATGGGCGTTGTCGTTGGCGCAGGCGGTTTCGACCGCTTTTTCCACGCCGTGCTCGACCAGGGTGCTGGTCACCCGCTCGGAAATGAACGGCCGGCTGGCGATCGCCACCTGACGGATCGGGCCGCCGATCCGGATGATCTCGGATAGGTCCTGATCGGTGAACACCGGAGAGTAGTTCAGGATCGGCAAGGCGACGCTCTCGACGTCGTGCGCCAGCCGCATCGCCACGTCGTGGGGCAGCAACGGCGAGCTGCGAAGCGTGACCGCCAGGGCGCGTCGCACCAGCTCGGCGGCGTCGGCCGCCATCACCCGCAGGATATCGTAGGCCTTTTCGCGCTCTTCCTCGGCCAGCTCGACCTGGCTGATATGCCGGCACAGCCGGTGGGCCACGGCGGCGCGTTCCTCGGCGCTCGCGCCCTTCACCAGCGTGCGAATGTCGGCGTCGCTTAGCGCAGCGCGTGTTGTCGGCATGAAGCCCCCTCCTGACGCGCCGGAACGACACGCCATCTCAGCCGGGCAGCATGCCCGACTATGCTTAACGATTGCTTGCCCATTCACCCTCGATTAACCGCCATGGTTCACCGGGAGAGAACCTTAATCTCCTATCGTTTCCGTCAGAGCGGAATCTCAACTCATCTAAACTGATTTTTGCTCGTAAGTCTCTAAGTTTAAACCGTTTTCTTCGTCGAAGCCGGTAGTCGCCTCGGCGTGGATTGATCAGGCCCCCACGGAGATTCATAAGGTGCGTCCAGCGCAATCCGTAGCGGCGGCGACCCACGTCGCCAACGAGACCGTCGCGGTGCGACCAGGCTCCGCCGCATCCCAGTCGCTGGAGGCGCAAACCGCGCTGTTGCCCTATGCGCTGGCCGCCTTCGCCGTCGGCCTGCCGATCTTCGCCTGGGTCTGCTCCTTCGCGGCGGATCGATTCTGGATGACCGCCAGCCTGGTGATCTTTGCGATCAACTGGGCGGCCTTCTACGGCCTGGTCGACTGGATGAAGCGCAACCCGACGAGCCGCACCGATACGGCCCTGCGCACGCGACTGCACGTGCTGGGCGGGTTGCTGTGGGCCTGCGCGGTGGTGCAGATCACCTTGCTGGGCCTGGGCGCCGGTCCGGCGCGGGAAGAGGTTCTGTTGCTGGCGGCCGGCGCCGCGGCGGTCTGCGTGTTCTTTTCGGCGCCCTGTCTGCCAACCCTATTGATCGTCGCGCCGGCCGCCTGCGCGCCGCCCATCCTTGCCCTCTACGCGAGCGAGGCCACCAAGCCCTCGGGCCGGCTGACTCTGGCGGCGATCGCGCTGGTGATGGCGCTGTCGTTGATCCTGAACCGCCTGCTGCGCGGCCTGTTCATCCTGGCCGGGGACCGGGAACGGCTGATCGAGGAGCGGGCCGGATCGCTGGCCGAGGCGCGCAAGCTGGCGCGGTCCAAGTCCGACCTGGTGGCCACCCTGTCCAACGAGATCCGCAACGGCCTGACCGGAGTGGCCGACGTGCTCGCCGCCGCCGCGGGCGCCGGCGGACGCACCGCACCGTCGCGCGAGCAGCTGACCGCGGCGCTGGGCTCGGCTCAGGACCTGATCAAGGTGCTGAACGCCACCTTGGACAGCGAAACCGCCGAGGCCGGGCGCCTGTCCGTGGCGCGCCGCCCCTACGACCCGGCGCGGCTGGCCCGCGAGTTGGTGCTGTTGAATGGCCCCGTGGCCGCCGGCAAGAGACTGGAGCTGGCGATCCATGTCGACGAGCCGCTGGATGATCCCGCCAACGGCGCGGTGGTCGGCGACGTCGTTCGCGCGCGCCAGGTGCTGTCCAACCTGATCGACAACGCCATCAAATACACGGTGCGCGGCCGCGTCGAGGTGCGGGTCGAACAGCTCGCCGATCAACGGTTGCGGTTCGCGGTGGCCGATACGGGCCCCGGTCTCTCCGACGAGGAGCTGGACATGGCCTTCGAGACCTTCGCCCGTATCGAGCGCACCGGCGCCGGCGTGCCGGGCGCGGGACTGGGCCTATCCCTGTCACGGCGGCTGGCGCAGCTGATGGAGGGCGAGGTGTCGGCGCAGAGCGCCATGGGCGTCGGCAGCTGTTTCCGGCTCGACCTGCCGTTCGACCCCGCCGCTCGCAGCGAGACCGCCGCTGACGCGCCGCCGCGACCAAGCACGGCTGAGCGGGGGCCGCGCTCGCTGCGCATCATGATGGCCGAGCACGACGCGTTGCAGGCCGCCATGCTGCGCGCGGTGCTGGAACAGCTCGGCCATCTTGTGGTGCACGCCCAGAACGGCCGGCGCGCCCGCGACCTGGCCCAGACCTGCGACTTCGACCTGATCATGCTGAACGGCAAGCTCGCCGAGGTGGACGGCCCGCGCACGATCCAGGCGATCCGGCGGCTCGACAGTCCGGTGGGCCGCGCCGCGATCGTCGCGGTGATCGACGGCGACGCCGACGAAGCCAGGGCCTGCCTGGACGCCGGCGCCAACACGGTGATGCGCCGCCCGGTCACCGTCGCCAATGTCGCGCGCGCCCTGGCCGCGGCCCGGCGCGACGCCAAGGACGCCCCGGCGCGCCCTGCCTTGACCGTGGTCGACCAGGCCTCCTGATCGAACCTCCTGACGCGTCGCCCCCTTTCCTTTCCGGCGCTCCGGTTTCACCATGCCGGGGACACTGGAGGAAAGCGCGTGCTTGAAGGACTGAAGGTCGTCGAGTTGGCCACCTATATCGCCGCTCCGGCTGCGGGCGGGATCATGGCGGACTGGGGCGCCGAGGTGATCAAGATCGAATCCGCCGCCGGCGATCCGATGCGGCGGTTCCTGGCGGGCTTGGCCGACGCCGGCCAGTGCGACCCCACCTTCGCGACCGACAATCGCGGCAAACGGGCGATCGTGCTCGATATCACCCGGCCGGAGGGACATGAGGCGGCGCTGCGGCTGGTTCGCGACGCTGACATCTTCCTGACCAATGTCCGGCCGGCCGCGCTGAAACGCGCAGGTCTGGACTGGGAGCGGCTCAGCGCGGAAAATCCGCGGCTGATCTATTGCAGTGTGACCGGTTATGGCCTTGTGGGGCCGGACACCGACAAGCCTGGCTTCGACATCGCCTCGTTCTGGGCCCGCACCGGCATGGCCTCGCTGACCGCGCCCAAGGGGACCGAGCCGTTTCCGATCCGCACCGGCATGGGCGACCATACCTGCGCGCTGGCGACCCTGTCGGCCATCTTGGCGGCGGTGATCGACCGCGCCCGCACGGGCAAGGGCCGGTTGGTGGAATCCTCGCTGCTGCGCGCCGGCGCCTACGCCATCAGCTCCGACATGGCCATCCAGCTTCGCCTGGGCCGTATCGCCTCGACGCGGGCGCGGGCGCACGCGGTCAATCCCCTGGCTAACTTCTTCCAGACCATCGACGGGCGCTGGCTGTGCATCCTGCCGCGCGACGGCGGCTCGGACTGGCCGGCGATCGCCGCCGCCGCCGGACGACCCAACGCGGCCGAGGACCCAAAATTCGCCAGCGCGCGCGCCCGGCGCGACAACGGGCCCGAACTGGTCGCGATGCTGGACCGGGCCTTCGCCGAAATGACGCTGGACCAGGCCGGCGAGCAGTTGGACGCCGGCGACGTGGTCTGGGCGCCGGTCCAGACCCCCGCTCAGCTGATCGCCGATCCCCAGGCCGAGGCGGCGGGCTGCTTTGTCGAGATCCCGGGCCCAGACGGGGAAACCACCCGCGCGCCGGCCGGCCCCGTCCGCTTTCCCGGCGCCGACGACGGCCCCAAGGGCCCAGCCCCAACCCTTGGCCAGCACACCCGCGCGGTCCTGCTCGAAGTGGGTTATTCACCGGCCGAGATCGACGCGCTGATCGCCGCCGGCGCCGCGAGCTAGGTCTTGTCGCGCTTTTTGATGGCGAACCGGCGACCGCTTCGCCGGAAAGCGCTTTAGCCCGCCCGCCCCTTGCCGTGGCGCGCGTCGGACAGCATGCGCAGCATGTCCGCCGAGAACATCGAGCTGGCCAGCGAGGCGCCTCCAGAGCCGCCGTCCGGCTCCTGCGGGCCGCGTAGGACCATATCGACCATCTCCTGCTCCTGTTGCATCCGGTCGAGGCGCCGGGCGGAGGCGTATTGCAGGAAACCATCTGTACTGGGCGCGGGCACGACGACCGGAGGCGCGCCCGACGGGCTGTTGGTCAGATTGGCGTAGACTTCCAGCACCGAGGCTGGCCTGCCGCCCCGATAGAAGATTCCCCGGTTGGCGGCGGCGGCGTCGGGGAACAGGTCCGCCGCATCGGCGCGCGGATTGCTGTGCACCGCCTCGATCAGCTTGGCCGAGCCCTGGGGCCCCAAAAAATGCGCTGCGTAGAGCTCGCCCGAGGTCGGATCGCGGCCCACCCGGCCGCGTAGATAGGAGGCGTGCTCCGAGGTTAGCTCCCCGGCCATCAGCGAAGCCGCGTGTGGATCCAGCTTGAGGTTCATCACCGCCTGGCGCGCCTCGGCTCCGTCGACGTGGAAGCGGCCGTCCGGGCTCTGCTGGATCAGCTCGGCATAGCGGGCGTAGCCGTATTTGGCGCCGTGTTTCTTGAGGGTCGACATCCAGGTCTGGTCGACGAACTGGAACAGACCAGCGGCCGACGAGGTAGGCGCCTTGGCGCCGGGGTTGTAGCCGCTCTCGCGTTTGGCGGCGCGCATTAGGAAGCCGAAATCCACCCCCGTAGCGCTCGACGCCCGCTGAATAGCGGCCTCCACCACCCCCTTGATCGATTCCACCGGCATGGACCAAGTGGTGAAGATTTATGGTTAACCCGTGGTTAAGCCAGCCCGGTTGCAACACCGCGCCCGGCCGGCGCTCGTATGGCGGGATCGTCCGCCCAGGCGCACTTTGTCGTGAATATGATAGCTGATCGCAATTAAGTTGACCTTACGTCATTTACAGCTCGCCAGCTCAGGTTGACGCTGCGTCAACTAGAACATTGCCGGAGGACAGGTTCATGATGGCTCTGCGTCAAAATCCCAATGGGTACGCGTTCGCCCTGGCCATGGACGGTCCGACCAGCCGGCGAGGATTGTCTAGCGCCGCGGTCGCCGCGGTCGGCTTTACCATCGCGGTTCACCTGGCGGTGGGCGCCTATCTCTACACCATGCACATCGCTGTAGCGCCCGATCCGGGCCCTGACACCCCGGGAATGACCATTCAGACATTCCGATTGCCGCCGGCGCCTCCGACCCAGGTCCCCGAGCCGCGCCGCCCAATCGTGATCCACCAACTGTCGCGGGTTGACCTTTCTGTTCCGACGACGCCGATCCAAATCGATCCGCTGCCGACCAAAACGGTCGTGACGGACCGGCCGCAGACCCTGCAGCCCGAAACCCCGATCTTGCCGCAGCCGCCGAAAACCATCGGCAATCCAAACTGGCTGAGCCGACCGGACGGAGCCCAGCTGGCGCAATACTATCCCCGGCGGGCGATGGACGACGACATCGACGGTTCGGCGACGCTGGCCTGCACGGTGACCGCCGCCGGCCGGCTGGACGACTGCCGCGTCGCCGCGGAGAGCCCGGTCGGCGCGGGCTTCGGCGCGGCGGCGCTAAAGCTGTCGGCCTTCTTCCAGATGAGTCCGCGCACCATCGACGGACAGCCGGTGGACGGCGGCCAGGTGCGGATCCCGATCCGCTTCAGCCTGGCGCGGTAGCGGGCGAGGATCCAACGCGGCTCTGGCTGCTCGACAGCAACGCATATTCCGACTTGGCCGCGATCAGGATCGGCAGATCGGCGTCCGCGTCCTTCCACAGGGCGAGAAAGGTTTCATATTCGCGTCTCGCCTCTACACGCAGCCCCTGCGCGCGGAGCGCCCGCGCCAAGCCGAGATGCGACAGGGCGTATTGGGGATCCGGACCGAGCCCGGGATTGCCGAGCACCAACTGAAAGGCGCGCGCCGCACCCGCGGGATCCTTGGCCGCAAGGAGAATCTGGCCCCGCAGATAGGAGGTGTCGAAGTTTCGCAATGCATAGGGTAAGGCTGGAACCAGGGCGCGCTCAGCCTCGTCGGGACGGCCGCGTCTCAGCGCGATGACCGAGCGGATCTCCGGCGCGAATTGCCGATTCAGCAGAGTATCCGACGGTGACGCCTTGAGGTCCTTTTCCAGCTCGCGCTCGGCCCTGTCGACATTGCCGACGGACGCCATGGCGTAGAGGAAGGTCTGGGGGTCAAGGTTCGGCGTCGGCGCGGCCAGGATGGTCCGCGCCTCGCCGGAAAGTCCGAACAGGGCCAGGGCGAAGGCCCGCTCCGCCGCGCCCTCGGTTTCCACGTTCTGGTCGCGCCCAAGCGCGCTCGCCTGATCCAAGAGGGCGAAGGCCTCGCGGCGGCGGCCCTCGGCCAGCGCGATATCCGAGGCGGCTGCAAGGGCGTCGCGCTCGATTGGCTTGCCCTTGGCCAGGCCTATCAGCCTTTGCACCGTCGCCTTGTCGTGGCGCAAAGACGCGATCCGCATGGTCTCGCCAAGCATGGCGCCGCCGCCGACGCCCTTGGCCATCGCCTCCTCGCCCAGCGCCTGCGCCTCCGCCAGATGGTTGGTCTTGGCGTCGTCCGTGATCAGGGCGTAGTAGCTGGGGCCGGTGTGCTCGCCCAGATCGAGGGCGCGCCGGGCAGCGGCGGTGGCCTCGGCATAGCGGCCGATCCCGTTGGCCTGGTTCGAGAGATTCACCCAGGCGCGCGAGTCACGCGGATAGACACCCGTCCATTCGTGCAGGATCCTTAAGCCTTCCTCGGTGTTGCGGGTGACGCTCTGCTGATAGCGCTCGGAGATGTAGAATCGCTCCGGCTCGGAGACCTGGTTTCGCAGGCTGTAGGCGATGGTGATGTATTTCTGGTCTTCCACAGGCCGCCGCAGGTTGAAATAGGTGGTCGAGAGCCGCGCATAGGCCATGGCGAAATTGGGGTCCGTCTCGATGGCGTGCGTGTATTGCGAGATAGCTTCGACGAGGCGGCCGTGATCGTGCAGCCAGAGCCCTTCCGAATAGGCCCGGAGCGCCTCGAACGAGGCGGTGCGTTCGGCCATCAGGGGCACGTCGAACCGGGTGACCAAGGCGTCGGGCTCGCCCAGCTTGCGTCGGGTCCGCTCAGCCAACCGGTCGAGGGCCGCGGCGACGGCCTCCTTGCCGGCGGCCTCCTGCTTCTGCTCGTCGAGGATCCGGCCGCTGGCGCAGTCGGACGAGGTCAACGTGATCACATACTGGGCGCCGAGTTGGCCGACAGCGCCGGCGATCACCACCCCGCCATTGTTGCGCTCGCAGACCTCGCGCGCCCGGTCGGCCGTCAAGGGCGCGTCCTTGGCGAGGCCCATCAGGCCCAGGGTCTCGGCGATCTTGGAATCGGGGGTGATGACCAGATAGGGCGACTGGGCGAGATCGGCCTCCAGCGCCTTGTCCATCACGTGCTCGAACGCCGCGTCCTGGGTGAAGTTCTGAAAGTTGGCCAGTATGACGGACACGCTACTGGCCGGCGCCGGCTCGCTTCGCCAGGGAACCAAGGCGATAGCTGCTGCGAGCGCCGCGCAACCCAGGGCGCCGATGACCGCCCAGGTCTGCCAGCGCGCAAGGCGGAAAGCCTGGGACGCCGCCGTCGCCGCGCGCGTGGCCGCCCCGCCCGAAACGCGTTCGCTCGGAGCGACCCGTTCGACCGGCGCGCCGAAGCGGTAGCCCTTGCCGGACTCTGTGAGGATCATGCCGTCGCCCTTGGGGCCAAGGGTTTTGCGCAGTCCGGAGATGGCCTGGCTCAGATTGGTCTCGTCGGCGATGCGGCCGGGCCAGACGGCCTGCAACAACTCGTCCTTGGTCGTCAGCCGACCGGCGTTTTCCAAGAGGCAGCATAGGGTGTCCCGAAGTCTGGACGTGAGTGCGACGGGCGCGCCCTCGCAGGTGAGGACGCCGCGCGCTGGGTCAAGTCGAAATGAGCCGAACACGAAGACCGTGTTGGGCGGTGTGGTCGCGTTCATGAATCGGGCGCCCCGCCAAGAGCGTTCCGATCATGACGCGATCACCGAGAGGTGGCAAACGCCCTCCCGCCCTTGGCGTAAGTCAGAGCGCCGGCGCGGTGGCCCGTCGGCGGCGCAGGACTGCGCCCAGTCCCCCTAAACCGACCAGCATCATCGCCCAGGTCGCAGGCTCCGGCACGCCGTTGGAGATTCCTGGGCTCAGCACTAGGGTATAGCCGTCGGGCACTTCGAACATCGGATCCACGAACGCCGTGGCGGTTCCTGGATACGAACCAAGCGACATCTCAGCGGTCAGGAAGACCTGATAGGGGTGGTCGGTGACGAGGGCCAGGGGCGTGTCTACCAGGTGGAAGCCACCACTGAACGTCGATGTCGGCCCCAGGTTCACCTCGACGTTCGATGTGCTCGAGTTGCTGGTCTGGCCGCAGTAGTCGTCCGCCAACACACAATCGTAGCTGTAGTCCGCCTCGGCGAGTTCGTCGAAAGTGTTGGCGATCGTCAATTCCGCAAACACTTTCGCTCCATTGAGGGAGTCATAAGTGCTCGGAGGCGAGGTCGTCGACCCGGAGATCCCTCCGGTCGCGTTCAACCCCACGGTGACCGGCGTCAGCGCGCCCTGGCCCTGATCCGGTACGATCTCGAAGTAGTAAGTCAGGATCGACGAGGTGACAATGCCGCCCACACCGGTGACGATCGACGCCGAGGTCGTTACCTTGGGGCTGCCGTTCGCGGTCGCCACGGAATACTGATCGCTATCTGGGTCGCCCACGGTTAACTCGCCGGGCGTATTCTGGGTGGTGTAGGAATACGGCGGACTGTCGCCTAGGTTGACCTGAGTGACCGTATAATTGTGGCCGAATTGGGAGAGCGGCTGGTTGGCCACCCCAGCGCTTAACGCAAAGTCGTTCTCACACGGCGTCGTCGTACAGGCTGTGACGCCCGCGGAGATGGTAGGCCCGGGCAGCACCGGCAGCGAGGCCGCCTGGGTGGAAACGGCGCCAAACGACGAGGCCGCCATAAGGACAACGCCAGCAAGAGCTTTTCTCATCCTACTCTCCATCCAACTCGGATCGGCCCATTGCGGGTCGTGTCACGGCCTGTGTGACGTCGGATGGGGAGATGAATCTTGAAAATCGCCCTGAAAAATTCTGAAAATGCTGAACCAGCCGCAGGCGGGCGCGCCGATCGCGGCCTTCCAGGCCGCGAGGGCGGCGGGCCTCAGTAGCTCTTCGGCAGCAGCAGCACCCGTTCGGCGATGAAGTTCAAGATCATCTCCCGGCTGACCGGGGCGATCCGCGCGATCATGGCTTCGCGAAAATAGCGCTCGACGTAGTATTCCTTGGCGTAGCCCATGCCGCCATGGGCCAGGACGGCGCTTTCGCAGGCGCGGAAGCCGGCCTCGGCGCCCAGATACTTGGCCGCATTGGCCTCGGCGCCGCAGTCCTTGCCCGCGTCGTAGAGCGCCGCGGCCTTGAAGGCCATCAGGTTCGCGGCCTCCAGCTCGCACCAAGCCTTGGCCAAGGGGTGCTGGACGCCTTGGTTCTGGCCGATCGGCCGGCCGAACACCACGCGCTCATTGGCGTAGGTCGCGGCCCTGGCCAGCGCCGCGCGACCCAGGCCCACCGCCTCGGCGCCGAACAGCACCCGCTCGGGGTTCAGGCCGTGCAGCAGGTACTGGAACCCCTTGCCTTCCTCGCCCACCAGGTCCTCTTCCGGCACCCGCAGGTTGTCGATGAACAGCGTGTTGCACTCCACCGCCCGCCGGCCCATTTTCGGGATCGGCTTGGCGTCGATGTGGTCGCGGTTCAGGTCGGTATAGAACAGGCTGAGACCTTGGTGCGGCTTGGCGACCTGGTCCTTGGGCGTCGTGCGCGCGATGATCAGGATCTTGTTGGCGCGCTGGGCGCCGGTGGTCCATATCTTCCGGCCATTGATCAGATAGCCGTCGTTGGTCCGCTCGGCCTTGCTCTCCAGGCTGGAAGTGTCGAGGCCCGAATTGGGCTCGGTGACGGCGAAGCACATCTTGTCCTCGCCCGAGATGAGGCGCGGCAACAGCTTCTCACGCTGGGCGTCCGTACCGAACTTCACCAGCGGCATCGGGCCGAAGATGTTCAGGTGGATCGACGAGGCGCCCGAAAAGCCCGCGCCGGACTGGGCCACGGTCTGCATCACCACCGCCGCCTCGGTCAGGCCGAGGCCCGCCCCGCCGACGCTCTCTGGCATGGCCACGCCCAGCCAGCCGCCGCCGGCCATGTCGGCCACGAAATCCTCGGGGAACTTGCCGGTGTCGTCGGTCTTCAGCCAGTAGTCGTCGCCATAATTGGCGCAGACCCGCGCTACGCCCTCGCGGATCGCTTCTTGTTCCTCGGTCAGCCAGAAACCCGACATGCCGTCCCCTTTTGCTTTTAATAGGTGTCCATCCGATCCTCGACCGCGTGTCCACGCGCGGGGATCAGCATGGTGCGCTTGAAGGTCGAGATCACCTCGCCGCGCTGATTCTTGCCGGTGGTGCGGATCTCGACGATACCCTGCCCCGGCCGCGACTGGGACTCGCGCTTGGAGAGGACCTCGCTCTCGGCATAGAGCGTGTCGCCAGCGAAGACCGGGGCGGTGAACCTGACCTCGTCCATGCCCAGATTGGCGATAGTCTTCTGGCTGCAATCGCTGACGCTCATGCCGATCAGCAGCGATAGAGTGTAGGTGCTGACCACCAGGTTGCGGCCAAATTCAGTGGCCGCCCCGTATTCGGCGTCGAAGTGCAGCGGGTGGGTGTTCAAGGTCAGAAGCGTGAACAGGTGGTTGTCCGACTCCAGCACCGTCTTGCCAGGTCGGTGCTCATAGACGTCGCCGACTTGAAAATCCTCATAATAGCGGCCGAAGGTTTCGCGATAGCGCTGCGGACCGACCTGCTTCCAGTTCTGCACCATGAACGCCTCCGACGGCTGTGGCCGGGGCGCAACCGCTTGCGCTTTGGGAGCCCGCGCCGCGTGGTACCACCTCTCGGGTTCGAACCGAGGACCTCTAGATCCATAATCTACATTGAAGTCAATAAAAACAGTGGGTTAGCGATCCGTGTCCGCAACAAACCTTCGAGGTCAGTCATATCCGGATGCGAGCAGTTGACTGCCTGTAACCGGACCCCCCCGAACCCGTGTTGATAGGCAGGTCGAGCGGGTTCGTAAACTCCCCAATCGCTCGGATCGACGCCCAGCGAGATTTCCACGGCCGTTGTCCTGGCCTCGTGGTCGTTACGCGCATGCTGGCTAGCCCGCGGCCATGAGGTCGAGAAATGGGGCGCCCTCGGTTGCCATCCCCACGGCCCGGCCCTTAAACAGTCGGCAAACAAGAAGAGGCGCTGATGAACAGATACTGGACCTTGTCCGGCAAGCCACTCGGCGCGTGGCCCGAGGCGGACACCTTCGAAATGCGCGACGAACCTATCCCCGCGCCGGCGGCCGGCCAGGCGCTGACGCGGACGGTCTACATCTCGCTGGATCCCTATCAGTGGGGTTACAAGAAGCGGGGCGTCGAGGCGCCGGGCGCGCCCAGCCACGCGCGCACCGTCGCCCAGGTGATCGAGAGCCGGATGGATGGCTTCGCCCCCGGCGACCTGGTCTTCAACACCAACGGCTGGGCCGAATACGGCTTGATGGGCGAGGGCGTGGCGCGGCCGTCCTACATGATCCCGCGCAAGCTCGACCTGACGCAGGGGCGGATCTCCCAGGCCGTGGGCGTGCTGGGAATGCTGGGCCTGACCGCCTATGCCGGGATGGTGCTTTTGGGCAAGCCCGAGCCCGGCGAAACGGTTGTGGTGTCGGCGGCCTCCGGCGGCGTCGGTCAGATCGCGGGCCAGTTGGCGCGGCTGCGCGGCTCACGCGTGGTAGGCGTCGCCGGTCGGGAGCAGAAATGCCGGTATGTGGTGGATGATCTGGGGTTCGACGCTTGCGTCTCGCACCTCGATCCGATGTTTGCCGAGGAACTGCGCACGGCTTGCCCGGCGGGGGTCGACGTTTATTTCGAGAACGTCGGCGGCGCGGTGTTCGAAGCCGTCCTTCCACTGTTCAACAAGGGCGCGCGGATGACCATCTGCGGACTGATCGCGCACTATGGCGACACGTCCGGAACCGACGCACGCGGCGCCCTCATGAAGCGCGGCGAGGGTGTGTTCACCGAACGCGGCGTGGCCGTGCGTGACCTTTTCGTCGGCGACTTTGTCGAGAGCCACCACGACGCCTTCCTGCGCGAGGTGGCGCCCCTCGTCGCGTCGGGCCAGGTGAAGTACCGCGAGGACATAAGACAAGGCATCGAGACCGTGCCCACCTGCTTCGCAGAGATGCTGCGGGGGGACAATTTCGGGAAGATGCTGGTCCAGGTGAGCGGCGATCCGACGCTGTAGCGCGACACATTGCGCAACCGTCACCTGCCCGAACGATCTCACGGCGCGCGGAGCGGATACCGTGGACCGAGGCGACTACTCGACCGCCAGTGCGGCGAGCGTCTCCACTGCTTTGAGGATCGGCTCGGCCTCGGTTCGAACCAGCCAGTCGGGGCTAACGTCGGCGAAGACGACCCTGCCCCGGCGGTCGACCGCCACGGCGGTCGGCATCGGCAGTTCCCAGGTCCCGGTTCCGGTGGTGTCGCCGATGAAACTTCCCTTGGCGCGCGCCGAAGCCTTGGATGCCTCGTCGAATTCGTAGAGCACCCCGAGGCGGCGGCCGAGGGCGTTCCCAAGGTCGGACGCGACATTGAACGGCAGGTCGTGCCTGCGCTTGATCTCCACCAGGCGCTTGGGAATCTGCGGACTGACCGCCGTCAAGCTGGCGCCCAGGGCCTTCAGCTCCGGCCACAGATTCCGCGCATAGTATGGCAATGCGATATTGCAGGCGGGACAGGTGGCGAAGCGGAAGAAGATCAGGACCGCGGGCCCCGTGGCGGTCAGGCCGTCGAGGGTCAGCTCGCCCCCGTCCACCTCTGGCAACCGGACTTCCGAGACCAGGTCGCCCGCCTTGACCCATGCCGCCGGATCGGCCGTTTCGACCAGGGTCCGGCGCTGACCGATATTGACCTGCAGGGCTTCCGGCTTCCAGGTCGCCACGCGTTCGGCGTGGAGCTCAGCCAACAGCTGCTTGAGGGACTCCGCCATTGTCATCACCCTTCAGATATGGACCTCCCCCGAAGCGTTAGGCCTCGGGGGAGCGCGTTCGCCTTGATCAGAGATTGGCCCACTGGGGCTCGTCGGCGATCAGGATCCGTTCCAGCAGACGCGGATAGTCGCCATAGTTGCGCACCGCGTAGTGGACGGCGGCGCGATTGTCCCAGAAGGCGATGGAGCCGGGACGCCAGCTGAAGCGGACCTGGACTTCGGGTTTCTTGTACTGGCGCAGGATGGTTTCCAGGAGGTCGCGGCTCTCGGCCCGGTCCAGGCCGACGATGGTCGGGCGCTGGGTGAAATTGACCCACAGCACCTTTTGGCCGGTCTCGCGATGGGTGCGCACGATCGGATGGGCGACGATTGGATAGTCGAAGCCGGCTCGGTGCAGCGCGTCGCGGAAGTCATGGGTGACGTGCAGGCCCTCCAGCCGGGTCTTCAGGTCGTCGGACAGCCCTTCATAAGCCGCATTGGCGTCCACCCAGATGGTGTCGCCGCCCACGGGAGGCAGGTCCAACGCCCGCAGAACCGCGCCCCAGGTTGGCACAAGCCGCCAGCTGGTGTCGGTGTGATAGCCGTCCCACAGCTGTTCCGGATCGGCGGCCTGCAGGGCCTTGCGCTCGTCCGTGCGGGCCGCGAAGTCGGCTGCGGAGATCTGGTGCAGCGACGCGATATTGTTGTTGGGCCGGCGGCTGCTGGGGTGGGTGTAGAGCGGCCCGAAGCGGCTGGCGAACAGCTCATGCTGCTCGGCGTCCAGATTCTGGTCGCGGAAGAAGACCACCCGGTATTGCAGGATCGCCGCCTTGATGGCGTCGCGGGCGCCGTCGCTCAGCGGCTTGCTCAGGTCAATGCCGAGGAGTTCCGCGCCGATCTTGGGCTGCAGGGGGTTCAGCTGGAAATAGTCGCTTGAGATAGCGGGACGGTTTTCAAGGATGGTGTTGCTCATGGACGGGGAACCTCTCTCACTCGTTCAGGCGCGGTCTGAGCCGGCGCGGGGTTTTCGGAGCGACGCCTGGCGGGCGATGCGCACTCAGAGACTATGAAGTCTTCGAACTCTTGTCGTATTGTATTATTTGTTCTCGGCCATTCGCGATCCAAATATAGCAAATACAATTTCCTTTTCTCCGCACATAATATCGACGACGACGCGAACATAGTCGAGGAATTACTGTCTTGAATGAACCTGATGAGCGTTGATCAAGCTTACGCCAGCCGGTTCAGGGCGATAAGCGCGCCGTCCAGGCGGGTTCTGCTCGAGTCATGGCCTTACGGAAGCGTTGAACGAGGCGTCGAACGCGCCTTCGATGTTCGGCGCGGCCGCGATCACGCCAGCCTTGGCATAGTGGTCCAGCGTCTCGCGTTCCTCGGCGACGATCGAGGCGTCGATGGGCGCGGGAACGCCACGGACCTTGGAGACCGTGTAGAGGGCCACGTCCCGCGGCAGCCCGGTCTCCTTGGCCAGGACCGCGGCGTATTCTGCCCTGTGCGTCGCCTCCCAGCGCTGGGCCTGGGCCAGCCGGCGCAGGAAATCGGCCAGCTCGGCGTGCTTGGCGGCGATGGCCGCGTCATTGGCGGCCTCGAAGCCGACGCCGCTCAAGAGGCCCTGGCCGTCGGCGACGATCCGAGTGCGATCGTGCAGTTGCGCCAGTCCCACATAAGAACCCCAGGTGGCCCAGGCGTCGACCGAGCCGGCGCCGAACGCAGCTTTGGCGTCGCCTGGACTGAGGAAAACCACGGTGACGTCCTTCGGGCTTAGCCCGACCCGCTCCAGCACCCGCAGCAACAGGTAGTGGCCGATCGAGCCGCGGCCAGTGGCGATCCGCTTGCCCTTTAAGTCCGCCGCCGTGCGGATGGGCGAGTCGGCGCGCACCAGCACCGCCGTCGACGACCCGCCGCCGGAGGACCTTGAGGCCTCCACCACCTTGATCTTGGAGCCGGCGGCATAGGCGAAGATGAAGGGTGCGTCGCCCACCGCGCCGGCGTCGACCGCGCCGGCGCTCAACGCCTCCAGCAGCGCCTGAGCCGACGGGAACTCGCTCCACTCGACCCTATAGGGCGCGCCGTTCAACGCGTGCGCCGCGAGCACCAGCGACTTGGTGCCGCCCTTCTGGCTGGCGATCTTCAGCACCGGCGGCTGCGACGCCGCCTTCGGCTGGCAGGCCGCAAGCGCCAGCACCGCGAGCGCGATAGCCGACACGTGTCGGGCGCGGCCGAATTCCCACTGCGATGCGATGGCCAACCTCCGAGCCAAACGACCAGAAGACGCGAAGAGAAAGCCTTGCCCTGGGGCGCGGCGCGAACGAATTTTTCTTCCGCCAACGCGAGAAAAAGTTATATTTTCCAAGGAAATACCTTCGTTCATTTGCAGAAATAGGTTTGCGGTTGGGGCTTAATCCCTCAGAACTTCACTTGCGCGCGGACATAGTAGAACCCGCCGTTCAACCCGAACGGAGAGTTGGATCCATAGAGGTAGCCGCCGGACGTCGGCACGCCATAGGCCCCGGCCGTGTAGCCGGGGGCGCCGGTCAGAACCGTATCGGTCGCCTCGAGGTTGACGATCGATTGGGGCTGCTTGTCCGGATAGGTGTTGAACAGGTTGTTGGCCCCGATGGACAAGGTGAGATCGGTCCTCACCTCGTATGAAACATCCAGGTCGGCGATCCATTTCGGGCTGAAATGCGCGTCGACCGTGTTGGTCAGCGGTTCGAGATAGGCGCCGTAGCGGGTCTCCTCGAAATGCACCCGCCACTTGTCCAGCGACCAATCGGCGCCCAGCGCGATCCGGTCCCTGGGCGTCGAGTCGGTCAGCTGCCTTTGAGCCAGGGGTCCAAAGAACTGGAACGTCGGACCGAACCCGTCGAGGACGGCCGGGTTAGCCTTGATATGGGTGATGCTGGTCTGGTTCTCGGCGTAGACGGTGCTCCAGTTGACCTGGCCGAAGCGGCCGAGGGACTGTTGGTATTCGAGCACCGCATCGATCCCGTAGGTCCGCGTATCGACGGCGTTGGTAAAGTACTGGGCCGAGCTCAAACCCGAAAAGCCCAGCGGATCGAGGATCGCCTGAACTGGCGCACCGGTCAGCGTCTGGGATTTGACGATCCGGTTGGAGAGATTGATTTCATACAGATCGACCGTCGCGCGCAGGTGATGCGTCGGCTCCCAGGTGACCCCGGCCGAGTAGTTGAGCGAGGTTTCGGGCGTCAGCGGCGTGGCGCCCAGGGCTTTGGCGATCGGATTGTTCACGGGCAGGAACTTGACCTGCGCCGAGGTGACCACGCCGCCGACGACGGCGCTGGTGTTCTGCGTGGTGGAGAAGTCCTGTTCGGCCAGGGATGGCGCGCGGAAGCCGTTGTTCACCGCGCCCCGAAGGGCCAAGCCCGGCAGGATCTCGTAGCGGGTGGTGAACTTGCCGCTCGCCGTGTCGCCCGAGCTGTCGTCATAGTGCTCGAACCGGCCGGCCAGGCCCACATACCAGGGATCGGTGATGTTGGTCCCCACGTCCACATAGCCGGCATAGTTGTTGCGGCTGTGGCTGCTGGCGTCCGACGGCGTCGTCCCCGTGAACGACTGCAGGCCAGCGGTCGGGAACCGACCGTGGTAGAGGTCGTCGAACGGCGTCCCGCCATTGGGGACCTGATAGCCGCCATTGATATAGGAGTTGGGCTCGCCGGCGCCTTGGGCGAACAGTTCCCAGCGGTGCTCCAGTCCCCAGCTTACGTCGAGGGGCTTGGCCAAGCCGATATTGAAGCCCCGGGTCACGTCGAGGTTGTTGGTCCACTGTTCGAAAGTCTGCGTACCCATGAAGAAGGCGGTCTGGGTCACGGTCGGCCCAAGCGACGCGTTCAGAGTGTTGTCCGCGCCCAGCCAGACATAGTCGCGCCCGAAGGTGGAGCTGGCGTCCCAGTCCCAACCGACGAACTTGCCCTTCACACCGGCGGCGAACTGGAAGTCGGTCTCGTGGATCAGCCGATAGGCCTGGAACCCGTTGGGGAATATCTGCGGCAGCGACGACAGGTCGTCGGGCCTGTAGGCGCCGCGGGCGTCCTTGATGTCGCGGTAGCTGACGGTGGAAAAGCTGTAGACCTCCAGCCCATTTCCCACCGGGGTTGACAGGTTGTAGGAGCCGTCGATGGTCGTATCGAGGGTCGAACGGCCGTAGGCGCTGCCATAGTTGGTGTTGGCCGTCGCCTCGCGAGGATCGGGCAGGCCGTTCAAAAGCGGATAGAGCAACCCTGTGGAGGAGCCGTTGGCCGGCGCCGGCTCATGCCGGTCGACGTCCAGGGCGAAGTCGATGGATCCGTCGAGGAAGGGCCGCGCATAGTCCGTATAGACCTGGCCCAGCTTGCCGGCGCCGCGATAGTCCTGGCCGCCGGTGGCGATGGCGTCGCCGCCCTCCTTGCTGTTCTTCAGGATAATGTTGATCACGCCGGCGATCGCGTCAGACCCGTACTGGGCCGCCGCGCCGTCGCGCAACACTTCGATATGATCGATCGCACTGGGCGGGATCAGGTCGAGATCGACCGGGGTCGAGCCGCCGCCGATGGTCGCCAGGTTGTTGATCAGGGCGGTGCTGTGTCGCCGCTTGCCGTTGATCAGCACCAGGACGTAGTCGCCGGTCAGTCCGCGTACGGAAAACGGCGGTACGCTGGCCGAGGTGCCGCCGCCGTTCTGGGCCGGCAAGGTGAATGACGGGACGATCGCGGAGAAGATCTCTTTCAGACCGACCTTGCCGGTCTCGACGATCTGGGCGTGGCTGACAATATCGATCGGAACCGGACTGTTGGCGATGGTCCGCGCTTGGCTGCCACGGGCGCCGGTGACGACCACCGCGTCGACATCGGTCGCTCCGCTGTCCAGCGCCGCCGCCGCGGCAGTGTCGACGCCGGCGACCTGCGCCGGGTTGGCGGCCTCGGTCCTTCCAACGGACTGGGCGAGCGCCGGCGCGGCCGACGTGGTAGCAAACAGAAGCGCGCGCAGGGCGATAGAGCGCAAGCGGCGCGAGGCGTTTGAGTAAGGCATGAATCCCCCTGCGCGGTCGGGCGCCGCGACCGCGGTGGTGCAAAGTGAAAAGGCGGTGCGATCGGTCGCTCAGCGCACAAGCTGGGCCAACGCAGTTCGGCGCGGGGTCGGATGGGTTTCGCCGCTGGAGCTATTCGATCGCGATCCCGTCAAGTGGATCAGCGGCAGGCCCGACAGCCGCCGCCGCGATAAGGATGGCGCGCGCGCTCAGCCAAAACGGGGGCTTCGGCTCCCGTGGACCTCATGGTTCACTCCTTGGCCTTCGACGAAGGCTCAACACTGTTTCCACCGGCTCGTCTTGGGCCGGCCGGCGGAATACAGCCGCAGCGTCAGCCGACGAGCGATGGAGTTTTTCTTCGGATTGATCCAGAAATTGCTATATCTTTACTCAAAATCACATGCATGAGGCGGGCCAATAGATTGGCCCCGCGAAGGCGGCGACTTGGACCGCGCCACCGAACCATGGGCATGCTGATGGCCGCCGCAGGGACAGATTCGAGATCAATTTTCCGAAATAATGTAATAAATCAGAGTATTATGCCGCTATCGGTTGGCGGCTATTCGAGCCTGGTTGGAAGGCCGAAATTCCACTCATCCGGCGTACGCGAGGTCTCGCTCGCGCGGAAAGCCGCGCCCGACGGCCGCGTCTCGCACGTCTCAAGTGATAGAATTCCTTGGAATCAATAGTCAGAAGCAATTAGACACTTGAGAACAAATCATACACCTCGTTTTGAATGTGATGCCCAATGCAAGCCAAGGCTCTCCTTGGAGATACACACAACTGGCCTCACCTATTGTATGATACCCGAAATACCGTAGTTCGCCCGGTGTGCGACCGCGTTGATCAGCCGGCGGCGGCCTTCAGCTCCGATCCAGGATCGAACTCGCGGCCCCGGCGGATGGTCGAGGCGCCTACCTGCACGCCCAGGGCCGGGAACAGCAGCCCGGCGACGCGATACGCCTCCTCCAGGTGCGGGTAGCCGGAAGCGATCACGGTATCCACCCCCACCGCCTGATACTCGCGCAGGCGCTCCGCCACGGTCGCGGGATCGCCGACCAGCGCGGTTCCGGCGCCTTCACGAACCAGGCCCACGCCGGCCCACAGATTGGGGCCGACCATCAGCGCATCGCGCCTGTAGCCGTGCAAAGCGGCCATCCGACGCTGGCCTTCGGACTCCGAGACCCTGGCGTTGCGCGCCTGGGCCGCTTGAATGGTCTGGTCCGAAACCTTGCTGATCAAGCGTTCGGCGGCGGCCCAGGCCTGGCTCTCGGTTTCGCGGACGATCAGGTGGATGCGCAGGCCGAACTTGACCGTTCGACCGCGCCGCGCGGCGGCCTCGCGCACCTGGGCGAACTTTTCGGCCACCTGGGCCGGGGGCTCTCCCCAGGTCAGGTAATAGTCGATGTGTTCGCCGGCGACCTCGATCCCCGCGGCGGAAGATCCGCCGATGTAGAGCGGCGGATAGGGTTTCTGCACAGAGGGAAAGGGCAGCTGGCCGGCGCTGTTGGCGCTGAGATGGCGACCCTTGAAGGCGATCGGCTCCCCCGCGGCGATGGCGCGCCAGATGGTCAGGAATTCGGCCGTCTGCTGATAGCGTTCCTCGTGGTCGAGAAATAATCCATCGGCCGCCAGGTCGGTCGGGTTGCCGCCCGTCACCACATTGAGCAGCAGCCGGCCGTTCGAGATGCGATCGAGCGCCACCGCCTGGCGCGCGGCCATGGCCGGCGACAGAATCCCAGGGCGCAGCGCGATCAGGAACTTCAGCCGCACGGTCAGCGGCGCCAGCGCCGAGGCCAGGGTCCAACCGTCCAGGCAGGCCGCGCCGGTTGGCAGCAACACGCCGCCGAAGCCCAGGCGGTCGGCGGCGGCGGCGATCTCCCGCAGATAGCCAAACTCGGCGGGACGCCATCCCTCCTGGGAGCCGAGATAGGCCCCGTCGCCCGAGGTGGGCAGGAACCAAAACATGTTGAGAGGCGGTTGAACGGTCATGATCTCACTCCGATCTGCTCACGAAGAGGTCGGGCGGGCGTCCAACCCGTCCAGACGGCCGCGCGGACGTCGACGGCGGAAGGGATCACGCCCAGCCGATGAAAGGTGTCGGCGCTGGCCTGCTGCGTTTTGACGGCCGTGTCGGTCAATGGAACCACGGCCAAAGGGCCACGCCGCAGTGATGTGGCCACGATGTCCGCCGGCAGTCCGGTGGCCTCCTGGACGATGGCGCCGGCCTCGTGCTGATGCGCATTGGCCCAGGCCGCCTCGCCGGCCAGCGCATCGAGCAGGGCGCTCAGCACATTCGGCGCTCCTTTGGCGAAGCGCCGTGCGGCAATATAAAATGCGTTGGTTGGCGCGACGCCGCGTCCATCGAGAATCCGGCGCGCGCCCTGCGTCTTTTCGGCGATGGCCAGGAAGGGGTCCCAGATCGTCCAAGCGTCCAGCGCACCGCTGGCGAAGGCGCCCGCCGCATCGGCCGGCGACAGGTAGACGGGCGTGATGTCCGCCAGACCAAGCCCGGCGCCGGCGAGCGCGAGCACGATGAACAGGTGCGCGGACGAACCCTTGGTGAACGCGACGCGTTTACCCTTTAGATCTGCGACCGCGTGGATCGACGAGGCGGGGGGAACCACCAGGGCCTGCCCCACCCCAGTTAGTGGCTGGACCGCCGCGTAGACGATCGGCGCGCCGGCCGCCTGGGCGAAGATCGGCGGCGTATCGCCCACCGCGCCGACGTCGATCGCGCCGGCGCGCATCGCCTCCAGTAGCGGCGGTCCGGCGCCGAACTGGGCCCACTCCACGCTCGTTACGCCCGCCGTGGCGAGCAGGCCCGGCAGACGCCCACGCGCCTTGGCCAGCAACAGGACGCCGTTCTTTTGGTAACCGATCCGGACGGTACTTCGCGCCGTTTTTGGCGAGGGCGCGCAAGCCGCAAGCGCACCGGCGGCGAGGACGAACGAACGGCGGGTCTCGGGCGCGCCCATCCGACCCGGCCTAAAGATCAAGCACGGCCGAGCGGATCATGTCCGACAGCCGCGCCAGGGTGGGATGGGGTTCGGCGCGCGTATGGCGTACGTAGGAGACCTTGGGGAGCTTGGGCAGGCTCGGCGCAACAGCGGGGTCGATCGCGCGCTTCAGGACGATATCGGTGCGGCAGGTGATGCAAAGATCCGACTCCACCGCGGCGCGCAGCGCCGAAAGGCTGGGAGTCTCCAAGACGATGCGGTAAGGGCGACCCTGCGCTTCCAGAGCGGCGAGCGCGGCGTCGCGAAAGCGGCAGGGCGGCTCGAGCACCGCGAGCGGCAGGATGTCGAGTTCCGCCAGTGACGTATCGCCTAGCCAGGTCATCTGGACCGTCTTGACCGAGGCCGCATCGTCCTCCGGCCCCATGCACAGGACGACATCAAGCCGGTCGGACGCTAGCAATTCCAACAACTCCGCGGATCCGCCCACGCGCACCTGGAGCTGGGTTTCGTGATTGAGCTTAGCGAAGCGCGACAGCACGCCGGTCAGCAAGGTCTCCGCGAAGTCTTGCACCAACCCGACCCGCGCGGGCCCAGCCAGGGTGTCTCCGCTCAACGCCGCCACGGCCCGATCGTTGGTGCTCAGGATTTCACGTGTGAAGCCCAGCAGGGTCTGCCCCGCGGGCGTCAGTGTCAGCCGGCGGCCATCGCGGTGAAACAGCGACGACTGTACGGTCTCCTCAAGCCGCTTCATCTGCAGGCTCAGGGCGGATTGGGTCACGAAGACCCGTTCGGTCGCCCGCAACATCGATCCTGAATCGACGATCGCAGCGAAGCTTCGCAGCAGCTCGGTCGGCAGGTTGACGGCCATCGCCCGCTCCAACGTATGAGAAACTCTAAACGGTGCTGTTAGCATAAGTCTATTGAATTAGTCGGAATTAAAAGCCCTTTTACCGGAATGCAATTGCATTTGTGAAGCGCCGCTCATCCGGCCGAGGAGTTGATCGTGTCTCTCGCGGAGACGTTCAGGTTTACTGATAAGGTTCGCATCACCCTACCGACCTGGAAGAGCCAACGATGGATGTCGCCGCTGGTTCTCATTCTGTTGTGGGAGTTGGGATCGCGCACCGGTGTGATACCGCCTCGCATCCTCGCGGCGCCGTCCTCGGTCATTCAGACCGCCTGGGGCATGCTGGTCAGCGGCGAGCTGCCGGTGAACATGCTGGTGTCGCTGGGGCGGGCCGCGGCGGGCCTGGCGATCGGCGTCACGCTAGGATCGACTCTGGCCATCGTCGCGGGCCTGACCAAGGCCGGCGAGCATGCGCTCGACCCACCGGTCCAGATGCTGCGGACCCTGCCCACGCTGGCCCTCACGCCGCTGTTCATCGTCTGGTTCGGGATCGGCGAGACGCCGAAGATCGCCCTGATCACGCTGGGAACCACCTTTCCGATCTATCTGAACCTCTACAATGGCATCCGGGGCGTCGACCCAAAGCTGATCGAAGCCGCGCGCAGCTTCGGGCTCAAGGGCTGGGACCTGATCGTCGAGGTGGTGCTGCCCGGCGCCCTGCCCGCCTTCCTGCTAGGCCTCAGATTCGCCTTGGCCGGTTCCTGGCTGATCCTGGTGGTCGCCGAACAGATCAACGCCTCGGCGGGCCTTGGCTACCTGATCAACAACGCCCGCGACTTCTCGCGCACCGACGTCATCGTCGTCTGTCTGGTGGTCTACGCCCTGCTGGGCTTAGGCGCCGACGCCATCGTCCGAACCCTCGAACGCCACGCGCTCGCCTGGCGGGCGTCCTTCATCAAGTCGTGATCTCGGAGCCGCGTCATGGCCCAGGCCAATATTCACACCCTTAACCTGACCCGTCCCGCCGCGGGCGGCGCCGCACCTGTTCCGATCGAGCCGGCCGTGCGGGTTCGCGGGTTCACGCGCCGTTTTGGCGACACCGTAGTGCTCCGGGACCTGGATCTCGACATCGCGCCCGGCGAGTTCGTCGCCCTGCTCGGCCGCAGCGGATCGGGCAAGACCACCCTGCTGCGCACCTTGGCTGGGCTTGATTCCGCCGAGTCCGGCGCCGTGCGCACCCCTGATGGACGCGCGGTCGTGTTCCAGGACGCGCGTCTGCTGCCTTGGAAGCGCATCTGGCGCAACGTCGCGCTGGGTCTGCCTGGCGCCGACGCACGCGAGCGGGCGGAGGCGGCGCTCAGGGAGGTCGGGCTGGGTCATCGCCTGGATGTCTGGCCGATGACGCTGTCCGGCGGTGAGGCGCAACGCGCCGCCCTGGCGCGCGCCCTGGTCCGCGAGCCGAAACTGCTGCTACTCGACGAACCGTTCGCCGCCGTGGACGCCCTAACGCGGATTCGCATGCACGAGCTGGTCCTCTCGCTCTGGAGGACCCACGCCCCCGCGGTGCTGCTGGTCACCCACGATGTCGATGAGGCGATCACCCTGGCCGATCGGGTTCTGGTCCTGGACGAAGGCCGCATCGCCGCCGAGGAGCGGATCGACCTGCCGCGACCGCGCGAAAGCAGTCCGCTGTTCCTGGCCATCCGCCGCCGTCTCTTGCGCGCGCTCGGCCTGGAGGTCGCCGCGCCTCCGGCCGAAGGCGGCCTCGTCGCCTATCCCACCGGAGAAGCCCTGTCATGAGCGTCCTCGCCGCCGCCCGTCGCGTCCCCGCCGCCGCCCTGCCCGACCTCGACGCTATTCTGCCAGGCCTGACAGCACGCTTCGCGGCTGGCGCGGACGCGCACGATCGCGATTCCAGTTTCCCCTTCGAGAACTTCGCCGCGCTGCATGAGGCCGGTCTGCTCGCCCTGACCGCGCCGAAGGACCTTGGCGGTCTCGGCGCCGATCTTCCCGCCGCGCTCAAGGTGATCCAGGCCGTGGCGCGCGGCGAGCCGGCCACCGCGCTGGTGCTGGTCATGCAGTACCTGTTCCACGGCTCCCTTCACGGCCGAGCCGGCTGGCCGGACCACCTAAAGGCGCTGGTGGTCGACGACGCCATCCGCAACGGCGGACTGATCAACGCCTTGCGCGTCGAACCCGATTTAGGCACCCCCGCGCGCGGAGGCCTGCCGGCCACCATCGCCCGCCGAACCGACAAGGGCTGGAGCCTCAGCGGCCGGAAGATCTATTCCACCGGCTCGCCGGCGCTCAGCTGGATGGTGGTCTGGGCGCGCACCGACGAGGACGAACCCCGGGTCGGCGGCTGGCTGGTGCATCGCGACACCCCGGGCTGGCGCATAGACGAGACCTGGGACCATACCGGACTGCGCGCCAGCGGCAGCCACGACGTGGTGTTCGAGGACGCGCCGGTGCCGGAGGATCGCGCCCTGTCGCCCCAGCCCCTAGGCGCGCCGCCGCAGATCGATCAGAAGTTCGCCATCTGGTCGTCGGTCCTGACCTCGGCCATCTACGACGCGGTCGCCCGCGCCGCGCGGGACTGGTTCATCGAGTGGGCATTGGACCGCAAGCCGGCCAATCTCGGCGCTTCGCTCGCCACCCTCCCCCGTTTCCAGGAAATCGTCGGAACCATCGACAGTCTGCTGTTGCAGAACCGCGTCTTGCTGGACAGCGCCGCCGAGGGGCGCCTGGGCGCGAGCGAAGGCGGCCTCGTCAAGCACCTGGTTACCGAAAACGCGATCGCCGCGGTGGAGAAGGCTATCGCCGCGTCCGGCAATCCTGGCCTGTCGCGCCACAACGCGCTGCAACGCCATTATCGCGACGTCCTCTGCGGGCGCATTCACACGCCGCAGGGAGATGTGATCCTGACCGGCGCGGGCAAGTCGGCCTTCGCGGCTGCGACCGCCCGGCGAAGCTGAGGTCCGCCCATGGGACGCCTGGTGATCGCCAGCCAACTGAACGCGGCCTTCAACACGACCCTCGCCGAACACGTAGGCGAGGTCGATATTCTGCCCTTGCCGCCGGGACCGCCCGCCGCATTGCCGCGGGAGGCCGAAATCCTGCTGGCCGCGCCATTCCGCAAAGCTGGCGGAGCCCTGTCCTCAGAACCTCCGCGCGGCTGGCCATTCGACCTGCGCTGGGTGCAGTTGGTCTCAGTCGGGATCGACTTCTATCCGATATGGCTGTTCGACGGACCGGTCGTCACCTCGGCGCGCGGATCGTCCGCGGTGGCCCTGGCCGAATTCGCCCTGGCGGCCATCTTCGCCGCCGCTAAACGCCTTCCCGAGATCTGGATCGACCGGGCCGAGCGCTGGTCGCCGACGCCGCTGGCCATCGTCGAGGGCCAGACCCTCGGCATCGTCGGTTTCGGCTCGATCGGCGAAGCCCTGGCGCCCAAGGCGCGGGCGCTAGGACTTGATGTTCTGGCCGTGCGCCGCACCAACAGGCCAATCTCGATTCCGGGTGTCGAGAGGGTGGCCGATATCGAGACCTTGTTCGAACGTTCGGATCACGTGGTTCTGGCGGCGCCAGCCACGATCGAGACGAACGGACTCGTCAATCGCGCCCTTTTGGCGCGCGCCAAGCCCGGACTGCACCTGATCAATGTCGCGCGGGGCGCCTTGATCGACGACGACGCCCTGCTGGAAGCACTGGACGATGGCCGTCTGTCCCAGGCCAGCCTGGACGTGACACACCCCGAGCCGCTGCCCGCCGGGCACCGATACTACAGCCACCCGCGCATTCGGCTCTCGCCCCACACCTCGGTGCACACGCCCCAGACACGCATCAATCTCGCCGCCAAGTTCGCCGACAATCTGAGCCGCTTCCGCCGGGGCGCGCCTTTGGATGATGTCGTCGATCTGGGCCGCGGCTACTGATCGGAGCCCATCCATGACCGTCGCCCTCGCCCGGCCGCCTGTCGCCGCCGCCAACAGTGCTCACCCTGACAAGATCGACACGGTGCTGCCTCCCTTCGGCGAGCGGCGCATCCCAGTCCAGCCGACCGTCGAGCTGGAGCGGCTTTACCGCAAGCAGCGCCTGGCCGCCGGTTACCGGCTGTTCGGACGCTACGGCTTCGACATGGGCGGCGCCGGCCACATCACCGCGCGCGACCCCGAGCATTCCGATCATTTCTGGGTCAACCCGCTGGGCGTCCATTTCAGCCGCATCAAGGTCTCCGACCTGATGCTGGTCAGCCATGACGGCGAGATCGTCCAGCCACCCAAACGCGCCGCGCCGCGCCTTAACCGCGCGGCTTTCGCCATCCATTCCGAGCTGCACAAGGCCCGGCCTGACGTAGTCGCCGCGGCTCACTCCCATTCGCTCTACGGCAAGGCCTGGTCGGCGCTCGGCCGATTGCTGGAGCCGTTGACCCAGGATTCGGCCGCTTTCTACGACGACCACGCTCTGTTCGAAGAATTCTCCGGCGTGGTGCTGGATCCCTCGGAAGGCCGCAAGATCGCCGAGACGCTGGGGTCTCGCAAAGCAGTGATCCTGCAGAACCATGGCATCCTCACCGTGGCCCAGTCGGTCGAGGGCGCGGTCTGGCGCTACCTGGCCATGGAGAACGCCTGCCAGGTCCAGCTGCTGGCCGAAGCCGCCGGACCGACCAAGCCGATGCCTGAGGCCGTCGCCCGCCACACGGCGAGCCAGGTCGGCTCGGAGGTCGGCGGTTTCTTCGCCTTCCAGCCCTATTGGGACGTGATTAGCGAGGAAGAACCGGACCTGTTCGATTGATGCCATCATCGATCGCACTAGACCGCCGTTCGGTGATCGCCGCCCTCGGCGCGGCGACACTCACAGCCTGCGCCAAGGCAGGCGGCGGCGGGCGACTCGCTGACGTCACCCTGCGCGTGGCCAACTACAAGGGCGGCGTCGAGACCTTCATGAAGGCGGCGGGCCAGGATGCCGCCCCGTACAAGCTCAGCTTCGCCGAGTTCGCCGGCGGCAACCTGATCACCGAAGCGATCCTCGCCGGCGCGGTCGACCTGGGTTCGATGAGTGAAATCCCGCCGATCTTCGTCGCCGCGTCCAAGCCGCCGATGCGGCTGATCGCGGTTCAAAAGGGCGACGTGAACAGCCAGGTGGTGCTGATCCCTCACGACTCCGCGATCACCCGACCGGCGCAGCTCAAGGGGAAGAAGGTGGGTTATGTGCGCGCCACCACGTCCCACTATCTGCTGCTGAAGCTTCTGGAGGAGCAGAAGCTGGGGTTCGGCGACATCACGCCCATCGCCCTTTCGCCGCAGGATGGCCGCGCGGCGTTCGAACGCGGCAGCCTCGACGCCTGGGTCGCCTACGGCGTCCAGGCCACGGCGGTGCGCGCCACGGTCGGCGCGCGAGTGCTGACCACCGGCCTTGGCCGCCTCTCCGGCAACTACCTGTTCGCGGCCGGCGAAGCCGCGCTGCTGGATCCGCCGCGTCGCGCGGCGATCATCGACTATCTGGGACGGGTCCAGGCAAGCTATCGATGGAGCGACGCCCACCCGGCGGAGTGGGCCGAGCTGGTGGCGAAAGCGACCGGCGTGCCGGCGGCCCTCTACGCCCAGCAACGCCGCGAGCGCAGCGCGCCGACCCGGCTGGCGCCCGTGGACGCCGCCGCCATCGCCTCGCAACAGGCCGTCGCCGACGGGTTCGCCAAGGCGGGAGTGATTCCCAAGCGCGTGGATGTGGCGCCGCTGTGGGACACCGCGCTCAACGCCGATCTCGGCAGGCTGTCGGATTGATGGGGTGAAATCTTGAACTCGCCCGATATTTTCCGCCTGCGAGCGTTCGTCTACGACTTCGCAGCCCTGCTTTCGCAGACCCGGGACGAAGCGCGGATTCTCGAGATCGGCGGAGCCTTTCTGCGTGATCTGGTCTCCCACGATGATTGGCTGCCGGACGCGTTTGCCGAAACCACATCCGCGCCCTACGCGCAACATCTGCTGCATTGCGACTCCCTAGAGCGCTTCAGCGTGGTCAGCTTCGTCTGGGGTCCAGGCCAGGGAACGCCTGTCCATGATCACACCGTCTGGGGGCTGATCGGCGTGCTACGCGGCGCTGAAATTTCGCAGCCCTATCGTAGAAGCTCGATGGGCCTGGCGCCGGCTGGGCCGCCCGCGCGGCTGGAAACCGGCCAGGTTCAGGTTGTATCGCCGCGCGTTGGCGACATCCACAGCGTGACGAACGCCCATGGCGACCGGGCATCGGTTAGCATCCATGTCTACGGCGCCAACATAGGCGCCGTGGAGCGTTCGACCTTCGACAGCCAGGGAACGCCGAAGCGCTTCGTCTCGGGCTATTCCAACACCTGGACACCCAACCTCTGGGCGAAGGTCTCGGCGCCGCCCCGAAAGCTCAACGCGTGACCCGTTTCGTCACCGCCGCCGAAGTTCGCCTCGACTTGATCGCCCGCCGCGAGATCGCGCTTTTGGACCTTCGCGAGGAGGATCCCTACGCCAGGGGACATCCCCTGTTCGCCGCCAATCTTCCGCTCAGCCGCCTTGAGCTGGAGGCTTATGAACGGCTGCCACGGCGGGACGTGACGATCGTACTCTATGACGACGGCGAGGGTCTGACCGCACCGGCGGCGGAGCGGCTGGAGGCCCTGGGATACAACCAGATTCGGGTGTTGGCGCGGGGGCTCGCCGGCTGGGTCGCCGCCGGCCATGAGCTGTTCCAGGACGTCAACTCGGCCAGCAAGGCGTTCGGCGAACTCGTGGAGGCGCGTCGCCACACCCCGTCCCTGCCCGCAGCGGAGGCCAAGGCCCTGATCGACGCGCGGGCCAATGTGGTGGTCTTGGACGCTCGCCGCTTCGACGAATTCCGCACCATGAGCATTCCGACCGGGGTCAGCGTTCCGGGCGCCGAGCTTGTGCTGCGCGCCCGTGCGCTGGCGCCCGATCCGACGACGACCGTCATCGTCAATTGCGCCGGCCGCACGCGGAGCCTGATCGGCGCCCAGTCCTTGATCAACGCCGGGCTGCCCAATCGGGTATTCGCCCTGCGCAACGGCTCGATCGGCTGGACCTTGGCCGGCCAGAGCCTGGAGCACGGCCAAACCCGCCGCTACGGCGAGCCGGGCGTAGCGTGGGAAGGCGAGGCGCGTGCAAAGGCGCGCGAGGTGGCCTATCGCGCGGGCGTCAACCGATTGGGGCCAGCGGATCTGGCGATCCTGAAAGCCGATCACACCCGCACCCTTTACCTGTTCGATGTCCGTCAGCCCGACGAGTTCGAGGCGGGCCACCTGCCCGGCTTCATCAATGCGCCCGGCGGCCAGTTGGTCCAGGAAACCGATCACGCCGCGCCGGTGCGCGGCGCGCGCATCGTGCTGTCCGATCCAAGGAGCGTCCGCGCCGACATGACGGCGTCTTGGCTCGCCCAGATGGGTTGGGAGGTCTATGTGCTGGACGCGCCGGAGGCCGCGTTCAACGAGACGGGCCCCGCCCTTCGCTGTCAGCCGCCGCCGCCCGCGACAATTCTGATCGGCGCGGAGGCGTTGGCGGCCCGCATCGAGCGCAATGTGGTGACGGTCATCGATCTTGGCCCAAGTCCGGCGCGCCGTCGGGGCCATATCCCAGGATCCTGGTTCGCGGTTCGGGCGCGTTTGGCGTCCGGACTCGGCGATCTGAAAACCTGCTGGCCGCTGGTCCTCGCCTCGCCAGATGATCGCATGGCCCGCTTCGCGGCCCCGGAGGTCGCGCGTCTGACGGGCCAAGCCCCACTGGTGCTCGAGGGCGGCACATCTGCATGGGCGGCCGCGGGCCTGGCGCTGGAGACGGGGCTGGGGCGGGCGATCACCGCTGTCGATGACGTCTATCGCCGCCCGTACGAAGGCACGGACAACGCGCCGGCCGCCATGCAGGCCTACCTCGATTGGGAATACGGACTGGTCGATCAACTCGCCCGCGACGGCACGCACGGTTTCCACGTCATTTGAATGGTCCAGCCGACGAAGAGAAGGGTCAACCGATGTCTTTGAAGCTCTATTTCGCCCCAGGCGCCTGTTCGCTGGCGCCGTTGGTCGCACTGGAGGAAGCCGGCGCGCGCTATGACGGCGTTCGTCTCCTGCTCGCCGAGGCCGAACAGCGAAGCCCGGACTTTCTCGCCATCAACCCCAGAGGCCGCGTGCCGGTGCTGATCGCCGACGGCCAGGTGATCACCGAGAATGTCGCCATCCTGACCGCGATCGCGCAGCGTTTCCCCACCTCGAATCTGTTGCCGTTCGAAACGCCGTCGCTGCTGGCCCGGTCCTACGAGTTGATCGGCTGGTTCGCCAGCGGCGTGCACATAGCGTTCGCCGAGGTGTTCCGCCCCGAGGGTTCACCGACGATGAGGAAGCCAAGATCGCGCTAAAGGCGGGCGGACGTCGCAACGTATTGCTGGCGTTCGAGGAGATCGAGGCGATCTTGCAGACCGCGCCCGGCGGCTGGCTGGTCGGAGGCAGGTTCACAGCGGTCGACCCCTACGCCCTGGTCTTCTGGCGCTGGGCCGAGCGGCTGAACATCGACATCGCCGACTATCCCGCTTTCACGGACCACGCCCGCCGGCTGTTCGAACGACCAGCCGTGCAGCGGGCCGTCGCGCGTGAGGCTGGCAAGACGCCGGCGACCGTGGGATAATCCCCTTGCTTGAGCCTGGGCTATCAGCGCCTTGAGAAGAACTCGCTAATGCCCATTGATCTACTAGGGTAATGTCAGGATCTACGCGTTTCACAACCGGAGCCTGCCTACATGTCCGTCGAATTCATCGGTTTCATCGGCACCCAGCATTCCTCTGAAATCCATCCGAGCGCGGGGCCCGTCCTTGATCGGGCCTATGTCGAAACCGTCGCCAAGGCCCACGATGATGGCGGTTTTGATCGGGCCCTGGTCGCGTTCGGGTCCACCTCGCCGGAGAGCATCCTGGTGGTGGCGCACGCCGCGAGCGTGACCAAGAAGCTCGGTTTCATGATAGCCCATCGCCCCGGGTTCACAGCCCCAACGATCGCCGCGCGCCAGCTGGCCACGCTCGACCAGTTCACTGGCGGCCGCATCGCCGTGCACATCATCACCGGCGGCTCCGACGATGAAATGAAACGGGACGGCGACCATCTAACCAAGGACGAGCGTTACGCGCGCACCGACGAATACCTGGATATCGTTCGTCAGGAATGGACCAGCGAAAAACCCTTTGATTACAAAGGGAAATACTACGATGTCGAGCGGGCGTTCGGGGCGGTGAAGCCGTTCCAAAAACCCCATCTGCCAATCTATTTCGGCGGGTCGTCCGACGCCGCCATCCCGGTGGCCGGCAAGCATGCCGACATCTACGCGCTCTGGGGCGAGACACAGGCCCAGGTGCGCGAAACGGTTTCGCGGGTCCGCGCCGCGGCCGCGAAATGGGGACGCGCCCCTCGGTTCAGCCTGTCTCTGCGCCCGGTGCTGGCGGAAACGGAAGAGGCCGCCTGGAAGCGCGCCAAGGAGATCGAGGACCGCACGCGCGAACTGCGCGAGAAGTCCGGCTTGAAAACCGAAGGCCATGCGCCGCCGAACGCCGGCGCCCAGCGTCTGTTGGACGCGGCCGCGCTCGGCACGCGGCTGGACAAGCGACTCTGGACCGGGGTCGCCGCTCTGACCGGGGCGAGCGGCAATTCCACCGGACTGGTCGGCACGCCCGAACAGGTGGCCGACGCCTTGCTCGACTATTACGACCTGGGAGTCAGCACTTTCCTCATCCGCGGCTTCGACCCCCTCGACGACGCTATCGCCTATGGCCGGGACCTGATCCCGCTGGTGCGGGAACTGGTCGCGCACCGCGAGGCCAATCCGGCGCGCGTGGCGAGCTGATCCTCGTACCGCCATGACGCCGCCACCGGGTCTGGCCCGAGTCGAGGACCCGCCGCGCCATGATCGCGCCGAGGCCGAACCATCTCGTGCGGTCCCGGCCGCGGCGGAGTTTCGCCAGGCCATGGCGCGGCTGGCGAGCGGGGTCGCGGTGGTCGCCTGCCTGGACCGGGGCGTTCCGCGCGGCCTGCTCGTATCGTCGCTCACCTCGCTATCCGTCGAGCCGCCGCGCGTGTTGTTTTGTATCGCCAAGACCGCTGGATCTCACGCCTCGCTGGCGGGAGCCGAGCGCTGCGGTCTGTCGGTCCTGTCTGATCGGGACGCGGAGGAGGCTGAAAGGTTCTCCAGCGCCCACCGAGGGGCGGAACGGTTCGGCGCCGCGGCGTGGCGGCTTCTGCCCGACCAACCGCCGCTTCACCGCGGCGCTCTGATTGGAATGACCGGTCCGATCAGCCAGAGGATCGACGCCGGCAGCCACTCGGTCTTCATTCTTGATGTTGAGACCATCGAGACGCGAAATGCGGGTCCCCTGATCTATTTCGATCGCGCGTTTCGGTCATTGGGCGTCGTCAGCACCCCTCGGAGCGCGTCAAACTAAGTCCAGCAAGCCAGTTCGTGCTCGATTTCGTGCTCTTCGCACAGGGCCAGGAGTTCCTCCAGGCCGTCCCGTCGACCCGAAAGCCGCTCGGAGAGCAGGGCGTGAGCCAGACGGACAGCGGCCTTGCCGGCAATGCGAAGCGTGACCTCGTTATCATCGGCGCCCCAGACGGCTTCCAGGTTGGCGCCCATCTCGTGGAAGGTGAGGATGAGATCGCCGTTTGCATCCAGTTCCAGCGCCAGCCGCCGATAACGCGCGCCGTCGGACGGGTGCAGGAGTTGGCGGGTGGCTGGCATGCTTGATCGTCAGGTCTGCTCAGTTGCCACGCCATCATCGCGCCCCGATGTGGTGGCGCCCAATTCGAACAACTGAAGCCCTCCATTAGCAGCGCGAATAGGTGGTTTCGGGCGCGCCCGGCGCCTTGCAACGGCGTCAGCTCCTCTAAATTCCTACTAAAATAATATGATTTGTACCGAGACGCTACACAAGGTTCCCTGGTTCACGCTGGACGAGTCCTTGAGGGCTTGGCGGCCACGTCCACTCACGTCCCGGAGTTCTGGACCATGACCTTTGCGGACCTAACAGGGCAGGCGTCCGCGCTGACTCAGGCCGGCGCTCTTGGCCGGACGGTGAAACCACGAAGCGGCCATCGGTCTTCCATTCTGATGGTTCCAGGCCTCGGCGGCTCAGGGCCAACCCACTGGCAAACCCGTTGGGAGCAAGAAATACCCGAGGCAGAGCGCGTCGATCAATCGGATTGGGACCGCCCCGCCCTCGGTGAATGGACGGCGAACCTTGTCGACGCGATCCGCCGGCGACCCGGCGCGTTGCTGGTCGCACACAGCCTCGGCTGTGCGTTGGTGGCGCATCTGGCGGCCGTGACCGGTGGACGCGGTGTCGATGGGGTGCTGCTGGTCGCGCCCGCCGATGTCGATGGCGACACCCCGGCCGGCAAATCATTGAGGGGATTTGCGCCCATGCCCCGCCGGCGCCTTCCCTTTCCGAGCTTGCTCGTGGCCAGCCGCACCGATCCGTTCATGACGATCGAGCGTGCAGAAGCATTCGCGCGCTCTTGGGGTTCCGTATTCACCGATATTGGCGATGCCGGACATATCAACGTGGACTCAGGGCATGGCGCCTGGATCGAAGGCCGCGCCTATCTCAACACGCTGATGGACCTGGCCAGGCCCACCGCGCCCGCGCGCCGCGAATGCCCGCTCCTGGGCGCCTGACGAAGATTGGTCGCCGCGCATTGGGCGGGCAGGCTCCCTCATCGCTTGGACATGGCCGTAAGATAGTCGACGATCGTCGGAATATCTTGGTCCTGGATCGGCGCGCCGTAGGCCTTTTTCATCTTTGCGACTTCGCCGACCCAGAAGGCCCGCTGGTCCTTGAAAGTGCGAGGTTGGGTCGTGATGTAGTCTACGGAATGACACCCCGAACAATTCGCCTGCGCCGCCTCCACACCGGCGGCCGTCGGCAGCGTGGCCGTCTCTGGCGGAGTGGTATAGTCGACCGGCTTGGCGACGGCGGCCCCGGCCGCCGCGATCGCGGCAAGCAGAACGGCTTGATAGGGTGGCATCAGACGGCCTCCACGGTGAGGCTCTCCACCACGTTGCGCATATACCCCGAGGGGTTCCAACGCTGCTCCAGCGGTTGCGCCTCACCCGACCGGGCCACGGCGCGCACCTTGATGGCGTGTTGGCCGCTGGGTAGCCGCATGGAGGCGGTCCAGGGGCGGAAGGCGTACCTGCCGAGTTCGGCGCCAAGACTGGCGCTGCTCCAGGTCGCGCCGTCATCGACCGACAGGTCCACCGCGCCAATGCCGGACCCGCCATCGAACGCAATGCCCCTCAGCATGAGCTCACGCCCGGCTTTTATTCGCGCTCCGTCGGCTAGGTTCGTAATGAAGCTGCGTACATTGAGGCGGCTGATCGGCCGCGTCTTCTGCGCCGCTGTCCCGGCCGGAATGCAGGCGCAATCGTTGTCAGGAATTCGGTACGCCGTAGACATCCAGAAATTGTCCAGCGGTTTGTCCAGCACGGTGATTTCGTTCACGTGCTTGACCCAATAGGTCCCGTACCAGCCTGGAACGACCAGGCGCAGCGGATAGCCGTTGAGGATCGGCAGCTCGTGGCCGTTCATGCCCCAGGCGAGCATGACTTCACCGTCCAAAGCGTGGTCGATATCCAGTGCTTTTGCAAAATCCGGAGTGCCGGCCATGACCGGGCCATCCATGCCGTCAAACCTGACCTGCACCGCGCCTGTCTGGATGCCGGCTTTCCGCAACACATGCTTCAGCGGCACGCCTCGCCACCGGGCGTTACCCATCAGACCGTTGCCGGCCTGCCCGCCGCCGACCCGAGGCTGAAAGAAGCCGCGGCCGTTGCCTGAGCACTGGTTCACCGCGACCAGATCCACCGCCGGCATGGATTTCAAATCGGCAAGCGAAAGCGTCAAGGGACCATTCACATGTCCCTGGACCGTGAGCTTGAACGTATCGGGATCGAGATTCTGGGGGGGAGCGTCGGCCAAGTGATATCGGACAAAGAAGGCGTCGTTCGGCGTCAGGACGTTCT